>VFQM010000794.1_pt1 | contig 31846 bp, 28 predicted proteins | sample 3512391 | NCBI WGS metagenome assembly VFQM01 (sample SAMN10412369, study PRJNA504923) | tailings metagenome | isolation source: Replicate 1 from Balatoc abandoned mine | place: Philippines
AGAAAGCCGGCGTGAAGTTCTACAAGACGCCCGATGCCATCCTTCGCGCGCAGCTGGCTTCGTGGGACAAGATCATTGCCAAGAAAGGCGGCGAGAACCCGTTGTTCAAGAAGGTGCTGGATTCTCAGAAGGCCTTTGCCGCGCGCGCCGGCCAATGGCAGAACGACTACATGGTCGACTTCAAGATGGCCTACAACCACTACTTCGGCAAGGGCGCGAAGAAGAGCTGATCCTTCGTGATCGGCCCAGAAAGGGCGCCCCTGGGGCGCCCTTTTCTGTTTCCTGGAAATCGTCATGCAAAAACTACTCATCGCGGTCGACAGTCTGTCGACCTGGTTCGGCAAGGCCTGTGCCTGGTCGGTGGTGGCCTTGACCGGCCTCATCAGCTGGGAAGTGTTCTCGCGCTACGTGCTCAACGACCCGCACGCCTGGGTGCTGGATGCCCAGATCATGTTGTACGGCCTGCTGTTCATGACCGCCGGCGCCTACACCCTGGCCAAGAACGGCCACGTGCGCGGTGACGTGCTCTACGGCTTCTTCAAGCCACGCACGCAGGCCAGCATCGACCTCACGCTCTACATCGTCTTCTTCCTGCCCGGCATCGTTGCGCTCACCTGGGCCGGCTGGACATTCGCCAACGAATCGCTGGCGATCCGCGAGCAGACCTTCAACGCAGACCCGATTCCGGTCTATCCGTTCAAGTTCGTGGTGCCGGTGGCGGGCGCGTTCCTGCTCCTGCAAGGCATCGTGGAAATCATCCGTTGCGTCATCTGCCTGCAGACCGGCGAATGGCCCAAACGTGAAGAAGACGTCGAGGAAGTCGACGTCGACAAGCTCAAGGAAATGGTGCACGTGAAAGACGCCGACATCGAGGCGCTGGACAGCCTGGTCACCAAGAAAGGCGGCCAGTGATGACGATCCGCAAGGAACTCTGGTTCGGCTTCAGCCTGATGGGCCTCATCGTCGCCAGCGTGGTGGCGATGGTGCTCAGCGTGGACACGATGACCAATGGCCACTACGGCCTGCTGATGCTCTCGCTGGTGGTGGTGGCCATCATGCTGGGCTTCCCCACCGCCTTCACGCTCATGGGCATGGGGATGATCTTCACCTTCTTCGCCTACCACTCGGGCGATCAGTCCGCGGCCGGCGCGATCCGCCAGACGCTGGACCTGATGGTGCAGCGCGCGTTCTCGGTGATGGCCAGCGACGTGCTCATCGCGATCCCGTTGTTCGTGTTCATGGGCTACCTGGTCGAACGCGCCAACCTGATCGAGAAGCTGTTCCGCAGCCTGCACCTGTCGCTCTCGCGCGTGCCCGGCTCGCTGGCCGTGGCCACGCTGGTGACCTGCGCGGTCTTCGCCACCGCCACCGGCATCGTCGGTGCGGTGGTCACGCTCATGGGCCTGCTGGCGCTGCCGCAGATGCTCAAGGGCGGCTACGACACGCGCCTGGCGGCCGGCTCCATCACCGCCGGCGGTTGCCTGGGCATCCTCATTCCGCCGTCGGTGCTGCTGATCGTCTACGGCGCCACCGCCGGCGTGTCGGTGGTGAAGCTCTACGCGGGCGCGTTCTTCCCCGGTCTGATGCTGGCGGGTCTGTACATCGTGTACGTGATCCTCATGGCCAAGCTCAAGCCGGCCTGGGCGCCGCCGCTGACGGCCGAACAGCGCAACGTGCCGCTGCCCGAGCCGCTGCTGAAGGTGGGCGCCACCGCGGGCAAGTCGGCCCTGCTCGGTCTGGTGTCCGCACTCAAGGGCCGCAAGAACCAGGGCGTGTCCACCGGCTACCTGCTGCGCCAGCTCGGGGTCGTGCTCATGCCCGCCCTGATGTTCGTGCTGGTGGCGGTGATGAGCTACCCCAGTGCGCCAGAGACCGTCGAGGCCGAGGTCGACACCGGGCTGGTCGCGCTCGGCACCGAGCCATCGCAGCGCGAAGCGCGCACGGGCCTGAATGAGCCGCCCGCGGCCGAGGAAGACGATGGCGGTGGCCTGGCCGAACCGCCCGCCGACGGCGAGGAGAGCGGCGGCCTGGCCGAGCCGCCCGCCGATGGTGAAGAAAGCACCTTGGGTGAACCCGAAGGCGCGGAAGCCGACGCACCCGAGGCCGCCGCCGAAGGCGTGAGCGAACCCGGTGCCGCCGAGGGCGTGGCTGAGCCGGGCGACGCTGCGGCCGAAGCGCAGGCCGGCAGCGGCTACTGGATCGGCGTGGCCGTGGGCGCGCTTGCGCTGGCGGTGTTCTACGCGCTGTTCAGCTACGCGCGGCTCGAGATCTTCAAGATGCTGCTCACCAGCTTCTTCCCGCTGATGGTGCTCATCCTTGCGGTGCTCGGCTCCATCGTGTTCGGCCTGGCCACCCCCACCGAAGCGGCGGCCGTGGGCGCGCTCGGCGGCTTCCTGCTCGCTGCGGCCTACCGCCAGCTCACGATGGACGTGGTCAAGGAGAGCGTGTTCCTCACCGCCAAGACCAGCGCCATGGTGTGCTGGCTGTTCGTGGGCTCGGCCATTTTCTCGGCTGCCTTCGCGCTGTTGGGCGGGCAGGAGCTGGTGGAGCAGTGGGTGCTGGGCATGAACCTGTCCAAGACCGAGTTCCTGATCCTGTCCCAGGTGATCATCTTCATCCTGGGCTGGCCGCTGGAGTGGACCGAGATCATCGTGATCTTCATGCCGATCTTCATCCCGCTGCTCGATAACTTCGGCGTCGATCCGTTGTTCTTCGGCCTGCTGGTGGCGCTGAACCTGCAGACCGCCTTCCTGAGCCCGCCGGTGGCCATGAGCGCGTTCTACCTGAAGGGCGTGGCGCCGAAACACGTGACGCTGAACCAGATCTTCGCGGGCATGCTGCCGTTCATGGGCATCCAGATCATCGCCATCGTGCTGCTGTACTGGTTCCCCGAAATCGGCATGTGGCTGCCCTCGGTGCTCTACAACTGATCACCACCGGTCCGGCCAGGGGGCGCTTCGGCGCCCCTTTTTTCTGGATTGCCGGTACCATTGACGTTTACGTTAACGTCAACTCCGCCTGCCCGGTCAGGGTAGGCACCGACAACGACACCACCGGAGACGCCATGCCCCGCCCCAGCGACGTTCACCTGCCCTTTGACGAGCAGGTTCTGCGCGCGCCCAAGGGCAGCCCCTGGCGCCGCTGGCAGGTGGACCCCGACGCCGCGAAACCGCAGGTCTCGCTCAAGGCCCTGGATCCGGACGACAAGCCCTTCTCCGGGGGCGACAAGGCGGCCGACAAGGCAGCGGTCGATCGGTTGGCCGACGAGATCGACCGGCTGCAGAACGTGTTTCACCCGGACGGCCGCTTCAAGATGCTTGTGGTGCTGCAGGGCACCGACACCGCCGGCAAGGACGGCACCGTGCGCGGCGTGTTCGCACGCACCAGCCCCTTGGGCGTGCGCACCGTCGGCTGGAAGGCGCCCACCGAACGCGAACGCGCGCACGACTTCCTCTGGCGCATCCACCAGGCGGTGCCCGGCAACGGCGAGATCGTGGTCTTCAACCGCAGCCACTACGAGGACGTGCTGGTGCCGGTGGTCAATGGCTGGATCGACGCCGCGCAGACGAAGCAGCGCTATGCCCAGCTCAACGACTTTGAACGCCTGCTGGCCGAAACCGGCACCGTGATCCTGAAGTTCATGCTGCACATCGGCTTCGACGAACAACGCCAGCGTCTGCAGGACCGCATCGACGACCCCGAGAAGCATTGGAAATTCAGCCTCGGCGACCTCGACGTGCGCAAACAGTGGCCGCGCTACCAGAAGGCCTACGAGGACCTGCTGGAGGCCACCAGCACCCCCTGGGCACCCTGGACGGTGGTGCCAGCCAACAGCAAGACGCACCGCAATCTGATGATCGCCACCATCGTGCGCGATACCCTGAAGGCGCTGGAACTGCGCTTTCCCCCCGAAGACCCCGCGCTGAAGAACCTGCGCGTCGCATGAATCCCCCCGAGACCGAGAGAGACGAACCATGACCCAGCTGAGCGCCGACTACCAGGCCCTGGCCAACTACCGACCGAAACACAAGGTGCGCTTCGTCACCGCGGCCAGCCTGTTCGACGGCCACGACGCGGCCATCAACATCATGCGCCGCATCCTGCAAGGCATGGGCGCCGAGGTGATCCACCTCGGTCACAACCGCAGCGTTGACGAGGTGGTCACCGCCGCGCTGCAGGAAGACGTGCAGGGCATCGCGATCAGCAGCTACCAGGGTGGGCACGTCGAGTACTTCAAGTACATGGTCGATCTGCTCAAGGCGCGCGGCGGTGCGCACATCCAGGTGTTCGGCGGCGGTGGCGGTGTCATCGTGCCGGGCGAGATCCAGGAACTGCAGGCCTACGGCGTGGCGCGCATCTACAGCCCCGAGGATGGCCAGCGCATGGGTCTGGCCGGCATGATCGGCGAGATGGTCATGCGCTGCGACCACGATCTTTCCGGCCACGCGCCCAAGGCGCTGGCTGCGGTGCAGGGCCACGGCGAGATGTCGTGGCGTGCGCTCGCACAGCTCATCACCGTGATCGAGAACGGCAGCGCCGACGCCGCGCTGCTGAAGACCGTGCGCGACGCCGCGGCCGGCGTGAAGGTGCCGGTGCTCGGCATCACGGGCACGGGCGGCGCGGGCAAGTCCTCGCTCACCGACGAGCTCATCCGCCGCCTGCGGCTGGACCAGGGCGACGCGCTGCGCGTGGCGGTCATCAGCATCGACCCGTCGCGCCGCAAGAGCGGTGGCGCGCTGCTTGGCGACCGCATCCGCATGAACGCCATCTCGCCCTGGAGCCAGGGCCCGCGCGTGTTCATGCGCAGCCTGGCCACGCGCGATTTCGGCAGCGAGATCAGCGCCGCGCTGCCCGACGTGATCGCCGCCTGCAAAGCCGCGGGCTTCGATCTGGTGGTGGTGGAGACCTCCGGCATCGGCCAGGGCGACGCCGCCATCGTGCCGCACGTGGATGTGCCGATGTACGTGATGACGCCCGAGTTCGGCGCTGCCAGCCAGCTCGAGAAGATCGACATGCTCGACTTCGCCGAGTTCGTGGCGATCAACAAGTTCGACCGCAAGGGCGCGGCCGACGCGCTGCGCGACGTGGCCAAGCAGGTGCAACGCAACAAGGAAGCCTGGGGCAAGCGGCCCGAGGAGATGCCGGTGTTCGGCACCATGGCCGCGCGCTTCAACGACGACGGCGTGAGCGCGCTGTACCAGGCGCTTGCGCCGCGCCTGGCCGAACTCGGCCTCACGCTCGGCGAAGGCCGCCTGCCGCGCGTGGCCGTGCGCCACAGCACCAACCAGACACCGGTGGTGCCGCCGGCGCGCACGCGCTACCTGGCCGAGATCGCCGACACCGTGCGCGGCTACAAGAAGAAGGTGCATGAGCAGGCGAAGCTGGCACGCGAGATCCAGCAACTGCGCGCCACGGCCGAGATCCTGCGCAAGGACAAGCCCGAGCGTGCGCGCGCCGCCGAAGCCGTGATCGACCTCGCCCAGGTGCGCGAACTCGACCAGGACGGTGGTGCACGCAAACTGCTGCTGCAATGGCCCGACATGCAAAAGGCCTACGCGGGCGATGAGTACGTGGTGAAGATCCGCGACAAGGAGATCCGCACCGCGCTGACCACGAAGAGCCTGTCGGGCACCGTGATCCGCAAGGTGGCGCTGCCGCGCTACGAGGACCACGGCGAGATCCTCAAGTGGCTGATGCTGGAGAACGTGCCCGGCAGCTTCCCCTACACCGCGGGCACCTTCGCCTTCAAACGCGAGGGCGAAGACCCGACGCGCATGTTCGCCGGCGAAGGCGACCCCTTCCGCACCAACCGGCGCTTCAAGCTGCTCTCCGAGGGCATGCCGGCCAAGCGCCTGTCCACGGCGTTTGATTCGGTCACGCTCTACGGCAACGACCCCGACCCGCGGCCCGACATCTACGGCAAGGTGGGCAACTCGGGCGTGTCCATCGCCACGCTGGACGACATGAAGGTGCTCTACAGCGGCTTCGACCTGTGCCACCCGGCCACCTCGGTGTCCATGACCATCAACGGTCCAGCGCCGTCGATCCTGGCGATGTTCATGAACACCGCCATCGACCAGAACCTGGAGAAGTTCAAGGCCGACAACGGCCGCGAGCCCACCGACACCGAGGCCGCCAAGATCCGCGAATGGGTGCTGGCCAACGTGCGCGGCACGGTGCAGGCCGACATCCTGAAGGAAGACCAGGGCCAGAACACCTGCATCTTCAGCACCGAGTTCAGCCTGAAGGTGATGGGCGACATCGCCGAGTACTTCGTGCACCACGACGTGCGCAACTTCTACTCGGTGTCCATCAGCGGCTATCACATCGCCGAGGCCGGGGCCAACCCGATCAGCCAGCTCGCGTTCACGCTGAGCAACGGCTTCACGCTGGTCGAGGCGTACCTGGCGCGCGGCATGCACATCGACGACTTCGCGCCCAACCTGAGCTTCTTCTTCAGCAACGGCATGGACCCGGAGTACACCGTGATGGGCCGCGTGGCGCGGCGCATCTGGGCCGTGGCCATGCGCGAGAAGTACGGCGCCAACGAGCGCAGCCAGAAGCTGAAGTACCACATCCAGACCAGCGGTCGCAGCCTGCACGCGCAGGAAATCCAGTTCAACGACATCCGCACCACGCTGCAGGCCCTCATCGCCATCTACGACAACTGCAACAGCCTGCACACCAACGCGTTCGACGAGGCCATCACCACGCCCACCGAGGATTCGGTGCGCCGCGCCATGGCGATCCAGCTCATCATCAACCGCGAGTGGGGCCTGGCCAAGAACGAGAACCCGAACCAGGGCGCCTTCATCATCGACGAGCTGACCGAGCTGGTGGAAGAAGCGGTGCTGGCCGAGTTCGAGCGCATCGCCGAGCGCGGCGGCGTGCTGGGCGCGATGGAGACCGGCTACCAGCGCGGCCGCATCCAGGACGAGTCGATGCACTACGAAATGCTCAAGCACACCGGCGAGCTGCCCATCATCGGCGTGAACACCTTCCGCAACCCGCACGGCGACCCGATTCCGCAGACGCTGGAACTGGCGCGCTCGACCGAGGAAGAAAAGCAGAGCCAGCTCAAGCGCCTGCACGACTTCCACGCGCGCCACGCGCACGAGGCCCCGGCCATGCTGGAGCGCCTGAAGCAGGCGGTAATCGAGAACCGCAACGTCTTCGAGGTGCTGATGGACGCCGTGCGTTGCTGCTCGCTCGGGCAGATCACCAACGCGCTGTTCGAGGTGGGCGGGCAGTACCGCCGGAACATGTGACACTCGGCCGATGCCCGGTATCGGCCCGTCCGTCCTTCGCACCCCGCCCACGGTCCGCACGGTCGTCGCCAACCCACGCGCCCAGGGTGGGCGCGCCGTGCGCCTGCTGCCCGCCTTGCGCGACGCACTGCCACCGGGCGTGGAGCTGCACACCCCCGACAACGTGCCGGCCGCCCTGGCCTTGCTGCGCACCTTGCCCGAAGGCTCGCGCGTGGTGGCGGTGGGGGGCGACGGCACCCTGCACCGATGGCTGCCCGCGCTGCTGGAGCGCCGGCACGAACTCGGCGTGGTGCCCCTGGGCAGCGGCAACGACACCGCGCGCGCGCTCGGCCTGCGCAACGGCAGCCCGCTGCCCTGGCTCACGCACGCGCTCAACGGGCCGGCCAGCGACATGGACACCGGCCTGGCCACCTGGCACGACACCCTCGGCGAACGCCGCGAAACGCCGTTTCTCTCCAGCCTGAGTGCGGGTTTCGATGCCGCCGTGGTGGCGCGCGCGCTGACCGGGCCGCAGCGCCTGCGCGGCCTGCCGCGCTACCTGTGGGCCACGCTGCGCGAACTCGCGGCACTGCGCACCTGGCACCTGGACGTCACGGTGGACGGCGTGCACCGGCACGAAGGGCCAGCGCTGTTCGCCGCGACGCTGAATACCCCGACCTTCGGCAGCGGCATGCCGGCGACGCCGGGCGCACGCACGCACGACGGCCTGCTCAACCTGCTGGTGGCTGGGCCGTTCTCGCGCCTCGGCGCGCTCGGCATGTTGCCGCGTCTGCTGGTGGGTTGGCACCTGAGCCACCCGAAGATCCACACCCAGGCTTTCGAGCAGATGACGGTGCTGGGCCGTGGTGACCTGCCGCTGGCCGCCGACGGCGAATGGCTTGGCTTGGCGCGCAGCGTCACCGTGGCCGTGCGCCCCGCCTCGCTGCGTGTGGTCAGGGCGCCGGGCTCGGGCTGAGGGTGTCCGCCGCGTTGGCGATCGGCAGGTTCAACAGCAGGTTCTGCGGCTTGAGCCGCAGCAGGCCTTCGGCCGTCATGGCCAGGCCCAGGTAGACCGGCTTGCCGCGCACGTCCTCGCGCTGCTGCGCAGGATCGGCAAAGCGCAGGCGGAACAGGCTGATGAGGCGGCGCTGGCGTGCCTCGCTCAGGCTCTTGCCCTGGTACAGGTCGTTGAGCAGTGCGGTGGCCTCGGCGTCAAGACCCACGTGCCAGCGCCAGGCGGCATCGTCCACACGCGACAGGGGTTCGATGTCCACCTGCACGCCGTGCAGATGCGTCACCCAGCGCTGCAGCACCCGCGCCAGCGCCTTGAGGCCGGAATCCGCGCGGTTCATGCTGAGCACAAGGCCGTGCGGCAAGGACTGCTGCACCGTGTGCGTGAGGTCGAGCAGGTAGCGGTGGTCTTTCGCATCGCTCAGCACCTGCAGGTAGGCCGCGGCGTTGTCGGCGCCCAGCACCTGCAGGTCGACACCACGCAAGGCGGCTCCTGCCTGCTTGAGCAGGGCACCGATGCTGCCCAGCCCGGCGGTTTCATTGAGGTGGTCCAGCGTATCGGCGTCGCCCGCGAGCACGCGCCCAGCGTGCAGTTGCACGCGCTGGCGGCGGAACAGCAGCTCGGCCGCGCGCCACACCTGGGCGTCGGTCTCGTGCGCCAGCACACGCACCACGACGGCTTGCACCAGCAAGTCCAGGAACAGCGGGGGCAGCGCGATCGCGCCGCGCTCGAAGAAACCCGCCCAGGCGGCCTCCAGCGTGCCGGCGCGCTGCACCGCGTCACGCAGGTGCAGGAAGTGGCGCCAGTTCTCGCGCACGTCGGCATCGAGCATGGCCTCGATCTGGCCGGTGATCACGCTGCGCAACGGATCGTCGAGCAAGGCCTCGTGCAAGGCGCGCTCGGCCACACAGGATTCGGGCACCAGTGCCAGCTCGGGTCGTTGCAGCCAGATGCGCCAGTAGTCAGCCGTGGGCCGGTGCCAGCCGCGCGCATCGGCCACGAGGTGTTGCGCGCCGCAGTGGGGCCAGGGCTGCGATGGGGGAAGAAAAACGCCGCTGCTCATGCCGCGATTGTGGGTCACACCCGCAGCGCCCGCCCCGGGGTCGGGTTCTGCCGCGAAAGGGCCACCGGGATCGCGTTGGTTCGCGCCGCGCCACACCGGATGTGACAATCGACGCCACCGACCCCGGGTCGCCCCGCACCCAATCCCACCGGATCCGGCTCGAACATCTTTGCATGAACCCCCTCGCCGCTCCTGCCATCAGCCTCATCGGCGCGCCCACCGACATCGGCGCCGGCGCGCGCGGCGCGTCGATGGGTCCGGAGGCCCTGCGTGTGGCGGGCCTCGCCGAGGTGCTGGCCGCGCAGGGATTGAGGGTGATCGACCGCGGCAACCTCACCGGCCCCGCCAACCCCTGGCAGCCCCCGGTGAACGGCTACCGCCACATCGCCGGGGTGGCGGCCTGGAACCATACGCTGCACGCCGCCGTGTACAGCGATTTGCAGCAAGGCCACCTGCCCATCGTGCTCGGCGGCGATCACTGCCTGGGGCTGGGCTCGATCAGCGCGGTGGCGCGCCATTGCCGCGCGGTGGGCCGCAAGCTGCGCGTGCTCTGGCTCGATGCGCACGCCGACTTCAACACCGCGGCGCTCACCCCCAGCGGCAACATCCACGGCATGCCGGTGGCGCTGTTGTGCGGCCTGGGCCCGGCCGAGCTCACCGGCATCGGCGGTCATGTGCCAGCCATCACGCCCGATGTGGTGCGCCAGATCGGCATTCGCAGCGTGGACGCGGGCGAGAAGCGCCTGGTGCATGAGCACGGCCTGGAGGTGTTCGACATGCGCTACATCGACGAGATGGGCATGCGCCACACCATGCAGCAGGCCCTGGCGGGCGTGGACGCGAACACCCACCTGCACGTGAGCTTCGACGTCGACTTTCTGGACCCGGAGATCGCGCCCGGCGTGGGCACCACCGTGCCCGGTGGCCCCACCTACCGCGAGGCGCAGTTGTGCATGGAGATGATTGCCGACACCGGCCGCCTGGCCTCGCTCGACGTGATGGAGCTCAACCCCGCGCTGGATGTGCGCAACCGCACCGCGGAACTCGCAGTCGACCTCATTGAAAGCCTGTTCGGCAAGTCAACCTTGATGAGACAGAAGGCTCCGGCGCGCGTGTCTTGACCGGGGATGCCGCGGAACCGGCTATGCCGGGCTGCTGGCATCGCCCCCTGGGGGTGACGCGCGCAGCGGGGCGCAGGGGGATCAACTTTTGCCCACGAGCTCCAGGTGCTCCACCACCGGGGGCTGCGCGAAGAACGGGCCGACGATGGCGCGCCACTCGGCAAACGCCGGCGAACCGCGGAAGCCCACGGTGTGGTCTTCCAGCGTGTCCCAGTAGATCATCAGCAGGTAGCGACCAGGGCTCTCGACGCTGCGGTTGACCTTGTAGCCCTTGAAGCCCCTGGCATGCGCGATGACGGTGTTCACACCGCGCAGGATGGCCTCTTCAAACGCCGAGGCCTGCGACGGATCGATGCGGATATCCGCGTGTTCCAGAATCATGGGCTGTCTCCGGTGATGCCGCCGCGGCGCGGCGTGCGGCGCGGATCATATCGACCGCCTTCTCCGCCACCATGATCACCGGCGCGTTGGTGTTGCCACCCACGATGCGCGGCATCACCGACGCATCGACCACGCGCAGGCCCTGTACGCCGTGCACGCGCAGCTCGGCGTCCACCACCGCGTCGGCACCGGGGCCCATACGGCAGGTGCCCACCGGGTGATAGATGGTGTCGGCGTGGCCGCGGATGAACTGCTCGATCTGCGTGTCGCTCTGCGCGTCGGCCGAAGCGCGCGATTCGCTGCCGCCAAAGCGCGCGAGCGCCGGTTGCTGCAGCAGGCGGCGCATGAGTTTGAAGCCGCGCACGAGGCGCGCCATGTCGTCCGGGTCCTGCAGGAAGGCGGGGTCGATGAGCGGTGCCACCTGCGGATCGCGACTGGCCAGGCGCACCGTGCCGCGGCTCTTCGGGCGCAGCAGGCACACATGGCACGAGTAGCCGTGGCCGAACACCGTCTTGCGGCCGTGGTCCACGAGCTTGCCGATCACGAAGTGCAGTTGCAGATCGGGAACGGCCTCGTCGGGTGAACTCTTGATGAAGCCGCCGGCTTCGGCGAAGTTGGTGGTGAGCAGCCCGGTGCGGGCACGGCGCCATTCGGCGATGCCCCGCAGCGCCGCCAGCACGCCCTTGAACGACAGGCCGAAGAGCTCGGTGGCCTTCGGTGCGTTGACCACCTGCACCACATCCACGTGGTCGTGCAGGTTCTGGCCGACGCCGGGCAGCGCATGCACCACGCGAATGCCGTGTTGCTGCAGGTGATCGGCCGGTCCGATGCCCGAGAGCATCAGCAACTGCGGCGAGCCGAAAGCACCAGCGCTCAGCAACACCTCGCCGCCTTCGCGGCACCGCGCGATCTGCAACGGACCGCGCCCGCCCTGCGCGCGGTACTCCACCGCCACCGCGCGCGGCGCACCGCCAGCCTCTTCGTGTTCCTCGCCCATCACCACGCGCATCACCAGCGCGTCGGTGATGACCGTGAGGTTGGAACGGTCCAGGTGGGGCGTGAGGTAGGCCTTGGCCGCGCTGAAGCGCTCACCGTCCTTGTGCGTCACCTGGTAGGGGCCCACACCCTCCTGGTCGGCGCCGTTGAAATCGTCGTTGACCCGGTAGCCCGCCTCGCGGCCGGCGGCCACGAAGTGCGCGCCAAAGGGGTTGGGGCTGGTGAGGCTCTTCACGTTGAGCGGCCCGCCGGTGCCGTGCCAGGCATCGGCGCCGCGCTCGTTGTGTTCCGAGCGTTTGAAGAAAGGCAGCACGTCGGCCCAGGCCCAGCCCGGGTTGCCTTCGGCGGCCCAGGCGTCGTAGTCGCTGGCGTGGCCGCGCGCGTAGATCATGGCGTTGACGGAGCTTGAGCCGCCCAGCACCTTGCCGCGAGGCTGATAGCCGCGCCGCCCGTTCAGCCCGGGCTGCGGCACCGTCTCGAGGCACCAGTTGGCCTGCCCGTTCTTCGCCAGCAGCGCCAGGCCCGCGGGGCAATGAATGAGCACGCTGCGATCGGGCGGGCCGGCCTCGATCAGCGCCACGCGCAGTTGGGGGTCTTCGCTGAGCCGCCCGGCCAGCACGCAGCCGGCCGAGCCGCCGCCCACAATGATCACGTCGTACATGCAGGTGTCTCCAGAGTCGCTGCCGCGCAGCATGGCTGCGCGACAATCGAAGAGCAAGTTAGCACGCGCGCCCGGCACCGGTTTAGGCAGGCGCGCCTAGCCAAGACGCCCGCGCGACGCGGGTTTTCCCTTTCCGCCATCTTCATTTCCCCACGAGGTTTTCCGCATGAGCAGCAATCGCATCCAGACCGTCGGCATCATCGGCTCGGGCACCATGGGCAACGGCATCGCCCAGGCCTGTGCCGCCAGTGGCATCCGTGTCGTCATGGTCGACATCGCGCAGGCCGCGCTCGACAAGGGGATGACCACCATCGCCGGCAGCCTGGACCGTCTGATCAAGAAGGAAAAGCTCACGGCCGAAGGCAAGGCGCAGGCACTCGCGCTGATCAAGGCCAGCACCAACTACGAAGACCTCAAGGGCGCGCAACTCGTGATCGAAGCCGCCACCGAGAACGAGGCGCTGAAGGTGAAGATCCTGCAGCAGCTCGACGCGCTGCTCGCGCCCGAGGTGATCGTGGCCACCAACACCAGCTCGATCAGCATCACCAAGCTGGCCGCCGCCACGCAACGCCCCGACCGCTTCATCGGCATGCACTTCTTCAACCCCGTTCCCATGATGGCGCTGGTGGAGATCATCCGCGGCCTGCAGACCAGCGACGCCACCCACGATACGGTGAAGGCGCTGGCCGAGGCACTGGGCAAATCGCCGATCACGGTGAAGAACGCGCCCGGCTTCGTGGTCAACCGCATCCTCGTGCCGATGATCAACGAGGCCTTCTTCGTGCTGGCCGAAGGCCTGGCCACCGCAGAGGACATCGACGCCGGCATGAAGCTCGGCACCAACCAGCCGATCGGCCCGCTCGCGCTGGCCGACATGATCGGCCTGGACGTGTGCCTGGCGGTGATGAACGTCTACATGGCTGAATTCAACGACAGCAAGTACCGCCCGGCCCCGCTGCTGAAGGAAATGGTGGCCGCAGGCTGGCTGGGCCGCAAGACCGGGCGCGGCGTCTACACCTACTGAGGTGGTGTGAACCTCACCAGGGCACCTCGATGCCCTGGTGGTCAAAGAAGCGGCCACTGCTGCCCTCGCCCAATCCGTCGATCACGCGCAGCAGGTCGGCGGCCGCCACCTCGGGTGGGCGCACGTCCAGGCCGGCCTTGGCGAACGGCTTTGACAGCGCGGTGTCCACCGTGCCCGGGTGCAGCGCCACACACAGCGCGGCCTTGTTGTGGCGAGCGAGTTCGATCGACGCGGTGCGCACCAGCTGGTTCAGCGCGGCCTTGGAGGCGCGGTAGGCGTACCAGCCGCCCAGCCGGTTGTCGCCGATGCTGCCGACGCGGGCCGACAGAAAGGCCGCCACGCAGCGGCCGTGGCGCGGCATCAACGGCAGCAGGTGGCGCATCACCAGCGCCGACCCCACGGTGTTGATCAGCAGCACGCGCTGCAAGCCCTCAGCCTGCAGATGCTGCCAGCTTCGCTCGGGCCGCACCTGCTCGCCCTCGTGCAGCACGCCGGTGGCGACGATCAGGGTGCGCAGTTCGCGCCCCTCGGCGTGCAGGCGCTGAGCGATCACCGCACCCAGGCGCTGCACGCTGCCTTCGTCGGCGTAATCGATCGCAGGCAGCGTGCGCCGGCCCACCGCCAGCACTTCGTGGCCGCGCGTGCGCAGCGCATGCGCAATGGCCGCGCCAATGCCGCCGCTGCCGCCGATCACCACAGCCAGACCGCCGTCGTGTGTGTCCGCCCGTGCCTGCGTTGTCATGGCGCGCATTGTGGGCGGCTGCGATGCACCGCGCGCCGCACGCAGGGCATGGCCCCGCACACCCCGGGCCCTTGACGGTGCGCAAGGCACGGTCGCCGGGAGCGGCCTACCATTGCACCCATGAGCCAGTTCGACTTCGATCTCTTCGTCATCGGCGGCGGCAGCGGCGGCGTGCGCGCCGCGCGCATGGCCGCCCAGCGCGGCCTGCGCGTGGCCCTGGCCGAGGTGCTGGGCACCGACGGCCTGGGCGGCACCTGCGTCAATGTGGGTTGCATTCCCAAGAAGCTCTACAGCTACGCCGCGCACTACGGCGAGGCCTTCGAGGAAGCGCGGGGCTTCGGCTGGCAGGTGGGCGAACCCAGCTTCGACTGGACCACGCTCAAAGCCAACCGCGCAAAAGAGATCGCGCGCCTGAACGGTGTCTACGCCAACCTGCTGCGCGGCGCGGGCGTCACGCAGCTCGATGGCTTTGCGCGTCTGGTGGGAGACCATCAGATCGAGCTCGCCACGCTCAACGCGGACGGTTCGCCCGGGCACCGCCGCTTCAGCGCCGCGAACATCCTGATCGCCACCGGCGGCACGCCGCACGTGCCGCATTTCAGCGGGCGCGAGCACGTCATCACCAGCAACGAGGTGTTCGACCTCGACCCGTTCCCCCAGCGCCTGCTCATCGTCGGCGGCGGCTACATCGCGTGCGAATTCGCCTCTATCTTCAACGGGCTGGGCGCCAAGGTCACGCAGCTCTACCGCGGTGAGCAGGTGTTGCGCGGCTTCGACGACGAGATCCGCCACTTCGCCGCGGCCGAGATGGTCAAGGCCGGGGTGGACCTGCGACTGAACGCCGGCGTGGTCGACATCCGCAAGACCGCCGACGGCCTGCGTGTGGAATGCGAGGATGGCAACACCGTGATGGCGGACGCCGTGCTCTACGCCACCGGGCGCGTACCGAACACACGGGATCTCGGCCTGGCGCAGGTGGGTGTGGCCACCGGCGCGCAAGGCGAGGTGATCGTGAACGCGCAGTACCAGACCAACGTGCCGCACATCCGTGCTGTCGGTGATGTCACCAACCGCGTGCAGCTCACACCCGTGGCGCTGGGCGAGGCAATGGTGGTGGTGGACGCGCTGTGCGGCCCTGCGCCCGGCAAGCCAGCGCGCGACATGTCGTATGACTTCATTCCCACGGCCATCTTCACGCACCCCAACATCGGCACCGTGGGCCTGAGCGAGGCGCAGGCGCGCGAGCGCTTTGGCGATGTCACGGTGTTCCGCAGCGAATTCAAGGCGCTCAAGCACACCTTGTCGGGGCGCAACGAACGCACGCTGATGAAACTGGTGGTGGACACGAAGACCGACCGCGTCGTGGGTCTGCACATGGTCGGCGCCGAGGCGGGCGAGATCGTGCAGGGCTTTGCGGTGGCACTCAAGGCCGGCGCCACCAAGGCGCTGTTCGACAACACCATCGGCATTCACCCGACGGCGGCGGAAGAGTTCGTGACGATGCGGGAGCCGGTGAAGTGAACGCCCTGAACGCGTGAAGGAAGCGAAGGGCGCGAAGGGAGCGGGGAAATTTGCCCGGCGAAGCGGCTACAGAAACACCAGCAGCACCGCCGCCACTGCGCTGTGCAGCCACAGGCCCGGCGCCAGCCAGCGCACATAGGCCCAGCCTCCCGAGGCGAATGCCGTCACCGACTTGCTCGCCGCGTGCACCAGCAGCACCAGCGCCAGCGCCTGGCGCGCCGCGTCCAGCGGGCCGCTGTCGCTGAACACCGCGGCGGCCGACGCGTGAAGATCGGCCAGCGCGCCGATCACCGCACCGACGATCAGCCCGGCGTCACCCAGCCATTGCTGCAGGCCGTGCACCAACCCCTGGACCGCGGCCAACAGCGCAGCCACCGCGAGCGCGCCGCCCAGGCTGAACATGCGGTCCGCGCGCGGCGCGGGCAACGCCTCGGTGCGCGGCGTGGCGCCGGTAACGGTCACATCGCCGCCGTCCTGCCGCACCAGCCACCAGCCCCAGGCCAGCGCCAGAGCGCCTGCGGCGAGCGCCGGCATCCACAGGACAGGCAGCCAGGCCGGGCGCACCGCGGCCGCCACCATCAGCACCTGCAACTGCGTGGACACGCACGACAGCAGACCCCCGCCGGCCATCGCCCGGTGGCTGGCACGACCCTCGCGCGCCGCGAGCCCCAGGCTGGCGATGGTGGCCGTGCTCGACACGAATCCCGATGCCAGCGCCGACAAGGCCACCGCGTGCCGGGCCGCCAGCAGCCGCCGCGCCAGGTGCGCCACCGATTGCAGCGCCAGCAGCAGCGCCAGCAGCGTGCCGATGTCGCGCGGATTCAGCGCGTCGCCCCACAGCGATCGATCGGGCAGCAGCGGCAAGCCCAGCAACACCAGCGCGGCCAGCAACAGGCCGTCGCGCATCTCTGCCGGTTGCAGCCAGTGGTTCACGAAGCGATGGGCGCGGTCGCGCACGGCCAGCACCACGGTCAGCGTCACCGCCAGGCCCGCAGCCAGCGCGGCGCTGTGCACCGTCAGCACACCGATCAGGTAGGTAAGCAGCAACGCCACCTCGGTGGTGACGCCGGGGTCGTCCGAACGGTCCTTCAGGTAGGCCACCACGCCCAGGCCGGCGACGAAGGCCGCCCCGGCCACCACCACGCCCGACAAGCCGGTGAGCGCGGCCGCCGCGCCAGTGACGCAGGTGAGCGCGAAGCTGCGCAGACCGGCCAACGCGCGCGCCGGCCCGCTGCCTTTGCGCCGCTCGCGCTCGATGCCCACGAGCAGGCCGCAGCCCAGGGCCACGGCAAGGGTTGCGGCCGCCTGGGCCACGTCGGGAGATGACAAACCGTTCACGACAAGCCGTACACAATAGGCCCATGCAGCGATCGCCCGACTTTACCGCCCCGCGCCTTTTCGATGACCCGGACGCCGCGCTCGAACAGGTGCGCCGCATCTACCACCACAGCGTGGACTTCCTGCGCAAGGCCCTGCACGACTACGTGGACGGTGCCGATTTCCATGGCGTGCGCGTGCGCGCCTGCTATCCCTATGTGCGCCTGCACACCCACAGCAACCTGCGCCTGGGCGACGGCGCCGACGAGCTGGGCCTCAAGCGATTGAGCTATGGCTTCGTGGCCGGCCCCGGCCGCTACGAAACCACGCTCACACGCCCCGATCTGTACGAAGACTACTACCGCGAGCAGTTCCGCCTGCTGCTGGCCAACCACGGCGGCGAGCTGGAGGTCGGCACCAGCAACCAGCCGATCCCGATCCACTTCTCGTTCGCCGAGAACGACCACGTGGAAGGCCAGATGAGCGCCACGCGCCGCGCCTTCATGCGCGACGTATTCGACCTGCCCGACCTCACCGCCATGGACGACGGCATCGCCAACGGCACGCACGAGCCCGGGCCGGGCGAGCCGCAACCGCTGGCGCTGTTCACCGCACCGCGGGTGGACTACTCGCTGCAGCGCATGCGCCACTACACCGGCACCTCGCCCGACTGGTTCCAGAACTTCGTGCTGTTCACGAACTACCAGTTCTACATCGACGAGTTCATCAAGCTCGGCCACGCCGAGATGGCCAAGGCCGACAGCCCCTACGTCGCCTTCATCGAACCGGGCAACGTGGTGACGCGCCGCGCCGGCCTGCCGCACGAACCCGGCGACGAACTCGGCCACGCGCCGCCGCGCCTGCCGCAGATGCCGGGCTACCACCTCATGCGCGCCGACCGCAGCGGCATCACCATGGTCAACATCGGCGTCGGCCCGGCCAACGCCAAGAACATCACCGACCACATCGCCGTGCTGCGCCCGCATGCCTGGCTGATGCTGGGCCACTGCGCCGGCCTGCGCACCACGCAACAACTGGGCGACTACGTGCTCGCCCACGCCTACGTGCGCGAGGACCACGTGCTCGACGAAGAGCTCCCGCTGTGGGTGCCCATTCCCGCGCTGGCCGAGATCCAGCTCGCGCTGGAGGCCGCGGTGGCCGACGTGACCGGCGTGGCGCCGCAGGAGCTCAAGCGCATCATGCGCACCGGCACCGTGGCCAGCACCGACAACCGCAACTGGGAGCTGCTGCCCTCGCGCAACGTGCCGACCACGCCGGAGCGCCGCTTCAGCCAGAGCCGCGCGATCGCGCTCGACATGGAAAGCGCCACCATCGCCGCCAACGGCTTCCGCTTCCGCGTGCCCTACGGCACCCTGCTGTGCGTGAGCGACAAGCCGCTGCACGGCGAGATCAAGCTGCCCGGCATGGCCAACCACTTCTACCGCGAGCGCGTGGACCAGCACCTGCGCATCGGCATCCGCGCCATCGAACGGCTGCGCGAGGGCGGTGTGGACCAGCTGCACAGCCGCAAGCTGCGCAGCTTTGCCGAAGTCGCGTTCCAGTAAGCCACCCGGAGAACACACGCATGGGCACCCGACGCAAGTTCATCCTCGGCACGCTCGGCGTCGCCGGTGCCCTGGCCATCGGCTGGGGCGTGCTGCCGCCGCGCCAGCGGCTCACCACGGCCGAGCCACTGCCCACCGGCGAAGGCGAAGTCGCCTTCAACGGCTGGGTGAAGATCGCGCGCGACGGCACGGTCACGGTCACGCTGGCCAAGAGCGAGATGGGCCAGGGTGTGGTCACGGGCTTGTGCATGTTGCTGGCCGAGGAGTTGGACGCCGACTGGTCGCGCGTGCGCTGGCAGCAGTCGCCCATCGACAAGATCTACAACAACATCAGCACCGTGGTCGACGGCCTGCCGGTGCACCCCGACACCGACAACCTGGTGCTCGACGCGGTGAAGTGGCTCACCGCCAAGACCATGCGCGAGGTCGGCGTGATGATGACCGGCGGCTCCTCCAGCGTGAAGGACCTGTGGCTGCCGATGCGCCAGGCCGGCGCCGCGGCGCGCCAGATGCTGGTGGCTGCTGCTGCTGCGCAGTGGGGCATCGCCGCGGCTGATTGCAACACCGAGAACGGCGAAGTGGTCGCGCCCGATGGTCGGCGCCTGGCTTACGGCGCGCTCGCCGCGGCCGCGGCGCAGCAGGCCATGCCCTCCTCGCCCACGCTCAAGACGCCCGAGCGCTTCAAGCTCATCGGGCGGCCGACGCGGCGCATCGACACGCCGGCCAAGATCGACGGCAGCGCGCGCTTCGGCATCGACGCACTGCCCGAGGGCCTGCTCTACGCCAGCGTGAAGATGTGCCCCACCATCGGTGGCCGCGCACAGCGCCACGACGACGCGGCGGCGCGCCAGCGGCGCGGCGTGAAGGCCGTGGTGGCGGTGCCCCCGCTCAATGGCGGCACCGGTGGCGTGGCGGTGATCGCCGACCACCCGTGGCGCGCGCGACAGGCGGCCGACGCGCTGGACGTCACCTGGGACCACGGCGAACTCGCCACCTTCAGCAGCAGCGCCGCGCTGGAGCAGATTGCACAGGCCGCGCGCACCGAAAAGGGCTTCGCCTTCTACGAGGCCGGCGAAGTCGATGCCGCGCTGGCCGGCGCGGCGCAGCGCATCGAGGCCGAGTACCGCGCGCCCTGGCTCGCGCACGCGGCGCTCGAACCCATCAACTGCACCGTGCTGTTTGAAGGCAACAAGGCCACGGTGTGGGTGTCCACCCAGGTGCCGGGCCTGGCGCGCAAGGCCGCGGCCGACGCCCTGGGCCTGCCGGCCGAGGCGGTGACGGTGAACGTGATGCTGCTCGGCGGCGGCTTCGGCCGCCGGCTCGAGGTGGACTTCATCGCCCAGGCCGCAGCCATTGCCAAGGCGGTGCCGGGCCAGCCGGTGCAGACGATCTGGAGCCGCGAGCAGGACACGAAGCACGACCTCTACCGCCCGGCCTGCGTGGCGCGCTTCGAGGCCGGCTTCGACGCCGACAAGCGCCTCGTGGCCTGGAAGAACACCAGCGCCGGCCAGGCCATCGTGCCGCAGGTCCTGAAGCGCGCCTTCGGCCTGCCCGGCGGCGGGCCCGACAAGACCGCCAGCGAAGGCGCGTTCGACCAGGCCTACGAATGGCCGGCCGCACGCATTGCGCACGTCAACGTGACCCTGCCGCTGCAGGTGGGTTTCTGGCGCGCGGTGGGGCACTCGCACCAGGCGTTCTTCAAGGAAGGCTTCGTGGACGAATGCGCGCACGCCGCGGGGCAGGACCCACTGGCGTTTCGTGAGGCGCTGCTGCAGCAACACCCGAAGCAGCTCGCCGTGCTGCGCGCCGCCGCCAAGGCCGCCGGCTGGGGCACGCCGTCGGCGCCCGCCCCCGACGGCGCGAAGACCGCGCGCGGCATCGCGCTGCACGACTCGTTCGGCTCCACCGTGGCGCAGGTGGCCGAAGTCTCGCTCGGGCCCGACAAGGCCATCCGCGTGCACCGCGTCTGGTGCGCCATCGACTGCGGTCTGGCCGTCAACCCCGCAGGCATCCGCCAGCAGATGGAAAGCGGGGTGAACTTCGGCCTGTCGGCCGCGCTGCATGGTGGTGTGGACATCGTCGATGGCCAGGTGCAACAAGGCAACTACCACGACCAACCCATCTTGCGCCTGAACGAAGCCCCGCGCGTGGACACCGTGATCCTGCCCAGCACCGAACACCCCGAAGGCGTGGGCGAACCCGGCCTGCCGCCCATTGCACCCGCCGTGGCCAACGCGCTGTTCGCCCTCACCGGCCAGCGCCTGCGCAGCCTGCCCTTGAAACTGACTGCCTGAGGAGCCCGCCATGACCACCACGCTCAACGTCAACGGCCGCCCCGTCACGGTGGACGCCGACCCCGACACGCCCTTGCTGTGGGTGCTGCGCGCCGACCTGAAACTCACCGGCACCAAGTTCGGCTGCGGCATGGCGCTGTGCGGTGCGTGCACGGTGCACGCCAATGGCAACCCCATCCGCTCCTGCGTGACGCCGATTGCGGCGGTCGCGGGCCAGTCCATCACCACCATCGAAGGCATTGAAGGCCCGGAGATTGCTGCGCTGCGCAGCGCCTGGACGGCGGTGGACGTGGTGCAGTGCGGCTACTGCCAGAGCGGCCAACTCATGAGCGCGTGCGCCCTGCTCAAGAGCAACCCCAAGCCCGACGCCAAAGACATTGCCGAGGCCATGAGCGGCAACCTGTGCCGCTGCGGGACGTATCAGCGCATTGAAGAGGCGGTGGCGCTGGCGGCGCAGCAGACCGGCAAGGCCTGAACGATCAAGCCACGCGCGGCTTCACCTTGCCCGCCGCCAGCTTGGCGTTCACGCGCGCCTGCTCCACGTCGGCGTGCCGCGCCAGTGCCACGCCCATGCGTCGCCGGGTGAAGCTCTCGGGTTTGCCGAACAGGCGCAGTTCCGTGCCGGGCACGCGCAGGGCTTCGTCCACGCCGTCGAACACGATGCCTTGCGCGTCCACGCCGCCGTAGATCACGGCGCTGGCGCCCGGGATCTTGAGCGTGGTGTCCACCGGCAGGCCGAGAATGGCGCGTGCGTGCAGTTCGAATTCGTTCTGCCACTGCGTGGCCATGGTCACCATGCCGGTGTCGTGCGGGCGCGGGCTCACCTCGCTGAACCACACCTGGTCGCCGGCCACGAACAGCTCGACGCCGAACAGGCCCAGCCCGGAGGGCTTGCCGTCAACGCCTGCACCCAGGTTGTCGGTGATGGCCTTCGCGATGTCGCGGCTGGTCTGCAGCGCCTTTGCGCTCATGGGGTGGGGCTGCCAGCTTTCCACGTAGTCGCCGCTCACCTGCACGTGGCCGATCGGGTCGCAGAAATGCGTTTCGACCTGGCCGTTCGCGCCGAGCGCGCGCACCGTCAGCAGCGTGATCTCGTAGTCGAAGCGGATGAACCCCTCGACGATGATGCGGCCCGGCCCGACACGGCCGCCCGACATCGCGTAGTCCCAGGCGGTCTGCACATCGGCGGGGCCGTCGATCTTGCTCTGACCCTTGCCGCTGCTGCTCATCACGGGCTTGACGATGCAGGGATAACCGATGCCACCATCGATTGCGGCCTGCAACTCGTCGAGCGAATCACAGAATTTGTAAGGGCTGGTCGGCAGGCCGAGCGTCTCGGCCGCAAGGCGGCGGATGCCCTCGCGGTCCATGGTGAGGCGCGCGGCGCGCGCGGTGGGAATCACCCGCACCACGCCTGCGGCTTCCAGCTCTTGCAGCATGGGCGTGGCAATGGCCTCGATCTCGGGCACCACGAGATGCGGGCGCTCGCGCTCGATGAGTGCCTTGAGCTGCGCCGGGTCGCTCATGGCAATGGTGTGGGCGCGGTGCGCCACCTGGTGACCGGGCGCGTGCTCGTAGCGGTCGACCGCGATGGTCTCCACGCCCAGGCGCTGCAGGGCAATCAGCACCTCCTTGCCGAGCTCGCCACTGCCGAGCAGCATGACTTTGGTGGCCGATGGCGAGAGCGGCGTGCCGAGCGTGGTCATGGGGGTGTCCTTGCGATGGGAAGAATCAGGCGACGTGGCCCATGGGCTCGCCCATGCGCACCGCACGCGCAGGGGCCCAGTCGGGCTGGAAGCGGATGGTGTCTTTCGGCCACAGCAGCACCACGGTGGAGCCGAGCAGGAAGCGGCCCATCTCCGCGCCGCGTTCCAGGTGCGGCGGCGCGTCGTCGTAGCGCCAGGTGCGCACGCTGCCCGGGCGCGGCGGGTTCACCACGCCGTGCCAGGTGGTGGCCATGCTGCCCACGACGGTGGCGCCCACCAGTACCAGCACGAAGGGCACGGTGCGATCGCCCACCGGCATGTCGAAGTGGCAGACGACCCGCTCGTTGCGGGCGAACAGCCCGGGCACGCCCGCGGCCGTGGCCGGGTTCACCGAAAACAGATCGCCCGGCACGTGGACCATGCGGCGCAGCGTGGCCGCGGCGGGCATGTGGATGCGGTGGTAATCACGCGGGCTGAGGTAGATGGTGGCGAAATCGCCGTCGTCGAAGGCCGCGGCGGCCGCGGTGTCGCCGCCCAGCAGGGCGGCGGTGCTGTAGTGGTGGCCTTTGGCCTGGAAGATCTGGTCGCGCTGGATGCGGCCGAACTGGCTGATGGCGCCGTCGACCGGGCAGACGAAGGCGGCGTCGGCCAGCGGGCGCGCCCCGGCCTTGAGCGCGCGCGTGAAGAACGCATTGAAGGTGTCGTAGGCGGTGGGGTCGGGGTTGGCCGCTTCGTCCATGTTCACGCCATAACGTGCGATGAAGCGGCGGATGGCCCATTGCGTGAGGGCGCCGGCGCGTGCGCCCGCGAAAGCGCCCGCCAGCCGGGTGAGGGCGAGCTTGGGCAAGAGGTACTGGAGACGGACGGCCAACGACATGGGAGCCGGATTGTAGGTGCGCCCCCCGCTCCGCCCCGCCGCGCCCGGGGTCATCGGCACTGGGCACAATGACGCGCCATGACCCAACCCCTGTTCGAGGCCGTCGACCTCGTCAAACGCTATGGCGATGCCACGGTGGTCGATCACCTGGGTTTCGCCATCCAGCCGGGCGAATGCCTGGGCGTGATCGGCCCCAACGGCGCCGGCAAGACCACCACCATCAAGATGTGCCTGGGCCTGACGGCACCCGACGCCGGCCGCATCACCGCCTTCGGTCTGGACATGCCGCGCGACGCGCTCGCAATCAAGGCGCGGCTGGGCGTGGTGGCGCAGATGGACACCCTCGACCCGGACTTCGACGCCGAAGAGAACCTGCTGGTCTATGGCCGCTACTTCGGGCTGAAGGACGCCGCCATCCGCGCGCGCATTCCGCGCCTGCTGGAGTTCGCTGCCCTGTCGCACAAGGCCAAGGCACGCCCGGGCGAGCTCTCGGGCGGCATGAAGCGGCGCCTGTCGCTGGCGCGCGCGCTGGTCAACGACCCGCAGTTGTTGATGCTGGACGAGCCCACCACCGGCCTGGACCCGCAGGCCCGCCACCTGATGTGGGAGCGGCTGCAGATGCTGCTGCAGCAGGGCAAGAGCATCCTGCTCACCACGCACTTCATGGACGAGGCCGAACGGCTGTGCTCGCGCCTGCTGGTGCTCGACCACGGCCGAAAGATCGCCGAGGGCCGCCCCCGCGCGCTGATTGCCGAGCACCTTGAGCCCGATGTGGTGGAGGTGTATGGGCCGGGCGCGCTGGACATTGCACAGCGCGACGAACACGCGCCCTTGCGCGCGCTGGCCGCGCGGGTGGAGGTGAGCGGCGAGACCGTTTTCCTCTACACCGCGCAGGCCCAGCCCATTCTTGCGACGCTGGCCAGTAACCACGAATTGCGCACCCTGCACCGGCCGGCCAACCTGGAAGACCTGTTTCTCAAGCTCACGGGGCGCCAGATCCGCGAGGACGGTTGAACATGAACACCACCACGCCTGTCACCACCACCCACACCCCGCCGAACCCCTGGGCCCCGCCGCGCCTGTCGTGGCGCTGGTGGCCGGTGTTCCTGCGCAACCTGCTGGTGTGGCGCAAGCTCGCGCTGCCCAGCCTGGCGGCCAACGTGGCCGAGCCGCTGATCTGGCTGGTGGCTTTCGGCTACGGGCTGGGGGCGCTGGTGGGCACGGTGAACCTGCCCGGGCCCGACGGCATGGTGGCGGTGCCCTACATCCTGTTCCTGGCCAGCGGCAGCATCTGCATGAGCGCCATGAACGCAGCCACCTTCGAGGCCCTTTACTCGGCGTTCTCGCGCATGCACGTGCAGCGCACCTGGGACGGCATCCTCAACGCACCGGTGGGGCTGGACGATGTGGTGCTGGCCGAGATGCTGTGGGCGGCGTTCAAGTCGCTGTTCTCGGTGACGGTGATCCTGCTGGTGATGCTGGGCCTGGGCATCACGCAGTCGCCCAAGCTGCTGCTGGCCTGGCCGCTGCTGTGGGCCACGGGCATCACCTTCTCGTGCATCGCGCTGGTGTTCAACGCCCTGGCCAAGGGCTACGACTTCTTCAGCTACTACTTCACGCTGGTGCTCACGCCCATGATGTTTCTCTCTGGCGTGTTCTTTCCCCGCGAGCAGCTGCCGGGCCCGGTGCTGCTGCTCTCCGACCTGCTGCCGCTGACACACGCGGTGCTGCTGGTGCGCCCGCTGTTCATGGACCAGTGGCCCGCAAACGCTGCGTTGCACCTGGCGGTGCTGGCGTTCTACGCGGTGGCGGCGTTCTGGCTGGCGCTGGCGCTCACCAGAAAGCGCTTCGCGAAATAGAGCCCGCACGCGGCGCCGTTGCGCGGGCTGCTGCCCCGTCGGGGTGCGTTCCGCCCTGGGGCGGCCCCGGCGACGAAGCGTCGCTCAGTGAACGGTGGCCAGGCCGGGCTGTGCCTCGACGTAGGCGTCCGCGCCGCTGTCCATGAATTCCTCTTCGTCGATCGCGGCGTCGAACTCGCGGATCGTGGTGTTGAACAGGGTCGGAATCAACGGCTTGTCGAGCGGGCGGCACACACGGCCGGCCAGACCACGCAGCGGCTGGCTGCGCTCCATGGCGCTGATCACGGCCTCGGGGTCGAGCATCATCACGAAGGGGTTGGTGCGGTCAGCGAAGGATTTCATGGCGGGGTCCTGGGCGAAACGGTTGAGACAAAGGGTGTGTCGATGGAAACAAACTGTATCGATGCACCCCACGCCGGTTAAGTCGGCGATCTGCCATTCGCCATGTAGGAAATTCCCCGACAGGCATCGGAAATCCCCCCACACACCGTTCGTGACGGAATTCACGGCCCGTGCCGCAGGGCCTCCACACTCGCCCGCACAACCGCCTCCACGCTGCCGCTGTCCTTGAAACGGTTGCGCAGGAAGCTGGCGTGGTTGCCCACACGCGCGGCGGTGCGCTCGATCTCGTCGAGCGCGGGCAGGCTGTGCAGGGCCTGCGCGTGCGGTGCCAGCACGCGCAGCGTGGCCAGCACGTCCTCACGGATGCTGATCTGCTCGCGCGTCTTGGGGTTGACCATCATGCCGTCGAGCCCGAACCGGCAGGCCTGGAAGCGGTTGTAGGTGTAGACGAGGTAGTCGTCCTCCTCCGGTGGCGGCTCGGTGCGGGTCAGCAGGTGGCGGCACAGCGCCTGCAGGTAGCAGGCCAGCCCGGCGGCACGCTCCACCGTCAGCGGCGTGTCGCACACGCGCAGTTCGATGGTGCCGTACTCGGGCTTGGGCCGGATGTCCCAGTAGAAGTCCTTCATGGACTTGACGACGCCCGTGCTCTCCATCTTGGTGAAGTACACGTTGGCGAACTCCTCCCAGCTCAGCACGAAGGGCGCACGCCCGCTCAGGGGGAAGGCGAACACCGAGTTCAGGCGCGCCGAATCGAACAGGGTGTCCACGCCCTGCGAGAACGGCGACGAGGCCGACAGCGCGATGAAATGCGGTACGTAGCGGTTGAGCGAATGCAGCAGGAACAGCGCCTCGTCGGGCGAGCTGCAGCCGATGTGCACGTGCTGGCCGAACACGGTGAACTGCTTGGCCAGATAGCCATACAGACCGGAGAGCTGGTGAAAGCGCGGCTTGGAGAAGATGCGCTGCTCGAACCAGCGCTGGAACGGGTGCGTGCCGCCGCCCGCGAGCTCGATGTTGAGCCGATCGCCCGCGGCGACCAGGGTGTCGCGGATGTCCTGCAACTGCTTGAGCAGCGGGCCATGCGCGGTGTGGATGCCGGTCGCGATCTCGATCATGCTCTGCGTCATCTCGGGCGTGACGACGCCGGGAAACGGCTTGCGCGCGAGCAGGTCGAGCAGGTCGTTGGCGCTGCTGGAGAGGTCGTGGTCGTAGCTGTTGACGAGCTGCAACTCCAGCTCGACGCCCATGGTCAGCGAATCAGAGGCTTTGAATGTTTCCAGTGGCATGCCGGCTCCTCACTCGCGGGTGACATGGGTCTCACGCGCGGCCATGAGCGAGCGCTGCGTGACGATCGGGCCGAACAGCTCCTGCAGCAGCATCATGCCGGCCATGGTGGCCAGCACCTGCACGGCGGGGTCGAAGCCCATCAGGCGGGTCTGTTCGATCAGCAGGATGGCAAAGGCCGACATGGGCGTGAGCGCCAGGCCGGTGAGAACGCCCTTGCGTTCGGTGATGCCGGACAGACGTGCTGCCGCCACGTTGCACAACACCTTGGTGAAGGTGCGCGCCAGGATCAGCACCACGCCCAGCACGAAGGTGGTCTGCACGTCGGCCCAGTTGAGCAGCGAGGCGATGTAGACGAAGAGAAAGGCCGAGAGCAGATCCCCCGCGGTGCCGAAATCGCGCTGCGCGCTGGTGAGGTGCACGCGGCGTTCGCGCGCCACGATGCCGAAGGTGAGCGCCGCCAGCAGCGGCGACAGCATGAGGCCATACGCCGCGGTGGTGAGCAGCAGCACCGCCAACGCGAACACCACGGTGACCCCGCGCTCGTGCGTGTTGCGCAAGCGCAGCAGCCAGGGCACCACCACGCCCAGCAGGGCGCCCACCGCGATCGAGGTGCCCACCACGTGCACGCTGCCGAAGGCCGCGAGCACCAGGTCGCCGGAGGTGGAGAGCGTCCAGTAACCGACCACGATCTTGAGCGCGAGCACCGAGAACAGGCAGTTGATGGCGCACAGATGCAGCACCCGCTCGGTGGCCTGGCCGGTGCTGCGCAACTCGTTGGCCACGCGCAGCACGCCCGCGGGCGACGCCGAGATCGACAGCGACGCGATGATCAAGCGGTGTTCGAGGGGCAGGGCGAACCAGCCGGACACCCAGTAGACGAAGCCGAACGTGATCAAGGACTCCACCACGCCGAGCAACAGCAGCCAGGGGTTGTGGCGGAACCAGCGCAGGTTGATGCGGTAGCCCAGCTCGAACAGCACCAGTGCCAGTGCCACGTTGGCCAGGAACGGCAGGCCGGTGATGTCGGTGGTGAGCCCGGGCAGGTTGATCAGACTGCCGACCAGACCGACCGCGACGTAACTCGTCACGCGCGGAATCTGCCAGCGCTCCAGCAGCCATTCGCCAAGGAACCAGGCGATCAGCAGCGCCAGGGGCCAGGCAATGGTCTGCAGCAGAAAGGCGAAGTTGGTCGTGACCAAGGGCATGTCTCCATGCAGCGCACCGACGGGCACGGCACCCGGCAGGTGGCCGGGCAAGGTCGGTGCGCCGGCCAGGGGGCCGGCGGTTCATCGGAGTGGCGACCACCGGGGTCGCCGCGAATGGGGCCTCAGACCGCGAAGCGGCTCTGCAGGTCCTGCAGGCCGAACGCGTCAAGCACCTGCAGCAGCCGCTGGCGCGCACTCTCGCGCTGACCGGGGCGGTCTTCGGCCATTCTACGGGCCAGGATGAGCTCGTTTTTCATCGAATGTTCCCACCCGACGAGCTCGGTCACCGTCACGTCGTAGCCGTGGGCCTGCAGCCGCAGGCAGCGCAGCACGTTGGTGATCTGGCTGCCGAACTCGCGCGTGTGCAGCGGGTGGCGCCAGAGCTCGGCCAGCGGCGTGCGCTTGAGCGAGAGCGCCTTGTGCTGGCGCATCACGCCCGCGGCCTCGGCCTGGCAACAGGGCACCAGCACCAGGTGCCGCGCCTGGCGCGCCAGGCCGAAGTCGATCGCGTCATCGGTGGCGGTATCGCAGGCGTGCAGCGCGGTCACCACGTCGATGCGTTCGGGCAGGGCCGCATCGCCCATCGCCTGCTGCACGGTGGCGGCCAGGAACTGCATGCGCGCAAAGCCCAGGCGCTGCGCCAGCGCCTGCGACTTCCGCACCAGCTCGGCACGCGCCTCGACGCCGATCACGCGGCCGGCACCGCGCGGCCTGAGCACGAGGTCGTAGAGGATGAAGCCGAGGTAGGACTTGCCGGCGCCGTGGTCGGCCAGCGTCACATCGCCCTGCTCGCGCAGCACCTCGTCAAGCAGCGGCTCGATGAACTGCACCAGGTGGTAGACCTGCTTGAGCTTGCGCCGCGTGTCCTGGTTGAGCTTGCCCTCACGCGTGAGGATGTGCAGCTCCTGCAGCAGCGCGATCGACTGGCCTTCGCGCAGTTCGGGCAGTTGCTGTTGCAGGCCGGGCGCGGCGGGTGGCTTCGCGCGCGCGGCTTTCGTTCGGGGGTCGGCAGGCATGGCGCTGATGATAGGTGAGCCGCCCCGGGGACAATGCCGCATGTCCAGGCCCAGCACACACCCGTTCGATCGCCTCACCCCCGACACCGTGCTCGACGCACTCGATGTCGCCGGCCTGCGTGGCGATGGGCGCCTCATCACGCTCAACAGCTTCGAGAACCGCGTCTACCAGGTGGCGCTGGAGTCGCCTTTCGAGGGGCACGACGTGGTGGTGGCCAAGTTCTACAGGCCGCAGCGCTGGGCCGCGGCGCAGATTGCCGAAGAACACGAATTCGCTGCCGAACTGGCCGCGGCCGAAGTGCCGGTGGTGGCGCCGCTCACGCCGCAGGGCCGGGCCTTGCATGAACACGCGGGTTTTTTCTGGGCGGTCAGTCCGCGCCGCGGCGGGCGCCGGCCCGAACTGGACGACTTCGAGGTGCTGGAATGGATCGGGCGTTTTCTGGCCCGGCTTCACACCGTGGGCGCTTCGCGCCCTTTTGCGCACCGCCCCCGGCTGGACGCGCAGCGCATGGCGCGCGAGCCGCTGCAGTGGCTGGCCGGGAACGACGTGGTGCCGCTGGAGGTGCAGCGCGAGTGGCGCGAGGTGTCCGCGCAGGCGGTGGCCGCGGTGGAACAACACGCTGTGTTGCGAGGCGAGGTCACGGACGACGGCCCTGCCTGCATCCGCCTGCACGGTGACTGCCACCCCGGCAACATTCTGTGGACGCCCGAGGGCGCGCCCGGCGCGGGCCCCCACTTCGTGGACCTGGACGACGCCTGCAGCGGCCCTGCGGTGCAGGATCTGTGGATGCTGCTGTCGGGTGACCGACGCCAGCAGACGCAACAGCTTGGCGCCCTGCTCGACGGCTATGAGCAGTTCCGCGATTTCGACCGCCGCGAACTCGCGCTGATCGAGCCGCTGCGCACGCTGCGCCTCATCCACTACAACGCCTGGATCGCGCGCCGCTGGGACGACCCGAGCTTTCCGCCCAACTTCCCGTGGTTCGCCCATCCGGACCACTGGCGCGGCCAGATCCGGCTGCTGCGCGATCAGATCGAGGCGATGGCGCAGGCACCCTTGATGGCCTGAGGCACCGGGCCGCCGCCCGACACTGCCCCGGGCATGCCCGGGTTGCGCCGGGCAGAATGCCTGCGCCCTGCCTTTGTCCATTCGCCGGTTATGGGCTTTTCGCAATTCAGTTGCACGCAATTTAATTGTACGAAACAATATCGACATGCCCAGCGCCCGCACCACCACCGACGACCTGCTCAAGCTCGATCACCAGCTCTGCTTTGCGCTGTATTCCGCGTCGCTGGCGATGACCAAGCTCTACAAGCCGCTGCTGGACGATCTCGGTCTGACCTACCCGCAGTACATCGCCATGCTGGCGCTGTGGGAGGAGGACGGCATGACCGTCTCCGCCCTGGGTGAGCGCCTGCACCTCGACTCCGGCACCCTCACGCCCTTGCTCAAGCGGCTGGAAGCGGCCGATCTGCTGGTGCGCCTGCGCGATGTGGAGGACGAGCGCCGCGTGCGCATCCGCCTGACCCCCGCCGGTCGCAAGCTGCGCACGCGCGCAGCGCGCGTTCCCGCCTGCGTGCTCGATGCCACGCAATGTTCGATTCCCGAGGTTCTGGCACTGACGCAGGAGGTGCGCGCCCTGCGCGACCGCCTCAGCGCCTGAACCCCTGCCCTTTTCTCCAACGCTGACCACAGCACCCACCTCAAGGAACGTCCATGCCCACCCAACTCGACAAAGTCATCTACACCGCCCGCGCCCACACCACCGGCGGCCGCGACGGCGCCTCGCGCAGCGACGACGGCTTGCTCGACGTGAAGCTTGCACCGCCGAAGGCCATGGGCGGCGCCGGCAACGCCACCAACCCCGAGCAATTGTTCGCCGCCGGCTACTCGGCCTGCTTCATGGGCGCGCTCAAGCACGTGGCGGCCATGAAGAAGGTGGCTGTGCCGGCCGACGCCAGCATCGACGCCGAAGTCGACATCGGCCCGATTCCGCAGGGCTTCGGCATCGCCGCGCGCCTGAGCATCAGCCTGCCCGGCCTGGACCGCGCCGTCGCGCAGGATCTGGTCGACACCGCGCACCAGGTCTGCCCCTACTCCAACGCCACCCGCGGCAACATCCCTGTCACGTTGACCGTGGTCTGACCGGGCAACGCCCACAAAAAAACCCGCCATCTCGAGGCGGGTTTTTTGTTTGTGGCGCGGCGCGGGTGCTACTTCTTGTTCGGGTCGTGGATGACGGTGCCCGTTCCGACCCCGACGCCGGCACGCACGCCGCTGTTGCCGAGCTCGGTGCTGGCGCCCACGCCGGCACCCGCACTCACGCGGCCGCCCTGGTCCACCCCCACCCCGACACCGACCGGGCCGACGCTGGTGCCCACGCCCAGGTTGACGCCGTGGTTGCTGGCACCGACGCCGATGGTCAGGGGCCCGACGGGGATGCCGATGCCCACCCCCACGCTGCTGCACGCGCCGAGCATGGCCGTGGCCAGCACCAGGGCGCAGCGGGTCGACAGGGATACGGGCATGGGGAACTCCTGAACAGACATGGGTGGCCATTGTGACCGCCGGCGGTGCGCCCGGTTCCGGTGTGGCGACAAGCGCGCAAT
>VFQM010000796.1_pt1 | contig 31823 bp, 25 predicted proteins | sample 3512391 | NCBI WGS metagenome assembly VFQM01 (sample SAMN10412369, study PRJNA504923) | tailings metagenome | isolation source: Replicate 1 from Balatoc abandoned mine | place: Philippines
TGGTGGGGACGGTGAAGCGGTGAAGTATTGAGGGGCTGAAGGACTGCTTCAGGCTGGGTGCGGTCGCTCGAGCGCTGAGATTGAGTGTCGGCTTTGATACCGCTGCCTGCCACACCTAGGTTGCGGCTACCGATGACCGGACTGAGCTCTGGACCGGTTGCCTGTCAGCTGCCGCGGGTTCCACAAATTTCTGACGAACGCTGCTCCGCTGAGCGGGGGGCAGATCTTGGCCACTTGCGGTCAATCACCGAATGAAGTCCCCAGCGCGCCTCTCAACGCTCAACGGAAACATTCAGCGCGGCCTGATGCGGTCAAAGCTGGTTGTGATTACGCAGGCAGCTTGACGGCGAGCAGATCGACCTTCTCGATGTTGGGCGGCGAGCTGAGTAAGGTCGCTGCATTGGCCATCAAAGCTGCGGCGATCTGACCATCAAGGTGTGCCTGGCGACCTGCCTCATCGGCGAAGGCATCGAACACACCGAACGTGGAAGGGCCAAACTTCAGTGCGAACCAAGCGGTGGTGCCGGACTCGGCATTAGCGAGTGGAAGTGCACTGGCCAGGAAATCGGCCAGCGCAGCTTCCTGTCCAGGTTTGGCCTCGAGACGAACAAACAGGGCGAGCTTGGTCATGGTGTGATCCTTTGGGTCAACGGGAACGTGGTGGAACGGATGGACTAATGTGCAGTCTAGGCTTGGCTTGAAAGCCTCTCAATCGGCAGAAATGACAATATTGATACTATTCCTGCCATGAAAGTACATTTGCTGGTTGCTGATGGCGTGTTTGATCTGGGGCTTGCGGCGCTCACTGACACCCTGAGCTTGGCCAATGCCATGGCGGGTTCGCTGCCACAGGCGCCTGCGCCAATTGAGATGACGTTGGTGGCCGTTCGGCGTCGCATCCGGACTGCGCAAGGATTGACGGTCCCCGTAGTCCCTGCGCGCGGTGTGCCTGAACCTGACGTCGTGCTCGTGCCCGCGTTTGGCGACAAGATGCCTGACACACTCGCCGCGCGACTCGCACGACCCGACGTGCCCGATGCGGTCGCGGCTCTGCAAGAATGGTCCACCGGCGGCGCGCACCTAGGTACCGCCTGCTCAGGTGGTTTTTTGCTCGCGGAGAGTGGCCTGCTTGACGGGCTCAACGCGACCACATCATGGTGGCTTGGGCCCATGTTTCGGCAGCGCTATCCGAACGTCACGCTGGACGAGTCCCGCATGGTCGTGAGCACGACACGCTTCACTACAGCGGGTGCCGCTTTGGCCCACGTCGACTTGGCCTTGCGCATCGTCCGAGGGCAAAGTCCAGCGCTTGCGGCCCTGGTGGCGCGTTACCTACTGGTTGAGTCACGCACTTCGCAAGCCGAGTTCGTGATTCCCGACCACCTTGCTCATGCCGACCCCATAGTCGAGCGCTTCGAGTGCTGGTCCAGACGTCGGCTGGCGCATGGTTTCTCGCTGGCCGAGGCGGCCAGCGCCGCGGGCACAAGCGAACGTACTTTGGCTAGGCGGCTACAACGCGTGTTGGGAAAGACGCCACTCTCGTACTTCCAGGACCTGCGCGTCGAGCAGGCAGTCCATCTCTTGCGCACCGGCAACGCGAGTGTCGACCAGGTTGCCGCGCAGGTTGGGTACACGGATGGGGTCACCCTGCGGGCTTTATTGCGTCGAAAATTGGGTCGTGGTGTCAGGGAGTTGCGGCGGGGGGCATGACCAGGGGTCTTTGGTGCAACTAGCAGCCTGATGCCACCGGAAAACGGTCGGTTGCAGCGGCTCCCGGCTGATGGCAGACACTCGCAATCAGGGTATCCAAAGGCTGCTTCCGCTGCATAACGGACGATTGAATCGTCATGAGCGGGCGGGCACAAGTGACGCGAGGGTCCAACGGAATGCGTCCGCCCGGATTTGCAGATCCTGCTCAACCCCTCTTTGCCGAGCGCCCCCTTGACCGCGCCCAGGCCGCTGCCGGCGACTCCCTGACCATCAACACCTGATCCTCTTCCGCCTCCGGCCACAACGCCGGAAAGTAGAAGCGCAGCGCGCGGCTCGGGATGCCGAAGCGCACGGGCCCGTAGGCGGAATCGGCCTTGAGGAAGCCTTCCCTGAGCAGGTCCGACAGCAGCTGCGTGGCCTTGCGCTCGCCGAGGCCGGTCATGGTCTTGAAGTCGGCGCGGGCGAGTTCGCTTTGCGAAACGAACAGGTGGTGCAGCGGCAGCAAGGCCGCGGGGCCGACGCCCTGCCCCACCACCGACTCTTCGTAATGCAGGCAGGCCGCGATGCGGTCTTTCATCGTGCCGGTGTCGAGCTTCGTGGCCATGAAGCACGCCTGGTCCAGGCAGGTGGTCAGCACGTAGTCGATCCATTCAACGAGCGCGGCCTGCGAGAGGTTGCCGCGGCCATCGAGATCGCCGCGGCGGTGTTCGTCGGCAGCGGCCAGCAAGGCGCGGTAGTGCTGCTGCGATCGGGCAAAGCCCCGCAGCGGAGACCACAGGCCCTTGGTGAGGCCGGTGGCGTGCAGGCACAGGTGCGTGTGGAGCCGGCACACGCGGCCATTGCCGTCCAGAAACGGATGGACCCAGGCCAGCCGGTGGTGCGCGGCGGCGATGGCCACCAGGGTGGCTTCGCCACGGCGGGCGCCTGCATACACCTCGCCCCAGCGCTGCATGAAGGCGGGCACCGCGGTGTGCAGCGGTGCCTCGTGCCGGCCCACGGCCACCTGCCGCTGGCGCAATTGGCCGGGCTCCATGAACGAGCCGTCCTTGAGCACGCGGTCTTGCGGCGGTAGGTTCTTGAACAGCGCCGCGTGCAGGCTGCACAGTGTGTCGGATTGATAGAGCCAGGGGTCTTGCTGCCCGGGGCCGCGTTCGCGTGCGTCCAGCTCGGCCTCGAATTCGGCTTCGACCTGGATGTGCGCCACGGCCAGCCGCTGCTTGCGGGCGATGTCGTGGTCGGCAGAGAAGTCTTTCGCGAGTGCGCGGTCGATGTCGGAGGGGCGTGTGTGCTCGCCCTCGATGAGGTTCGTGTAGAACGAATTCATCTTGCGCAACAGGGTGCGCAGTTCGGCCTGCGGGCCCAGAGCCACCGCGCCGTTGAGGCTGGCGCAGGCCGCGATCACGTCGGCCGCGCGCTCCAGCAGCGGAACGAGTTGGGCCGCACCAGGGAGCAATGGCTCGAACTGGTGGGGGGCGTCGTAGTGGGCGATGGTGGGGGGCAAATCTGGCACCTTTTCGTGCGAGATTATGTGCGAGATCAATGCCGTCTTAAATTGATGATTTGAAACGGTTATCTCATCTAAATAGCCGACTCATCAACCGCTTCGTGCGAGATTTTTTGCAGGATTTCTGCCACCCGCTCCGGCGCCTCCTCATGCGCCAGATGCCCCAGCCCCGGCAGCGACACCAGCGGCTCGCGCACCGCGGCGGGCAGCTTTTGCCAGACGTGCCGCGCCTGCCAGGGGGGCACGGTGCGGTCAGCTTCGGCGACCACGAGTTGCACCGGGGTCTGCAGTTGCGGCAGGCGCGCCAGCAGGGGTTGCAGGTTCCAGTTGGCCATCATGGCCAGGGTGCTGGCCACGTGCGTGGGTGATCGCACCAGGCGGGTGTAGAGCGCGGTGCCGCGCTCGTCCAGGCGGGAGCCGGTGCCGTCCAGCACGCGTTGCACCACCGCGGGTTGTTGCGCACGCCGCGCCAGGCTGCGCGCCACCCAGTCGTTGCCGGCAATCCATTTCGCCGACGACGAGAGCAGCGGCCACAGCGGGCCGCCCATGGGCAGCAGCGCGGCGTTGAGGCCAATCACGGCGCGCGGGCGCAGCGGGGTGTCGAGCACCATCTGCAGCGCCACGGCCGCGCCGGCCGAATGGCCCACGATCAGCGCGGGCTGGCGCTGCAGCACCTGCACAAGCGCGGCCACCGCGGCGGCCATGCCGGGCAGGCTGAACAGGGTGTTGCGCTGCGCTGGCGCGGGCACGCTGGTGAAGCCGTGGCCGGGCAGGTCGATGGCGATGACTTCGGCGTGGTCGGTGACCAGCGGCGCCAGGCCGCGCCAGGAGTGCGTGGCCGCGCCGGTGCCGTGCAGCAGCAGCACGGTGGGCGCGGGCGCCGCAACCCCTTCACGCGCCGGCCATTGCTGCACGTGCCAACGCAGGCCTGCGGCGTCCACAAAGCGGCTGCGTTCGCGGTGCGGCCAGTCCGCGCCGTCACGCTCCCATTGCGGTGCGCCGTCGTCCATGGGCGCGGGTCAGCCGCGCCGCGGGGCGGCGTCGCGCGCGCCGGCCTGCACGCCGCGCACCGCGCGCGAGAGCGTGTCCGAGCCCGCGTGCGGCAGCGGCAGGTAGGTGGCGCCGAGTGCGTCGGCCAGGGTGCGGGCCTGGGGCATGGGTTGCGGTGAGGTGTCGATGACCAGCGTGGCCACACCGCCGGCGCGCAGGCGGCGCGCGGCGCTCAGCGCGTCGCTGGTGGCGCGTTCGCGGCCTGGTGTTCCATCGAGCGCGATATTGGCGCGCCCGTCGGTGAGCAGCACGACTTGCGGCGCCTCGCCGCGCCGCTGCAGCGTGTCGATCAACGTGCCGGCCTCGGTGAGTGCGGTGGCCAGCGGCGTGCCGCCACCACCGGGCAGGCCAGCCAGGCTGCGCTTGGCGCGCGCCAGCGATCGCGTGGGTGGCAACAGCAGCTCGGCCGTGGTGCCGCGAAAGGCCAGCACGGCCACGCGGTCGCGCCGCACGTAGCAATCGGCCAGCAGCAGTTCCACCGCGCCCTTGGCCTCGGCCAGGCGGTGCAGCGCCGACGAGCCCGAAGCGTCGACGAGGAACAGCGTGGTGGTCTGGCGCACCTGGCGGCGGCGCACGACGTGAAAGTCCTCCGGGCGCACGCGCACGCGGGGGGCTGTTTCGCTCATGGACGTGGCCGATGCCGCGCGCACGCGCTGCCACGGCGCGGCCGCGCGCAAGGTGTCGATGAGGCTGAGCCGCAGGCTGCCGCCGGGCGTGCCGCGGCGCGCGCCCTGCGGGCGGCCACGGGGCGACTGCTGCGTGGCCTTGCCGACGCGGCCACCTGCGCCGCGCGCGCGCGCCGAACGGCCGGCAGCAGCGATGAGTTGCGCCAGCAAACCGGGCGGGATGGCGGCGCGGGCCGCGGCGAGCAGCACGTCTTCCAGCGAGGGCAGCTCGCTCGGGCCGTTGTCATCACTGGGCGGTTCGGCGTCGGGCGGCGTCAGGTTCGATTCGGGCGGCGGCGGTGGCTCGGCGGGTTCGGGCGTTGGTTCCTCGGCCTCGGCGGGTGTGTCGCTCGTGGTGGTGGGCCAGCGCGTGGCGCGTGGGGCCAGCACCAGGGCCATGGCCAGCGCGGCGTGTTCGGTGCCGGGTTCCGCATCCCCGCTCAGCGCCGCGGCCACGCGCGCCACGCGCAGGGCCTGCAGCGGGGCGCGCAGCGAATCAATGCCCAGCGCCAGGGCGGTGGCGCACACGGCCTCCACCAGCGCGGCGGGCAGCGTCACGCCGGGCAGGCGCACGCGCGCATCGGCCACGTGCTCGCGCGTCCAGGGCAGCGCGTTGAGTGCTGCGGTCAGGCTGGCGTCGGTGGTGGCGTTCAGGTCCAGCCGCAGCGCCAGCCGATCGGCCAGGCCGGCGGCAATGGCGGCGTCCTCGTCCAGCCCTTCGTCGAGCGCGATCACGCCGAGGCTGGCGCGGCGTGCGGTGGTCGCTTCTTTTCGGGTGGCGGGCAGGTGGCCGGTGTCGAGCACATGGTGCAGCCGCGCCAGCAGGCCGGGCGTGTGGCGTTCGGCCATGGGCAGCAGCACCAGGCCGCCGTGGGCCTGCGCCAGCACGCCATCGCGCGCCACGGGCCGGCCCGCTTGCAGCGTGGCGCCCAGGTCCAGGCCGCCCAGCAGTTCGGCGTCTTGAATGTGCAGGGGCACACGGCGCCAGGGCGTGGCCTCGGGCAGCAGCGCGCGCACGCGGTCGAGCCAGGCCTGGCGCAGCGCGCAGGCGGGGCCGCGCAGGCAGGCACCGCCCAGGCCCGCCGGGTCCACCGCCAGCAGCGCGGCGGCGTGGGCGATGGCGTAGGCCGCGGCCTCGGTGTCCGGCGCGGTGGCGGCAGGCGGGTCGCGGGTCATTGCCGATCAGTCCCCGTCATCAGGCGGGCAGCTGTTCGGCCACCGCGCGTTCCACACGCACGGTGGAGCCGGCGTCGTCCAGCGGGTTTCGGCGCAGGCGGTGGCGCAGCGCGGCCGGCGCCACGCGGCGCAGGTGGCGGCATTCCACTGAGGCGTCGCCATCGAGCGCCGCGAGTGCGCGCGCGGCGCGGATCAGCGTGAGGTCACCGCGCAGGCCGTCAGCGCCGAGCGCCATGCACAGGCGCGAGGCGCTCTGGCGCGTGGCTTCGGGTATGTCGACGCCCGCCAGCCGCTTGCGCCCGGCAACAATGCGCCGGCGCAGCGCGTCGTCCTCGCGCCGCCAGTGCGCCACGAAGGCCTGCGGGTCGCGCTCGAAATCGTCGCGGCGTTTCACGACCTCAACACGCGTGCCCAGATCCTGCGGCGTGTGCACCTCGACGGAGAGGCCAAAGCGGTCCAGCAGTTGCGGGCGCAACTCGCCCTCTTCCGGGTTGCCACTGCCCACCAGCACGAATCGCGCGGGGTGGCGCACCGAGAGGCCTTCGCGCTCGACCACGTTCTCGCCCGACGCGGCCACGTCGATCAGCAGATCGACCAGGTGGTCATCCAGCAGGTTGACTTCATCGATGTAGAGAAAGCCGCGGTGGGCACGCGCCAGCAGGCCGGGCTCGAAGGCCTTGACGCCCTGCGAGAGCGCGCGTTCGAGATCGAGCGCGCCGACCACGCGGTCTTCGGTGGCGCCCAGGGGCAGGTCCACCACCGGCACGGGCACCAGATCGGTTTTGGGCTTGGCGCCGGTGCGGCGCGCGTTGCATTCCTCGCAGCCACCGCGCGGGTCGTCCGGGTCGCAGCCGTAGCGGCAGCCGCGCAGGGCCTTCATGGGGGGCAGCAGCGCGGCCAGCGCGCGCACCGCGGTGGACTTGCCGGTGCCACGGTCACCCAGCACCAGCACGCCGCCGAGGCTGGGATCGATCACCGAGATGAGGATGGCGAGCTTCATCTCGTCCTGGGCGACGATGGCCGAAAAAGGAAAGGCGTGAGCCATGCGAAACCCCGGTGTCAATCAATGTTGACGATTCTGAACCGTCAAGCGGGATTGTCAACCGGGATTGACACCCTGACGCGGTTCAGCCGCCCTCTTCCCGCCCGGCGGCCTCGCGCGAGCGCAGGCCCCAGGCCCACAGGCCGTCCGACGGCATGGGCATGACCATGAAGGCGTGCTCCAGCACGGCCAGCGTGAGCAGCATGGCCACGAACACGCGCGAACTCGCGTCGATGGGTTCCAGCGGTTGCTGCAGCGCCAGGTGCCACAGGCCCGCGGCCGCCAGCCCGCCGAGCAGCAGCGACCAGGGCATCAGCGCGTTCATGTTGCGGCGGCGGAAGTAGGTCTGCAGGTAGGTCAGGTGCGGCGGCAGGAAGGATTCGGCCAGGTTGCGCACGCCCAGAAAGAGGTTGAGCTTGGCGCTCTGGCGCATCACATAAAGCACGCAGAAGCTCCACCAGCCGGTGAGGTTCTCGCCACCTTGCGTGAGCGCGTAGACCAGCACGCCGAGCACCAGCAAAGCCATCTCGTGGTGCCACACGGTGCGCCAGGCGTACAGCGCGCGCCGCCAGCCGCGCGCGCCCGCCGGCAGCGGCAGGCGGCGCGAGCCGGTGACGGTGCCGAGCAGGAAGGCCACCTCCTGCCAGGCCCAGACCAGCAGCGCGCCGGTGAAGCCCAGGTAGGCGCCGGTGATGCGCACGTCGTCGCGCGAGGCGTACAAGCAGAGCGCGCCGAGGAAGAGAAAGAAGCTCGCGCCGATCAGCGTCCACTTGTGCGTCCAGCGCGGCAGGCCGTTGAGGTAGAGGATCAGCCCGGTGCTGAACCACCACAGCAGCAGCACATAGAGCACCGGATAGACGTAGAGCGTCATGGCCTGGGCCGGTGCGGTGTCAACGGTGCGGGCAAGCGGCGCTCACCAGGTGGGCGCCATGCGCATCTCGCGCGGCAGCTCGTTCGGCACCGTGGGGATGAAGTACAGCCGCGCGAAGGCGATGGCCGCACCCACACCACAGGCCGCGCGCCGCAGCGGCGCGAGCCAGCCACCGCGCGCTTGCGCGGCCTCGGCCGCCATGCCGAGCACGCGCAGGCGCTCCATGCCGGCGCGAAACGCCGGGTGGTCGATGTCGAGCGTGAGCGGGAACACCTGGCGCGTGATGTCGGAGGTGATGCGAAACACCTCGTAGTCGTACTCGGTGGGGTCGATGCCGAGCGCCTGGTGCATGGCCGGGCGCGTGTGGTCGCGCACGTACATGGTGGCGTAGACCGCGAGCAGGAAGAAGCGGATCCAGAGCTTGTTGCCACCGCGCAGCAGATTCGGCTGCGCGCGCATGATGAGCGCGAATGCCTCGCCGTGGCGGAATTCGTCGTTGCACCAGCGCTCGAACCAGCGAAAGATCGGGTGGAAGCAGCGCTCGGGGTGGCGCTCGATCTGGCGGTAGATCGCGATGTAGCGCGCGTAGCCGATCTTCTCGGACAGGTAGGTGGCGTAGAAGATGAACTTGGGCTTGAAGAAGGTGGCCTTTTTGGCCTTGGCGAGAAAGCCCAGGTCGACGCCGATGCCGAAATCCTTGAGCCATTGGTTGATGAAGCCCGCATGGCGGCTTTCGTCGCGCGCCATCAGCGCCATGAGTTCCTTGATGTCGGGGTTCTCCACGCGCTTGCGGATCTCGGCGTAGAGCAGGCAGCCCGAGAACTCGGAGGTGCACGAGCTGATGAGGAAGTCGAGGAATTCGCGGTGCAGCTCGGGGTCGAGCGGCTGGTGGTTGCCGGCGAGTTCGGGCGGGCGCTGGAAGTGGTCGGTGTTCGAATCGGCGCGGAACTCGGCCATCATCGCGTCCCACTCGGCGCGCACCGGCGTCATGTCCAGCTTCTCCAGCGCCGCGAAATCGGTGGTGTAGAAGCGCGGCGTGAGCATGGTGTTGCGCAACGCGGTTTCGGTGGCCTCGTTCGGGGCGCGGGCCTTGGTGTCGATGCTCATGTCGGTCGTCATTGAAATCTCCTCATCGGTTCGACACGGGGGGTGCCGACGGTGCAGACGTTGCAGACAGTGCCAGTGGCGCCGCGGGCACCAGGGGCGCGTAGGCAGCGGCGTTGGTGGGCCCGAAGGCGCTCAGGTCGACGCGCCATTCGGTGGCCGGGTCGATCAACATCAGGCGACCATCGGCCAGGCCGGCAAGCTGCACCGGTTGCTCGGGGCCGATGCCGCGCAGGCGACGTTCGCGCGCCAGGCCGCGCAGCGTGCCGCGCAGAAAACCGTTGCTCTGCGGCGCCACGCCATGCACGAAGGCGCCGTCGCTGGCACGGCGAACATCGATGCCGCCGTCGGCGCGGTCATGGAAGGTGTAGGCCACCACCCAGATGGTGTCGGGCACCACGGCGCGCGGTGCGCCCACACCGGTGAGCCGCGCGAGCAGCACCGCGGCCAGCACCAGCAACAAGAAGCCACCCAGCACCCACAGCGCCACGCCCGGGGGCGAGTTGGCGGCGGGTGCGGCGGGCAAGCTGGTGGCGCGTGTCATGGGAAACCTCAGGCCGTGACGGCGTCGCGCCCGGGGTGCAGCGCTTGCGGCGCCGGCGCGGTGCCATTCACGCGCACAGGCAGCTCGGCCGGCACCGCGGCGATGGCCTGCGTGAGCAAAGCCCCCACGCGCGCCGCCTCGGGGATGCAGCGCAGCGCCGGTTGCGGGCGGCGCAGTTGCCAGGGCCGCGCGTGCGGCCACAGCTGCAGGTAGGCGATGTGCGAGCCCGGGGCCAGCTGGAGCGCGATGTCGCCGCGGCCGGCGCTGTCGCCGTGCAGCGAGGCACCGTGGATCTGGCGGTGCGGCAGGTTGTAGGTGACGCTGAGCACGATGCCGATGCGCAGGATCACGCGCCGGCTGGTGATGGTGTAGACCGCGGTGCGCGCGCTGAGCCAGGCCAGCACCGCCAGCAGGCCGAGCGCCAGCAAGGCCAGCGGCGACAGCAGTACCACGGCAAACAGCGCCTGCCCCACCCCGCCGCCATCGAGCAGCACGTCGCTCGCGCGCCAGGCGAACAACAGGGCGAAGTAGATCGCGATCGCGCGCACGTGGAACACGCGCACGGCGAGCAGCTTCCAGTCGGGTGCGCCTTGCCAGAGCAGGCGTTCACCGGCGGGCAAATCTTCGGGCAGGCCGTGCGCGGCTTCGAACTCGTGCTCGTGCTGCCCGGGGGCGGTGTGGCGATGGCTGGTCATGGAACTATCCTCCGTGCTGCGCACTGCGGGGCTGAGCGCCCGGCGGCGCTCAAAACAGCGGCTCCTGGCGCTCGGGCGTGGCATACAGCGTGCCGGCGCCGTAGTACGCCATGATCTTTTCTTCTTCCAGCAGGGTCACCGCATCGGGCTTCGCGGTGCCGGGCACGTCCATGAACTGCTCGCCCAGGATGGACTTCACGCGCACCGCGTCGTCACTCACCCGCGTGAAGTTGATCGGCAGCAGCACCCGGCGTTTGTCGCTCAGTTCCACCCCGAGGTAGCGGAACAGCATTTCAGAGCGGTCCACCCAGAGGTCGACCACCGTGCCGCCCACCGCGCCATCGGCACCCAGCACCGGCTTGCCCCGCGGGTCGGGGTCGTGCGACGAAACACCGAAGGCCTCGTCGCTGCGCAGGGGCACCAGGCGCAGCGTGCCTTCGAAGGTCATGTCGGGCGTGTCGGCGCGGTCGGCGTAAGCGCCGGGGCCCACGCCATCGAGCATGGGTTTGTTGCCGGTGGGCTGCAGCGGCGCACCGGGCCAGGGGCCGATTGGCTCGGCCTTGAGTGTCTGCGGCGAGGGCGTGCGGTCGGGCACGGTGCGCGTGCCGCCGTGCTGCAGGCGGAAGGTCTTGGGCTCGGGCATGGGCGGCCAGCCCTGCACCGTGATGCTGCCCGAGCGATCGGACTCGAGCGGGTAGCCCTCGCGCTTGTTCTCGCGGTGGAGGTAGTAGACGAGCCCCGCGAAGAACACCCAGAAGGCGTAGAGCACGAGCTGGGCCACGTCGATGTAGCCGGTGATGGCACCTGTTTCCATGTGAATGTCTCCTCGACAGAAAAACTAGCCAGGCAGCTCGGCCAGGCCGAACCGTTCGGACGGGGCGGCCGGCGCGGCCGCAGCGCGACGGACCAGGGGCCCGACAGCCACCAGGGTGGCGAACAACAAACCGATTTCCAGGTGGTACACAAAGCTGTAGCCCACCGCGGGCGAGGTGAGCGCACTGCCCAGCCAACCGTGTTGTGCGAGTGCCGACACGCCGTCGCGCAGCGCACCGCCACCGGCGATGGCCAGGCCCGCCGCGCTGGCCTGCACCGCGCCCCAGGCGCCCAGCGCCAGGCCGTTGTGCTCGCGCGATTGCATGCCCATGGCCGCGATCAGCGTGGCCACCGAGAACAAGCCACCCCCGAGGCCGATGGCGAAGCTGCCGCCCGCGAACACGCCGACCGAGTGCAGCGGCTCGGCGAAAACCACGGCAGAAAAGCCAGCGATGCCGAACAGGCAGCCGATGGAGGCGATGCGGTGCGGGTTGCCGCCGCGGCGCAACCAGCGCGAGGCCCAGCCGAAGGCGCACAGCGCGCCGGCCGCCATGACACCGGTGAGCAGCGAGGTGGCGCCCACGGGCAAGCCAAGGATCTGCCCACCATACGGTTCGAGCAGCGCGTCCTGCATGCTGAAGCCAGCGGTGCCCAGGCCGGTGGCCACCAGCAGGCGGCTCGCCTGCCCGCCCGCCATCAGGCGCTGCCAGGCATCGCGAAAGCTTGGCCGGGGCTGGCCCGGCACGGCGCGCGTGGCCGCGGGTTGCCGCGCCTCCTGCTTCCACAGCGCCACCACGTTGAGCACCATGGTGAGCAAGGCAGCGCCCTGGATCACCTGAATGAGCTTGATGTGGTGGTAGTCGGCCAGCAGCACGCCGAACACCAGCGAGCTCAGGCCCATGCCGAGCAGCAGCATCACGTACAGGAGCGCCACCACGCGCGGACGCAGCGCTTGCGGCGCAAGGTCGGTAGCCAGTGCCAGGCCGGCGGTCTGCGTCATGTGCAGGCCGGCGCCCACCAGCAGGAAAGCCAGCGCCGCGCCGAGCTGCCCGTACAGCGCCGGCCCGTGGCCACCGCCCGAGAGCACCAGCAGGGCAAACGGCATGATGGCCAGGCCGCCGAACTGCAGCAGGCTGCCCATCCAGATGTAGGGCACGCGCTTCCAGCCCAGCGCCGAGCGGTGGTGGTCGGAGCGGAAACCCATCAGCGCGCGCAGCGGTGCGAACACCAGCGGCAGGCCGATCATGAAGGCCACCAGCCAGGCCGGCACGCCAAGCTCGACGATCATCACGCGGTTGAGCGTGCCGTTGAGCAGGGCCAGCGCCATGCCCACCGACACCTGGAACAGCGACAGCCGCAGCAGGCGACCCATGGGCAGGTCGACGCTCGCGGCGTCGGCGAACGGCAGCCAGCGCGTGCCCACGCGCTGCCACCAGGCAGCGAAGGGGGGACGCGCAGCGCCAGTCTTCATGTCAACACCCGCTCCATGGCTTCGGAGGTGTAGAAGCCGCTGGCCACGCGCTGCGTGCGCTCGGCACGCCAGGCGCGCAGCACCGGGTCGGCTGCGCACAGCGTGTCCAGCATCTCGCGGCGCACCGGCACGATGGCGGGCGATCGGTCGGCGCGCGGGAACAGCTTGCCCACCGCGTGCATGGCCTGCAGCGCCGGGCTGCTGGGCGCGTAGGTGCAGAGCATGGCGCGCCGCGTGCGTTGCGCCAGCGTGGACAAGGCGCGCACCACATCGGGCGCCTGGTAGTGGATCAGCGAGTCCATCGCAACCACGTAGTCGAATTCACCGAACGCAGTGTCCAGCATGTCGCCGTCGCGCCAATCGATGTGGCCGCCCGCGGCCGCGATGGCGTCGGTGGGCACGCGCTCCTGCGCCAGGCGGATCAGGTTGGGCGAGAGATCGACGCCAAGCACCTGCGCCCCGCGCAGCGCCATGGCCTGCGACAGCGCACCGGTGCCGCAGCCGGCGTCGAGCACGCGCAGACCGTGCATGTCCGACGGCAGCCAGGACAGCAGCGTGGCGCGCATGCGGTCACGCCCTGCCCGCACGGTGGCGCGCACGCCGCTCACCGGTGCGTCGGAGGTGAGCTGGGCCCAGGCCTGCACCGCGGTGCGGTCGAAGTAGGTCTCGATCTGCCCGCGGCGCTGCTGGTAGGTGTGACTGTTCATGGGTTCGGCCTTTGCTTGATCAGTCGTAGCCCAGCAGGTCGAAGATGTCGCGGTCTTTCATGGGCACCGCAGGCAGCGGGTCGCCGCCGCGCCACATCGACTCCGCCAGGCGCATGTATTCGTCCTGCACCGCGCGCACCTCGTCGCTGGCTTCCATCTCGAACAGCGTGGCCTTCTTCAGGCGGCTGCGGCGGATCGCGTCCAGATCGGGGAAGCGCGCCGCGAGCTTGAGGCCGGTGCGGTTGTTGTAGCGGTCGATCTGGTCGGTGTCGGCGCTGCGGTTGGCGATCACGCCACCCAGGCGCACACCGTAGTTCTTGGCCTTCGCGCCGATGGCCTGCACGATGCGGTTCATCGCGAAGATCGAGTCGAAGTCGTTGGCGGTGACGATCATGGCGCGCTCGGCGTGCTGCAGCGGGGCGGCAAAGCCGCCACAGACCACATCGCCCAGCACGTCGAAGATCACGACGTCGGTGTCGTCGAGCAGGTGGTGTTCCTTGAGCAGCTTGACCGTCTGCCCCACCACGTAGCCGCCGCAGCCGGTGCCGGCCGGCGGGCCGCCGGCTTCCACGCAGCGCACGCCGTTGTAGCCGGGGAAGACGAAATCCTCGACGCGCAACTCCTCGGAGTGGAATTCCACCGCTTCGAGCGCGTCGATCACGGTCGGCAGCATCTTCTTGGTGAGCGTGAAGGTGCTGTCGTGCTTGGGGTCGCAGCCGATCTGCAGCACGCGCTTGCCCAGGTGCGAGAACGCGGCCGACAGGTTGCTCGACGTGGTGCTCTTGCCGATGCCGCCCTTGCCGTAGATGGCGAAGACCTTGGCGGTGCCGATGCGCACGTTGGGGTCGAGCTCGACCTGCACGCTGCCCTCGCCATCTTCGCGCGGGTCCCGCCGTCCGCTGCGCCCTCGCAGGTCGGTGATCGGGATCGAGATGGTGGATGTCATGCCTGAGCTCCTTCGTATACGCCTTCGATGCGGTCTTCAAGTTCCTCACCGGCGCGCCGCAGGGCGTCCAGCGTGGCGCCGTCAGGCGCCCAGAATCGGCGTTCCACGGCTTCCATGAGCCGGCTGGCGATGCGCGCCGACGCATCGGGGTTGAGGCGGGCCAGGCGGTCGCGCATCGCGGGGTCGAGCACGAAGGTCTGGCTGAGCTGTTCGTAGACCCAGGACTGCACCTGCCCGGTGGTGGCGGACCAGCCCATGGTGTTGGTCATGTGCACCTCGATCTGGCGCACGCCCTCGTAGCCGTGGGCCAGCATGCCCTCGTACCACTTGGGGTTGAGCATGCGGGTGCGCGTCTCCAGCGCCACCTGCTCGGTGAGCGAACGCACGATGCCGCCGCCGTCGGCGGCGCGCGTCTGGTCGCCGATGTAGACCGGTGCCACCTCGGCGCCGGGGCCGCGGGCGCGTTGCACCGCGCGGCTCACGCCGCCCAGGGTGTCGAAATAGGTGTCGACGGTGGTGACGCCAAGCTCCACCGAATCGAGGTTCTGGTAGGCCAGCTCCACGCGCGAGAGCACGCTTTGCAGCACCTGGGGTTGCGCGAGCGGGCGCCCGGCGCGGCCGTAGGCAAAGCCCTTGCGGCGCGTGAAGGTCTCGGCCAGTTCGTCGCCTTCGTCCCAGCGGCTGCTGTCGATCAGGCTGCTCACGTGCGCGCCGTAGGCGCCCTCGGCGTTGCCGAACACGCGCAGCGCCGCGGTCTCGAGGTCGCCACCGTGTTGCGCCTGGTGCGCCAGCGCGTGGCGGCGGATCGGGTTGAGTTCGAGCGGTTCGTCCTCGGCGGACGCGGCCATCCACGCGGCCTCGGCCAGCAGCTTCACCTGCAGGGGCAGCAGGTCGCGGAAGATGCCCGAGAGCGAGACCACCACATCGACGCGCGCGCGTCCCAGCTCGGCCAGCGTCATGAGTTCGGCACCGGCCAGGCGGCCATAGCCATCGAAGCGCGGGCGCGCGCCGATCAAGGCCAGCACCTGGGCAATCGGCCCACCCTCGCTCTTGAGGTTGTCGGTGCCCCACAGCACCATGGCGATCGAGGCCGGTTGCGGCCGGCCATCGGCGCGGCAGCGCTCCAGCAGGCGCTCGGCCTGGCGCGCACCGTCGCGCACCGCGTAGGCGCTGGGGATGCGGTACGGGTCGAAGCCGTGCAGGTTGCGGCCGGTGGGCAGCACCGCGGGCGTGCGCAGCAGGTCGCCGCCGGGCGCGGGGCGAATGAAGCGGCCGTCGAGCGCGCGCAGCAATCCGGTGGTCTCGCTGTCCTCGGCCAGCTGGCGCTGCATGCGGCGCAGGCCCTCGACCAGATCGGTCGGCAGGCCGGCACTCGCTTTCGCATCGCCCGCCAGCACGGCGGCGATCAGCGAGCGCTCCAGCTTCAGGCCGTGCGAGGCCTCGGCGCAGGCTTGCAGCGTGTCCAGGCTTTCGGCCTCGGTCGGCGCGCGGCCGACCACGTGCAGGCCGTGCGGGATGAGCGTGTATTCGAGCTCCAGCACCTGCTCGCCAAGCGCGGCCATGCGCGCTTCGGCCACGTCACCCCAGGCCGGCTCGGCCTCGGCGAGTTCCAGCACCGCGGCCTGCGCCTGCGCCATGAGCGCGATGTCGGCGCGCTCGGCCTGCGCCTCGGGCTCCAGGCTGCGGAAGCGCTCCAGCAGGTCCTTCAGATCGAGCAGGCCCTTGTAGAGACCGGCCTGTGCCACCGGCGGCGTGAGGTAGCTCACCAGCGTGGCGGCCGAGCGGCGCTTGGCCAGCGTGCCTTCCGAGGGGTTGTTGGCGGCGTACAGGTAGACGTTGGGCAGGTCGCCGATCAGGCGGTCGGGCCAGCAGCTGGCGCTCAGTCCGCTTTGCTTGCCGGGCATGAACTCGAGCGCGCCGTGGGTGCCGAAGTGCAGCACCGCCTGGGCGCCGAAGTCCTCGCGCAGCCAGCGGTAGAAGGCCGAGAAGGCGTGCGTGGGGGCAAAGCCGCGTTCGAACAGCAGGCGCATCGGGTCGCCTTCGCAGCCGAACGCAGGCTGCACGCCGACGAACACGTTGCCGAAGCGCTCGCCATAGACGTGGATCGACTGACCGTCGCTCTGCTGGCGCCCGGGCGCTGTGCCCCAGTGCGCTTCGATCTCTGCCAGGTGGCGCTCGCGCCGCACGTGGTCGTCGACGGGGATGCGCGCGTGCACATTGACCGGCGTGCCATAGCGCGCGGTGTTGCCGTGCAGCAGCGCCTCGCGCAGCGCGTCCACGTCGCGCGGCAGCGCCACGTCGTAGCCGTCGCGCTGGAGGGCCGCCAGCGTGTTGTAGAGCGACTCGAACACGCCAAGGAAGGCGGCGGTGCCGGTGTTGCCGGCATTGGGCGGGAAATTGAAGATGACGATGCCCAGCTTGCGCTGCGCGCGCTCGCTGCGGCGCAGGTCGATCAGGCGGGCCACGCGCGCGGCCAGCATGTCGGCGCGCTCCACGCACACGTGCATGTCGTGGCAGCCCGCGCCCTCGCCGCTCGCGTCGCAGGCGGCATCGGCCGCGAACTGGCAGCCGTGCGAGCAACCCGTGCAGCCGCTGCCGTCCGAGCGCCCGCCATAGACCATGGAGCCGGTGGCGCCGTCGAGCTCTGGAATCGCGACCATCATGGTCGACTCCACCGGCAGCAGGCCGCGTTCGGACGCGCCCCAGGCCTCGATGGTCTGGAACTCAAGCGCGTTGACCGCGAGGTAGGGCACATCCAGCTTGGCGAGCAAGTCCTCGGCGGCGCGGGCGTCGTTGTAGGCCGGGCCGCCGACCAGCGAGAAGCCGGTGAGCGAGACCAGCGCATCGATCGTGGGCTTGCCGTCTTTCAGAAAATAGGCCTCGACCGCGGGGCGGTTGTCCAGTCCGGTGGCAAACGCGGGCAGCACGCGCAGGCCGCGCGCTTCCAGCGCGGTGATCACACCGTCGTAATGGCGCGTGTTGCCGGCGAGCAGGTAGGAGCGCATCACCAGCAGGCCCACGGTGCCGCGCTGGCCGGTGCGCGCCACGGCGGGCAGGTCCTGCGCGCGTTCGCTCAGGCGCGACTTCATGCGCGGGTGGTACAGGCCGACCTCGGGGTAATCGACCGGGGCCGGCACATCGAAGGTGCCGCGCAGGCCGCGGCGCGGGCCGTCGGCATAACGGTCCACCAGGTTGAGCACCATGCCGAGCACGTTGTCCTGCGAGCCGGCCAGCCAGTACTGCAGGCTCAGGAAGTAGGCCCGCACGTCCTGCGCGGTGCCGGGGATGAAGCGCAGGATCTTGGGCAGGCGGCGCAGCATCTTCATCTGGCGCGCACCGGCGGCGCTCTTCTGGCTGGCGTCGGCGGCGTTGTCGGCCTCGGCACCGCTGGTCTCGCGGTCGCGCCCGCGCAGCTTCTTCAGCAGCGCCAACGGCCCGCTGGCCGGCGTGTCCATGCGGAAGCGCCCCATGCGCGTGAGGCGCATCACCTCGGCGGCCGACATGGCGCACACCATGGCGTCGCAGTGGTCGCGCCGCGCGCGCAGCGCGGGCAGCACCGGGAGGAAGTGATCCTCCATGAACAGCATGGTGACGATGACGATGTCGCCTTGCGCGATGTCGTCCAGGCAGGCCTGCAGCGCGCGTGCATCGTTCGAGAAGACCGAGGCCGCGTGCACGCCCAGCGTGACGCCGGGCACACGCCGCTGCAGCACCGCATTGGCCCGCAGGGCCGCTTGTGCAAGGTGGCCGTCCATGGTGACCAGCACCACGCGCAAACGAGGCGCGCCGGCACCGGGCTCAGCGGCCGAAGTGGGCTTTGGCATCGTAGAGCGTCTCCAGGGTGATGGTCGCGAGCCCGCGCTCGCGCGCATAGCTCTCGGTGTTGCGCCGCGCCTTGGCGCGCACGAAGAATGGAACCTTGCGCAGCTCGCGCTCGGCGTCGGCGCCCCAGGTGGCGTGGTCCGCGTTCGCGGCCGGCTGCGCCGTGGCCACGGCATCGATCGTCAGCGCAGCCGGTGCGGGCACCGGTGCCGGGGCAGGCGCTGCGCTGCTGCCACCCAGGTGCGAGGGCGCGGCGTCGGGGTGGAACTCGCTGTCCTCGCGAAACATGCCGATCAGGTGCTCCTCCAGCCCCATCATGAGCGGGTGCACCCAGCTGTCGAACAGCACGTTGGCGCCCTCCGGGCCCATCTGCGGCGAATAGCGCGCGGGAAAGTCCTGCACGTGCACCGGCGCGGAGATGACCGCGCAGGGAATGCGCAGCCGCTTGGCGATGTGGCGCTCCATTTGCGTGCCGAGCACCAGCTCGGGCTGCAGCGACGCGATGCGTGCCTCGACCTCCAGGTAGTCGTCGGTGATCAGCGCTTCGCAGTCGTGCGCCTTGGCAGCGTCGCGCACCTCGCGCGCGAACTCGCGGCTGTAGGTGCCGATGCCCACCACCTCGAAACCCATCTCGTGCGCGGCCACGCGCGCGGCGGCCACGGCGTGCGTGGCGTCGCCAAACACGAACACGCGCTTGCCGGTGAGGTAGGTCGAGTCGACCGACTTGGCGTACCAGCGTGCGCGCTGCGGCAGGCGCTGCAGCAGCGGCGTGGCGTCAAGCCCGGCCAGCGCAGCGACCTCTTCGATGAACTCGCGTGTGGCGCCCTGCCCGATCGGCACCACCCGCGTCCAGGGCTGGGCGAAGGTGCGCTCCAGCCAGGCCGCGGCGCTGGCGGCGATTTCGGGATAGAGCACGACGTTGAAGTCCGCCTCGCCCAGCCGCGCGATGTCGGCCGGGCTTGCCGCCTCGGGCGCCACTACGTTGATCGTGACGCCGAGTTCCTCGAGCAGGCGGCGCACCTCGATCAGGTCGTCGCGGTGGCGAAAGCCCAGCGCGGTGGGGCCGAGGATGTTGCAGCGCGGCCCGGCCACGGGCGTCTGGCGCGGCGTACCACGCGCAAGGCCGCGAACCACGCGGTAGAACGTTTCGCTGGCGCCCCAGTTTTCCTTGCGCTGGTAGGACGGCAATTCCAGCGGAATCACGGGAATCGACAGGCCCATCGCTTGCGCAAGACCGGCCGGATCGTCCTGAATCAGCTCTGCCGTGCAGGAAGCGCCCACCAGCAGGGCCTGCGGCGCAAAGCGCTCCACCGCGTCGCGTGCCGCGCGCTGGAACAGCTCGGCCGTGTCGCCACCCAGATCGCGCGCCTGGAAGGTGGTGTAGGTCACCGGCGGGCGGCGGTCGCGCCGCTCGATCATGGTGAACAGCAGGTCGGCGTAGGTGTCGCCCTGCGGTGCATGCAGCACGTAGTGCACGCCCCGCATGGCGGTGGCGATGCGCATCGCGCCGACGTGCGGCGGGCCTTCGTATGTCCAGAGCGTGAGCTGCATGGTCAGGCCGCCAGCAGGCGGGCTCGGTGCAAGGGGCGCGCGAACAGGCCGGCCAGATCGGCCGCCTGCTCGAAGCCCTGGATGGGGGTGAAGACCAGCTCGATCGACCACTTGGTGGTCATGCCCTCGGCTTCAAGCGGGTTGGCCAGGCCCAGGCCGCAGACGACGAGATCGGGCCGCGCGGCGCGGCAGCGGTCGAGCTGGCGCTCGACGTCCTGGCCTTCGACCAGCGGCGTGCCCGCGGGCAGTTGCTCAAGCTCGTGCGCCAGGTGCGCGCGGTGCAGGTAGGGCGTGCCGACCTCGATCAGGCGCATACCCATCTCGCGCGAGAGAAAGCGCGCCAGCGGAAGTTCGAGTTGCGAGTCGGGAAAGAAGAAGACGCTGCGGCCTTCGAGTTCGGGGCGCAAGCGTTGCAGCGCGATCCGGGCACGCTCGTGTGCGGTCCGCGTGGCCGCGTCGAAGCGCGACTCGGGCACGTTGAAGGCATCAGCCGCTGCGCGCAGCCAGGCCAGCGTGCCATCGACGCCGAGCGGGAATGGCGCTGCGATGCGCTGCACGCCGCGCGACTCGAGCGCGCGCGCGGTGTCGGCCAGGAAGGGTTGGGCCAGCAGCATGCGCGTGCCCGGGCCCACCGCGGGCAGCTCGCCCGCGCGCCGCGGGGGAAAGAAGTGCACCGGCCCGAGACCCATGGCCTGGAACAGGCGCGCGAACTGGTCTTCCACCACGTCGGCCAACGTGCCGACCACCAGCAAGCTGGCTTCCTTGGTGGTGGGCATCTGCGGCACCAGCGAGGCCAGACAGGCGTCCTCGCCTTGCGTGAAGGTGGTCTCGATGCCGCTGCCGCTGTAGTTGAGCACGCGCACCTGCGGCAGGTACTGGCCAGACAGGCGATGCGCGGCCCGCGAAAGATCGAGCTTGATGACCTCGGACGGGCAGGAGCCGACAAGGAACAGCAGGCGGATGTCGGGACGGCGTTCCAGCAGCCGCGCGACCACGCGATCAAGTTCCTCGTTGGCGTCGGCCAGGCCGGCCAGGTCGCGCTCCTCGATGATGGCGGTGCCAAAGCGCGGCTGCGCGAAGATCATCACGCCCGCGGCCGACTGCATGAGGTGCGCGCAGGTGCGCGAGCCGACCACGAGGAAGAATGCGTCCTGGATCTTGCGGTGCAGCCAGATGATGCCGGTGAGACCGCAGAACACCTCGCGCTGGCCGCGCTCGCGAACCACCGCGTCGTCGCTGCAACCTGCGCTGGAGCGGATGGGGATGGTGAAGGCGTTCACAGCGCGCCCCCGACCATCACGACGCCGGGCGCAGCAGCCGTCTCCTGCCGGCGCGCTGCGCGCAATTTGAGCAGGAACTGCGTGGCGTTGATCACGTAGGCCGCGTAGGCCGCCAGCGCCACACCCATCAGCGTGAGCGGCGTCGCCCGGCCGTCCCACAACAGCACGAGATAGGCGGTGTGCAAGGCCAGCACCGCCATGCTGAAGACGTCTTCCCAGTAGAAGGCGGGTGCGAACAGGTAGCGGTCGAACACCACCTTTTCCCAGATGCAGCCGGTGACCATGATGGCGTAGAGCACCAGGGTTTTCACCACCACCGAGGCGCTGGCCCAGGCCAAGCCTTCGCCAGTGGCGAGGTAGCGCAGCACCAGGCCCAGGCTGACCGCGAACACCAGGAACTGCAGCGGCGCCAGAACCCCCTGCACCAGCGTCCATCGTGTGGCATCGCGCCGGGCGCGCTGCTCCGGCGTGTACAGCGCTGTCGACGGTTTCGCGGGGGCCACGGTCGGGTTCATGCGGCCCAATCTATCTGCGCAACAACAAAGTGTCAACTGATATTGACGTCCAGTCGAATTGACATTTACCATGGCACCACCCGATACCGACCCCGCACGCTCGTCGGCTTGCTTTGACGAGCGACCAACGGCTAGGTAAAAGGGGGTCTGGTGTCATGGAGACACGCCTTCAAAGGCGGACACCGGTGGAAGTGAGACTCCACACTGATCGCGCATTCCTCTGGCCTTTGCCTCTGGTTCGTGCCTCAGCGAGGCAATTTCGCGGCGAGAGGACGATCTACATGAACATGCTGCGCGCACCCCAACACCGATCGCCAGATGACGACGACGGGCGATGTGCCCATGCGGACGTGATCACACGGGCGCTCAACAGCAACATCATTCCGCGGCTGATTCAGGCCCACCCGGGCCTGCATGCGCCGCAGCGCCAGGTGCAACCCGACCTTGACGCGCTGCCGCCGGACATCGCCGACCCGACCGCCTTCGCCACGCTGCTGCTCGATCCCGATCCAACACCTGCCGAGCGGCATGTGGCAGCGCTGCGCCGGCGCGGCCTGCCGGTCGATTCGCTCTACCTCGATGTGATCGCACCCGCCGCGCGCCTGCTCGGCGAATGGTGGGAAGCCGACAAGTGCAGCTTCACCGACGTCACCCTGGCCACCGGGCGGCTGCAGCAGATGCTGCGCGAAAACGGCCTGTCAAGCGACACACGCCCCCTGCCGGCCAGCGAGGGACGGCGTGTGCTGCTGGTACCAGCCCCGGGCGAGCAGCATTCGCTGGGCCTGCTGATGGTGGCCGAGTTCTTCCGCCAGGCCGGTTGGGACGTTCACGGCGGCCCCATGGAAGCCAGCGCCGACCCGGTGCGCGCCGTGGCAAGGTTCTCGTTCGACGCGATCGGCTTTTCACTCGCGGCGGGCCTGCACATCGAGGAACTGCGGCGCACGCTGGTCGCGGTGCCCCAGGCGTCACGCAACCCGCGCATCTGCATCATGGTGGGCGGGGCCGCGTTCGCGCAGATGCCATCGCTGCACGAAGGGCTGGACGCCGATCTGGCCTTGAGCGACGCTGCCATCGCGCCCGCGGCGGCTGTCAATTTCATCCAACAGCGAGAGATGTAAACTTCAACGGGTGAACGCGCCGGAATCGAACTACCTCTCCCGAAAGACCCGCATGCCGAAGGTCACGTCTGCGAGCCGCGCCAAGCGACTCGCCCGACCGCAAACCTTCCTTGCGGACCTGGACGCCACCACGGTGGCCAGCCTGCTGGCGGCCGCCTCCGACGTGGTTCTGCTGCTGGACGAAAAAGGCGTGGTGCGCGACGTCACCCAGGGCGACGATTCGCTGCCCAACGCGCTCACGCGTGGCTGGATCGGCAAGGCCTGGCGCGACACGGTCACCATCGAAAGCAAGCCCAAGGTCGACGAGTTGCTGCGGCAGGCGAGCGAAGGCCGGCACGACAGCAAGCCACGCCAGATCAACCACCCCTTTACCGGCCAACCCGACCTGCCGCTGGACTGCGTGGTCGTCCCCCTGCCCGCACGCGGCAACCGGCGCGGCCAGCCCGCGGTGGTGCTCGGTCGCGACCTGCGCGGGCCCTCGGCCCTGCAGCAACGGCTGGTGAGCGCGCAGGCCTCGATGGAGCGCGATTACTGGCAACTGCGCCACGTGGAGAACCGGCATCGGCTGCTGTTCCAGACCGCGAGCGATGCGCTGATGGTGCTCGACGCCGACACGCTGCGCCTTGAAGAAGCCAACAGCGCGGCACACCGCCTGTTCGGCGAGTCCCTGCATCGCACGCAGTGGAACCTGCTCGACAGCCTCGACGAGGCCAGTCGCGCGCCGGTGCAGACCATGCTGACCCAGTTGCAGGCCACGGGCAAGGCCGAGGCGCGTCGCGTGCACATGGCGGGCCGTGCCGACGCCCTGAGCCTGCACGCGCACCTGATGCGCCAGGGCGGCACGGCGCAGGTGGTGCTGCGCGTGCTGCCGCTCAGCGGCAAGGCGCTCGCGCCCGACCCCCGCCGCGAGCAGCTTGCCCAGCTTGGCGAGTTCTCGCCCGACGCTTTCGTGCTGACCAACACCGATGGCGCGGTGCTCACCACCAACCGCGCGTTCCAGGAAATGGTGCAACTGCACAGCGACGATCAGGCCCGAGGCGACTCGCTTGAGCGCTGGCTCGAGCGCGGACGTCTCGATCTGAGCGTGCTGATCTCGAACCTGCGCCAGCGTGGTGAGGTGCGCCTGTACGCCACGCGGCTGCGCACCGAGTTCGGCGCCGGCATCGATGTCGAGATCTCGGCGGCGATGTCGGACGGCGATTCGAAGTGCATGGTGTTCGCCATTCGCGACGTGGGCCGGCGCCTGAGCAACGACACCGGCGGCTCCCGCGAGTTGCCGCGCTCGGCCGACCAGATGACCGAACTCGTGGGCCGCGTGCCGCTGCGCGAGATCGTGCGCGAGACCACCGATCTCATCGAGCAGCTGTGCATCGAGGCGGCGCTGAAACTCACCAACGACAACCGCGCCTCCGCGGCGGAGATGCTCGGCCTGTCGCGCCAGAGCCTGTACGTCAAGCTGCGCCGCTTCGGCATGGCTGATGGCGGCGAGTGACCCTGCGCACCTGGCCGAACGCCTGCGCCTGAGCACCGCCAGCGTCCACCGAGACGCCGAACGCAGCCCCTTGATGCGCCGGCTGCTGACCGGGCGCGCCGAGCGCACCACGCACCTTGCCTTGCTGCAGCAGTTGCTGCCGGTCTACGCCACGCTGGAGTCGCTGGTGGATGCGCGCGCCGAACACCCCTGGCTGGCGGCAGTGTGGCACCCCGAGCTCGCCCGCACCGATGCGCTGCGCGCTGACCTGGGCGCGCACACCAACGCACCGCTGCTGCCCGCCACTGTGCACTACGTGCAGCGTCTGCGAGGCCTGGATGACGGCGCGCCCGTCAGCGTGGCGCGGCTGCTCGCGCACGTCTACGTGCGGCACCTGGGCGATCTGAGCGGCGGGCAGATCCTGCAACGCGTGCTCGGCGCTGCGCCCGGTCTGCGCGATGAGACGGGCCAACCGCCCGGACTCACCTTCCACCAGTTCGGCTCACCGAGCGACGTGGCGCGCCTGAAGGCCCGGATGCGTGGCGGCCTGGCCGCGCTGCCCGCACAGGGCGAGGCCGCCGACGCGGCGGTGGACGAGGCCCTCTGGGCCTTTGCGCAGCACCTGCGACTGTTCGACGAGCTGGCCGCAGCACCCGCGGGCATGTGAGCCGTCCGCTGTGCCCGTGGCGGCCTGGCCGGGCGCGGTCAGTCGGCCGCGCTCAGTCAGGCGCAGTCAATCGGGCGCGCCGAAGCGGCGCAGCCGCTCGTAGAGCTGGGTGGCGCGCCGCGTCGAGGCGTCCACGTCCTCCAACAGACGCCCGACCGCTGAGAGCGAACCGGCATCGGCCACGTCCATGGCCGCCATGTGCGCGCTGGCCAGCATGGCGCCCAGCAAGGGATCGGGCGTGACGTTCGCATCGCCCGGCGCATCCGGGGCGCGCTGCAGGCTGCGCTCGAGCACGGTGTTGAGGCGTTGGCGGGCTTCGTTGGCGCGCCGCACGTCGCCCAGGTCGTCGAACACCATGAAGTGCCCGAGCACGGAACCGTTGCGGTCCGGTACGACCTCGACACGCAGAGCGACTTCCAGCGACTCACCCGTGGGCGTGCGCAAGGCCCAGCCCTGGCTGCGGCCACGCCGGTCTTCGGCCAACTGCGCCAGGCAGGTGCGCAAGGTGGTCACGTCTCCCAGCACCGGCGCCAGTGCGTCAAGCTCGTGCGCGGGCTGCAGCTCGTGGCCGGCCATCTCGAACAGGCTGGGGCTGGCGAACAGCACACGCAGGCGTTCGTCCACCACGAGCAGCGCCTTGCGTACATCAGCAACGCGGGTGCGCGTGTGTCGCAGTTGGTGGTCGGCGATCAACAGGCGCACGCAGTTCACCTGGATGATGATGTCGGCCAGCGAGCGGCCGAAGGCGCGCGCCAGCGCTTGTTCGCCGTCGGACCAGGGGCGCGCCGTGTCGCGCACGATTTCCGACCAGGCGGCGAACGATCGCCGCGGCGAGAGCGTGAGCGGGTCGTTGCCGACCATGGGCTTGTGCGGGTCGCCAGCCCAGGTGATAGATTGCAGCTGCTCCTTGCGCAGCCACACCAGCAAATCGCCCGGCGCGGCCGACAGGGGCACCGCAAGCACGCCCGCGGCATGCGGGGTGAGCGCCGCCAGGCCCGGGTCGGCCCGCACCACGGAGGCACAGCTGAACAGGCCATCGGCCAGCTGGCCCTCGCTCACGCGGGTCTGCAGCCAGCGCAGCAGCATGCGCAACTCGGGCGTGGAAGGCACCTCGCCGGCGGTGAGCAGTTCGCCGTCGTACATGAGCACGGCGCCGTCGGCATCCACCGGCTGCAGCAAGGCCGCGGGATTTCGGAACAGCGCCATGCGCCAGTCGCCCTCGGTGGAGGTGGCTTCCAGCAGGCGTTGCTCGAGCCGGCGCACCTGGACGGCAACCTGCGCATGCGCGTAGCTCTCGATCGCCGTGATGCGCGTGGCGATCAGCTCGCCCAGCAGGTCAACCGCGGCCCACAAAGGCGCACTCAGGCGCCGCGGCTGGTAGTGGTGGCAGGCCACCAGGCCCCACAGCTGCCCCTCGCGCACCAGCGACACCACGAGCGTGGCGGTCACGCCCATGTTGCGCAGGTATTGCAGGTGCAGCGGCGACATGCTGCGCAAACGGCAGTGAGACATGTCGAGTTCGCCACCGAGTTCGGGCACGCTGCGCGGCAACAGGGCGGCCGCAGTGGCGTTGACATCGACCAGCACACGCACCCGGTTGAGCAGGTACAGATCGCGCGCGCGCTGGGGAATGTCGGTGGACGGGTAGTGGTGCCCCATCAGGGTTTCCAGGCGCGGGTCGCGCGCCTCGGCCACCACCTTGCCGTGGCCGTCGGGGTCGAACCGGTAGACCATGACGCGGTCGTAGCCGGTGAGGTCACGCAGTCGACGCACCACCACGTCGGCCAATGCGGCCACGGTGGTGGCGCCGCTCAGGCGGGCCACCGATTCGCTCATGTGCTGCATCAGCACCTGCGGATCGAGTTCGGCGAACTGCGCATCGGGCTCGCTCACCCGCGGCTCGAGTTCCAGCACACGGCATGCCTGTCGGCGATGCACGCTGACGTTGAAGTCAACGATGCGCCCGTTGACGTCGATGGCGCATGGGGCGGGCAGCGACAGCGGCTCGCCGATGTCGGCGTCGGTCAGCGCCGCCACCTGCGCGGCGAGCGCGGCATCGACGTCGGCCAGCGGCTGGTGCAGCAAGGCTTCGCCCTGACGACCGAGCACGGCCTGCGCGTTCTCACTGATCTGGACGATGCGCAATGCAGGGCCGTGCAGCACGAGCAACACCCCATGTGGCTGGATGCATCCGGCCAGATGGATCAGCTCGCGCTCGCAATTGCTCAGGTCGGCATGTCCGAATGCCGGATCGTCGTTCAACTCAGCTGATCTCCGGGGTCGACGGATCGCTGCCCGTTGCGCCGCCGATGCGTTGTTCTGGGATGCCCAGCAGGCGTGCCGCAGCCGCAGTGTCCTCGCGCGTGCGCTCCATCGCCACGCCGATGAGGTGCTGCTCCAGCAGCAAGGCCGCCTGCCGCAGCAGCTCGGGCAGGGGTGCCTTACCGATGCGATTGGCCAGATCCGAGACCGCGGCCTGCAATCCTTCCAGGCGCGCGCCAGCGGCATCCAGGGCCTGGTGGATCGTGAAACCGATGCATTCGCGGTCACCCTCGGTGAGCAGCGCGGCCGTGATCTCCACCGGGAACACCTGCGCGTCGGCTGTGACCACGCGCGAACTCATGCGCTGGGCCAGGCCCTCGCGGCGCACCTGCTGCAGCAGGTGCACGAAGTCTTCGTCGGAGATGCCGACCCAGTCGGTCAGCGGGCGGCCCTTGACGTCGAGCTCGGTGTTCAGGCGCACGAGGCGCAGGAAAGCCGGGTTGGCCAGCAGCACGTGGCCGGCCGGGTCGCTCACGAGCACGCCATCGCTGGAGCTGTCGACCAGGCGCGAGATGGTGGCGCTCAGATCGCTCGCGGAACCGGGCATGTCCACCAGCCGCACGCGCACCAGCAGGCGGTGCAGGTCGTCGGTGCGCAACGGCGTGACCGCCACGCTGGTGACGGTGGTGCGCCCCGCCAGCCGCGCGCGGATCTCGGCCGGCTGGCCGCTCTGGCACACGGTGGCCATCAGGTCGTTGAGGGCCTGGCGGTACGGCAGCAGGAAGAACTGGGTCAGGTCGCGCGACATCAACTGTTCGGCCGTGCACTCGAACATCTCGACCGCGGCGGGGTTGGCCTCCAGGATCACGCGCCGCTCGGAGTCGACCATCAGCACCGCGTCGGTCGCGACCTGGAACAGCAGCCGGTAGCGCGCCTCGGCCTGGCGCACGCGCCAATAGCCGCGTTCCATCTCGCGCTGCGCCTCGAGGAAGCGCTCCTGGATGGCACCGATGGCACGCAGATCGCGCCCGACCGCCAGCACCGGGCCACCGTGGCCCAGGCGCACCGCGGTGTAGGCGATGGCGACGCTGGCGCTGTCGTTGAGCGGATGATTGATTTCGCGGCGCCGCGCGAGGCCGGTGCGCGCCACCTCGTTGAGCAGCGCGTCGATCTTGGCACGCGTGTCTGCCGAGACGGTGTCGGCCCAGGGGCGGCCCACCCAGTCCTGCGCGGCGGGCAGCAGCGATTCGTCGCCACCGCCCTTGCCCTGCGCCACGGTGCGTATCACGCCACGCTCGTCCAGCACGAGCGCGATGTCGCTCGCGAGCGTGACGAACGCCTGGGCCAATTCGGGAGCCCAGGGCGACAGCGGACTGAGATCGGGCGTTTCGGGATGCATGGACAGCGGGCGCGGGGTGTCGGAGCCTGTGAAGTGGACGTGAGGGCGGAATGGCCGGATGCGTGAAGGCAAGCAATCACTTGCTTTCGCACATGCCGAGTCTAGTCCCATGCGGGCTGCGCTGGTGACAATCCAAGGACACATTCCGAATGTCAATCTTTGTTGACACACCGCAATGTCATGAACAGAATGGGTGCATGACGGTGCCGGCCCTCTCCGCGGTCGCGGAACTTCTCAAGCCCATCACATGGTTTCCCCCTATGTGGGCCTTCCTGTGTGGGGTGGTCGCATCCGGCGCTGCACTGCAGGGCAACTGGGCGGCGGCTCTGCTGGGCATCGCCCTGGCCGGCCCGCTGGTCTGCGCCACCAGCCAGGCCGTCAACGACTGGTTCGACCGCCATGTCGATGCGATCAACGAGCCGCAGCGCCCCATTCCCTCGGGCCGCATGCCCGGCCGCTGGGGCCTGCATCTGGCCATCATCTGGACCGTGCTTTCCCTGGTGGTGGCCACGGCACTGGGCCCCTGGGGCCTGGGGGCCACCGCGGTGGCGCTGGCACTGGCCTGGGCCTACAGTGCGCCGCCCCTGCGCCTGAAGGCCAATGGCTGGTGGGGCAACGCGGCCTGCGGCTTCAGCTACGAGGGCATCGCCTGGATCACGGGCGCAGCGGTGATGGCCGGTGGCGAGATGCCCGGCACCGCCAGCATCGCGCTGGCCGTCCTCTACAGCGTGGGCACCCACGGCATCATGACCCTCAATGATTTCAAGGCCATCGAGGGCGACCGACGCACCGGGATCCGCTCGCTGCCGGTGCAACTCGGCGTGATGGGTGCCGCACGTACCGCCTGCGCCTTCATGCTGGTGCCTCAGGCCGGTGTGGTGGCGCTGCTGCTGGCCTGGGGACAGAGCATGCATGCGCTTGGCGTGGCCGCGTTGATGGTCGCGCAGGTGCTCATGATGCGCCGCTTCCTGCGCGACCCGCTCGCGCGCGCGCTCTGGTACAGCGGCTTCGGCGTGCCGCTGTTCGTGGCCGGCATGATGGTGAGCGCCTTCGCGCTGCGCGGGCTCGGGGGCGCGCCATGAGCGCAGGGCCCGGCGGCTTTGGCTGGGCGCGCATCGCACGACTGGGGCTGGTGCAGGCCTGCATCGGTGCGGTGGTGGTGCTGACCACCTCCACCTTGAACCGCGTGATGGTGGTCGAACTGGCCTTGCCGGCGCTGGTGCCGGGCCTGCTGGTGGCGCTGCACTACGCGGTGCAGTTGATGCGCCCGCGCATGGGCCACGGCTCTGACGTCGGCGGACGCCGCACGCCCTGGATCGCGGGCGGGATGGCGGTGCTGGCCGCAGGCGGCAGCTGCGCCGCGCTGGCCACGGTGTGGATGGCGAGCGCGCCGCTGGCCGCCACCGCGCTGGCGGCCCTGGGTTACGCCATGGTGGGCGTGGGCGTGAGCGCCAGCGGCACCTCGCTGCTGGTGTTGCTGGCCACGCGCGTGGCGCCGGCGCGCCGCGCCGCGGCCGCCACCCTGGTGTGGGTGATGATGATCGTCGGCTTTGCCGTGACCGCCGGCGTGGCCGGGCATCTGCTCGACCCGTACAGCCCGCTGCGGCTGCTGGCCGTGAGCAGCGGCGTGGGCGCACTGGCGCTGCTGATCACCTTGATCGCCCTGCGCGGCCTGGAGCCCGCGGCACGGCCACCGGCGCCCGCCGAGTCGTCGTCGCGCCACGTGCCGTTCCGGCTGGCGATGCAGCAGGTGTGGGCCGAGCCGGTGGCGCGCCGCTTCACCGTGTTCGTGTTTGTCTCGATGCTGGCCTTCAGCGCGCAGGATCTGATCCTCGAGCCCTTTGCCGGCCAGGTGCACGGCTACACGCCGGGCCAGTCGACGCAGTTGTCAGGCCTGCAGAACGGCGGGGTGCTGGCAGGCATGTTGCTGGTGGCCGCGGCCGGCACGCTGGCCGCCCGCGCGCACCGCTGGCCCGCACTGGCCGCGCTGGGTTCGCTGCGCGGCTGGGCGGTGGTGGGCTGCGTGGCCTCGGCACTGGCGCTGTTTGCACTCGCGCTGGCCGGCCTGCAGCCGGATGTCTGGCCGCTGGCGCCCACGGTGTTTGCACTCGGCGTGGCCAACGGGGCGTTTTCCATCGGGGCCATCGGTTCGATGATGCGGCTGGCCGGCGACGGCCGTGCCGCGCGTGAGGGCGTGCGCATGGGCCTGTGGGGTGCCGCGCAAGCCGTGGCCTTCGGCCTCGGTGGGATTCTGGGCACCGCCGCCAGCGACATGGCGCGCTGGCTGATCGGCCAGCCCGGCCCGGCCTACGGCGCCGTCTTCGCGCTTGAAGGTTTGTTGTTCCTCGCTTCCGCCGCGCTGGCCTGGCGACTCGGCGCCACCGGCGCCGTGCGCCGGACGGTCGAACCCGCCGCTGACCCGCGGCCTGCCCCACCGAGGTTCGCCGTCGACGCGAATTGATGCATGACCCCCACAACCCATCACGATGCGCTCCTGCCCACCTACGACGTGGTGGTGATCGGCGGCGGCCCGGCCGGTGCCACCGCGGCGCAACTGATTGCGGCGCGCGGGCACTCGGTGCTGCTGCTCGACCGGGGCGGGCGCGTCAAACCCTGCGGCGGTGCGATCCCGCCGCGGCTCATCCGCGATTTCGCCATCCCCGACGAGCTGCTGGTGGCCAAGGCACGTTGCGCGCGCATGATCGCGCCCAGCAAGCACCGGGTGGACATTCCGATCGAGAACGGCTTTGTCGGCATGGTCGACCGCCACCGCTTCGACCCCTGGCTGCGCGCGCGCGCGGTGGCCGCGGGGGCGCAGCTGCGCAAGGGCACGTTCGAGTCGATCGAGCAGGACGACGACGGTGGCTGCGTGGTGCACTTCAAGCAACGCGACGACGCGCGCCAGGCCGAACCCGACGCGACGAGCGTGCGCGCGCGCGCGGTCATCGGCGCCGACGGTGCGCGCTCGGAGGTGGCGCGCCAGGCGGTGCCGCGCGCCCGTGAAGGCCGCTTCGTGTTCGCGTACCACGAGATCGTGCGCACACCCGAGTGGCTGCCGCGCGGCTACGACCCGGATCGCTGCGACGTCTTCTACCAGGGCCGGATCTCCCCCGATTTCTATGGCTGGGTGTTTCCGCACGGCGACACGCTGAGCGTGGGCACGGGCAGCGCCGACAAGGGTTTCTCGCTGCGACAGGCCGTGGCCGACCTGCGCGAGATGACCGGCATGCAGGGCGCCGAGACGCTGCGCCGCGAGGGCGCACCGATCCCCATGAAGCCGCTGCCGCGCTGGGACAACGGCCGCAACGTGGTGCTGGCAGGCGACGCCGCGGGCGTGGTGGCGCCGGCCTCGGGCGAAGGCATCTACTACGCCATGCTCGGCGGGCAGCTTGCGGCCGAGGCGGTGCTGGAGCTGCTGGCCACGCACGACCCGCGCGCGC
>VFQM010000797.1_pt1 | contig 31822 bp, 34 predicted proteins | sample 3512391 | NCBI WGS metagenome assembly VFQM01 (sample SAMN10412369, study PRJNA504923) | tailings metagenome | isolation source: Replicate 1 from Balatoc abandoned mine | place: Philippines
CTCGAAGTCAGATCAATAGCTTCAGCGCAAAGTGACAGCTGACGGCTGACCTAAAACGAATTCACCGGCGAAATCGTCACCCTCTCAGTCCAGGCCAAGGGCGTGCGCATCGTCCCCGAGACCCGGGCCACCGGCGAAAACGCCCCCAGCCACCGCGTCTTCGTCGGCCGCGCCGAGATCGGCGCCGCCTGGTCCAAGCGCTCCAACGAGGGCCGCGACTATCTGGGCCTCAAGCTCGACGATCCGAGCTTCACCGCCCCGATCTTCGCCAACCTCTTCGACGACGAGGACGGCGAGGGCTACAGCCTCATCTGGTCCCGCCCCAGCCGTCGCAACGGCGACTGAGGCGCCGCAACGCCCCGCCCGGCTGGTCCGGGCGGGGCCTCTCTCATTGCCGGGCGACCGAATCAGTCACCACACCGATCGCTCCGATGGACGCCGGTAAAGCGTTTTGTATCTGGCCGCTCGTCCCTAGAACGACTAATATAGATGGGGTATTCGGGGCTGCGCTCGCCGCGCGGGTTACATAATTATGGCTACCGCGCTGCATACTGCCCCCGCAGTTTGGCAGCTTTCATGAACTCCGCACGCGCTTCTTGGATTGGCTGGGCAGCGACAACGCCTCGATCACACGGCATTCGGACACAATGCCTCGCCGACATTCTGACACCATGCGGGACAGCTCGTCGCGCAGACTGAGCAGGCTGGTGATACGGTTTTCGACCGCCTCCAGCTGAGCTTGCGCGATACGGCTTGCATTTTCGCAAGATGCCTCTGGCTGCTCCTGCAGCCCCAAAAGGATGCGCACGCTCGCAAGGTCGAATCCTAAATCGCGGGCGTGCCGGATGAAGCCCAAACGCTGCGCGTCAGCCTCGTCGTAGCTGCGCCGGCCGTTCGGTAGGCGGGCCGGAGCCGGCAGGACGCCAATGCGCTCATAGTAGCGGATCGTTTCAATATTGACGCCCGAGCGTTGTGATAAGTCGCCGATTTGCATTGATTTGGCCTTGCTCCTGTAGTCGCTACAGGTTGTAGCTTTCCTTAATGACCACGGCAATCGATCGTAACGGGGTGCCATGGCACCTCCCCTGTCTCGTTTGGGACGGCCGCCGAGGCGGGCCTTGCGGGTATCGCCCGCCGGCAGAGCAAGCCCCTGGCTGGGCCGGTTACCTTCGCAAGGGTCATGGCCTGGCCAATCTACAAGTCGAGGGCGGCAGCGAGCCGCCCGGACAAATGCGCAACGTCATTCCATTGAAGCCCGAAGGATCCTGAGCGATGAGCCTATCTGCAACCGACGACGAACTGGCGCGCTATCGGGTCACCGGGATGGATTGCGCCTCCTGCGCGGCCAAGATCGAAAAGGCAGCCAAGGGCGTCGCCGGTGTCGAGGACGTGAAAGTGTCGATCGCTTCTCAGATAATGACGCTGCGTGTCGACAATGCAGAGATGCGGCTGCCGGAAGTCGAGACGGCGGTGACAGCCCTCGGCTATCAACTCAATCGTGTCGATTCGCCAAAGGCAGAATCAGCGGACGACGATGACAAGATTCCTGACCTGACGCACGTCACGCCAGCCTATAAGCGGGCGCTCTGGATCGTCGTGTTGCTCAATGTCGGCTACGGCGTGATTGAAATCGTCGGCAGCTTCCTGGCCGGCTCGCAGGCTCTGCAGGCAGATTCACTCGACTTTCTGGGGGACGGGATGATTTCGTTCCTCGGCCTCATCGCCGTGGGATGGGGCCTCGCGGCCCGCGCCAAGGCTGCTTTGTTGCAGGGCATATTCCTTGCGTTGCTCGGTCTCGGCGTGATCGGCTCGACGCTTTACCGCGTCTTTGTGGAGAATGAGCCGCAGACCCTTCTGATGGGAGGCTTTGCCATTGTCGCGTTCGCCGTGAACGTGCTGGCGGCGGTGGTGCTGATTCCGCACCGGAAGGGCGACGCCAATATGCGGGCCGTGTGGCTGTTTTCGCGCAACGACGCGATCGGCAATCTCGCGGTAGTCGGTGCGGCGGTCCTCGTCTGGTGGCTGGGTTCGCCGTGGCCAGATTTGGTGGTAGCCTTCGCCGTGGCAGGCCTGTTTCTGCAATCGGCCTGGTCAATCATCAGAGACGCGCGGCAAGACCTCGCGCGGGCGGGACGAGCGTGAAGACCGGCGCGCTCGCGCTCGTTGTGTTGGCTTGCGCGGCGGTCGACCTAGCGGTGAAAACGTGGGCGCGAGCCGCACTCGAACCCTACGGCCCGGCACGTGACTTCCTCCCTTTCGTGTCGTTGCGGCTCACCTTTAACGAAGGAATTTCCTTTGGCCTTCTGATGCTGGAGGGAACGTCGGGCAAATTCCTCCTCGTTGCGCTGACAAGTATGTTGACAGCGGGCCTCACCGTCTGGGCCTTCCGTGCGCGCGACAAGTGGGAGCGCATCGCCTTCTCCCTGATCGTCGCGGGCGCGCTGGCCAACCTCGTCGATCGCGCTCTTTTTGGCATGGTGACAGATTATCTCGCCCTTCATATTGGGAGTTGGCACCCCTTCGTTTTTAATCTTGCCGACGTGTGGATTTCAGCGGGGGTTTGTCTTTTGGTAGCGATCCAGTTTCTGGGCCTCCGGCCCGCCGAGACGACCGTCTAATTCGCGCCGGTCCATTCGGCAAACGCCTGACTCCGACTGAAATAGTCGTAGTTGCCAAAAGTCTCGGGATATTGGCTATGAGAAGTACCGGTCCTTGATTCGAGGAGGTCGGCATGTCTCAAAGCCACTACATGGGGCTGGATGTTTCAGCCCGTTCCGTAAATCTCTGCGTCGTTGACATTGAAGGCCGTGTCGTTCACGAGCGAAAGCTTTCCTCAGATCCGGCAGAGATCGCGCAGCATATCTTGTCACTGCCGTTTCCAATCGTCCGCGTCGGACTCGAAGCCGGAATGCTGTCTCAACATATTTACGGGCACTTGGCTGAAGCCAACATTCCCGTCGTCTGCGTCGAGACCCGACACATGAAGGCGGCGCTCTCCGCCCAGCTCAACAAGACCGACCGACATGATGCGCGCGGGATCGCGCAGATGATCCGCGTCGGCCTGTTCAAGCCGGTCCACGTCAAGACGCCAACGAGCCAGCGCCTTCGCACCGTCCTCACGGCGCGGCAGCTCCTGCGGAACAAGCTCCAGGACGTGGAGAATGAAATCCGTGGCCTCATCCGCAACTTCGGTTATCACCTTGGCAAGGTCACCGCACGCGAGTTCGAACCGCGCGTTCGCAAACTGCTCAGCGAGAGCGACCTACAACTCATCGCCGATGCGCTGCTCAACGCGCGTCGTGCCCTTCGCGACGAGTTCGGCCGCTTGGACGGACTGTTGGTCCGGCTCGCGCGCGAAGATGCGCTCTCGCGCCGTCTTATGACCGTCCCCGGCGTCGGCCCGGTCGTAGCACTGACCTTCCGCGCCACCGTCGACATGCCGGCACGATTCGCTCGATCCCGAGACGTGGGCGCGCACTTCGGCTTGACGCCACGAAAGCACCAATCGGGGGAGGTCGATCGCAACGGTCGCATCTCCAAGTGGGGTGACGCCATGATGCGAAGCGCACTTTATGAGGCAGCACAGGTTCTCCTGACACGCGTCAAACGCTGGTCTTCACTGAAAGCGTGGGCCGCTCAGGTCTCGCGGCGCCGCGGGCACAAGAAAGCAATCGTCGCCCTCGCGCGCCGAATCGGTGTCGTCCTGCATCGCATGTGGATTGATGGCACGGAGTTCGACTGGGGCACGCCCCCTGCGGCGGCTACAGCCTGACGTTCTCGCACCGGGCGCAGACCCGGTGCGGAGGGCTCCCCGCGAGGGGACGAGGGACGGCGAGTTCGCAAATACGACTTGGCCGCGTCGGTCCAACCAACGCGATGCCGCATTTTAGATTGTTCCGCCGGCTCCTCTGATCCCATCCTGTGGCGGCCTTGTGCCGACCACGAAGAGAAGCATGATCCTCGCGGGCATGTCCGATCAATCTCTGCCGTCTGGCTGCACGAGTTCGATATGGCTGACGCCCAGCGCCTGGGCGAGCTCGAAAAGGGTGATCACAGTCGGATTGCGCCGCCCGCGCTCCAGACTGCTGAGGTATTGTTGACTGAACCCGGAACGCGCTTCGACCTCCTCCTGGGTCAGGCCCTTCTCCCGACGCAGGCGGGCGAAGTTCCGGCCGACCAATTTGCGCATATCCATGCGCAGGAGGATCGTGATTTACATACTTCGAGTTTATCAACTATAGTATGTAAACGACGCTCGATGACGCTTCGGGCCGTGCTGGCGGCCTGACCCGAATAGAGAAGTCGTAGTTCTGGCGTGCGTATTCGTGTCGGTGGGAGGTGATCATGCATGATCACCGCCCGACAGACACGGGCCGCACGCGCGCTGCTTGGTTGGACGCAGGAGACGCTCGCTGAAAAGGCCCTGGTATCCCTGACCGCATTGAAGCGCCTCGAGTCCGAGAGCGGCCTCAAGGTGTATGAGACGACGCGCGATCAGGTGCGCCGGGCGCTCGAGGCCAACGGCATCGTCTTCCTCAACTCCGACCAAGGGGAAGGAGTGATGTTCGTTCGTGCGAAAATCGACAGCCGCAGATCACCCTGACATCCCGTTTGGCGCCTCGGCGATGCCTCCGGTGCATCGCGCGATGCACCAATGGCCTTCTCTGTGCACGTCGAACGCCCGGTTAACAAATGGGGCGGGGGCGGATATGGTAAGGTGCTGGGGGCTGACGTGATGCAAGTACATTTCCTCGATGAACCGCCACAAAGCGCGGCGCTCACGACCTATGACCGTGAGCACATGAAGCTCTATATGCGGCTGCTCGACGCGGCGACCGATGGCGCCGACTGGCGCGAGGCCGTCACGATCCTGTTCGGCCTCGATCCGGACCGCGATCCGGACCGCGCTCGCCATGTCCACGACACCCATCTCGCCCGCGCCCGCTGGATGACCGAGCACGGCTATCGCCTGCTCGTCCGCGAGGGCCGTGCCCACTAGCCAGAATTGCGATGCCTCGGCCGCATCGCGCGTTGCCACCTTCGGGGCTTCCGGCGGCCTCTGCAACCGGGGATGGTGCTCCTCCCGGTAGCCAACGCGCAGAGGACGCCCATGACCCCTGACATATCCCGGTGGCGGTCGACATCGACCTACGACTATCTCGACGAGCTCGCATCGCCCGATCTTGGCTGGGAATGGCTGCGGCGCAACGGCGACTATCAGCGTGATTATGCCGAGACCAGGCATTCGGCGTGCGATCTCCGGGAATTGACGAACCGGGTGCGGAAACGCTGGGGGCTGCAATTTCGTTGCCCGTCCATCGCTCAACGCCACTGAAGCGCCGGTCTTCTGGTGCCCGGAAGATGACACCGGCACCGTGCTGCTGGCCGCCGCGCCGTCCATCCTTCCGGCCGACGGCAATCTCTTTTCCGCCATCCGGGAGACCGCCCCCCGCGCCGACGAGCAGGGCCTTCATTTCCTGCACGACCCCGGAGACGGGCAGCTTCTCCATCTCCTGCGGCTGGCCGGCGTCGCAGCCGGCGAACCGCTCGCCGCGCTGATCCCGCTCGACCTTGACGGCCTCGACCGGCTCGAAGCCGTCCAGCGTCTGCTCAAGTCCCTGCTCGGTCGCGCCGTGCCCGCGGATACCCGGCTGACCAAGCAGCAACGCCGGCGCGCCCGCCACATGCTGCAGGCGGTCGACGGGCGCATGAATGGCGCGAGCTATCGCGAGATCGCTGGCGTCATTTACGGTGTGTCCCGCGTTGCATCCGATCCCTGGAAGTCCTCGGCACTGCGCGACGCGACCATGGACCTTGTCAAGGACGCCTTCGCCATGATCGCCGGGGGCTATCGCGCGCTCCTTCGTCATCGCCGCCGATCCTGACCCGATGTCGGAAGGAGGGTGCGAATTTGGCGCGCCCTTCTTCGCACTCCCCCCTCGCGGCTCTCCTTCGCCACCGTGGCCTGCGTCCGCCGCTCACTGCCAGCGGCCTCAAGGAACCCACGGAGGCCCGATCATGTCGCCCAATCTCGCCGGCTTGCCGCCGCGCTTTCTCAGAACCCCCGAAGCCGCACGTTTCCTCGGCCTTTCCGGCCGGACGCTGGAAAAGCACCGCACCTATGGCACCGGCCCGGCCTATCGCAAGCTCGGCGGCCGCGTCGTCTATGCGATCGAGGACCTTCAGGCCTGGGCCGACCGGGGCGCCGTCACCTCGACCTCAGATCCGCGTGGGTCTGTGCTGCCCGCCAAGCGCCACGACCCGATGCCGGCGGCCCCCGCCGGCCGCTCCCATCGCTGAGACGTCCGATCATGAAGCGGCGTCGCCTCATCACCTCGACCGAGCGGGCCAGGCTCGATCCCTTCATCGTTGCGACCGGCGACGCTAGTCCGCGCGACCAACGCGATCTCATGGAGCGGCCCTTCTTCTCGCTCGCCAAGGCCAAGCGCATCGCGCCGATCCTCTATGAGGCCGGCGACGTCCGCGTCGAGGTCTTCGCCGTGCCCGAGCACGGCATGGCGACGATCTGGGACGCTGACATCCTCATCTGGGCCGCCTCGCAGATCGTCGAGGCCGAGAATCTGGGGTTCAAGACCTCGCGCTTCCTGCGCTTCACGCCCTATCAGCTCCTGATGGCAATCGGCCGGGAAACCGGCCAGCGCGAGTACAAGCTCCTCAAGGGCGCGCTCACCCGGCTGCAATCGACCGTCATCCGCACCACCATCCGGCAGGGCGAGCATTGGCGTCGCCACCAGTTCTCCTGGATCAACGAATGGGAGGAATGCGTGACGCGCGACGGGCGCGTCGAGGGCATGGAGTTCGTGCTGCCCGACTGGTTCTATCGCGGCGTCACCGACCGCTCGCTCGTGCTCACCATCGACCCGGCCTACTTCCGGCTGACGGGCGGCATCGAACGCTGGCTCTACCGCGTCGCGCGCAAGCACGCCGGCCGTCAGCCGCGGGGCTGGATATTCGAGTTCGCCCATCTCCACGAAAAGTCCGGCAGCCTCATGCGCGTCTCCGACTTCGCGCTCCAGCTCCGGCGCATCGTCCCGCGCCAGCCGCTGCCCGGCTATCGACTGCACATCGAGCGCGAAGGCCGGCGCGAGCTGTTGCGCTTCCTGCCGGCGAAATCATCCACAAGTCCTGTGGATGGTGCTGTGGACGCGGTCGGGACTTCGCACGCAAGCGGTATCGGGATTTCGCACGCAGGACCATCGGGACTTCGCACGCAGAGATCGCAGTTAAGTCTCTGGCCGGAAACGACGATTCCGGGCCTTAACTTAGAATCTAACAGAGAATCTAACTCTTATGTTGCGCGGAGCGATGTGGAAAACACTGTCGCCGCCGCCGTCGACGGGCTCCTCCGAAAAGCATCCCGGGCACGACCAACCGGCAGTGAAGCCGCTCATCCATCGCGACTCCCCCTCGGGCGCAGGCCGGGAGGGGCACGATGATCGTCGCGTTCCTCAACCAGAAGGGCGGCGTCGGGAAGACGACGTTGGCGCTCCATCTCGCGGGACAATGGGCGCGGCAGGGAAGGCGCGTCACCCTGATCGACGCCGATCCGCAGGGCTCGGCGCTGGACTGGTCGCAGCAGCGGGCGCGCGAAGGCCTTCCACGCCTGTTCGGTGTCGTCGGCCTCGCCCGTGACACCCTGCACCGCGAGGCGCCAGAGCTGGCGCGCGATGCCGATCACATCGTCATCGACGGACCGCCGCGTGTCGCCTCGCTGATGCGCTCGGCGCTGCTCGCCGCCGACCTGGTGCTGATCCCCGTGCAGCCGTCGCCCTTCGATGGCTGGGCTTCGGCCGAGATGCTCTCACTCCTCCAGGAAGCGCGCATCTATCGCCCGCAGCTTGCCGCCCGCTTCGTTCTGAACCGCTGCGGCGCGCGCACCGTCATCGCCCGCGAGACGGCCGAGACGCTCGCAGATCATGATCCGCCGGTGCTGGCGGCGCGGATCGGTCAGCGCGTCGCTTTCGCCGATACCGCGCAATCCGGGCGGCTCGTCTTCGAGATCGACGAGGACAGTCCGGCTACACGCGAGATCGCGGCCATCGGGGCCGAGGTGGGGAGGCTCGCGCCATGAGCGGGCGCGCTCCGAAACGCGGTTTCGCGTCGCGCCCCGCCGATCCCGAACGCTGGATCAAGGCGTCGGATGCATCGCCCCCGCGCGACGCGGATGCCGCCGGCTTCACCGCCCGGCTGACGATCGACGTCACGCCCGAGCTGCGCGGCCGGATCAAGATCGCGGCGTTCCAGCGCGGACAGACCGTCGCCGACATGCTCCGCGACCTGCTCGCTCGCGAATTCCCGCCAGACCAAGGAGACATGTAAATGACCGGCAGTGCGGACCCCCGCATGCGCGGCGGCCACTCGCAGGCCGGCCCCGCACCATTCACGACGCTCGTCGAGCTGACCTGGCATGAGAAGCGGATCGAACACTGGATCCGCTTCGGCCGGGAAGTCCATGAGCAGATCCTCGACCGTCGGCGCCGTGTCGTCGGCTTCGCGCCGAACAGCCTCTTTGCCTTCATCCGCTGGGCGTCCAACGACTACGGCACGATCATCTCGCGCATCGACATCGTGCGCGCCATCGGCCGCGGCGAGCCCTATCAGACGCTGCCTTTCGTACGGCCCGGCGGCGACATCCTCCTGAAGATCGAGGGATGGCCCAGGGTCGAGCACGTGCTCCGGATCATCGATGCCATCGAGGCGCTCGGCATCGATCCGGCCGATGTTTCGCCGGACCACTGGCGGCACGTCCACAACCGCCTGGCCGCCGGTCATGAGCCGCGCGCCTACACCGCCCAGCACCATCGGGCCTTCCTCCTGCGCCGGAGGACCGCGCCATGAGCCGCTTCGGCTATGTGATGCTCACCTGTCTTATGACCATGGGCGTCGCCGCTTCGGCGCTCATCGAAACGCCGAAGAAGCTGATCTGGAACGCCTCGGCGAGCGCACCGATCGGGCTCTATTCGATCGAACCGGATGACCGGCTCGAGGTGACGGACCTCGTCGCCGTCGATGCGCCCGAGCCGCTGGCGCGCTTCCTCGCCGAGCGCGGTTACCTGCCTCCCGGTGTGCCGCTGATGAAGCGTATCGCCGGTCTGCCGGGACAACGGGTCTGCCGCTCGGGGCTCGCCATCACCGTCGACCGAATCGCAATGGGCAACGCGCTGGAGCGCGACCGGCGTGGCCGCGACCTGCCCGTCTGGCAGGGCTGCCACCGCATCGCCGACGGCGAGGTGTTCCTCATGAACTGGGAGATCCAGGACAGCCTCGACGGCCGCTATTTCGGCCCGCTTCCCATGAGTTCGATCATCGGCCGCGCGGTCCCGCTGTGGACCGATGAAGACGGCTCCGGCCGCTACGAGTGGCGCGCGCCAACCCGATGACTGACCCCTGATCGGCGTGCCGTTCGCGCCGAACCTGTTCACCCACCCCCGACGAAAGGAAACCACAATGTCGCAGATCGGTCGATTCACTCGCACCAAATCCGGCTATTCCGGGCGCATCCATACGCTCACGCTCGATGTCGAATTGGTGCTCGTTCCCGCCGAGCATTCCGATGCCGAGAACACGCCCGACTATCGCATCCATCTCGGCGATGTCGACGGGCCGGAGGTCGGTCCGGAAGTTGGCGCCGCCTGGAAACGCACCGGCGAGAAGGCGGGCGACTATGTCTCGCTGCTCATCGACGATCCCGCCTTCCTGCAGCCGATCCGCGCCAACCTGTTCCAGTCCGGCGACGACAAGTCGGCCTGGTCGCTGCACTGGAACCGGCCGCCCAGACGCGGCGAGCGGGAGTGAGGCCATGCCGATCTTCCGCAGTCACGATGTCGCCGGGCGGCTTCACGCCGCCCGCCGCATCACCCTCCTTCTCCTTTCCGGCCTCGCATTCGCCGTCGCGCCGCCGACCGCCGCGCTGGCGCAGATCGCGCCGCTGGAACGGCCGACGCCGGCCGATCCCTACGCCGCTCATGTCGCCGAAGCCTCGCAGCGCTTCGGCGTTCCGGCCGCATGGATTTGGGCGGTGATGCGCGCGGAGAGTGCGGGCGACGTGCGCGCGATCTCGTCCGCCGGCGCCATGGGCCTGATGCAGATCATGCCCGATACCTGGGCGGACTTGCGCGTCCGCCATCGGCTCGGCAGCGATCCTTACGATCCGCGCGACAACATCCTGGCGGGCGCGGCTTACTTGCGCGAAATGCACGACCGCTACGGCTCGCCGGGCTTTCTCGCCGCCTACAATGCCGGCCCCGGCCGCTACGAGGAATATCTGGCAGGAGCGCGCTCCTTGCCAGCCGAAACCCGCGCCTATGTCGCCGCGCTCGCGCCTCTTGTCGGCGGCGGGGACATCGCCGGCCCCGTCATCGTTGCCACCGCAGAGCCGTTGTCATGGACCAGCGCGCCGCTCTTCGTCGCCCGCGCGGATGCCACGCCGGCTGCCGGTCCTGTGCAGTCCGACGATCGTTCCGGTGACGCTTCCGATGCGCTTGGCGTACGCGATGCTTCGACCATCGCCCCGCAGTCGAGCGGACTGTTCGTCGCCCGGTCAAGCGCGGGAGAACCGTGATGACGGTGTTCTCCCGCAATCGCGGTCTGGCGTGGCGCGGCGCATCATGGAGGGTGCGGCGGTGGGAGGCAGGCAACACGACCGGACGATGGCGGGATAAAAGGCCGCGAGGTGCGGCTTGGTCCGGTCGTGGATTTTCAAAGGCTTGGGCAGAGAATACGCGAGGTGCGCCTCATCGGCGGGCCTCGCGTATTCGGCGTTTTCACAGGAATTTCCGTGCGTTGATGCGATGTGCGGTGCTCCGGCCATGAGCGGCGAGGACGATTTCCGCATCCGCCCTGGTCGCATCCGCTCCTCCGGCTCCCAGCGGGCGAGGCCCTTCATCGCCCAGGCGCTCGCCGCCGCCCAGAAGGCCGGCGGCCGCGTCTCGCGCTCGGGCAGGATCACATCCGGCAACCGCTCGCGCTTCGGGCGCGGCGTGCGCGCCAGCGTGCAGGCAAATCGTCTGCTGACCGGCCGCTCGCGCGGCGCGGTCATCAAGACCCGCGTCGTGCGCCACACGGCACGGTCCGCGCCGCTCGCGGCGCATCTCGGCTACCTCCGGCGCGAGGGCGTCACCCGGGACGGGGAGAAGGCCCGGCTGTTCGGTCCCGAGACCGACGACGCCGATCCCAAGGCCTTCGCCGAGCGCTGCCAGGACGATCGCCATCACTTCCGCTTCATCGTCTCGCCCGAGGACGCGGTGGAGATGTCCGATCTCAAGACCTTCACCCGTGAACTGATGGGCCAGATGGAGAAGGATCTCGGCACGAAGCTCGACTGGGTCGGCGTCGATCACTGGAACACCGAGCACCCTCATGTACATGTCATCGTGCGGGGCCGCGCTGATGACGGCCAGGACCTCGTCATCTCCCGCGACTACATCAAGGAAGGGATGCGCGCCCGCGCCCAGGATCTGATCACGCAGGAGTTGGGACCGCGCACCGATCACGAAATCCGCCGGACGCTCGAACGCCAGATCGATACCGAGCGCTGGACACAGCTCGACCGACAGCTCGCCCGCGATGGCTATCGCACCGGCGTCATCGACCTGGCGCCGCACCCCGGCCGGCAACCCGACGAATTCCACGCGCTGAAGGTTGGCCGCCTGCGCAAGCTCGAATCCCTAGGGCTTGCCGACCAGATCGGCCCGGGCCAATGGGTCCTGTCCGAGAACGCGGAGGCGACGCTGCGCGAACTCGGCGAGCGTGGCGACATCATCAAGCGCATTCATCGCAGCCTGATGGAGCGGGGCATCGAGCGCGGCGCGGCGGCCTATGTGCTGGCCGGCGAGAGCCTCGACGATCCGGTCATCGGCCGGCTGGTCGACCGCGGCCTCGACGACGAATTGAAGGGCACCGCCTTTGCCGTGGTCGATGGCGTCGATGGACGGACCCACCACATCAAGCTGCCCGACCTTGACGCCGCCGGCGACAGCGCGCCGGGCTCAATCGTCGAGTTGCGGAAGTTCGACGACGCCCGAGGGCGGCGGCGGGTGGCGCTCGCTGTGCGCTCGGACCTCTCCATCGAACAACAGGTGACGGCGACCGGCGCCACCTGGCTCGACCGTCAGGCCATCGCCCGCGAGCCGGTCGCGCTGGGCGGCGGCGGGTTTGGCGCCGAGGTGCGCGAGGCGATGAACGCCCGGGCGGAGCATCTCATCGAACAGGGTCTCGCGGAGCGGCAGGGCCGCAGCGTGATCTTCGCGCGCAACCTGATCGATACGCTGCGCCGTCGTGAGGTGGAGGCGCTTAGCGAGAAGCTCGCCGTCGAGACCGGCCGGCCGTTCAGCCAATCCGGGACCGGCGAGTATGTCGCCGGCACCTACCGGCAGCGCTTCGCGCTTGCCTCCGGCCGCTTCGCCATGATCGACGACGGCCTCGGGTTCCAGCTGGTCCCTTGGTCACCATCGCTGGAAAAGCAGCTCGGCCGCCACGTCTCCGGCGTCGCGCGCGGCGACGGCGGTATCGACTGGGGCTTTGGCCGCAAGCGTGGGCTCGGCCTATAGGCACGGCGTCTTCGATGGATTAACCATCGGAACGAGTAGGTTGTGCCATAAGTGGACGCTTGAGAAAATCCCACCAGCAGACATTTCGACGAGTCTGTATTCTCGGGTGATTTCGGAGCACCAGCTAGTGTCACGGCCTGCTGTGTAGAGGTTTCCTCGGCATTGGGATGCGCTCCTGAAGCAGTTCCGCTACATTCATTGCATCAGCGGCAAAAAGGGGCCGGGAGTGAGCATTAAGCTAATCCACACCTCGGACTGGCAAATCGGAAAGGTTTTCCGGTTCCTAGACAACGCCAATATGGGGCTTCTCCAGGATGCCCGCCTGCGGGCGATTACCCGCCTCGGCGAACTGGCGACCGCTCACGGCGCGCGACATGTGCTGGTCGCCGGCGATGTCTATGACATGGAGGCACTCTCACCGCGCTCGATCAACCAGCCGATCGAGCGCATGCGCGCTTTTCCTGATCTTCGCTGGCATCTTCTGCCGGGAAACCACGACCCGCATCGTCCGAATGGTCTCTGGGATCAAATCCTTCGCAGGGGCCTGCCCGACAACGTTCACGTTCACGCCGCGCCCGAGCCCGCAATTTTGGAAGACGACCGTGCCGTCCTCTTACCGGCGCCGTTGCAGCATCGGCGCGCCATCGGCGATCCCACCACCTATATGGACGACGCTACCGTTCCGGATGGGCTGATTCGGGTCGGACTCGCCCACGGCACCATTACCGGGTTCGGCTCCGATGACCGGGACGTGCCCAACTACATTGCGCCGGATCGCCCAGACAAGGCGGGGCTTTCCTATCTCGCGCTCGGCGACTGGCACGGCCAGAAGAAGATCAATTACCGGTGCTGGTACAGCGGCACGCCCGAGCCCGACGCCTTCGACGTGATCGACGGCGGACAGGCGTTGCTTGTCGAAATCGAGGGGCTGGGTGCTCCCCCCACGGTCACGCCGGTGACCACGGGCCATTACACTTGGATTAGCCTGTCCCAGCAGATCAACACCCGCGGAGATATCGACTTCCTGGACGGCAAGCTGCGCGGTATCGCCAAAGACCTCAATAGCGTGCTCGTTCATCTTGCGATCGAAGGTGCATTGTCTCTGCAAGACCGCCGTTATTTCGAGGAACGGATAGTCGAAGGCGTTTCGGCTGCGCTGTGCTTTCTGCGTGTCGATGATCGTCGCCTCTTTCCGCGTCCTACTCCGGAGGACCTCGATCAGATCGACCGCGGCGGATTTGTGCGGGCAGCGGCAGAAGAGTTGAAGCGGCAATCAGAAGGGGGCGGCGAGATCGAGCGCGCCATCGCGGCCGAGGCGCTTCAGCGGCTCTACATCGAGCACATGAAACTTCAGGCGGCGCAGAAATGAAGCTGCGATCCGTAGCCGTCAATCAGTTCAAGAAGTTCACCAGCCCCGTTCGGCTCGATGGCCTCGGCGACGGCCTCAATGTAGTCGTCGGCCCGAACGAGATGGGCAAGTCAACCTTGCTCGATGCGCTCCGCGCGGCGCTCTTCGAGAAATACAGCTCTAGAGCGCAGCCCATCACTGCCTTGCAGAACGACCGCAATCAGGCCGCGCCCGTGGTTGAACTTGCTTTCGAGCTTGATGACGGGCTGTACCGGATCACGAAGCGCTTCATCAAAAAGCCTTACGCGCGCCTGTCCTGCCCGGACGGACGGACGCTGGAAGGCGATGCCGCAGAGGACACGCTGCGCACCTTGCTGGGCTTCGATGAACCTGGCAAGACCGGCGCCAAAGCGGAAACGCTTGGCATGTGGAATGTCCTTTGGGTGCAGCAGGGGCAGTCTTTCGGCGCGCTGGACATTCCGAGTACCGCCCGGTCCAGCCTCCACAGCGCCCTCGAAGCGGAAGTTGGCACGGTCCTGGGCGGCCGGCGCGGCAGGGCCTTGCCGCAAGCCGTGGAAGCTCAGCTCGGCGTTTTGGTGACCAGCGGCGGCAAGCCGCGGGGCAGCTATAAGGACCTGCTCGACCGCATCGATGCTCTGGAGAACGAGCTTGGCGATCTCCAAGGGCGGCGCCAGGAACTGGCGCAGACACTTGAGGACCTCGAAACGGCCGAAGAGAGCCTCGCGCGGCTGATTGCCGTTGACCGCGACCAGGCAGACCAGAAGGAGCTTGGTGAAGCCCGGCAGCGTCATAGCCGACTTGCCGAGCTGGAGGCGCGCATAAGCGCGGCGTCCGCCGAGCTCGAGCTGAAAAAGCGAAATCTCGCCCAGGCCGAGAAAGCGGCCGAAGACCGGCAACGTCTCAAGGATGATATCAAGTCCGAAGAGGCTGCACTTAAAGAGTCCGGGCAGCAGCTCTCCGAAACGCGCAGCCAGGAGAAGGAAGCCCGGTCGCAGCTTGATGCACTGCGCGCGCAAGTGCGGGAATCTGAAGCAGCGGTTGCGAAGGCCGACGATGCCGTTTCACGCGCGCAGCGCATAACCGCCATCGTCGATCGGGAAGCCCGTATTCGCGAACTTGAGGGCCGCTGCGCAAAGGCGCAGGCGGCCGAGGACCGCCAGCGGCAGGCCCAGCAGAAAGCCGCCGCCATTCTGGTGACAGACAAATTACTTGCGGCAATCCGCAAGGCCGATAAGGATCTGCAAGCCGTCGCCAGCCGGCTAAGCGCCGCGGCCACGCTCGTCTCGTTCGACATCGCACCGGAACGACGAGCCGACATCGAGATTGACGGGCAGCCTCTCAAGGCTGGGCAGTCATCCGTTCAGGCGGTCGAGCCCACCACCATTTTCATTCCCGATCGCGGCCGGATCACGGTAGAGCCCGCGATCAAGGACCGGGATCAATTACTCCGCCAACAACGTGACGCAACGGCAAAACTTAAAGACGCCCTCGCGGCGGTTGGCATCGCCGCCGCCACCGACGCCGAAGACCAATACGCCACGCGCCAGAGCCTCTTGCAGGAGGCAGAGCTTGCCCGCCAGGAAGCGGCGCTGCACGCCCCGGCAACGGAAGACCATGATGCGGGCGCCCAGTCTCTTTCTGACTATATCGAGGGAACGCGCACGATCCTGGAGCGTGAGAAGACCGAGCTTCACCTTGAGCGGTTGCCGGCGCGCTCCGAAGCGGAGGCAGCTTTACGGACGGCCAGGGAGCAGGCAGCAGAAGCGCGCAATTCACTGCAAACGGCGCGTGCCGTCCTTACTGGCCCGGAAGAAGCCCTGACACGGCTTCAGAGTGAACTTGCGACCGTGAACGCCCGGCATGAGGAAGCCGAAAAGCGCGTCGAAAAACTCCGTCGTCAGCTCACGGACTCCGAGGCCGCATGTGCCGATGATCAGCTTGCAGCCGCGATTGAGGCAGCCCGCAACGTCTTTTCCGAACAGGAGCGCGCCATTGCGGCCCTCGAAGGGCAGCGGACCGATGAAACGCTGCCACAGTTAGAAGCCAGAATTGGGCGCCTTGAAAAAGCGTTACAGGACCGCCGCGACAAGCGTGCCACCCTCAAGGAGAAAATCGCGGGCTTGCGATCGCGTGTCGAGGCGGCCGAAGCGACCGGGCTTGATGAGGCAATCGCCCAAAAAGGCCGCGAACTAGCGCTGTGCGAGGAAGAGCGCCAGCGCCTTGACCGCGAAGTCAGGGTTCTCGGACTTTTGTTGACGACCCTCCGAAGCGCGGAGCAGGAGGCCAAGGAGCGGTACTTGTCGCCTGTTCTGCGGCGCGTCCGTCCCTATTTGCAGCTTCTATTTCCCGGTGCCGACATCCGGATCGACGAGGATCTCCGGATTGCCGGCGTTGTGCGCGAGGCCGGCTACGAGGAGGCCTTTAGTCACCTCAGCATGGGGACGCAGGAACAGATCGCGGTGCTGATCCGGCTGGCATTTGCCGAAATGCTTGTCGAACAAGGCCATCCAGCGACGGTCATTCTCGACGACGCACTTGTGTTTTCCGACGACCGCCGCATGCAACGCATGTTCGACATTCTCAATATGGCGGCGCGCAACGTACAGGTACTCATCCTCACCTGCCGCGAGCAGCTTTTCGAAGAGCTTGGGGGACGGGCGCTGTCGCTGACGCCCGGCAACAGCGAAGAGCTGTTGTCGGCGTGATGATGCAAAGGGGGGCAATGATCAATGAGGATAGCGTCTGTCAGAATCGAGAATTTCCGGTCCTTCGCGGACGCCACCATTCCTTTCAACGATTACGGCTGTCTGGTCGGTCCGAACGGGGCTGGCAAATCCACCGTGCTCACCGCCCTCAATGTATTCTTCCGCGAGTCAGAGAACCTGCCGACGGACTTGAGTCAACTGGACCAGGAGGATTTCCACTGCAAGAAGACAGGTGAGCCGATCAAGATCACGCTCACCTTCTGCGATCTCAGCGACGGAGCAAAGGAGGATTTTGCCGATTACGTGCGGCAGGATCAGCTTATCGTCTCGGCTGTCGCCACGTTCGATGCCGCCACAGGTAAGGCGCAGGTGAAGCAATACGGGCAGCGGCTTGCCATGCGCGCCTTCGCGCCCTTCTTCGAGGCTGCCGACGCGGGCAAGAAGGTGGCGGAGCTGAAAGACATCTATTCCAAGCTGCGCCAGACCTATGCCGACCTGCCGGCGCCCGGTACGAAAGACGCCATGGTCCAGGCCCTGCGCGATTATGAAGCGGCACGGCCCGGCGAATGCGAGCTGATTCAGAGCGAGGATCAGTTTTATGGCTTCTCCAAGGGCGCGAACCGCCTCGCGAAACACATCCAGTGGGTCTATGTGCCGGCCGTGAAGGACGCGACCTCCGAGCAGGTCGAGGCGCGGAACTCGGCGCTTGGCAAGCTTCTCGCTCGCACCGTCCGCTCAAAGACGAATTTCGATGAGAGGGTGAAGACCCTTCGCTCCGATATGCAGCAGCAATACCAGGCGCTTCTCGACGAAAACCAGAACGCCTTGGATGATATCTCTACAGCTCTTCAGACGCGGCTTTCCGAATGGGCGCATCCGGACGCGCGTCTGCGCCTGCAATGGAAGCAGGACCCGGATAAATCCGTTCGCGTCGAAGAGCCGTGGGCGCACATTCTCGCCGGCGAAGGCGATTTTGAAGGCGAGCTGGCGCGCTTCGGTCACGGCCTTCAGCGCTCGTATCTACTTGCGCTGTTACAGGAACTCGCCGGCACGGACGCCGAAGGCGCCCCTACGCTCATCCTCGCATGCGAAGAACCCGAGCTTTACCAGCATCCGCCGCAGGCGCGTCATCTGGCTTCCGTTCTTCACAAGCTTAGCCGCGGCAACTCTCAGGTCATCGTGTGCACCCATAATCCACTATTTGTGTCGGGCGAAGGATTCGAGGACGTACGGATGGTAAGGAAAGAACAGGGCGACCCGTGTTCCACCGTTTCGCACATGACGTTTGCGGAGATCGCTGCAGCGGTCGCCGGCGCCACGGGTGAGCAGCCGACCAAGCCCGCCGGCGCTCTTGCCAAGATACACCAGGCCCTGCAACCGGGCCTGAACGAAATGTTCTTCACCCGCCGTCTTGTACTGGTAGAAGGGCTGGAGGATGTGGCCTACATACTGGCCTACCTCAATCTTCTCGACCGGTCGGATGATTATCGACGCCTCGGCTGCCACATCGTGCCAGCCAATGGGAAGAGCGAGCTGCTACAGCCACTCGTCATCGCCAGGCACATGCGGATTCCGACTTACCTTGTTTTCGATTCGGATGCCGACAAGCCTGATAAGAACGGCAGCAAGGCTAAGCATGAGAAGGACAACAGGGCGCTTCTTACGCTTGCCGGCAATCCCGGCGCGGACCCGATGCCGCCTGCGACCGTGCTGGGTAAGGGGTTCACAATGTGGCACTCCGATATCGGGACAGTCGTCGAATCCGAAATCGGCGCGGCCGATTGGGCCACGTACCGTGCCGAAGCCGACAAGCGCTACGGCCATGCTGGGGGCCTGCGGAAGAATTCCCTCCATATCGGGGCAAGTCTCGCGTTCGCTTGGGAGGCAGGACAGCGCTCAGCAAGCCTTGAGCAGCTATGTACCCACATTCTCGACGCCGCTGACTTTCTTCCAAATGTGTAAGTGAATGGGCGCTGAACTCAGTTAGAGGGACCCCGTGGGTAGCGGCCGCATTGAAGGCCGGTCATGAAGCGGATGCGACCCGACGAGGTTCGCATTGGGTCATGGCTTGTCGCAGGACTGACTGCGAAGATGCAATCGACAATAGCATCGTTCTACGCCATTTCCTGTATTTCTTCGCCCCGGCACGCTACGACCCAATCATCGTTGCTATCGTCTTGAAACCATCCTGTCCCGCGCCCGACCTATTCTCCGGAAGGAGAAAGAAGGGTGTCCGCGACCAAAATCCTCTGGGGTCAGATTCTCGTCGTCTTTCTCATCGTGCTCTCCACGACCTGGGCCGCGACGCAGTGGACGGCATGGCAGCTCGGCTTCCAGCCGCAGCTCGGTCGGCCGTGGTTCGAACTCGCCGGGTGGCCTGTATACTACCCGCCTGCCTTCTTCTGGTGGTGGTACTTCTACGACGCCTATGCGCCGGAGATTTTCGTCGAGGGCGCGTTCATCGCCGCGTCCGGCGGCTTCATCTCGATCGCAGTGGCGATCGGCATGTCGGTCTGGCGCGCCCGCGAGGCGAAGAATGTCGAAACCTACGGTTCGGCCCGATGGGCGCGACCGGAAGAGGTGAAGGCCGCCGGTCTCCTCGGACCCGACGGCGTCGTGCTCGGCAAGCTTGATCGCGCCTATCTGCGTCACGACGGTCCGGAGCATGTGCTTTGCTTCGCGCCAACCCGTTCCGGCAAGGGTGTCGGCCTCGTCGTGCCGTCACTGCTGACCTGGCCGGGCTCGGCGATCGTCCACGACATCAAGGGCGAGAACTGGCAGCTCACCGCCGGCTTCCGATCGCGACACGGTCGGGTGCTGCTGTTCGACCCGACCAATGCGAAGTCGGCTGCCTACAATCCGTTGCTCGAGGTCCGTCGCGGCGAATGGGAGGTGCGCGACGTCCAGAACATCGCCGACATCCTGGTCGATCCCGAAGGCTCGCTGGAGAAGCGCAACCATTGGGAAAAGACCAGCCACGCGCTTCTCGTCGGTGCGATCCTGCACGTGCTTTACGCCGAGCCCGACAAGACGCTGGCGGGCGTTGCCGCGTTCCTCTCGGACCCGAAGCGGCCGATCGAGTCGACACTAGCAGCCATGATGAAAACCCCACACCTTGGCGACGCCGGTCCGCATCCGGTGATCGCCAGCGCCGCGCGCGAACTCCTCAATAAATCCGACAACGAGCGCTCGGGCGTGCTGTCCACCGCCATGTCATTCCTCGGCCTCTACCGCGATCCTGTCGTCGCCGAGGTCACGCGCCACTGCGATTGGCGTATCACCGAAATCGTCGGCGGCGCGCAGCCGACCACGCTTTATCTCGTCGTGCCGCCTTCCGACATCAACCGCACCAAACCGCTGATCCGACTGATCCTCAACCAGATCGGCCGGCGGCTGACGGAGGACCTGCAGGCCAAGGCCGGACGGCATCGATTGCTGCTGATGCTTGACGAGTTCCCCGCCCTTGGCCGCCTCGACTTCTTCGAAAGCGCACTCGCCTTCATGGCAGGCTACGGCCTTAAGAGCTTCCTGATCGCGCAGTCACTGAATCAGATCGAGAAGGCCTACGGCCCGAACAACTCGATCCTCGACAACTGCCATGTCCGTGTCGGTTTCGCCACCAATGACGAGCGCACGGCAAAGCGCGTGTCCGATGCTCTTGGCACGGCGACGGAAATGCGGGCGATGAAGAACTATGCCGGACACCGTTTATCGCCTTGGCTCGGCCACCTCATGGTTTCGCGCTCGGAGACCGCACGGCCACTGCTGACGCCCGGCGAGGTGATGCAGCTCCCGCCTGCCGACGAGATCGTCATGGTCGCGGGCACGCCACCGATTCGGGCGAAGAAGGCCCGCTACTATGAGGATGCCCGATTCCAGGAACGCATCCTGCCGCCACCGGCGCTGGAGAGGCCCAAGGCGGCCAAGGTCGACGAATGGAGCAGGCTGCCACTGCCGCCGCGTCCCGAAATCGAGGAGGCGCCGCCGCGCGACACCCGGGACGATGACGATCCGACCGGATCGGAACGCCGGCATCAGCCCGAATTAAGCAAGGCGAAGACGATTGAGAAGAAAGAGCCGATCGACAACGAATTCGCGCCCGATCCGGATGATGACATGGAGGACGATGCCGCGCGCGTCAGCCGGATCAACCAGCGCATGCGTCAGGTCGCCCGCCAGGCCTCGCTCGATCCCGGCGACGGCATCGAGATGTGAGACCGCCCATGAAGAAGCCTCCGAAGAAGCAGCGTCTGTCGGTCTATCTCGATCCCGACGTCATGAAGAACCTCGCCGACTATGCCGCGCGGCGCGACCATTCCCGTTCGTTGATCGCCGAGGCCGCGATCGCCTCCTTCCTGTCGCCCGACGCCGCCGAGCGGCAGGAAGCCGCGACCACCAGACGCCTCGACCAGCTCGACCGCCGGATGACCCGGATGGAACGCGACCTCGGCATCGCCGTCGAGACGCTCGCGGTCTTTGTCCGCTTCTGGCTGACGACCAACCCGCCACTGCCGGAGCCGGCACAGGCGGCCGCCCGTGCCAAGGCCGGCGAGCGCTATGACGCCTTTGTGACCGCCCTCGGCCGGCGTTTAGCCAAGGGGCCGAAGCTCCGGCAGGAGATTTCGGAGGACGTTGGCGGCACACAAGAAACGGAATAGTCGGGATGGCGATCATCGCGCTGGTCATCCAGTCGGGCCGCCCCACGAGATGCGCTGACGTTTCCATGTCTCAGGCCGATAGTCGTCTCTTTGATTCCCAAGTGTCGATGTATCTGGATTTTCCGATAGAATGGGGAACGACTCTGCATCGAAAGCATGATGAAGACTTGACGAGATGGGCAGCGACGACTGGCGAAACAGCACCGATCAAAACGTCTACGAGATGTGTGTCGCCAATGGAGGCCCCGGCTTCTGGATACGCCGGACGACATGGGGCGCGACCTGTGCGCGCATTGTCGGTATTGGTCCCATGACGAAGCCCGGCCCATACTTCGGCAACCCTTCCGTTTTGATGGACGTCTATAGCTTGGTCGGTGAGTTGAAAGAGGGTCTGGCGCAAGTACCGGTGCCAGGCACATACAAAACCTGGCGAAGAATTCTTGCGCCGCCGTGGGCCGGGCAAGGCGACTTGCGGTCGCTCGACGACCCCGCCATCGACGCGGGTCTCCAAGCCCTGGATAGAAAACGCCATAGAGCATCGGGAAAGGCCCAAAGCGAGGAGGAACGAGTGTTTCTTTCGGTGCCCTTCTCGCGCAAGGAGGAGGCCAAGCAACTCGGGGCGCGCTGGTCACCGGCGGAGAAGCTTTGGTGGCTTCCGGCAAGCAACGAACCGGCACTCTCCCAAGCACGTGCCTTGGGTTTTCTTCCCGGCAACATCTGAACAGACGGCAAGCGGGGCTTTCGGAACTAACATTGCCGGATTCGGTCGCGCGCGCGTCCATCCTTCCATCGCGAAAGACGTCAGGTGCTGATCTCGCGCGATAGGTGCTCTCGCCGTTTCCCTGTCTTTCTTCGCCACATCACTACTACGCCCACGGCCTTGTTGCCGTGGCCCAACTTCTGCCTCTTCTAATCATCCCCGATCCAGGGCCGCGCGTCTGCGGCCCCGCAAAAGAACGGGGACAACGTGGCGGTTTCTCAGGCAAGATCCGAGGCGATATCGCGGGGTGCGCGCATGCTCCGCACCGCGCTCGGTTCCGCCATAACAGGCTTCCTGGAAGACCCGTCGATCGTCGAGGTGATGCTCAACCCCGACGGGCGGCTCTGGATCGACCGGCTTTCCGAGGGTCTCTCTGATACAGGGGAGCGGCTGTCGCCGGCCGATGGCGAGCGGATCGTCCGGCTCGTCGCCCATCATGTCGGCGCCGAGGTCCATCCAGGCGCTCCGCGCGTTTCGGCCGAACTGCCCGAGACGGGGGAACGGTTCGAGGGGCTGCTCCCTCCCGTGGTCGCCGCGCCCGCCTTCGCCATCCGCAAGCCCGCCGTCGCCGTGTTCACGCTCGACGACTATGTCGCCGGCGGAATCATGGTCGCCGATCAGGCCGCGATCTTGCGCCGGGCCGTTGCCGAACGCCGGAACATCCTGGTCGCCGGCGGCACCTCGACCGGCAAGACGACGCTCACGAACGCATTGCTGGCGGAGGTGTCGAAGACGTCCGACCGCGTGGTGCTGATCGAGGACACACGCGAACTGCAATGCGCCGCGCCGAACCTCGTGGCGCTGCGCACCAAGGATGGCGTCGCTTCGCTTTCCGATCTCGTGCGCTCGTCGCTGCGCCTGCGCCCCGACCGCATCCCGATCGGCGAGGTGCGAGGGAGCGAGGCGCTGGATCTCCTCAAAGCCTGGGGTACCGGCCATCCGGGCGGGATTGGCACCATTCATGCCGGCAGCGCCATCGGCGCACTGCGCCGGCTCGAGCAGCTCATCCAGGAAGCCGTCGTCACCGTGCCCAGAGCGCTGATTGCCGAGACTATCGATCTCGTGGCCGTCCTCGCTGGCCGCGGCTCATCCCGCCGCCTCGCCGAACTCGCCCGCGTCGATGGGCTCGATGCGTACGGCGATTACCGCGTCACCCCCGCAGTCCAAGCCACAGGAGATCCCGCATGATCCACTGCCTTTCGCGTATCCGCCGTCCCGTCGCGACGGCGGTCTCCGTCGCCTTCCTCAGCATGATGCTGGCGCCGGCCGCCCATGCCTCCGGTTCGTCGATGCCATGGGAGGCGCCGCTCCAGTCGATCCTTCAGTCGATCGAGGGGCCGGTCGCCAAGATCATCGCCGTCATCATCATCATCGTCACCGGCCTGACGCTGGCCTTCGGCGATACCTCGGGCGGCTTCCGCAGGCTGATTCAGATCGTGTTCGGCCTGTCGATCGCGTTTGCGGCCAGCTCGTTCTTCCTCTCCTTCTTCTCCTTCGGCGGCGGGGCGCTCGTCTGATGGACGAGATCCCCGGATTCTCCGTCCCGGTCCACCGGGCGCTGACCGAGCCCATCCTGCTCGGCGGCGCCCCGCGCTCGATCGCCATCCTGAACGGGACGCTGGCAGCGGCGCTCGGCCTCGGCCTGCGCCTGTGGCTGGTCGGGATCGGCCTCTGGGCCGTCGGCCATTTCGCTGCGGTGTGGGCGGCCAAACGCGATCCGATGTTCGTCGACGTGGTGCGCCGGCATCTGCGCATCCCCGGCCATCTGAGCGTGTGAGGCCGGCCCATGATGAACCTCGCAGAATATCGTCGCACCGCCGCCCGTCTCGCGGACTTTCTGCCCTGGGCCGCGCTCGTGGGTGAAGGCGTCATCCTCAACAAGGACGGCAGCTTCCAGCGCACGGCGCGCTTTCGTGGTCCCGATCTCGACAGCGCCGTCCCGGCCGAGCTGGTCGCGGTCGCAGGGCGGCTCAACAACGCCTTTCGCCGCCTTGGCTCAGGCTGGGCGCTTTTCGTCGAAGCCGAGCGCCATCCCGTTGGCGCTTACCCGGCGAGCCGCTTTCCCGATCCGGCATCGGCATTGGTCGACGCCGAGCGCAAGGCGAATTTCGAGGAGGACGGCGCGCATTTCGAGTCGAGCTACTTCCTGACCCTCGTCTACCTGCCGCCGGCCGAGGACGCTGCGCGCGCCGAGACCTGGCTCTACGAGGGCCGCGAACAGACCGGCATCGACCCTCACGAGGTTCTGCGCGGCTTCGTCGATCGCACCGACCGCATCCTTCAGCTCATCGAGGGCTTCATGCCCGAGTGCGCCTGGCTCGACGACGCCGAAACCCTGACCTACCTGCATGGCTGCGTCTCATGTCGGCGCCACCGCGTCCGCGTCCCCGAAATTCCGATGTATCTCGACGCGCTGCTAGCGGATCAGCCGCTCACCGGCGGCCTCGAACCGCGCCTCGGCAACGCGCATCTGCGGGTCCTGACGATCGTCGGCTTCCCGACCGCAACTACGCCCGGCATCCTGGACGAACTCAACCGGCTCGCCTTTTCCTATCGCTGGTCGACGCGCGCCGTCCTGCTCGACAAGACCGACGCCACCAGGCTGCTAACGAAGATCCGGCGGCAGTGGTTCGCCAAGCGCAAGTCGATCGCCGCCATCCTCAAGGAGGTGATGACCAACGAGGCCTCGGCGCTGGTCGACACCGATGCGGCGAACAAGGCCGCCGATGCCGATCTCGCGCTGCAGGAGCTCGGGCAGGATTTCGCGGGGCAAGCCTATGTGACGGCCACCGTCACCGTCTGGGACGACGATCCCCGGATCGCTGCCGAAAAACTGCGGCTCGTCGAGAAGGTCATTCAGGGCCGCGACTTCACGGCGATGCCGGAGACGATCAACGCCGTCGATGCCTGGCTCGGCTCGCTGCCCGGCCACGTCTACGCCAATGTCCGGCAGCCGCCGGTCTCGACGCTCAACCTCGCCCACATGATCCCGCTGTCGGCGGTATGGGCGGGGCCGGAACGGGACGAGCACTTCGCTGCTCCCCCCTTGCTCTTCGGAAAGACCGAGGGCTCGACCCCGTTCCGGTTTTCCCTTCACGTCGGCGATGTCGGCCATACCCTCGTCGTCGGCCCGACCGGCGCCGGCAAGTCGGTGCTGCTGGCGCTGATGGCGCTCCAGTTCCGGCGCTACGCGCAAGCCCAGGTTTTCGCGTTCGATTTCGGCGGTTCGATCCGTGCTGCGGCGCTTGGCATGGGCGGTGACTGGCACGACCTCGGCGGCGGGTTGACCGAAGGTGCGGAGACGTCCGTCTCGCTGCAGCCACTCGCGCGCATCCAGGACGTGCCGGAGCGCGCCTGGGCGGCCGACTGGATCGTCGCGATCCTGATGCGCGAGGGCATCGCCATCGATCCGCAAGTCAAGGAGCATCTCTGGTCGGCGCTGACCTCGCTCGCCAGCGCACCCGTCGGCGAGCGGACGATCACGGGGCTCGCCGTGCTGCTGCAATCGAACGATTTGAAGCAGGCGCTCAGGCCCTATTGCGTCGGCGGCGCCTACGGGCGGCTGCTCGACGCCGAGGCGGAGCATCTTGGGCATGCCTCGGTACAGGCATTCGAGACCGAAGGACTGATCGGCACCGGCGCGGCGCCGGCCGTGCTCGCCTATCTCTTCCACCGCATCGAGGACCGTCTCGACGGCAGCCCGACGCTGCTGATCGTCGACGAAGGCTGGCTCGCCCTCGATGACGAGGGCTTCGCCAGTCAGCTCCGCGAGTGGCTGAAGACGCTGAGGAAGAAGAACGCTTCCGTCGTCTTTGCCACGCAATCGCTCTCCGACATCGACGGCTCGGCGATCGCGCCAGCGATCATCGAGAGCTGCCAGACCCGGCTGCTGCTGCCGAACGAGCGGGCGATCGAGCCGCAGATCGCGGCCATCTATCGCCGCTTCGGGCTCAACGACCGGCAGATCGAGATCCTCGCCCGCGCCATGCCGAAGCGCGACTATTACTGCCAGTCGCGGCGCGGCAACCGGCTGTTCGAGCTGGGCCTGAGTGAGGTCGCGCTCGCGCTCTGCGCCGCGTCATCCAAGACCGACCAGGCCGCCATCGCGCGCATCCTCGATAGCGAAGGCCGCGACGGCTTCCTTGCCGCGTGGCTGCGCCACAGCGGCGTCGCCTGGGCCGCCGACCTCATTCCCGACCTCACCAACCTGGAGATCAAGCCATGATTATCCGTCGATCCCGCGCGGTGTTTCTCGCCGCGACCATCTTGGCGCTGCCCATCGCCGCCTCTCCCATTTTCGTGCAGTCGGCGGCCGCCGCCTGGATCGTCTACGATCCGACCAACTATGCGCAGAACGTGCTGCAGGCAGCGCGGGCGCTGCAGCAGATCAACAACCAGATCACCTCGCTTCAGAACGAAGCGCAGATGCTGATCAATCAGGCGCGCAACCTTGCCAGCCTGCCTTATTCGTCGCTCCAGCAGCTCCAGCAATCGGTGCAGCGCACCCAGCAGCTCCTGAATCAGGCCCAGAACATCGCCTTCGACGTGAGCCAAATCGACCAGGCGTTCCAATCGACCTACGGCAACGCCTCGCTCACGGCTTCGGACCAGCAACTCGTCACCCAGGCGCGCGAGCGCTGGCAGAATACCGTCGCCGGGCTTCAGGATGCGATGCGCGTCCAGGCGGGTGTCGTCGGCAATATCGACACCAACCGCGCGCAGATGTCGGCGCTCGTCGGCCAGAGCCAGAATGCTGCCGGCGCGCTGCAGGCAACTCAGGCCGGCAACCAGCTTCTTGCGCTCCAGGCGCAGCAGCTCGCCGACCTGACCGCCGTGGTCGTCGCCAACGGGCGGGCGCAGGCACTCTCCGAAGCCGAGCGTGCCGCAGCCGCCGAACAGGGCCGCGAGCAGCGCCGGCGGTTCCTGACGCCGGGCGTCGGCTACCAACCCGGCAATGCCCGCATGTTCCAGAACGGCAATTGAGGCCCAGCAAGAGGATCGTGTCATGGACGGCAAGATGCTGGCCCGCCTCGGCGCCATCGTGTTCGTCGCGGTGGCGATCACCGCGACGGCGATCGAGCTGACCCGTGAGGAGGAAGAGCCGGCCGCCCGGTCTGAGAGACCGGCCGGGACATCCTCGGCCGATCCGCTCCGCGACGAATTGCGGCGCTGTCAGCGCCTCGGCGAGGCGGCGACCCGCGACCCCGCCTGCCTGCGCGCCTGGGCGGATAACCGCGAGCGCTTTCTCGCACCCGGCTCATCGCCCGCCGTCCCGCCGTCGGCATCACCTTCAGAGACGCGATAGGCATCATGGGCGGGACCGGCGTCATCGACCATTTCCTCGAGGTCTTCACCCGCTACATCGACAGCGGGTTCGGTCTGCTTGGATCCGAGGTCGCGTTCATCGCGACCACGCTGATCGTCATCGACGTGACGCTGGCCGCGCTGTTCTGGAGCTGGGGCGCCGACGACGACATCATCGCCCGGCTCGTCAAGAAGACCCTGTTCGTCGGCGTCTTCGCCTACATCATCTCCAACTGGAACAATCTCGCCCGCATCGTCTTCGAGAGCTTCGCCGGCCTCGGCCTCAAAGCCTCGGGCACCGGCTTCTCGACCGCCGATCTCCTGCGTCCCGGCAGGGTGGCGCAGACCGGCCTCGATGCAGGCCGGCCGCTGCTCGACTCGATCTCCGACCTGATGGGCTACTGGTCGTTCTTCGAGAACTTCATCCAGATCGCCTGCATGTTCCTCGCCTGGGCGCTGGTGCTGCTCGCCTTCTTCATCCTCGCCGTCCAGCTTTTCGTCACGCTCATCGAGTTCAAGCTGACGACGCTCGCCGGCTTCGTGCTCATTCCCTTCGGGCTCTTCGGCAAGTCGGCCTTCATGGCCGAACGGGTGCTCGGTAATATCATCTCGTCGGGCATCAAGGTTCTCGTGCTCGCCGTCATCATCGGCATCGGCTCGACGCTCTTCTCCGAATTCACCGCCGGCTTCAGCGGCGCGACGCCGACCATCGACGAGGCGATGGCGATCGTGCTCGCCGCGCTGTCGCTGCTCGGCCTCGGCATCTTCGGCCCCGGTATCGCCAATGGTCTCGTCTCCGGCGGCCCGCAACTCGGCGCGGGCGCCGCAGTCGGAGCCGGCCTCGCCGCCGGCGGTGCGATGGTGGCGGCGGGAGCGGCAGGCAGCATGGCGCTTCGCGGAGGCGCGGCCGCCCTGTCCGGTGGAGCCGCCGCCGCGCGGGGCGGGGCCGCGCTCGCGGGCGGCGCATCGACCGCCTACAGCCTCGGCGCCGCTGGCCAGACGGGCGCCGCGAGTGTGGCTTCCGGCCTTGGCGCCGTTGCCCACGCGGCGGGCGGCGCGGCCATATCGCCCCTTCGCCGCGCGGCAACGCGCGCCTCCCAAGCCGTGAAATCGAGCTTCGCCGAGGGCGGCAAGTCAGCCCTCGAATTCACGGGCGGCACTTCCACCATGGGCACGATCGGCGGGGGAGCGGCCGAGCCGCCCGCACGAGCTGACGGTCCGCCGGATTGGGCCAGGCGGATGAGGCGCTCCCAGACCATGAGTCACGGCGTTTCCGCCGCCGCGCACGCCGTCCGCGCCGGCGACAGCCATGGCTCGGGCTCTTCCATCAATCTTTCCGAAAGTGATCGCTGATGTTCAAACGACCATCCACCCATTACGGCAGGACGCCCGCGCCGGAAACGCCCTACCAGAAGGCCGCGCAGGTGTGGGACGAGCGCATCGGTTCGGCGCGCATCCAGGCGAGGAACTGGCGGCTGATGGCCTTCGGCTGCCTGATCCTCTCGGCCGGATTCGCCGCGGCCCTCGTCTGGCAATCGGGGCGCGGCACCATCGTCCCCTGGGTGGTGCAGGTCGACAATCTCGGTCAGGCGCAGGCGGTGGCCCCGGCGGTTGCAGACTATCGACCGACCGACCCTCAGATCGCCTGGCACCTAGCCCGCTTCATCGAACAGGTCCGCTCGATTCCCGCCGACGCAATCATCGTGAGGCAGAACTGGCTCCGCGCCTACGACTTCACCACCGACCGGGGCGCGATGGCGCTCAACGATTACGCCCGCTCGAACGACCCCTTCACCAGGGTCGGCAAGCAGCAGGTCGCTGTCGACGTCTCCAGCGTTATCCGGGCATCGCCCGAGTCTTTCCGCGTCGCCTGGACCGAGCGCCGTTATCAGGACGGCTCGCTCGCCGAGACCTCGCGCTGGACCGCCATCCTCACCGTCGTCGTGCAGCCGCCGCGCGACACCGAGAAACTCCGGGCCAACCCGCTCGGCATCTATGTCAACGCCATCAACTGGTCACGGGAGCTTGGGCAATGAAGCGGCATTTCCACAAAGCCGGAAACACGGCTTTCCCCACAATCGCATTTCCGCCCTTGCGCAAATCCGTGGCTCCGCTTCTGCTGCTTTGCACGACCGCGCTCGCCGGTTGCGCGACGACGCACAGGCCGCCCGAAATTTCCTATGACGACGCAGCACCGGCGACGCTGCGCACCGATCCGCCCGCGCCGGTGCAGGTGGTGGAACTGCCGAAGCCCTTGCCGTTGCCGGGGCAGATGAAGCCGGTGGATGAGGCGCGGCGCACGCCCGAGCCGGCCGATCCCGCCGCGCGGGTCAACCAAGCGAATGCGGCCGCGCGCGTGCAGCCGGTACGCGACGGCTTCATCAACGCGATGCAGGTCTATCCCTTCACGGGAGGAGCGCTCTATCAGGTCTATACCGCCGTTGGCCAGATCACCGACATCGCCTTGCAGCCGGGCGAGCAGCTCGTCGGCTCCGGTCCCGTCGCCGCCGGCGACACCGTGCGCTGGATCATCGGCGATACGGAGAGCGGATCGGGCGCGACGAAACAGATCCACATCCTGGTGAAGCCGACACGCGCCGACCTCACCACCAATCTCGTCATCAACACCGACCGGCGCACCTACCATATGGAACTGCGCTCAACGGAGCGGACCTACATGGCCTCGGTCTCCTGGCAATATCCGCAGGACCAGCTCATTGCGCTCCGCCGGCAAAATGCCGAAGCCCAGGCCGCCCAGCCCGTCGCCACCGGCGTCGATCTCGCCAACATCAATTTCCGCTATGCGGTCGAAGGCGACCGGGCGCCGTGGCGACCGTTGCGCGCCTATGACGACGGCCGGCAGGTCTTCATCGAGTTCCCGCGCGGGATCGGCCAGGGCGAGATGCCGCCGCTGTTCGTCGTCGGGCCGGAGGGCAACAGCTCGGAATTGGTGAATTACCGCGTGCGCGGCAATTACATGATCGTCGACCGGCTGTTCGCCGCCGCCGAACTGCGCTTCGGCGCCGGTAGTTCCCAGAAGCGCGTCCGCATCGTGCGCACCGATGGGAGGCCCGCGTCGTGAGTGACAATGATCCCCAGAAAGAGGAAGGGGCAGAGCCTGACGAGGCTCGGCCGCTGACCGGCGAGCCCGCGGCGCCGCCCGCCATGCGTCTGCGCGCCGAGCCGCCGCGCGTCACGCGGCTGTCGCCGAAGGTGCTGGCCGGAATCGGTCTCATCGCTTGCGCCGGCATCGGCGGCGCGCTGATCTACGCGCTCCAGACCCGCGACGACGGCAGCCGAGCGCAGGAGCTCTACTCGACCGAGAACCGCACGACGGCGGATGGCCTTGCCGGGCTGCCGCGCGACTATACCGGTCCGATCCTGGGACAACCGCTGCCCGGCGATCTCGGCCGCCCGATCCTCGACGCACAGAACCGCGGCCAGACCGTCCCGGTGCCCGGAACGGCGGCGCCGGGCCCGGGCATCAGCGCCGAAGAACAGCGGCGGCTCCAGGAGATCGAAGCCGCTCGCACGAGCCGGCTATTTGCTGCGACCGAGACCCGCCCGCCTTCAGCCGCGAGTTCCGATCCCGCATCGTCCAATCAGCCGGTCCTGCCCGACCTCGCCAGTCTGGGCCTGGCGCCGCAGCCGGCGACACCCTCGGCGCAGGAGCGGCAGCTCGCCTTCCTCAATGCGGCGGTCGACCGCCGCACCGTCTCGCCCGACCGCATCGCCGCGCCTGCGTCTCCCTATGTGCTCCAGGCGGGCGCCGTCATCCCGGCGGCCTTGATCACCGGCATCCGCTCCGACCTGCCGGGCCAGATCACCGCGCAGGTGACGGAGAACGTCTATGACAGCCCAACCGGCCGGCTGCTACTCGTGCCCCAGGGCACCCGACTGATCGGCCAGTACGACAACGGCGTCGCTTTCGGCCAAAGGCGCGTGCTCCTCGTCTGGAACCGCCTCATCATGCCGAACGGCCGCTCAATCGTGCTCGAGCGCCAGCCGGGTGCGGACGCTGAAGGCTATGCCGGCCTCGAGGACGGCGTCGACTATCATTGGTGGGACATCGCCAAGGCGGCCGCGCTCTCGACCCTGCTCGGCGTCGGCGCGGAACTTGCCGCCGACGACAATGATCGCCTGATCAGCGCCATTCGCGGCGGCGCGCAGGACACGATCAACGATGCCGGCCAGCAGATCGTTCGGCGCCAGCTCAATGTGGCGCCGACGCTGACCATCCGGCCTGGCTTTCCGGTCCGCGTGGTCGTTACGCGCGACCTTGTCCTCGAACCCTATGGCGGATGATCCATGGCGAAACTGAAACTCGGCCCCATCGCCGACGACCGACCGGTCAAGCTCACCATCGAGCTCCCCGCCGCGGTGCATCGAGACCTCGTCGCCTATGCCGAGGTCCTGGGCCGGGAGACGGGGCAGCCTGTCGGCGAGCCGGCCAAGCT
>VFQM010000799.1_pt1 | contig 31779 bp, 34 predicted proteins | sample 3512391 | NCBI WGS metagenome assembly VFQM01 (sample SAMN10412369, study PRJNA504923) | tailings metagenome | isolation source: Replicate 1 from Balatoc abandoned mine | place: Philippines
TAGGGTCCAAACTCAATCAGCCTCTTGAAAATCGGCGCGCACATTGATTCAGGGATTCTCCGCTGAAGCAGGAGGCCTTTGGAGATGTCGCGTTCGTTGTTCTGGCTGTCGGATGAAGCATGGGGCGCAATCGAGCCCCACCTGCCGAAGAACCAGCCCGGAGCGCGGCGGGTCGATGATCGCAGGGTAATCTCCGGCATCATTCACATGCTCAAGTGCGGTGGCCGCTGGGCGGATTGCCCGCCCGAATACGGCCCGTCGACGACGGTCTACAATCGCTGGAACCGGTGGAGCCGGCGGGGCATCTGGACCCGCATCCTGGCGGCGCTGACCGAGGAAGGCTGGATTGCGGAGACTGGCCAAATCGACAGCAGCTACATCAAGGCCCACCGCAGTGCCGGTGGCGCAAAAGGGGGGCGCGAGCCAATGCCATTGGCATCTCGCGTGGCGGCAGGACGACCAAGATCCATGCGCTTGTCGACGTCCTCGGACGGCCGCTTCGCCTCGTCCTGACACCGGGCAACACGTCGGACGTGAAAGGTGCGGACCTGCTGATCGGCGAAACCGTCGGAATGAAGCGGGTGATCGCCGACCGTGGCTACGACGCCAACCGTATCAGGGCTGCCTTGCGCGAACAGGGCACCATCCCTGTCATCCCCGGCCGCCGCAACCGCAAGCGCCCTATCCAGTATGACGAACGACGCTACAAAGATCGTTGGCGGGTCGAGGCCATGTTCTGCCGCCTCAAGGACTTCCGCCGCATCGCTACCCGCTACGACAAGCTCGCCAGAAACTTCCTATCAGCCGTAAGCCTCGCAGCAGCGGTCGCCTTCTGGCTGTGATTGAGTCTCAACCCTACAAGGAGCAACCTGCGGGTTGAGTCGTTAAATGTTCGGCGCCCGCCGCCATTGAACGACGCACGTTCCCAAAGATAGTCGCCCGTCAGACCGAAATGCGACCTGGTAAAGAGGAAAACATGCGCGAGCAGTGCCCCGCCGACTTACACCCCTGTATGCCGCAGGTAATCAGCAGCGCGACCGAGGTAAGGAATGTTCCAATTTTCAATGGCGACGATGAGCAGGTTGAGACCGGATGTGCGATATTGTTGGTTTTCGAGAGTGCGATCCAGAAATCGGCCCTAGCGGTTGATAAAAATCGCGTCAGCCAAAGCATGACGGGTCTCTCCCTTGTTCAATCTGGCTTGGCAGGCGCGGCGCAATATCGACTGTTCCAGCCAGTTCAGCGTGAACAACGTCCGTTCAATGCGGCCGAACTCACGAAGGGCGAGGTCGAACTTGTTCTGGCGGCGTCGAGCGAATGGTTTTGATCGTCGAATGAAACGTTCATTCGAAGCCATCAAAGGTCGGGGAAAATCGTTGACGCATACGAACCGCCCTGCTTCATTCGATATGCGCAAGACCAACCTCCGACACGCGACCTATGGTGCGTCCGATGCATTTTGCCAAGCAATTGATAATCGTAATTCTATTCCTTGGGACGGGTTACCGATCAGTGGCCCGGGAAGTTGACCAAACTCTTTTCGACGATTCCGTCGAGTTGGCTGACGACGCACTTGCCGGGCGAGCAGAAATCGACCGTACAAATCTGGTCCTGCAATCATTGTTGGGACAGTTCGAGTTTCCGACAGTCAACCATGCATACAAATCGGACCTTGCGAGTGGCTCGCTGACAAGCAACTACGGATGCGAGGCGTATGGCTACCGACCAACATGGTGGCTGCCGCGGCGCGCTGAGACGCGGCGCGCTTCCAATCACCGGATAGTCGCTGAAGTTGCCTGCCAGCATGGAATTCCAGCTCGGCTACTTGACGCGGTAATCGCCCAGGAATCCGGCTTTGCCTCGGGAAGCATTTCGAGAGCGGGGGCTATGGGCATGATGCAGATCATGCCAGGGACTGCCAAATATTTGGGGCTCAGCAACCCCTTCGACCCTATCGCCAACATGCGTGCCGGCGCGCGGTACCTGCGTGAGCAACTCGACCGCTTTGGTCGTGTGGATCTGGCGCTAGGCGCCTACAACGCCGGTCCCGAACGCCGCTCGCTACGACAGGGACGTATCCCCGCCATCCCGGAAACCCAGCACTACGTCCGCACGATCCTCACCAACTGGGGCCGCCTGATCCAGCTGGATCAGGCCAACACCCGCGAACCGGACCGCGGCGAACTCGCGATGATAGCCGTGCGCGCATCGGGATACCGCGAGGTCGAGCTCATCCGCTACGACGGGTTGAACGCATCGAACCCGATGTAATGCGCGTAGAGCAAGGCGATCCCCATGATACTTGGAAAGCCGCTCAGGTAATTAAGCTGGAATCGGAGCCATAGCCGCGGGAACCATACGGCCCGCTGCTTCCATGTGTCGGTTGGCAGGTCGATCGCGCCCGCTCGCAGCTCGATGATGGTCCGCAGGAGCGCACAGGCTGCGCAGATTCCGGCGAGCAGGCCAACAGCGGCATAGAGCTGGGTCCAGGCTGCGAGCGCTTCAGGGCGCATGACCGTCTGCTGCATGAGCCGTCGTCGCATCACGCGTGCAAGGTTCGGTCATGCTCCATCACTCGCTCCTGGTGCGAAAGGAGCATGTCATAGGCCCGGCCCAAGGCCTCGTGGATGATCGGCGGGCGCAGGGTCACCTGGATCTCGCCGCGCCGGCGCGTCAGGATTTCGCAGTAGAACCCCTTCATCGCCTCGCAGATCAGGAAAACCTCGGGATCGTCGTAGGCGGTGTGATCATGCAGGAACGCGACGCAAAACTTGGCACGCACGCAATCGATCTCGAGCGCCTCGAACAACTGGTCGCGCAGGTCATCGCGGAGCATGACCTTCTTGCGGATGACCTTGTGAAGACGCGGCCGAGCCACCCCGATGCGATCGGCGAGGTGAGCGAGCGCCAGACCCTGCTTTGCAGCTTCGGCGTCGATCAGGCGCTTGTACTGTTCCTGCTCGGAAAGGCGCGGCACGGGCTCGCCAAAGCTGAAGACCGAACCCTCTGGCGAGGCTGGCCTCGTGCGGAATACGGTCTCGGGTGTCACGGTGCTATGCGGCATGGCTCGTCCCTCCCTGGAGCGATTGCTCTATGGGATGCCATAGACTGTCAATAAGGGAAGGCGCTGTAACGCTTGAATAATCCGTGATGGATCAGAAGGCGCCGCGAACCTGGGCCAAGTGGACGACGAAAGGGATCACTGCCTTGTCCTGCACCGGTTTGCCGCTGATTTCGGTGATTCTACGGCGCACGGCGTTGTAGTCGTCAAGCCACTCGGGACTGACTTCGAGCCAGACCTTGATCGAACCATCGACCGGGTGCCCTGCAAGGAACCGGTCCAGGTCTTGCCGCGCAATATCCATTGAGTTCGCACGCGAGCAGGCATGCTGGACCGTGGCGCGCAGGCTCTGGAATTTGGCGGTTTTCTTGGAATATTCACACATGGCGTCGGCCAGGAATGCGAAGCAGTCCTGGCTTATGAGCATCCGGATATTGCGCGTACCGCTAGCCATCGAGTGTGCGCCGGGTGTTTCATGGTCGCCGCGATCATGACCCAGAATCGTTAATTTTGCGAGTCGGGTGATGGCGGGGCCGATTCGCGGCCGCAGATTGCGCTTTGGGCAATCTGCGTTGCTTCTTTGGTCGTAGGTGATCGCGCATGCGGAAATTCGAAGCCCTCAAATGGACATTTCCAATTTCCCAAATGGAAATCCAATAGCCTCCTGGAATCCTTTCGCGGTAATGATGACGATTCGCGCTCCCAAATAAACTCTTCCTTAATTGCCGCCGCAGGCCCGCACCTGTTCTTTGAACCTGCCCGGGGATGACGTGGGCGGTTTCAAGGAAGGAAGAGATGCGATGAAACATTGGATCAAGGGGAAGGGCGCGAGTATCGCCCAGGGCGCGGCGGTGGCGGCGCTGGGTCTGGCCTTCGGCAGCGAAGTGGCGATAGCCGGGGCCGACACTACGTTCAACACGGCGCTCACCGCGTTCACCGGCTTTCTCGAAGGCTCGGGCGGCAAGATCATCACCGTGCTCAGCCTTGCCGGCGGCATTGTCGGTCTCGCCTCTGGCCGCTTCAGCCTGGCCCAGGTCGCGATCCCCGTCGGGGTCGGAGTGGGGGCTGGCACCGGCGTTCCCATCGTCACCGCCGCGGTCACCGCCACCATCTGACCATTCGTTCGTCCGGCCATGGCCTCAGCGCGTGACCGGATCCTTGGAGGGTGGTGTCTGCCATGCAGCGATACACGGTCCCGGCGCATCTCGATGATCCCGAACTGATCGGCTTTTGGACGCTCGATGAGTTCATCGCGATGATCGTGCCCTTCGCCTGGGGCGTCCTGTCTCAACATATTCTGATTGGGCTCTTAACAAGCGTGCTGGCCTGGTGGGGATTGCGCAAGTTGAAGGCGGGACGGGCGGTCTCGTGGATCATCCATACGGCCTACTGGTATCTGCCGGGCTCGTTCATGGGCCTCAAGGCGACGCCGCCCTCCCACCTTCGCGTGATGGCGGGCTGACATGGACCTCTCGATTTCGCATGCCCAGGCGCAGCGCCTCTTGAAGCAGCGCAACCTGCTCGCGATCGGCTGCGCCGCGCTGTTCGGGGTTTCGGTGCTCCTCACGCTGACCGCGGCAAGCCGCGAGCGCGAGGTGGTCCTGCAGCCGGTGCTGGCAAGGCCGCTGACACTTTCCTCCTCGCACATCGACAAGGACTATCTCGAGCTCGTTACCCGCGATGCGGCGCTGCTCACGCTCAACCGCTCGCCATCGAACCTCCAGTACTGGATGGATTCGATCCTCGAGATCACCGACCCCAGGACCCACGGCCGGATGAAGGCCGAGCTGATGAAGGTGTTCAGCGAACAGAACGGCTCGAACGTCTCGCAATACTTCACCATCGAAAAACTCACCGTCGATCCGGAAGGGCTGACCAGCGAGGTCAATGGCATCCTCCACACCGTCGTCGGCTCGAAGGAAGTGACCGCCGAGGCGCGCACCTTCCGCTTCGTGTGGTCCTATTCGGGCGTGAGCCTCAAGCTTGCCGGGTTCGGCCAGGTCACTGACAAGGACGGCGGTGGCAAGGACGCGGATCGCAATAGCACCGCCGGGAGGGAAGACGCATGACGATAGCTCTCGCCCTCAGCTTGCCAGCCTGCGCGATTGGCGCGGGCGCCATGCTCGCCGGACGGCCCTGCGCCACCCTTGGCAGGCCCATCGGCGCCGCGCTGATCGCCCTGGGCGCGCTCGGCCTCGCGTCGCCAGCGCTTGCCGACCAGAACGTGATGGCGGCCGACAACGGCACCGTCCAGTGCGTCGCCTCGGCCAAGGACCTCACCCGGATCAGCCTTGCAGGCGACCAGTTCGCCTCGGTCTCGAAAATCACCACTGGCAACCCGGCCGAAGATTTCAAGATCGTCAACGAGCCAGTACGCGGCGACATCTATATCTCGGTGCCCGACGGCTTCCCGAGGGCGGCGCTCTCGTTCTTCGGCACCACGCGCAAGGGCTTCGTCTACAAGTTCGTCTGCCAGGTGCGCGGCACAGAGGCCGAGCAGGTGTTCATCGCCAATGCCGCGATTACCAGCGAGCGCGCCCGCGACTGGGAGGTGCAGAGCTCACCCGAGGATGCCGCCGTGCGGCTTGCCCAGGCGATGTACCGCGGCGAAGCGATCGACGGCTTCGACATGCGCTCGACCGTGCTCGAGCCGGTCATGGTGGGCCGCCTCCAGGTCCAGCAGGTCGGCGAATACCGCGGCGGCGAGATGAAGGGGCTGGTCCTGCGCGTACGCAACACCGGACGGCAGGCGCAGAGTCTTGATGAGAACATGCTCGCTGCGCGCGGCGCGCTCGCCTTCATGGCGCCGGTGAGCGAACTCGCCGCCGGCCAGGAAGCCGCCGTCTACCTCATCCAGTCGAATGCCAACTCTTTGACAGGGGCACGGTGATGGACCTCGCCAAGTTATTCCAGAAAAAGCCCAAGGCGCTCGATGCCGGCGTGGGCGCGGACGGCTCGCCGCTCGGCGATGCCATGGCGACCAACGAGGCAGTGAAGCGCAAACAGATGCTGCTTCTCGGCGGGGCGGGCGCGGCCGCGCTGGTGGCCGGCTCGTTCTACATTTTCGACGACCAGCCCGGCAAGAGCGGCAAGGCGCTCGAGGAAGAAGTCGAGGGTGTCTCGGTCGACGAGATGGTCAACAAGAACATGGCCGAGAAGGAGTGGCGCGCCCAGTCCGAGGCGCAGATCTCGGCGATGGACACAAACATGCGCGCGCTCGCGGCGCGCGCCGAGCGCGCCGACCAGCTCGAAGCCCAGCTTGCCCAGCAGTCGGGCGCCGGCATGGCGCCCGAGACCGAACGCGTGCTTTCCGCCTACCAGAGCGAGAACGAGCAGCTGCGCGCCGCGCTCGCCGCCGCGCGCCAATCGCCGGTGGGGTCCAGTGCGGGCGTCGGTGCAGGGCCCAATGCGCTCTACGGGCGCACCAGTCCGTCAAGCTACCAGGTGGCGGGCGCCCCGCGCCTCGCGGGGCTGCCGGCAACGCCGGCGGGACAGGCAGCCGCCGCTGCCGCCGGGCTTCCGGCACTCCGTGGCAGCGAGGTCAGTCTCGTGTCCTTCGGCGAGGGAGCGACGAGCGGCACCGGAACCCCGGTACCGAGGGGCAACACGGTCTATACCGACAGCGCCAACTACCTGCCGCCCAATTCGATCGCGGTCGCCAAGGTGATCGTCGGCGTCGATGCCAATGCCGGGGTCCAGAGCCAGACCGATCCGCTTCCCGTCGTGCTGCGCATCACGGGGCCGGCGCGCTCGGTCTACGACAAGGGGCGGCTGCTGACGACCAATATCGCCGGCTGCCTGGTCAACGGCGCGGCGCGCGCCGACCTCTCCTCGGAGAAGGTCTATGTGAAGCTCCAGCGCATGACCTGCCCGCAGCCGGGCGGGCGCTACGCGGTCTCGGACGTCAAGGGGTTCATCGCCTTTGGCGGCAAGACCGGGGTCAGGGGCCGGGTGGTCAGCCGCGAAGGCGCACTTGTTGGTCAGGCGTTCCTTGCCGGGCTCGCCGGCGGGTTCGGGCGCGGGTTTTCGGCCAACACCAGCTCGGTCCTCCAGGGCGCCAACGTCAACGTGAACGGCCAGCGCCAGAAGCTCGGCACCGGCGAAATCCTCGAAGGCGGACTGGGCGAAGGCGTCGCGACCTCGGCCGACATGGTCTCCAAATACCTGATCGAGCGTGCCGAGCAGTACCAGCCCGTGATCGAGATGCCGACCGGGATCGATGTCGAGATCGTCTTCCTCGAGGGCGTGTTCATCAACGGATGAGGAGTGAAGGCGATGACGTTCCACTTTGCTGACCTGAAACGGCTCAAGCCCACGAAGCGCGCCGTCAAGCGTCTGGCCTGGCCGCTTGCGGCAATGGCGCTCGGCAGCGGTGCTTCGCTGGTCTGGGCCAATAGCGAAGACGGCGAGCGCCGCCCTTCTGAGGCCGATGTGGCGGTGGCGAGCCTGCTCAAGGAGCGCCTGCCGCGCACGGCTGTGACCCGCGTCAATTGTCAGGTGGTGGACGGCGTCTGCGAAGTGACCGCCGGCTCGCAGCTGTTCTACGTCGACCGGACCGCGCGCTACCTGATGATCGGGCGGGTCTACGACATGCAGACCCGCCAGGACCTGACCGCGGTGCGCCTGCTCGAGGTCAACCCCGACCTGCTGGTTGGCGGCGCGGCAGGCAGCCGCCGTGAAGCCGAGACCACCCAGGCTTCGGCCCGCGGGCTCAATACTTCCGCTGCGCGCGAGGCAAGTGCGCAGGGGTCCCCCCGGACGATGTCGCTCGCCGGGCTGCCCGAGGCTGGCGGCATCGTCTGGGGCAACCCCGCCGGCAAGACGGTCACGGTGTTCAGCGATTTTCGCTGCGGCTATTGCCGGGCCCTTTCGACCGAGCTCGAGGCGATGAACGTGCGGGTGATCGAGCGGCCGATCTCGGTGCTCGGCAGCCGCGACCTTGCCAACCAGGTGTTCTGCGCGCGCAACCGCCCCCGCGCGGTCAAGGCTGCCTATGCCGGCGCACCCATCGCCGACAGCAAGCCCTGCGACACCTCGGCGCTCGATGCCAACGAGCGCTTCGCCCGCGAGGCAGGGATTGCCGGAACCCCGGTGATCGTGCGCTCGGACGGGGCGGTGATCGAAGGCTACCGCCCGCGCGCCGTCCTCGAGACCTGGCTCAAGGCCGTGCGCTCATGACGCTTCTCACGCCCCAGCAACAGTCAGTGCTCCAGCGCGCGGTGCAGCGCCGCTCGCGGGGACAGGTGCGGCTTCCGGCCATGGATATTGGCTGCTCAGATGCGATCGGGCTGTGGCACGATCTTGTCGCGGCTTTCGCAATTGACGGGGGCAACGGCAGGGGCAGGGCGCTCACCCCCCGCGAACTCGCGCAGCTGCGCCAGCGCGCCTGGCGGCGCTCGGCGGGGCATATTGCATTGTCGCAAGACAGCCTGACACTCGAGGCCGGGTTCGCACTATGGACTCTCGCGGGCAAACTTGAAGCGCTCCTTGCGCGGCAGTCGCGCGGACATGTGGCACGTCCGGGCCTTGCGCGCGCGGCGGGTGTTGCCGCGCTCGGACTGGCCGCGACGCAGCTGGCTGCCTGCACGAGTCTGTGGGGCGGCAACATCAAGGGCAACTTTGCCTGCAACGCGCCCGGCGGCACCTGCGCGCCCTCGACCGTGATCGACGACCAGGCGCTTGCCGTTATCCAGAATGCGCGTCCGATGGTGCCGGCTTCAGGGCCCTATTTCCAGCCCCAGTCTCGGGGCTCGGCGCAGAGCGCCCGGTTGATGCCGACCGGCAGCGGCAGGATCGCCGCAACCGCGACCGGCGTCGCCCACCGCGAGCGCCGCGTGCTCAAGGTCGTGTTTCCCTCCTATGTCGATGGCTCCGGCAATTTCCACGAGCCGCGGGTTGTCCATACCGTCGCCGATGCGGGAGGCTGGATGCAGTTGTCTGGCAGTGGCTCGGGCGAGCAGGGGACGGTGCAAGGCCAGGCTACCACTGACGCCGCTACGCCCTCCGCATCGCAGCAGGCTCATCCGGTGAGTGATCCTCCGACTGCCGCGAGCCGCGAACCCGGCGGGCAGGCCGGACTGCCCGGCCAGATCGCCCCGCCATCCGGAGCCTTGCCCGATCCCAGGGTGGTGGCGGAAGCACGGGCCAAAGGGGCGGCGAGGTCAGCCGGTTCGCCGGTCGATGCGATCAGGGCCGAGGTCGAAGCGCGGCTTGGAGGTGCGGCCAAAGGCGGCCAGCCGTCCGCGCCATCGCCGACCCAAAGCGCCGCCGCCGCCAAACCGGGAGACGCGGCACCTGCTGCGGCACAGGGCGCGGCACAAGCTCCTGCCCCGGCACCCAACGTCGCCAATCCTCCCGTGTCCTTCTCCGGCAAGGTCGAGGAGTAGATCCATGGCGCGGCGCGGCTTCTGGGACAGCTTCCTCGATCTCCTCTTCGGCGAAAGCGCGCGGCCCGAGGCCGACCGGCCGCTGCTCGGCGCGCCGATGCTGGCGAACTGGCTGCCCTACCGCAGCTACGACGCGAAGTCGGGGCTGTTCATCAACACCGAATCGATTGGCTTCATCCTCGAGCTCGCCCCGATGATGGGGGCGGACGAGCGCAGCGGCGAAATCCTGACCCAGTTCCTGTCGGATGCCGTGCCCTCAGGCTGCGAGATCCAGCTGATACACTGGCAGAGCCCGTCGGTCGGAACCCGCATCGCCGACTGGGTCATGCCGCGCGTTGTCGCCAAGGGGGTCTATGGCCGCGCCGCCGCACACCGGGCGCGCTGGCTGAGGCGCGGGGCCTGGATGTCGATCTCGCGCGATGCGCCGTTCTTCGTACGAAGCACCCGCCTCATCCTCTCGGTCGGCGCCAGGCTCAGCGGGTCCATCGGCGCCGACGTGCTGTCGACCGTGCGCGAAAGCCTCAAGGGCACCTGCCAGGCGCTCTCGATCCCGGCGCGCGAGATGGGACCGGTCGAGCTCATCGCCTTCCTCGACGACTTCCTCTGCCCCTCGGTCGACAATGCCGACCGGCCCGAGCACTATTCCGAGCTCGATCCGATCAACGTCCAATGCATCCGCCGTGATCTCGAAACCCAGGTCACGCCCGACCGGATCGTGCTGAGGACCGAGCGCTTTCGTCCCACCGGAGAAAATGTCGACGGCGCGCCGGTGATCGGCGAGGTCGTCCCCGACGCTTTTGACTGGCGCTTTTTCGCGGTGCGGCACCTGCCCAAGCAATGGGCTCCCTGGGACGTCCAGAAGATCATCGGCGACATGGTCAACGACAAGCTGCGCTTCGGCTGCAACGTCATGACCGTCATGGGCCTCGTCTTCCAGGACGACGAGGCAGTCGCCTCGCGCACCGGGCTCAAGGTCATGCGCACCACCAGCCTTGCAGACAGCCGCTCGGCCCGCTTCCTCCCCCAGCTCTCCGAGCAGCGCGACGAGTGGCAGTACGTCCAGGGCCAGATCCGCCAGGGACGAAAGCTTGCCCAGGTCTATTACGGGGTCGGCGCGCTCTCGCCGCTCGGCAAGGGCGACGTCAACGAGCGGCTCGTCAAATCGGTCTACAAGGCGGCAGGCTGGGACCTCATCGACGAACGCTATTTGCAGGTCATGGGGCTCCTCGCCGCCATGCCGCTGTCGCTGCCGAACGGGCTGACGGCGGACCTGAGGCGCATGAAGCGCTTCAAGACCATGCTGACGACGACCGCCGCCTCGATCGCCCCCTTGCAGGGCGAACACATGGGCGGGCCGATCCCGCACGTGCTGCTGATCGGCCGGCGCGGCCAGCCCTTCTTCTGGTCGCCGTTCCAGAACCAGGCGGGCAATCACAATGTCGCGGTCTTCGGCAAGTCGGGTTCGGGCAAATCGGTCTTCCTCCAGGACGTCTGCGCCGCGATGTCGGGGGCTGGCGCCAAGGTCATCGTCATCGATGACGGCCGCTCGTTCGAACACATGGCCAAGGCCTTCGGCGGGGCCTTTGTCGAGTTCAAGCTCTCCTCGGGCTTCTCGCTCAATCCCTTCGACATGATCGATGCCGCCGCATTGACCAGCGACGAGGACGGCGAGGACTACGAGGTCGAATGCCTCGCCATGCTTAAAGCGATCATCGGCCAGATGGCGCGCCAGCAGGACCGGCTCTCCGACACCGAGCGCGGGCTCATCGATTCGGCGGTGAGCGCGGTCTGGCGCGAGAAACAGCGCGCCGGCACGATTGACGATGTCGCGGCGGCGCTGCGCTCGGCGCCATCGCCATTTGCGGGCGATCTCGCCGACGCCATGGCGCCGTTCCTCACCGGCGGCACCTATGGACGCTTCTTTGCAGGCGCCTGCTCGATCGATCTTTCGGCAGGGCTCACCGTGTTCGAGCTCTCGGACCTTTCCTCGAAGCCCGAACTGCGCTCGGTCGCGCTCACCGCGCTGATGTTTCTGACGCTGAGGGTCATGCGCGATCTCGACCGCTCTGTGCCCAAGCTCACGATGATCGACGAGGCCTGGCAATTGCTTGGCGGCGGTCAGATGGGCCAGGCGATCGAGACCTATGCACGCACCTGCCGCAAGTATGGCGGCTCGCTCATCACCGCGACGCAGTCTTTGAATGACTTCTACAAGTCCGAAGGGTCCCTGGCCGCACTCGAGAACTCGGACTGGTCGGTCGTGCTCCAGCAGAAGGAGGAGACGATCAACGATCTCGCCAAGCACCAGCGCTTCGAGATGGATCGCTACACCGAGACGCTGCTGCGCTCGCTGAAGCGCAATGGGACCGAGTATTCCGATGTCCTCATCAAGGGCCCGGAGACGCTCTGCGTCGGCCGCCTCGTCCTCGATCCCTATTCGGCGACACTCTATTCCTCGAGCCCGAGAGTATTCTCCGAGATCGAGGAGCGGGTGCGCGAAGGGCTGGCACTACCCGATGCGATCGAGCGCGTAGCATTTCCCGACTTCGTGCCCCCCGAGCCCGGCGCGCCCGACTTCCATGCCGATGAATTCGGGGAGGCAGCCGAATGAGCGCTGCGGTCCCTTCGGCCAGTCCGGCGCGTTCCTCGCGCTGGGCGGACACCTGCTATGCCGCGCTGCGGCTTGCAGGCTGGCTTGCGACCTCGGTGGCCATCGTCGCCGCGCTCTGGGTGCTGTTCTTCGTGATGCTCGGCGAGTTCACCTTTGCCGGTGCCGTCCTCCACCTCGAAAATTTCGCGGCGCGCTATGTCGCGGCGGACCCAGAGCGGCGCGCGGCGTTCGAAGCGCAATTCTGGATCGCCAGCGGAGTGCTTTTGCTCGTGGTCGGCGTGCTGCGCCGCCATGCGCTTCGCGATCTCTTCCCCCAAGATGAGGAGACTGCCGATGGCCAGGTCTAAGGCGCCAAGCGGCGATGGCCCGCTGTTCGAGGAGGCGGGCGGGCGGGCGGGCGAGAACCCGCCAATCGCCCCGCGCCCGGCGAACGCGCGCAAATTGGGCTGGATGCCGGTCGCGCTTGTCGGCGGGCTCGTTGCCGCAGGGCTCTGGGGCGCCTGGGTCACCAAGAACGTGCTCGCTGATGGCGACCTGCCGCCCATGGCCAAGGTTCAGCTCGCGGGGCTGGTCGGCGAATATGTCCAGGCCCAGGCGCGCTCAGCGACCCCGCCCGAGCAGGTCACGTCGGAGACCAGGGCCTTCATGGCCGAGATCCAGCGCAACCTAGCCGCGCGCGGGCAAGCCGGACAGATCGTGCTGGTGGGCGAGGCGGTGCTCGCGGGTGAAGTCCCCGACATCACCGCCGAGCTGCGCCGCGAGGTCTATGCGCGGGTCAAGATGCCGCAGGCGGCCGCGGCCAATGCCGGCGATGTCATGGGCGCGATGCGCGCGGCGATGGCGGCGCCCCAGGGCGCATCCAATATTCCCACCGGAAACCCGCTCCATGCCCCCGGCAACTGAGCCGCGCGCCCCGGCCGCGCCCGCGAAGCTCGGCCCGCGCGCACGGTGGCTCGCGATCGGCGTGCTCGGTGCCGGTCTTGCCGCCAGCTCGGCGCTTTCCCAATGGCGCGACGAGCACGCGGTGCTCATCAACACCACCGAGTCGCTCCCCAACTGGGCTTTCTTCATAGACAAGGGCCGGCTGCCCCAGCGCGGCGATTTTGTCGTGTTCAACCCGCCGAAAAGCGAACTCATCACCGCGCATTTCGGGGAAAACCCCGCGCCCTTCGCCAAGCGCGCGCTTGGCGTGCCGGGCGATGTGGTGACGCGCGAAGGGAATGCAGTGACGGTTAATGGCGAGACGGTCGCCACGCTCAAACCCCTGACCAAACGCGGCGAGCAGCTCATTCCAGGGCCAACGGGGCCGATCCCCGAGCGCTGCTACTACCTCGGCACGGCGCATCCCGACGGGTTCGACAGCCGATATGCCGCAATCGGCTTCGTCTGCGCCGACCGGATCGTCGGCACCGGGGATGCGCTGCTGTGAGGCGGCGGACCCGCCTTGTCCTCGCGCTCGGCCTTGCCGCGCTTACCGGATGGCCAGTCGTCTCGGCGGTTAGCGCCGCCGACCACGGACAGATGGGCGAGACTTTCCCGATCATCGAGACCGATCTGCTGGCGACGATCGAGACGCGGCTTCGGAACCTAGAAGCCAATGGCGGGATCGAGCGGCTGCAGAACCAGATGCGTGAACAGGCCGTCGCCAGCGTGCGCCGCCCCAAACCGGTCGAGGGGCTCACGCCCGCGACGGCGCGGCGCGAATGGCTCTACGATCCCTCGATGGTGCTCGAGGACGACATTGTCGATGCCAAGGGCCAGCTCATCGCACCGCGCGGCACCCGGGTGAACCCGCTTGATCATGTGGCGCTCGGCCAGGACCTGGTCTTTGTCGACGGCAGCGATCCAGCCCAGATCGACTGGGCGGTCAGGACCTACAGCGCCCCGCGCGCCAAGGTGATTTTCGTCGCCGGTTCGCCCTTCGATGCGATGAAGCCCTACCAGCGCCGGTTCTGGTTCGACCAGGGCGGGCAGCTGACCGCAAAATTCGGCATCCGCCATACCCCCGCTGTGGTCACTGGGGCCGCAGTTTCGAGCGGCGTCAAGGCGCTCAAGGTCAGCGAAGTGCCGCTCGCCCCAAAAGGCCGCGCGTCATGAGGCATCCGCTGCTCGCATTCCTGCTGACCCCGATGGCCGCGCCCGAGACGCCGCGCCTCAGGCGGCTGCGCTGGACCTGGGCCTTCCTCTGCGCGTCGCTTGCCCTCGCGGTCGCCCTTAACCAGGCCAGCGTCGGCCTGTTTGGTCCGCTGGGCGCGCTTCCGGCGCTGCTGCTCGCTCTGGCGACCCCGGTGATGGGGATCGTATATTTTCGCGCCAAAGCACGAGCAGACGCAGCGCATGATCGGGGAGCGGAGGCATGAAGCGTCTGCGCCGCCTCGTTTTCGCCGGCCTTGCGGTGCTGGCGCTTGCCATGCTGGGCGCGGTGCCCGCGCGAGCTTCCGTCACCTGCCACGGCAAGTTCGTCAATCCGATCACCGACGTGTGCTGGTCGTGCCTGTTTCCGCTGTCAATCGGCGGGCTTTCGATCTGGAAGGGCTCGCGCCCCGATCCCAAAAACCCGACATTTCCCTTGTGCGCTTGCGGCTCGCCGATCCCGCGCATCGGCATTTCGGTGGGCTTCTGGGAGCCGGTGCGGCTCGTCGATGTCACCAACAAGGCCTGGTGTTTCCCCAACCTCGGCGGGATCGGGCTCAACCCCGGCTTCGATATCGGCAACGGCCACGTCCAGGGGCGCAGTCAGGTTGGCGGCAAGACCCAAAATAGCTCGCAGTGGCAGGCGCACTATTACATCTATCCACTGCTCTACTGGATGGAGATCCTGACCGACTTCCTCTGCTTCGAGCAGACCACCTTCGACGTTGCCTATGTGACCGAGCTGGATCCGCTCTGGCAGGATTCGGCGCTGACCTCGATCCTCAATCCCGAGGTCGCGCTTTTCGCCAACCCGCTCGCCACCGCGGCATGCGCAGCGGACTGCGTCGCATCAACCGCGAAGCTGCCGATCGACCAGATGTTCTGGTGCGCGGGCTGCAACGGCTCGATGTATCCCCTCAATGGCCATGTCTCGGCGCATGTCAGCCCGGTCCAGGCCTCGCGGCTCGTTGCTGAGCGTATGCTCTACAAGGTCCACCGTCAGGCGCTCGCCTGGGGGACCATGGGCTCCAAGGCGCTGTGCCACAAGTATCTGATGCCGGTGATGAGGAAGCAGCAATACCGGCTGCAGATGACCAATCCCGTCTCCACCGTGAAGGGCCGCTACGCCTGCGCACCGATCGGCGCGACGACGATCATTCCCCACACCGGCAAGTCGTTTCCCGTCAAGGGCGAGGACTTTGGCTACCTCGTCTGGAGGAAACGCAATTGCTGCATGCTTTAAGAAATCTGGCTGCCTTGCGCTCCTGTTGCACCCGCGCCCGGGCGGGTGCCGCCGCCAGTTTTGTCGCGCTCGCGGCGGTCTCGGCGGCGCTCGCGCAGAGTGCCGCGCAGACGGTCGAGGACCTCGATCTGGCGGCGATCAAGGCGCGGGGGAGCGAGCAGGTGAGGGAGGCGCAGGCCCTGGTCGACGCCGTGGCCCATAGCGGCGAGGCGCACCAGGCCGAGGCCGAAGACCTGCGCGACGCCGGGCTCGCGGCGGCGGCCTCGCTCGATCCCGCGAGCCTGCCGCAGGGACCGAAAGGCCCGGTCGACTTCGACGAAATCCTGGCCGGTGTGGCCGCTAACAGTCAGGCGCCGATGGGCGAGGGGCCGCTGTTCACGGTATTTGCCAGTCTCTCGATGCCGCAGGCTTCGCTCTCCCGCCTGATCCGCGACACGACCCAGGCCGGGGGCGTGGTCGTCTTCCGCGGCTTCCCGCAAAACAGCACGAAGGCCTTTGTCGAAGGGCTCAAGCGCGTCGTCACCGACGAGCGGCAGGAAGCCCATATCGCGATCGACCCGCGGCTGTTTCGCGCCTTTGCCGTCACCGCCGCGCCGACCTTCGTGGTGACGGGACGCGCCTACGAGCTCTGCGACGGGTTCGACTGCACCAGCATGGTTCCCGACCACGACCGCATGACCGGCAATGTCACGGTCGAATATGCGCTCGAGCGCTTTGCGACAAGTCGCGGACCCGGCGCCGGCGTCGCCCGGGTGGCGCTCGCCGAGCTGCGCAAGGGCAGCTGACATGACGGGAGCGGGATCACGGACGGCAAGGGGGAGGGCGGGCCGGTTCGCTCGCCTTGCTCTCCCCTGCCTGCTACTCGCGCTCGCCTCCCACCCGGCCCAGGCGCAGGTCTATATCCCGCCGCCCGATGACCTCGTCGAAGAGCTGCCGGTTCTGCCGCCCGACGTCGATCCTGTCCTGCCTGCGCCTTCTCCCCCACCCCCTTCCGCGCCAAGAACCATGAGCGCTGAAGAAGCAAAAGCCGAGGCGAGGAGCACCGGCGCCGCGCTGCGCGGTGCCTACCAGGGGCTGACCCAAGAGGCCGGCGCCGCAGGCCAGGTCCCGGGCTATCAGGAGAGCTATCCGGGCCAGACCCAGTATTACACCAATCCGGAAGCGCTCCAGACTGACGGCGCGGTGGCGGGCTGGAACAGCGAGGCTTACCGAACGGCCAATTCGACAACGCGGCCGACGGTCGACGTGACACGCAGCGATCTTGCCCGCGCGGCCGCGATCGAAGCCAATCCCGATGCCTATCTCGATGGCATGAGCGCCGATGGTTCGATCGGAGACTGCGTGCCGCTCCCGCCCGGCTCGGGTGCGCCCAACACCGCGGAATGGACCTGCCATGTCGGCTCGCAGGTGGTCGAGCAGCCCCGGACCTGCACCAGCAGCCTCTCGGTCGCGGAATGGAATGATACTCTCTACCAGTATGTCTGCGTGATCGCGCCGGGGTTCGACGGCTGCACCGCGCTTGCCGGAAGTGCCCAATGCCGCAAGACCGCGACCTATCCGGTGCCCGAGTACAACCTTACCGTCGACAATTACGACTGTGACGCCGCCGTCAGCGATCCCAACGCCTATCTGATCGCCACGCTGCCCAAGCCGCCGCCCGCCGATGCTTTCGCGGTCGTGAGCAACGCCTATCGCTGCAATGCCCAAGGCATCAGCGATGCCCTGACCTTCGATCCCGTCACCGGCATGCTGCTGCAATATGTGACCGGCCTGCAGCAGTGCGGGACGATTGCCTCGGACCCAACCTGCACCCGCACCAGCGCGGCGGCGGCCGGTCTTGCCGAGCGAGCGCTGTGCAAGACCTGGGACTTCATCGGCGACCCCTTTGGCGGCGGCGGATACCTGACCTGCATCGAGCCCGCCGCGCCCGAGGAGGTCTACCTCTGCTCGTCGGATCTCGCCGGAATGACGCCGGAGAGCGCGGTTTCGAAGTGGTTCACGCAGGCGTGGACCGACGGCGCCTGCAGCATCGATCCGGCCAGTTGCAGCCTGTCCTCGGAGACCTGCACTGCGCCGGGTGAAACCAGGGCCATTGGCGGCGTGGCGGTCACCCGCCCGTGCTGGGAGACAACGCGGACGTACCTGTGCCAAAGCGTGGTCGGCGGCGGCAACAACTGCGGCGCGCTCGAGGCCCAGGCAGGATGCTCGCTTGCGCGCGAGGTCTGCCTCGACGATCCGCCCTCAGCCGATGGCTCCTGCGCGGTCAGTGAGCGGGTCTATTCCTGTCCGATCCCGGGCACCAGCGAGGAGCCCGCGCAGTACATCTGCGGCGGCGACGTCTACTGCGTGAACGGCGACTGCGAAGCGGTGGAGCGCGAGGCCTCCGACGAGTTCAAGGATGCCGTGGTCGCGCTCAACGCACTCGGCCAGGCCAATGCCGAGTTCGACGAAGCCGCGCTCACGCTGTTCAGGGGGACGCGCGAAAGCTGCTCGCACAAGGTCTTTGGGCTTTCGAACTGCTGCTCGGGCAAGGGCGTGCCGCTCCTCACCCCCTGGCTCTGCTCCTCGGCCGAGAAGCTCCTCGACGAGAAGGACGATGCTGGCCTCTGCCACAAGGTCGGGACCTACTGCTCGTCGAGCTTCCTTGGCATCTGCGTCACCAAGAAGGACGTCTACTGCTGCTTCCAGTCCAAGATCAGCCGCATCCTTCAGGAGCAGGGCCGCCCGCAGATCGGCAAGCCCTGGGGTAAGCCCAAGACCGAGACCTGCGAGGGGTTTACGATCTTCGAGTTCCAGCAGCTTGACCTGTCGGTGATGGATTTTTCCGAGGTCTACGCCGACTTCATGGAAGCCGCGAAGCTCCCCGACGAGGCCGCTGCTCTCGTCCAGATCCAGCAGAAGATCGCCGACTACTATGCGGCGCACAAGCCATGAGCCCCCAAGAGGTCAGGAAGAGATCATGATCAACCCCAAGGCTTTTCCCATCGCTGCGAGCCTACTTGCAGTCACCGCCGGGATTGTCCCCTCGGCCCACGCCGATAGTGGCAGCGGGGTAGAGGTCGTACAGGCCGAAGACGATTTCTACTGCAAGGAGCGCAGGCTCGGGACCTGGTTCTACTGCGAGCGGCCCAAAGAAGCGCCGCGCGCGGCGGCAAGCCCCGCGGCCTCTGCGCGCAGCCAGCTTGCGGCGATCTCGGCCAATCTCGAGGAGCTGAAGGCGCGCGCCATCCTCGATCCAAGCGCAGAGAACGTCACCGCCTATGTCCGCTTCCAGCGCGAGCAGCTCGACCGCTCCTCGCTGTTCGCCGATGTCTGGCAGCGCGCTCTGTGGCAGGATCCGGGGCTCGACTACACGCTGCAGCGCCCGGTCTCGACGCTCGGCAAGCGTGCCTGGATCGACCAGCGCAAGACCGACCGCGACCTTGCGATGGCGAAGCTTTCCGGGCGCTACGGGGTGTTCTACTTCTACGCCGCGAGCTGCGGCGCCTGCGATATCTTCGCCCCGATCCTCAAAGCCGTGAGCGACAGGTACGGGCTTGCCGTCCTCGCGGTGTCGATGGACGGCGGCCCGACCGCGACTTTCCCGAACTATGTCGTCGATGCCGGGCAATACGAACGGCTCGGGCTCGGCACCGATCGCCAGGTGCCCGCGCTGGTCCTGTTCGACTCCGTGACGAAGCAACCGATGCCGATCGGTTACGGGATCCTCAGCCAGGACGAGATCATGGACCGGGTGTTCCAGCTGACCCAGGTCCAGCCCGGGAGCGACTTCTGATGCGCGGCGCGCTCACCCATCGCCTCGCCGGCGCCTCGCGCAAGGCTCTGACCTGCGTGCTCGCAGCCTCGCTCGTACTCGCTGCCCCCACGCCTGCGCTCGCGGGCGTCGAAGGCGAGATGCAGAACTTCATGTCCGACATGGGCGCGCAGGCCAATGTCACCGGCCCTTCGGCCTATCAAGGCCAGTCGGCGGGCTATTATTCGGGGGGCGCCATGTGGTCGCGCTTCCCGCAGAAGAACATCCAGCCCTTCAACATCCAGCTGCCGCACGCACGCGCCGGCTGCGGCGGCATCGACCTGTTTGCCGGCTCGTTCTCGTTCATCAACACCGCCGAGCTGGTGGCAATGCTCAAAGCCACGGCCAACAATGCGCTCGGCTTCGCCTTCAAGCTCGCGATCGACACGATCTCGCCCGAGATCGGCAAGGTCATGGATGAGCTGGCCCAGAAGGTGCAGCAGATGAACCAGATGAACATTTCGAGCTGCGAGACCGCGCAGGCGCTGGTCGGCGGGCTCTGGCCGACCTCGGACACCGCCTCGTCGGTCATCTGCGAGGCGATCGCCAACAGCCAGGGCGCGGTCGCCGACTGGGCGCGGGCGCGCCAGCAGTGCAACAATGGCGGGCAGCGCGAGGCCCTGAAGGGCGCGAATTCCGATCCCGACATGAAGGAACAGGCCGGGATGCCGAACAATTACACCTGGGAAGCACTCGGCAAGAAGTACGGCGGCTTCGACACCCAGTTCCGCGAGTTCCTGATGACGCTGGTCGGGACCGTGATCTACGATCCCAATGGCAGCGGCGGCAAACCGCGGGTCCAGTTCATCGGCCCGGCGGACTCGGCGCTGATCAGCGCCATGCTCGACGGCACTTCGGCCGCGCCGCACAAGGTCTGGTCCTGCGGCGGCGACACGGCCAAGTGCATGGCTCCCACTGAGACCTCGCTGGTGATCGGACCCAATGTGGCTTTGAAGGCCAAGGTCCGCGCGCTGATCGAAAGCATGGCCCTCAAGGTCCGCGATCCCGGCGCTTCTCTGACGCCTGCCGAAGTCCAGCTGCTCGGAATGGCGAGCGTTCCCGTCTACAAGATCATCACCGTGAGCGCGGCGGCCGAGTTCGGCATCTCCGCCCAGGAGATCAATGACCTTTCCGAGATCGTCGCGGTCGACCTCGTCACCACCATGACCATGCGCTTCATCGACATGGCGGTGAACGCGCGCTCGGACTTCAACGGGGCGGACGCGGATTCCTTACGCGAATGGCGCGAGGGACTTTACGAGACCCGGCGCAACTTCCTGGGGCTCGCGGCGCGCACCTCACAGCGCTTCGACCAGACCTTTGCGCTGATCCAGCGCACGCAGATGCTCGAGAAGACGCTGCGCACCCAGCTTTCCCCGCAGATGTCGGCGGCGCTGCGCTTCTCGCGCACGTTGAGCAGCCAAGTCCAATAGGGGCGGGAACCGCACGATGCTCGAGGTCTTCACGGTCGGGGGCGGCGAGTACCTCGTCAATACCTTCAACGCCATCGCCGCCTGGACCGGTTCGGGCGGGTTCAAGTCGCTGATCCGCGTCGTGATGGTGATGGGGCTGATCTACGCGCTCCTCGTCACCGCGATGGACCTCGACTGGCGCGCCTGGTTTCGCTGGTTCATCCAGTCGACGCTGATCTACCTCGTGCTCATGGTGCCGACGGTCACCGTCAAGGTCACCGACCGCGTCAATCCTGGGCTTGCTCCAGCCACGGTCGCCAACGTGCCGATCGGGCTCGGGGTCATGGCCTCGTTCACCAGCCAGGTGAGCGACTATTTGACCCGCACCGCCGAGACGGTCTTCGTCATGCCCGCCGCGCTCAACTACTCGAACGGCGGCTTTGTCTACGGCGCGCGGATATGGGACAAGGTGCGCGGCTTCGAGATCCGCGATCCGGTGTTCAAGGCCAACCTCGACGGCTATCTCAAGCAGTGCGCCTATTACGACATTCTGCTCGGCACCAAGAGTCTGAAGCTGCTCAGCGAATCCACCGACCTCTGGGCCGACCTGGGGGCGGGTGCCGCGACCAACCGCGGCATGAAGTACCTGACCGATACCGGTGCCGGCTCGGTCGATATCGAGGGTAAGACCTGTGCCGAGGCCTGGGCGCTGATCGACGGACAGTGGGAAGCCGAGACCAATGCCTATGCGCTACCCTTTGCCCATACCATGTATCCCAAGCTCAGCCAGGCCGCCGCCGGGGCGAAGCTCGCGGCCGACGTGCCGGTGATTTCGCAGCTCCTCACCGGCACCGCCATGGGCCGGAACCAGTTCCTCAAGCAGAAGAGCGTGGTCGATGCCTTCGAGGCCGCCCAGCTCGACTTCGGCAATGCCGACAGCGATTCCTTCGCGCTCCAGCGCGCCGATGCCCAGACCCGCAACGCCATGACCACCACGGCCGAGCAGGGGCTGATCTGGATTCCGGTGCTGAACGTCGTGCTGACGGTCGTGTTCTACGCGCTCTTCCCGATCATCTTCCCACTGCTGCTGTTCCCGAAAAGCGGCATCGCGACGCTCAAGGGCTACTTCGCCGGCTTCTTCTACCTCGCCGCCTGGGGACCGATCTACGTCCTCATCCACATGTTCATCATGGACCGGCTGACCGCACAGACCAATGCGGCTGCGCCGGGCGGGATTGCGCTCGCCAACTGGGCGGGGATCGACGCGGTCAACCAGGACGTCGCGACGATGGCCGGGTTCCTGATGATGTCAGTGCCCGTGCTCGCGCTCATGGTCATGCGCGGCACTATGTCGGTCGCCTCGAACATGGGCTCGATGCTCAGCGCGCCGCAAGGGGCAGCCGATGCTGCCGCGCTCGAGCGGACTACCGGCAACTACACATTCGGCGATGTCAGCCATGGCAACTTCAACGCCAACAACCGCCAGATGGCGCAGTGGAACCAGGCCCCCAATCTGGCTGTGGGTGCAAGCCACATGGGCCTCAGAAGCGACGATGGCGCGATGACCCATTCCTATGGCAGCGGCGCGCGGGTGTTCGACACCAGTGGAGCAATCTCGCAGTTGCCGTTCAAGGCTTCGATGACGCGCGGCTATGCCAGCGATTTGCGCAATCAGGGCCAGTGGTATCTCAATGAGGCCGACCGGATCGAGAACGGCACCTCGGCGAGCTGGAGCAGCACGCGCGGGACCTTCGGCAGCGCGGTCAGCGCCAGCAGCCAGGTGACCGGAAGCCGCAGCGAACGCGGGTCACGCGCGTCCGACACCCACAATGTCGGCGGCAATGTCATGGTCGAAGGCTCGGCCGGCAAGTCGACGCGCGAGGTGACCAACGACGATCTGATCCTGCGGCAGGGGAACAGCCGTTCGAGCGGGAATTTCGATCAAAGGGCGTTTGGCGGCTCACTCACAGGTTCGGCTAACGGAACCGTCGGGACTCCAGGCAAGGATCTGGCAGGCAGCGGCGTTTCCGCAGGGCTCGGCGCCTCGATCTACGGTAGAAGGGAATGGGGGGACGACGCCAGAACGAGTTCGGAACGATCAGCAACGAACCAGGTCACCCGCGGAACCGACAAGTCCGAGGATGTCAGCAGCCGCGTCGTCGTCAGCGGCAATAGCGGCGACGTCCGGTCTTCGGGCACGTTCAGCCAGAGCTCCGACTACACCGATGCCAGCCAGAGCCGGACCAACAGCGAGGGCTCCGACTGGCGGGTCTCCGAAGCCGAGGAACGCCGCGCCGCCGCCGCGCGCTACCGCGAGATCGGCAGCCGGATGATGAACGAAGCAAGCTATGCGGAAAGCCACGGGTTCCAGGTCTCGAGCGACATGTCGAACCTGATCCAGGATCGTTATGAGGCGCTACAGCGCGAGCACCCCGAGTGGCACCTGCCAGACATTGCCAATCCCCGGCTCGATTACCGTGACATGGCACGGCGCGACCAGGCGATCAGCTACATCATGGATGACCTGCTGAGTGACCTCAGGAACCGCCGGATTGACGAACTGGGCGACGTCGCGGCAATCGCCGGGCAGGGCAAGCTTGGCAGCCATGCCGATCTCGGCATGCCGCAAGGCGCAGCGCTTCCGCCTTCCGATAGCTCGCCGTCGCTAGTCGCTTCGCCGCTCGAAGGTGGCACGCTGCTCGCCGCCCCCGATGGCCCCGTCGATGGCGCCAGACTGGCGAGGGAACTGGGCATGGGCGTCAAGGCTGGCGCGCGGCTCAGCCGGATGGATGGCGATCTGGTTCCGGCCATGGGCGTGGTCGCCGAAGAGGCGAGGGCACTCGGGCTGCCGCGCCCGGTGGTAACTTCGGGGAATGATAGCACCCAGCATGCGTCCGGCTCTGCGCACTACGACAATCGCGCGCTCGACTTCCGCGGCAACAACATCTCAGACCAACAGGGAGAACAGTGGGCGGAGCGCGTGCGCGAGCGCCTGGGCCCGAATTTTGCCGTCGACTTCGAAAGGTTTCCGGATAACCCTGCTCGCGATCACCTGCACGTCGCCAAGCGGCGCGGATAGCCTCAGCCGAATAGTCCTGACTGCACAGCAAACACCACTAAGAATATAGTCATGGTTCCGAGCACAGTCGGTAAAACGTAGGGATTTCCAGCGTGTCCCGATGCACCCGCTTGCGGAATCGTGGGCAAAGGCAGTCCAGTTACCGGATCGGTGTTGGCCTGACGGCACGCCAAGGGCAAGCCATCGAGTCCGTAACGATTGTGGTCCATGGCGGGGCTCCTTGCGCTGGCAAGATCATATCCGGTTCTCGCCGGATTTTCAATGATCTGCCAGGAAAAGGGTATGCCCCCCGCACCCATACCGAACCTCCGCACTCCTCGGCGCGAAGCACCGATCGCCCTCTAACGCGAACTCGCAAGATCGAAGGCGATGCGGAGATTGACGTGGCTATTCTCCGCAAGACCTGCGGTGAATAGCGGAAGCGAAAGGAGCGATCAGGCGCCGTCCTGGATATCGACGTATTCGACCTCGATCCGGTCGACCTCGACGATTCGTCCGCGGACGCGGACTCGCCCGCTCAGCCCATTGGCAGTGGTTTCATCGACAAATCCGAGCCGCCAGCACATCCCGTCATCGTCGCGTAGGATCGGTCCGCGCGCACCGGGTTCGATAGTGCCGTCGTGGAACCTGGAGGCGTGGGAGCGGGATGACATCATGGGCCTTGGAGCGTGCAGTCTTGCTGGAGGATACCGCCCGGAGCACGGACGGTGCCCGCGCTGATAGCCCATCGAGCAAATATTGCCCAGTGCCGGCTTGCATGAATGATTGGCGCGGCCCGGTGGGAGGCGACCCGGACCGCGCCTTCTGGTCAGGCCAGGATCGCTTCCTCGACGCAGTCGATGCAGTCGTGGTTGCGCTCCTGGCTGGCAGAACTGGGGCGAGGCGCTGCGGCCTTTTCAGGACAATCCTCGCAAGGTGGCAGCGCATCGGACGGGGCAGGGCGCTTCATCGCCTTGACCCGCGCCTTCAGCACTTCCACCGGTTCGCGCGTGGTCGCGCCAGCATTCGTGCCCATTTCCGCCGACAGGGCATCGGCAACGCGCTGCACGGCCTGCGCGCGCACCGAGGCGATGGAGATGCCGGGATCGGCCGCAGCCTGGGCATTGCTCGAAACAGGCGAGGAAGCGAGGGCAGGTTGAGCGCCAAGGGCAAGCAGCGCGAGCGACAGGTAAAGTCTCATGGATAATTTCCTCGTTGGTTAGAAAAAGCCGGTCCGGCGCCCGTAGGAGAGGTCGCTGGTTGCAGAATCCCCGAGCGCCGACCGGCGCACGCTCAGAGTCACGCCGCGCCCGCGCACCGCGCGCAGATGCAGGTCGCGAACATCGATGCCACCCACGCTCCGCCCAGTCCTGAGCGTCGCGTTCGTTGGCAAAGTCGCCGATTTCCTGATGGTCATAGGACATGGGTCTCGTCCTCCCTGGTCATGGGTGAAGCATCTCGCGGGCCCGGGGCTGGGGCCGCGGGGCAAAGCGCAACGAAGGCTGCGGCGAGCGCCACGGCCGCCATGGCGGCAAGCGCCAGACTCTCGACCTCGCGGTCGGCAACGACACTGGCGAGCACCGCCAGCCAGACAAGTGCCGCCTAGCAGCCATCGAACAGGCGTGTGCGCCGCTCGCGAGAAAGCAAGGACAGGGGCCTCACAGGTCCAGCCCCAGCGATTTTTCCGGGACGGGGAGCTGGCGCACTGCCGGCGCTGCGACCGGGCCAAGGACCGCATCGAGCTTCGCCTTCAGTTCCGGGCTCATCCTGAGTTCGGGGAGCTGGCGAGGCTCGATCGGGTTCGCGGGCCGCGCGTCAACCTCGAGCCTGCCGACCGTCTCGAGCGCCGAGGTCTTGTTGCCCGGCGTCCGGTCGAGCTGGAACTTGAGCGCCTCGAGGTCGTTGGTCACGACCCGCATGTCATCGGTCGCCCGGGTGTTGAGCACGTTCTGGGTGCGCTGGGTGGCGAGGTTGCGCTGCCGTGACGAGATCACCTCGATCGCCTGGGCCTGGGTCATGCCCTGCGCCATGTGCGCGTTGAGCGCATAGCCCAGGTCAAGCCGCCGCAACATCGGATCGCTCGAGGGCAGGGTGATCTGCCGCTTGTCGGCAAGCTCAAGCGTCACGGCTTGCCCAGTTGCCGAGACGACCGTCGCATAGGTCGACTTGGCGATGTCACGGGCGGCATCCTTTTCGCGCCAGAACACCGTCTCGCCGCCATGGAGGGTAATGTCCTTGCGGTCGTAGAGCCCGATCCGGTCGAAACGGTGCTGCGGATCGATCCTGTCGGGGTCGATGACCTTGCGCTTGCCCTCGCGCTCCAGCGTCACCTTGCCATCGCGGCCGATCGCCACCACGTCATATTCGCCGCGCCTCAGCCCCAGCTCGCGCACATCCATCCGCGCCTCGAGCACCTGGCCGGGCCGGTAGGTCGAGGCAAAGCGCATCTCCTCGCGGGTGGCGTTGGCGCTTTGCAGGGTCGAGAAGGGGATGCCGGGGCCGGTGAGGCTGCCCTCCTTGAGCAGGCCCTGCTGCACGAGGTCGTTGATCCGGGTGCGGTCGTCGCGGCCCGCCGTGAATATCGCTGTGCGCGCGCGCTCCTCTGGAGCAAGCGACAACCAGAGGTCTGCGGCTGCGGCAATATGGTCGGCCTTGTCCTCGATCACCCGGCCGTGCGCCGCCAGGAGATCGAGCGCCAGGCCGGCATGGCCTTCGTTCGACAGGCCGGCCACCGCGAGCAGCAGCGGCGAGCCCTTCTGGCGGATGTTCTCGTCCATCCTGACGGTCGCCTGCCCGGCGGCCTGGGATACCGCGAACATCTTGCCCTGCTCGATCGCCGAGAGCTGCTGGCGGTCGCCCATGAACGGGGCTTTGGCGAGGTCGAGACGCTCGGCGATCATCGTCAGGCTCGCCATGTCGCGCGAGGAGACCATCGAACTTTCGTCGGTGATGATGACCGTGTTCTGAAGCGCGATGCGCGCGGCTTCGAAGCGCTCGCCCTCGCCTTGCGCGGCGGGCCCGGCATAGCGGTTGACGAAGCTGGCGATCGTCCAGGCTTCGATCCCGGCCTCGCGCATCTGCTCGGCGGTCATCGCGCCCGTGCCTCCGCCGCGCAGGTCAGCAACCATCTTGTTCTGGAAGGCGAGGCCAACAAGCTTGACCCCTTCGGCGGCCAGCACCTTGTCGAGGGCGCCCAGAAGCGTCGACTTGCCCGCGCCCGCCACGCCCTGAATGTTGAGGAAACGGTCCTTGCCCGACAGCACGGCCACGCCCGCGGCAAGCTGTCCGGCATTGAGCTGCCAGCCATCGCTAGCCGCGCGCTCGATCCCGAGTTCGCGCGCCGCCGCCTGAAGTCGCGCCATGGCGATTTCGGGCGCCATGAACACCCGGCCCTTGCCGGTTCCGGCATCAATCCGGTCCAGTATCTGCTGCTCTCGCCCGAGCGCTGCGGGCGTGGTCACGAGATCGTAGTGCCCATCGAGCCGGTCGGACTTGCCGGGGATCAGATGCCCCTCGCGGACCAGTTCGCCGATCCGCAGGGCGACAGCGCCCCCTTCAAGACCCTTGATCTGGAAGCCGAGCGCGGCGCTCAGGATCGCCTGCGGGCTGAAGGCTGCCTCGCGCTCCGAAAGGTGCCGGATGGCCGAGGCAGTGGCATGCTGGGCCTTGATCGTCTCGGCGGAAAGGAAAAGTGCGGCCGGGCCGCTGACCGCGAGCGCACTTGGCGGCCGCATGGCAGCGCTGATCCGTTCAGCGACTTCAGCAAAGGCCTGGCTCGCCGTTTCGCGCAAGGAAGGGCGGACCTGATGGGCGGCCCGCGCCATGGCCTCGACGATGAGGGGCTTGCCGTCAAATCCCAGTTCGGCGGCGCGAGTCTTCCAGCCTTCGACCAGCGCGGCCCGATCTTCGACTGCGAGTTTGGGATCCCGGGTATAGAGGGTGATCTGCTTCTTGGTAGCAAGGCGGGTCGCGCCGGTCTCGGCGATCTTCGCCTCAATCTCGTTTGCCCGGGTCGAAAACGCCTTGATGACAGCCGTGGGCACGCCCTTGATCTCAAAGGTGCCATGCTTGCCGGATGCTTCGGTCTCATAGCCGAGCTTCTGGAGCTGAGCACGGAAAGCGGCGTGATAGAACTGGCCGATCGTCGTGTTGTTCTTCCATATCTCGCCGTTCCACAGCGCCTTCCAGTTGCCCTTGAGGTCGCGGGTCAGATTGGCGACGACGGCGTGAATGTGCCCCTGGGGATCGAGCGCGCGGCTCGTGTCGTGGGCGAACAGGGCATAGACGAGGTTGCCGGTCTTCTCAGGCTCGCCGCTGCGACTGCGCTCGTAATTGCGGCCTTCCGCAAGCTGCTTCTCGACGAGCTGCGACATGGTCGAGCGCACGGCCGCCATGTGGGCATCGAGGATCCGCCGGTCGCCTGAGACCAGAGCCAGGATCGAGGCGGATTTGGGCATGGAAAAGGTGAGATCGAGACCCAACCTGCGCCCCTCGACCTGCCCCACCTTGTCCCCGTCGGGCAGATGGCCGTTGAGAATGGCTTCAAACGCATCGCGCTCGACCGTTCCCTCGAGCCCGAGTGCGCGCGCACCCTCGCCAGCCCAGACCCCCGCTTCCGCGCTCTCTTCTGCCGTGTAGTAGTTGTCGTTCGCGAAATAATTGGCAGCACCACCGGACGAACGAACCGCTGCGATGGAATGCATGGCCTAAATCTCCATGCCGTCGTCAGGCGCGATCTCGGGTTCATCGGTGCCTTTAGGCCCGCCCGCGGATCGCTCGATCCGGGTCTCCGGTTCAAGGGCTTCACCCAGCTCGCGCGCGTTCTGGTTCACGCGCTGTCCTGCCGCTTTGGCAGCTGGCTGTGTGATTGCTTTTGCCTCACTTGGCGCATGGCGGGAATGGGTGTCGGCGACAGGCGAGGCGGCGCCCGCACGGAACGACATTGTCGCTCCGATACGGCCCCCTGGCGGACCGCTCTCGGCGACAACCTGCGGCGGTAGAGGCTCTGCCTCATCATGCCCCGGCTCCGCCGCGGCGGGCCTTGCCTGTTTCTCATCGGGCTCGATCAGATTTGCAGGTCGCAGCTCATCCCTGGTCTCCCGGCCACCCTTGTCTTCCGCACCGTCAGCCTCACCGCCCGCGGCATTCGAGAACTCGATCGGCTCGACATTCTCGCGCAGGACATAGCCATCGGCGACCTTGGGATAGTCCTTCCAGGCAAGCTTGATCCGAGCGGCGTCGAAGCCTTCGGGAAACACCACGAAGCCGCGCAGCGAGGGCAGCTTCATGATGTCGTCGGGCAGCACCAGAGGCTGGACTTCGGAGCGCGGAGTGATCGTCGCGGCGTCGCGGATGTTGGAATAGCCGTAGCTGTAGGCTTCATCCATCATTCGCACTTCGCGGTGGCCAATGTAGTCCGAGCAATGCTCGGCGGTGTCACGGTCGGCCGCGGCCAGGATCAGCTTTGTGCGCGCCAGCGAGGCGAGGTTCTGCGCGCCTTCCTTGCCGTAAGTCTCCGAAAGCTTGGCGAACGAATGGATGCCGAGCACGAAGGCGCCGCCAAAACCTCGTGCGGTCTGCAAACCGTCTTCGATTGCCGGCAGGCGGTGGAGCGCATGCACCTCGTCGAAGAAGAACCAGGTGCGCAGGTCCCGCGTGCGCGGCAGGCGCATCAGGGTATGAACAGCCAGGTTCATCCACAGCGACAGCAGCGCCCGGTTTAGCACCAGTTCGTTGTGCGAGGAGGTAATGAACAGGATCGAACCCGGCTTGTCCTCGACGCGAATCCAGTCGCAGATCGAAAACGGCGCCTTGCCCTCTGGGAGGAAGCGAAGGGCCTGCGCGTTGGTGTTGAACACAGCCCGGATCGATTCCGCCATCTTGGCCGCCTCGGGCGCGGTCAGCGGGTCGGCGACGGTGTTCTCGAGCATCTTGTGGACAGCCTTGAGGTCGGCCATCATCAGGCGGCTTGCGAGTGCCTGGTTGGTCGCCTGACCTTCCTTGATAAGCTTGATGCAGGACTCGACGAACAGCGTGCGCGCAGCGAGCATCCAGAAGGGTTCCGCGCCGCCGCCGTCGGCGGGCAGCAGTGCGGCGGCGATGCCAGTAAAATCGGCGTGGTTCTTCGCTTCTCCGAACACCGACCACGACGGACAACGCTCGTCCATCGGGTTGAGGATGATGTCGGTTTCCGGGTTGTAGAAGGCTTCAACGTAGGCGCCAGTGAGGTCGAAGACGACAGCCCGGTCGCGCCGCACCCGCATCTGCGCGATAAGTGCGCGCATCTGGGTTGTCTTGCCGGTACCGGTCGAGCCGATCATCATCGTGTGCGACTGTTCGGTGCGCCAGGGGAAGGGGATACCGGCCATCGAATAGACATGATGGATACCCGCCGCCTTTCGGTCTTCGAGGCTCATTGCCATCACCTGATCGAAACTCTTGCCGGGCAGTTTCTCGGCGATCTCCTGGTCCAGCAGCGCGCGATTGTGGGCGTTGATGACACTGGCCAGCTCTGCCCCATCGACCAGCATCGCGCCGCGTTGATGTCGCTCCTCGAGGATCGACTTGCCGCGCCGCTTCGAGAAGTCGACGAACCAGACCGCGAGCGGCACGGCGACGAACAACGAGATGAACAGCGAGCCCCAAATGGCGCGCATGAGCTTGTTCCAGGCGATCACCACATCGGGGTGCGAGGCCACCATCGAAATCGGCGCCGGGATCACTTCGCCCGATGGCACGGTAAGGTTGATCACCTTGCTCGGCGAGAACTCCATGAAGGCCCAACCGGCGGCATAGATCCGCATCAGGATCATCTCGATTTCGTGTTCGTGAAGCCGCAGCGCGAGGACCACCGAGAGCACGAACAGGAAGGTGAAGAACCAGACCAGGAAGGGCAGCCGGGCAGAGGCAAACCACATCAGGAATTCATGAGTGATGAGCTGCGAGCCGCGGGTGAAGTCACCGGCATTGCGCGGCATCGTTCCGCGCGCCGAATGGTGCTGCAACTTGCCCGGCCGAGCGCGGTCCGACCAGGTGTCAGGCCCCGCCATGGAAGACCTCCATGCGCCGCTCGGCTTCGGTCAGGAGTTCATCGTGAACCTCGGGATATTCGCGCTGGACCATGAGGTCGAGCGCGAGGAAGGTATACTCGGACGAGAACTGCCGCCGACGATCCTGTTCGGACGAACCGGAAAGGTCATCAAGGAAACGCTCGATGGCGATTCGCAGGAGCTTGGATCGGGAGATATTGCGCGAGGCCGCAGCGGCATTGGCCGCCTCGGCAACCGATCCGGGAAGCCGGACCGAAATCAGGACTGTTTCTGTCATCACCAAACCCTCCGAAAAGGGCCCGGTGGGGATTGCGCCAGAATGTTTTAGGCCATCGTCGATGGCTTGGCAAGGGAAGGGAAGGCCGGCGCCTGCCGTATTCTAATGTATTACGCCCTAAATGGCGCATTTGCGTTGTCTGCATTTGTGTTCAGCAATTTGCACACTTTGTGATACACAGAGACGATTGCTGTATACGCGCACAATTCCGCCAAATCGCCTGACGGCCATGCCGTGTACGGTCTGCAACTCTTCCCCTCAATCCGATGCCTTGTGTCTGGTGGGTGGTTTCTGGTCTTTGATGCGCATAGAGTCGAGCCTTGACCGCTTGTCCTGGAGCCAAGAAACGCCGCTGATTACAGGACGGGCAGCACAATTTATTTGCAGGGCCGATGGCACAGGGCTTGCCACTGACAGCGCTGCTTGGAATCCTCGCGCACGGGAGGTTTCAGCGCCAACCCACGAGGTATCATCATGGCCAGGAAAGGAAGTCTTGAAGCGGAACGACAGGCGATCGCAAAGGAGCGGAGCGCACTGGAAGCGCGCGAAGCGAAGCTGCGGGAAAGCGAGCAGGTTGCCATGGCCGAACTGTTGAGGAAGTCAGCACTCGGCAAGGCTCCGTTTGAGAGGGTTGAAGCATTCTTCGCCGCTCTTGGAAAGCTCGGCCTGGACGAAGCGGAGAAGCGCCTGCGGGCAAGCTGAAACCGGTCTCGGCAGAGACCAGCGCAGCCGGGGCTCGATGCCTCGGCTGCGCTT
>VFQM010000800.1_pt1 | contig 31764 bp, 29 predicted proteins | sample 3512391 | NCBI WGS metagenome assembly VFQM01 (sample SAMN10412369, study PRJNA504923) | tailings metagenome | isolation source: Replicate 1 from Balatoc abandoned mine | place: Philippines
CATTTCGGCTGAACACGTTCGTCATCGATCAATTGCTGAATTGTTCAGCGTGTCCCTAAGAGAGGAGTACAACCTTGGAGCCATGCGTCTGCAGACCTCGACGCTGCGGCGGTGGGTGAACCAGCAGGACTGTGCCGCTGCCGCGACAGAGCTGAGGCGCTGGGTCTATGGCGGCGGCAAGGTGTTGTCCGGGTTAGTGGCAAGGCGCGAGGCGGAGGCACAGCTGCTACGGTAGATCGTTCGCGCCATGCATGTTGTTGAGCGCTTCAGCAGAGCATCGGACTTCTATACGAAAGGCCAAACGGAATTCAATCGCGATGCGCCGGGCTGTGCATACATTTTCTCCGGATTCCCCGGCGCTCCCAAACCGGCCCGGGTTTTGGCCACGTCGCGAGCAAGGGGGGACCGGGACTGAGGTCGATTGTAAATAGTGGACACGAACGGAATCGCATGCGTCGATTCGGTCTCGTCTTGCTGAAGGCGGCGGGCCGCTTGATGCATCATGCGCGCTGCGCCGCGGCCGACCCGAACAGGTCACGCCCCGCCTCCACCACGACCCGCACCGCCGGGTGGCTGATGCGCCGCTCGCCGGTGATGAGCCAGAACGCCTCGCGCACGTCCTCCACCCGGCCCGCCTCGCGCACGCCGTAGCGCGCCGCGATCTCCCCGGCCAGGTTGGCCGGACCCGGAAAGAAGCCCGCGCCCGCCTGGCCAAAGGCCTTCATCAGCGCGCCGTCGTCGAAGTCGCCGACCACGTCCGGATTCAGGCGCGCCTCGCCCAGCCAGTGCTCGATCTGGCCGCGCACGGCGGCGTCGGGGCCGGGCAGCAGCAGGGGCGCGGCGTCGAGGCAGGCGGGAAATGCCGCGCAGCGGTCAGCCAGCGCCGGCGCGGCGAAAAAGGCGACGGCGCATTCCCCCAGCTTGTGGCTGTGGCCGCGCACCGCCAGCCCGCCGGGCATGGGCCGGTCGGCCACGATCATGTCCAGGCGCAGCAGCGCCAGTTCGCCGAGCAACGCGTCCAGCCGGCCTTCGCGGCAGGCCAGACGCACCGGTTCGGGCAGGCTGGCGACTGGCGCGAGCAGCCGCCAGGCCATGGACTTGGGCACCACGTCGCAGATGCCGACGCGCAGCTCCGCCCTGGGCCGGCCCTGGCGCGCGCCGAGCGCGGATTTCATTTCCTCGCCCAGGTTCAGCATCTCGTCGGCATAGGACAGGGCGACCCGTCCCGCCTCGGTGAGCGCCAGCCCCCGCCCGGCTGGCCGGAACAACGCCACGCCCAGCGCGTCCTCCAGCAACTTGACCTGGCCGCTGACGGTCTGCGGCGTCAGATGCAGGCGCTCGGCGGCCCGGGCCACGCTGCCCATGCGGGCGACGGTCCAGAAATAGCGCAGATGCTTGAGATTCATGGAGTCATGATTGTTCGGTTATTGTCGAACAGTATATGAAAAATATTCGACTTTTCCAGCACCCATTCGGAGCGTACATTGACCTTGTTTTCTCATCCATCAGGAGCACCGACATGCAGATCGACATCCGCGCCCAGGGCTTTCCGCTTACCGAGGACCTGCGCGAACACGCCGGGCGACGGATCGCCTTCGCCCTGTCCCGTTTCCATGATCGCATGGAGCGGGTGAGCCTGCGGCTCGCCGACGACAACGGTCCGCGCGGCGGCGTGGACAAGCGCTGCCAGGTCCGCGTGCGTCTTCGCGGCCTGCCGGAGGTGGTGATCACGGAAGTGTCCGAGGATGTCCACGCCGCCATCGACCGCGCCGCCGACCGCGCCGGGCGCACGCTGGCACGGCGGCTGGCGCGGCAGCGCGAGTTCGCGCCCGGGGAATCGCCGGGCCGGGCCGATGAAGCCCGCGAACAGCCGGGCGAGACGCGGTCGTGAGCGCCCCGACGGATCCGGTCATCCTCGCGGCCGCGGCTGCGCTGCGCAGCGGGGACGTGGTGGCCTTCCCCACCGAGACCGTGTACGGCCTGGGGGCCGACGCGCGCAACGCGGACGCGGTGCGCAAGGTCTACGCCCTCAAGGGCCGGCCCGCCGACCATCCCCTGATCGTGCACGTCACGGGCAGGGAAGCGGCCGGGCAGTGGGCCGCCGCAATCCCCGAGGCGGCGCGGGTGCTGATGGCCCGTTTCTGGCCCGGCCCGCTGACCCTGGTGCTGCCGGCGCGCGACGAGGTCTCGCGCCTGGTCACCGGCGGCCAGGACAGCGTCGCTCTGCGCGCGCCGCGCCATCCCGTGGCGCAAGCCCTGCTCAAGTCCTTCGGCGGCGGACTGGCGGCGCCCTCGGCCAACCCGTTCGGGCGTCTGAGCCCCACCGAGGCCAGGCATGTACGGAGCTACTTTCCGGAATTGACGGTGCTGGACGGAGGCCCCTGCTGCCTGGGTCTGGAATCCACCATCGTCGCCCTGCTGGGATCGCGCCCGCGCGTGCTGCGCCCCGGCGCGCTATCGCTTGCCGCCCTGCGCGAGGCGCTGGGAGGCATGGCGATCGACCTGGGTGGGACCGACGCGGCCCAACCCCGCGTTCCCGGCGCGCTGCCGGCCCATTACGCCCCCGCCACGCCGCTGGAGGTCGTTCCCGCCGAGCGGCTGGCGCGCCGCGCCGAGGGTCTGTGGGCGCAGGGGCTGCGGGTGGCGGTGCTGCGTCGTCGCTGCGGCCCGTGGCAAAGCCCCGCCTTGCCGCCCGTGCCCCGTTTTCTCCTGCCCACCGGCCCCAGGGGCTATGGCCGGCTGTTGTATGCCCGTCTGCGCGAGATCGACCGCTTCGGTTTCGACCGCCTGCTGGTGGAGGCGCCCCCGACGGAAGAAGACTGGTGGGCCGTCAACGACCGCCTGGCGCGCGCGGCCCGCGGTCATCTTCAGGAGGTGGCGTCATGAACAAACTTGGTCTTTTCGGTCTGGCCGCCCAGGTGGCGCCCAAGATCCTTCAAGTGCGGCGGCACACCTGGATCCTGCTTGGCGTGGGCCTGTTCGTCCTGCTAGGGTTGCTGGTCTGGGCCGCCATCGCGGCTCTGGGCTGGTTCTTCGGTCAGGTGCAGGGCTGGAGCGCCGGCGCGCTGGAACAGGTGGAACGACAGATCGAGCAGGTCATGCCCGGTGCACGGGAGAAACTAGGCGAGTTCGTGCCCGCGCTCAAGCAGGAAGCGCTGCCGACACGCGATGTGTCCGGCACGGACGTCGCACCCGTGGCGCGCTATCCGGGTTTCGTGCGCACCCATTGGCACCGGGAAGGCAGGCAGGTCACAGTCAAATATGAAGGTCGGGCGGATTATGCGGCGGTGCTCGACCATTACGTCCAGGGCTTCACCGCGCTGGGCTATGCGCAGGAGGTGCAGTCCGCCACGCCCGAGGCCGAGGCCCACGCCTGGTCCAAGGGGAAGCAGCGCTATCTCGTGAAGATCGCCGGCCAGCCCAAAGGCGTGGTGGCCGTAGCGATCGAAACCACTTTGGAGTAACCGGGAGTCCGCCATGAAACGCCAAGCCATCCACTGAAACCCCAAGGTGACCACCCTGCGCCCTCAAGTCCCCACAACCAACTCCAGGTTGACCTGCCCGGCATGTGGCTTCGTCAAATCGGAAACCATGCCGACGGATGCATGCCAGTGGTTTTACGAATGCACCAACTGCCACGCGCTCCTGCGCCCCCAACCCGGTGACTGCTGCGTGTTCTGTTCCTATGGGGACATCCCCTGTCCGCCGGCGCAAACAGCCGGTAAGTCGGGATGCTGTAGCGCCTGACAACTTCAGGGAAAGGACAAGCCATGTTCTCCATCCACGGTGTCACCGGCCAGACCTTCCGCGGCACTCTGGAGCATCTGGTCCAGGTGCCGGGCGCGTTTGCCGCGCGCCACGCCCGCGGCATCCAACGCGAGGGCGAGGAACTGGGCGCGGAGTTCGAACTCGTGCGGCGGCGCGTGGAAGATCAAGCAAAACAGGACGCCGACCCGCGCTATGCCCGCGCGGCGGCAGCCTACATCCAGGCCTTGCATCCGGACGGACAGCGCGAGCCGGTGCGGCACGCCTACCAGGTCATGAGCCGGTCGGTGCTGACCTTGCGCGCCAGGGACACTGTGGAAGCCGCTTGGCGCGGGCTTGTGGCGCGCGGTGTGCGCCAGGCGCCGGCGCTGGAGCCCAGCCGGGGTTTGGTAGGGCTGGTTTCGGAACGCGAACTGCTCACTGTCATCGACCTCGAAGGCAAGACACCCACCGGCGGGCTCCACCGCCCCGTGCGCGAGGTGATGACGAGCCCGGTGGCTGCGCCGATCCGGTCACCGACATCCGCCGCATCGCCCGCGTGCTGCTGGACTCGGGCCTCACCGCCCTGCCGGTGGTGGACGCGTCGGGCAAACTGGCGGGCGTCATCTCGCGCGGCGACATCCTGCGCGCCGCCCTGGCCGACCCGCCCCTGAGTCTCTGGATTTGACCGCGAAAGGAGCATGGGAATTTGACTATAGTTTGTAGTGGAGTAAAGGGGCGTCGGGCGCCAACGGCACCCGGCGCATTGTTTGAGGTTGGTCTTTCAATAGGAGTTTGTCATCATGACAGAGCAGAAACCAGGCAGCACCGGAACGCAACCGCAACAACCGCCCGCTGACGACGCGATGACCGCGCCGCCGGAGCGGGTGGAAATGATCGCCGTCGCGGCCTATTACTTCGCCGAGCGGCGCGGCTTCGCCCCGGGCCAGGATCTGGAGGACTGGCTGCAGGCCGAAAAGGAGATTGACGCCGGCGCGGCCGGCACCACCGCCCAGACCTGAGGGCGCGGGATGGGCGGCAACATGAAGACAGCCTATCGCGACGGTTCATGGCGTCTGTTGCTGCTCGTCCCCTTGCTGGCGCTGCTCGGCGCGCTGCCGGTTCGGGCCGGGGAGGTGCATCTCTTGAGCGTGAAGGGCGCCATCGGCCCGGCTTCCGCGGACTATCTGGCGCGCGGCATCGAGCGGGCGAAGGAGGCCGGGGCGCGCCTGGTGGTGATCGAGATGGACACACCGGGCGGGCTGGACACTTCGATGCGCGCCATCATCCAGGCGATTCTGGCCTCGCCGGTGCCGGTGGCGAGCTACGTCTCGCCCCAGGGCGCACGCGCGGCCAGCGCCGGCACCTATCTGCTTTACGCCAGCCATATCGCGGCGATGGCGCCGGCCACCAACCTGGGCGCCGCCACGCCGGTGGAACTGGCGCCCATGGGCGCGCCCGACCGCCCCGCCGACAAGCCGCGCGGGGAGGGGGGAAGGAACGGTGAAAGGGACGCGAAAAACGGCGAGGCCCGGCCGGCGCCGCCCGCCGACGCGAAGGCGCGCAAGGCGGTCAACGACGCCGCCGCCTACCTGCGCGGACTGGCCGAGTTGCGCGGGCGCAACGCGGACTGGGCGGAGCGGGCGGTGCGCGAGGCGGCCAGCCTGCCGGCCGAGGCGGCGCTGCGGGAAAGGGTGATCGACATCGTCGCGGTCGACGTCGCCGATCTTCTCAAACAACTACATGGCCGCAAGGTGAAGCTGGCGAGCGGCGAGCTCACGCTCGACACGGCGGGGCTGGCCGTCACCCGCGTCGAGCCGGACTGGCGCAGCCGGCTGCTGTCGGTCATCGGCGATCCGGGCATCGCCTACATCCTGCTGCTCCTGGGCATCTATGGCCTGCTCTACGAATTCTCCAACCCCGGCATGCTGTTCCCCGGCGTGGTCGGCGGCATCTGCCTGCTGCTCGCCCTGTTCGCGCTGCAAATGATGCCGGTCAACTATGTCGGCCTGGCGCTGGTCCTGCTCGGCATCGGCTTCATGCTGGCCGAAGCCTTCCTGCCCAGCTTTGGTGCTTTGGGCGTGGGCGGCGTCATCGCCTTCGTGCTCGGCTCGGTGATGCTGATCGACACCGACCTGCCCGGCTACGGCATCTCCTGGACGCTGATCGCGCCGCTGGCGGCTGTCTCGGCCCTGTTCAGCTTCGCCGTCGCCGGCCTGGCGCTGCGTGCCCGGCAACGGCCGGTGCTCACCGGCGGCGAGGAACTGCCGGGCATGGAGGGCGAAGCCCTGGAGGACATCGCAAGCGAAGGCTGGGCGCGCGTGCATGGCGAACGTTGGCGGGTGAAAAGCCGCGTGCCGCTGCCGCGCGGCGCGAGAGTGTGGGTCGCGGCGCGGCATGGCCTGACCCTCGAAGTGGAACCGATCGACGCGACCAAGGAGAACGACCATGTTTGAAATCGGCTGGCTGACCATCCCCCTCGTCCTGCTGACGCTGCTGGCGTCCAGTTTCCGCATCCTGCGCGAGTATGAGCGCGGCATCGTGTTCATGCTCGGGCGCTTCTGGAAGGTGAAGGGGCCTGGCCTGGTGATCGTGCTGCCGGGCATCCAGCAGATGTTGCGGGTGGACCTGCGCACCGTGGTGTTCGACGTGCCCAGCCAGGACGTGATCTCGCGCGACAACGTCTCGGTGAAGGTGAACGCGGTGGTGTATTTTCGCGTCGTCGATCCGGCCAAGTCCATCCTGCAGGTGGAGGACTACCTGAACGCCACCAGCCAGCTCGCCCAGACCACGTTGCGCGCGGTGCTCGGCAAGCACGAGCTGGACGAGATGCTGGCCGAACGGGAAACCCTCAACCAGGACATCCAGCAGGCGCTGGACGCGCAGACCGACGCCTGGGGCATCAAGGTGTCCAACGTCGAGATCAAGCACGTGGACATCGACGAATCCATGGTGCGCGCCATCGCCCGCCAGGCCGAGGCGGAACGCGAACGGCGCGCCAAGATCATTCACGCCGAGGGCGAATTGCAGGCCTCCGAGAAGTTGCTGGCGGCGGCGGAAATCCTCGCGCGCCGGCCCCAGGCCATGCAGTTGCGCTACCTGCAGACCCTGACCGGCATCGCCGGCGACAAGTCCAACACCATCGTCTTCCCGGTGCCGGGTGAGCTCGTGGATCTGCTGCTGCGGCGGCAGCCGTCGGTTGGCGGCGAATGAGACCGCTGGCGCGATGAAGGAATTCTGGCTCTGCTTCGTGCCCCTGTTCGTCGCCGTGGACGCGGTCGGCATCCTGCCGACATGGCGCGGCGAGGACCGCCGCGGCGATCGCCGCCATCGCCGTCATGATGATGCGCAAGGGGATCGAGACCTACATCGCGATGTGAATTGCCGACTGACCGCAGGGAGGATTTCATGAAAGCCATCCACACCATCGTTGCCGCCACCGACTTCTCGCCCGCCGCCGACAGGGCCGTGCTGCGCGCGGTGTTCATCGCCAAGCAGCTCGGCGCCGAGCTCACCCTGCTGCACGTGGTGCCGCCCCTGGCGCTGTATCCCGGCATGCGGATCGGGCCGGATGCCGAAACCTGGGCCGCCGCCGGCGAACACGCCGCCGCGGGGAGGCTCGAGGCCCAGGCGCAAATCCTGCGGGAACACTACGCCGTCAGGGTCCACACGGCGCAGCGCATCGGCCGGGCCTATCGCCAGATCGCCGATCATGCCGCCGCGATGGACGCCGGGCTCGTGGTGGTGGGCGCGCGCGGCGAGAACAGCCTGGCGCGCCTGCTGCTCGGCTCCACCGCCTGGCGTCTGCTGCGGGTGCGCCGGGGGCCGGTGCTGGTGGTAAGGAACGCCCCGTTCGAGGCCTATCACCGGCCGCTGGCGGCGGTGGATTTCTCGCCCGACAGCCGCGCGGCGCTCGCCTGGGCGGCGCGCCTGACAGCCGACGGCCGTCTGGACGTGTTGCACGTGCTGCCGCGGGAAGACGAGGAGGGCCTGCGCGGCGCCGGTCTCGACAGTCAGGCGATCCAGCAGCGGAAGGCGGAGATGCACGCCATCGCCGACAATCTGATGGCCAACCTGCTGGCCGATCTGCCCGTCCGGGCGAGCGGGCAGGTCGAGACCGGCAGCGCGCCCAAGGTGATCCTGGAGCGGGCCGCCGAGCGGCGCGCCGGGCTGATCGTCCTCGGCCGGCACGGCATCGGCGGCCTGGAGGAATGGCTGCTGGGCAGCGTGAGCAAGGACGTGGCTCAGGCGGCGGATTGCGATGTGCTGTTGGTGGGCGCGGATGGGACTGCGTAACCGGCTGCTGATCCTGGCGCTGGCGCTCGCCGTCCTGACCGGCTGCGCGCCGGCGCGGCATTGGGAAGCGGCCCTGGTGCTCGCCGACGTGGCCGCGGGCGAGGCGCCGTCGCGGCTCAAGGCCAAGACCGCCGCGCCTGCCCGCGCGCCTGTTAGCTATACCGTGTCCGGCCGCGACCGCACGGGTGACCTCTATACCCCTGGCGAGGGTGCCGCGCGGGCGGGCATCGTCCTGGTGCCAGGCGCGGTGCCGCTGGGCAAGGACGACCCGCGCATCGTCGCCTTCGCCACCACGCTCGCGCGCGCGCGCTTCGCCGTGCTGGTGCCGGAGATCGAGGGGTTCCGCCAGCTGCGGATCCAGCCCTCGGACGCCCGCGTGGTGGCCGACGCCTTCGTCTGGCTCGCCGGGCGGGACGACCTCGCCCCGGCGGGCCGGGCGGGCATGGCCGCCTTCAGCTACGGCGTGGGCCCGGCGCTGCTGGCCGCGCTGCAGGAGGACGCGCGCATGCGGGTGCGCTTCGTCGTCGGGGTGGGCGGCTATCACGACCTGTCCCGCGCCGTCCGCTACTTCACCACCGGCTACTATCGGGCGGCGGGCGCCTGGCAATACCTGACACCCGACGACTACGGCAAGCTGGTGCTGGTGTCTTCCGCCCAGTCCTACCTGGGCGAGGCCGATGCCGAGCTGCTCGCCGCCATGGCCGAGCGCCGCCTGAAGGACCGCGCCGCCGACCTCTCCGACCTGGCGGCGCGGCTGGGACCGGCGGGGCGGGCGGTGTACGACCTGGTCACTAACAGCGACCCCGAGGCCTTCCCAAAGCGCTTTGCGGCGCTGCCGGCGCGCCTGCGCGCGGACCTCGCCGCCCTGTCCCTGCACGACAAGGATCTGGGCGGACTGGCGGCGCGGCTGATCCTGGTGCACGGCCGCAACGACGACCTCATCCCCTGGACCGAGAGCGTGGCGCTGGCGGCGGCGGTGCCGCCCGGTCAGGCGCGCCTGTACCTGCTCGATGCCATTCTCGGCCACGTCGACCTGTCGCTCTCCCATGTGCTGACCTGGCAGTTCCTCAGCCGGGAGCTGCCGGACATCCTGCGCATGGGGCGCGCGGTGGATGCGCTGCTCGCCGAACGGGAGGCGCCGTGACGCGGCGAGGACGCCTCGCAGGGCTCGTCCTGCTCACCCTCGCCGCGGCGGCGGCGGGCTTCGCCTTCGTGCCGCCGGTGCCGCAATGGCCCGAGTATCATGACTTCGCCGACCGGCGCGCCTGGCTGGGGCTGCGCAACGGCCTCGATGTGGCCTCCAACGCCCTGTTCACCCTGGTGGGGCTGGCCGGGCTTCAACGCCTGCTCGCCACCCGACGCCGGCCGGTCCTCCTGGACCCGCGCGAACGCTGGCCCTGGCTGGTTTTTTTCCTCGCCCTGGTCCTGCTCGGCCCGGCCTCGGCGTACTACCACCTCGCCCCGGACAACGCCCGCCTGTTCTGGGACCGCCAGGCCATGAGCGCGGTATTCATGGCCTGGCTCGCGGTCCAGCTTGCCGAGCGGGTCGGCCCGCGGGCCGGAGTGCTGGCGCTGCCCGCGCTGCTGGCAACCGGGGCAGGCGCGGCGCTGTACTGGATCCTGAGCGAGGCCGCCGGCGCGGGCGACTTGCGCGCCTGGGGACTGGTGCATTTCTATCCGATGCTGCTGATCCCGCTGCTGCTCGGGCTGTTTCCGGCCCGCTACACCCGCGCCGGTGACGTGCTCGCGGTCCTCGGGTTGTACGGGCTGGCCCTCGCGGCCGAGTGGCTGGACCGGCCGCTGTTCGAGTTGACCGGCCTCATCTCCGGCCACACGCTCAAGCACCTGCTCGCGGCGCTGGCGGCGGCCTGGGCGCTGCGCATGCTGGTCGCGCGGCGCGCGATCGCATCGTTTGAGCAAAAGGAGCGCGCAGCATGACCCCCATCGACACCCTGATCGCCCCCATCGAAAACCTGGCCGGCCGGCCCGAGGCGCCCGCCCTGCTGGCGATGGCCGCCGACGGCGCGCGCACGGTCAGCCGCGGCGAACTGCGCGACGAGGTCCGGGGCCTGGCGGCGGGGCTCTCGGCCCGGCTCGATCGGGGCGACACCGTGGCCGTGTTCGCCGCCGACAGCCCGGCGTGGATCGCCGCCGCCCTGGCCGCGATCCGCGCCGGCATGGTGGTGCTGCCGCTGGACGTGCAGGCCTCGAACGAGAACCTGGCGCACATGCTCGCCGACAGCGGCGCGCGCCTGGTGTTCACCACCGCCGACCGGCTCGAACGCCTGGCGGGCGCGGACATCCGGGTGGCGCTGCTGGACGCGCCGGCGGGCGACCCGCGCGGCCTCGCGGCGCTCATGGCCGAACCGGCCGCGCTGCCCGAGCCGGCGCCGGCGGACCCCGCCGCCCTGTTCTACACCTCGGGCACCACCGGGCTGCCCAAGGGGGTGCCGCTCACCCACGCCAACCTCGCCTTCCAGTTGAACGCCATCGCCGCCACCGGCCTTCTCGTCCCCGGCGACCGGGTGGCCCTGCCGCTGCCGCTGCACCACGTCTATCCCTTCGTCATGGGCGTGCTGACGCCCGTGGCCCTGGGCCTGCCGCTCATCATCCCGCAGGCGCTCACCGGCCCGCAGGTGGTGCGCGCGCTCAAAGAGGGCGAAGCGACGGTGATGATCGGCGTGCCGCGCCTGTACGCGGCGATGTTCGCGGCCATCGAGGCGCGGGTGGCGGCGCGCGGGCCGCTGGCGGCGGCGCTGTTCGCGCGCCTGCTGGCGTTCTCCGTGTGGGCGCGCCGGCGCCTGGGCCTGCACCTCGGCCGGCGGCTGTTCGGCCACCTGCACGAACGGCTCGCCCCCCGCCTGCGCCTTCTGGCCTGCGGCGGGGCGGCCATCGACCCGGCGCTCGCCTGGCGTCTGGAGGGCCTGGGCTGGCGCCTGGCCATCGGCTACGGACTCACCGAGACGGCGCCGCTGTTGACCATGAACCTGCCGCCCTCGTCGCGGCTGGATTCGGCCGGCCGGCCGGTGCCGGGGGTGGAGATCAGGATCGACGCGCCGGCGGGACAGGTGGGCGAGGTGCAGGCGCGCGGCCCCAACGTCTTCGCCGGCTACCGCAACCTGCCGGAGAAGACCCGCGAGGCCTTCACCGCCGACGGCTGGTTCCGCACCGGCGACCTGGGCCGGCTGGAGGACGGCTGGCTGGTGCTGACCGGGCGCGCCAAGGAGCTCATCGTCACCGCCGGCGGCGAGAACATCCAGCCGGAGGAGGTGGAACGCGCCTTCGCCGCGCACCCCTTCATCCTAGAATTCGCCCTGCTGGAGTGGCGGGATCGTCTCGCGGGCCTGGCGCTGCCCGAACCGGGGGCGATCCGGCGCGCCGGGCTGACCGACGTCGAGGCCGCCGTGCGCCAGGCGGTGAGCGAAATCAATCCGAGGCTGCCCAGCTACCAGCGCGTCAGCGAGCACGCCGTCACCCGCGACCCGCTGCCGCGCACGCGCCTGGGCAAGCTGCGCCGCCACGAACTGCCGCGCGTTTACGCCGAAGCCAAGGCCGGCCGGGCCGAGGCCGCCGCGCCGCTGGCGCCGGAACGCTGGGCCGAGCCGGACCGCCTGCTGCTGGAAGATCCGGCGCTCGCACGGGTCTGGGCGGCGCTGGCGCGGCGCTACCCGGATCGCCACCTCGCCCCCGACACCGGCCTGCGCCTGGACTTGGGCGTGGACTCCCTAGGCTGGCTCGACCTCGCGGTGGAGGTGCAGGCACTGACTGGGGCGGAATTGAGCGAGGAATCGATTGCCCGCATCGAGACGGTGCGCGACCTGCTGCGCGCCGTGCAGACCGCCCCTGCCTCCGACCACGCCCGCTCCTGGCAGCGTCCGGCGGAAGTGCTGCCAGCGCGCGAACTGGCCCGGCTGCGCCCGCACCGCGGTCCCATGCGCGCCGCCCACCGCCTGCTCATCACCGCTAACAGTCTGATCATGCGCCGCGCCTTCCGCCTCCGGGTGGAGGGGCTGGAACACTTGCCGGACGGCCAGTTCGTGCTGGCGCCCAACCACACGAGCTTCCTTGATCCCTTCGCCGTTGGCGCCTGCCTGCCCGCCGCCACGCACCTGCGCACCGCTTGGGGCGGCTTCACCGGCATCGCCTTCGGCAACTCGGTCACGCGCTTCCTCTCCCGCATCGGCCGCGTGTTGCCGGTGGACCCGGACCAGGGCGCGGCCTCCGCGCTCGCCCTAGCGGCGGCGTCCCTCGACCAGGGCGACCATCTGGTCTGGTTCCCCGAGGGCCGGCGTTCCCCCGACGGCCAACTGCAAGCCCTGCGGCCTGGTCTGGGCCTGCTCATGGCGCGCTCGCCCCTGCCCGTGGTGCCGGTGCACATCGTCGGCGCCTTCGCGGCCATGCCCCTAGGCCAGCGCTGGCCGCGTCGTTCGCCCATCCGCGTGCGCTTCGGCCCGCCGTTGGACACGCGCGCCATCGTCGCCGAAGTGGGCGAGGAGGCCCCCACCCGCATCACCGAGGCCCTCGCCGCACGGCTTACCGTCCTAGCCAAGGCACAAGATACCCTGAACCAACCCTGAAGGAGCCCATCCATCATGACCGTCCAATCCACCATCCTCGCTGCCACCGACTTCTCGGATCTAGCTCAACTCGCTGTCGAGCGCGCGGCGCGGCTCGCGCAAGAGATCGGCCGCCCGCTGCATCTCCTGCATGTCTACAATGACTTCGCCTGGGCCAATTTGCGCACCCTCGTGCGCCTGCCGCCCGGGGCCGAGATGGCGGACGCGCGCGAACGCCTGTCGGCGCTCGCCGCCGAGTTCGCCGCCCGGCACGGCCTGGCCGGGGTGGAGACCGCCCTCGTCACCGGCCGCGCCGCAGCCGGCATCACCGCGAAGGCGCGGGAGAGCGGCGCCGGGCTCGTCGTGCTTGGCGCCCATGGCGCAGGCATCGTCCAGGAGCTGGCCCTGGGCGGCACGGCCATCAAGGTGCTGCGCGCCAGCCCGTGCCCGGTGCTAGTCACGCGCCGCGATCCTGAACGGCCCTACGCGCGGGTGCTGGTGGCGACGGACTTCTCGGACGCCTCGACCCGCGCCCTGCGGCAGGCCCTGGAGTTCTTTCCCAACGCCGATTTGCATGCCGTGCATGCCTACTCGGTCGCCGGCGAGGGCCAGATGCGCGCGGCGGGCGCCGCCGAGGCGGACATCGCGCGCCACCGCGAGCAGGCGCGCATCGAGGCCGAGCGCCGGATGGCCGCCTTCGTCGCCGACGCCGACTACCGGGCTGCGGGCGGCATCCAGACCTCGGTGGGGTACGGCTATGCCGCCACGGTCGTGCTGGAAGAGGTCCAGCGGCGCGACATCGACTTGCTGCTGGTCGGCCGCCACGGCGCCTCCAGACTCGACGAATGGGCGATGGGCAGCGTCACGCTCAACCTCATGCACCACGCGGCCTGCGACGTGCTGCTGGTGCCTTGATGTTTGCCGTGATGAACGTCTATCCGCCGGGCATGCCCTGGGGCCGGATTTTCGGGACGGAGGGCTCATGACATGAGCTTGTCCGCCTTCGTTTTTCTGGCCCTGGGCCTCGTGTTGCTGTCCCTCGGCGCCGAACTGCTGGTGTGCGGCGCCTCGCGCCTGGCCCTGCGCTTCGGCATCACGCCGCTGGTGGTGGGCCTGACCGTGGTGGCCTTCGGAACCAGCGCGCCGGAACTGGCGGTGAGCGTGCAGGCCGGCCTGGCGGGCCAGGCGGACATCGCCGTGGGCAACATCGTCGGCAGCAACATCTTCAACGTGCTGTTCATCCTGGGTCTGGCCGCGCTGATCCTGCCGCTGGCGGTGTCGCAGCAGCTCATCCGCCTCGACGTGCCGCTGATGGTGGGCGTGTCGCTGCTGTTCCTGATCATGGCGCTCGATGGCCGCATCGGGAAATTCGATGGCGCGCTGCTCGCCGGCGGCATCGTGCTCTACACCCTGTTCGCCATCCGCCAGGGCCGCCGCGAAAGCGCGGCGGTCGAGGCCGAATACGCGCGGGAATTCGGCGGCGGGAGCGCCTGGCTCGGCCGCCTGCCGGCGCAGCTTGCTCTTATCGTCGGCGGCCTGGCGATGCTGGTGCTGGGCGCCATCTGGCTGGTCGACGGCGCGGTGGACATCGCCCGCGCCCTGGGTGTGAGCGAGGCGGTGATCGGGCTGACCATCGTCGCCGCCGGCACCAGCCTGCCGGAAGTCGCCACCTCGGTGGTGGCCGCGCTGCGCGGCGAGCGCGACATCGCGGTGGGCAACGTGATCGGCAGCAGCCTGTTCAACCTCCTGTCCATCGCCGGCATCGCCGCCCTGGTCACGCCCGGCGGGCTTGCCGTGGCCGACTCCATCCTGCGCTTCGATCTGCCGGTGATGCTGGCGGCGGCGCTCGCCTGCCTGCCGATCCTGGCCACTGGCCATGTCATCGCGCGCTGGGAGGGTGGGCTGTTTCTCGGTTACTACCTGGCCTACGCGGGCTACCTCGTGCTGGGCGCCGCCTCCCACGACGCGCAGCCCGCCTTCGGCGGCATCATGCTGGGCTTCGTGCTGCCGCTGACCGGCGTGACCCTGCTGGTGCTGTGGGCGCGGCAGCGGGCGGGTTCGCCGCCGTGAACGCAGTGACGTCCGTGGTACGCGCCGGGCTTACCGCCGCATTGGCGGCGTGCCTAGGGTTCGCCGCCTTGAGCCTGGCCATGGCCCACGGTCTCACGGCGGGTTTCGACCGCGCGCTGCTGGCGGACTTCGCCGCCCTGCGCAGCCCTGGAAGGGATGGTTTTTTCCTAGCCGCGACCTGGCTCGGTTCCGGCTATATCCTGGCGCCGGCGGCGCTTTTGATCGCCGCTGCACTGGCCGCGCGCCGGGAACGGCGGGCCACGGCGCTGTTCGTGCTGACCTATTTCGGCGCGTCGCTCACCACCTGGCTGCTCAAGACGACCGTCGGGCGCGAGCGTCCGGCGCTGCATGCGCCGCTGGTGGAGATCGCTCGGGCGGACGGGTCCTTTCCCAGCGGGCACGCCACCCACGCCGCCGCCTTCGCCTTGGGCCTGTGGCTGCTCGCGGCGCGCTTCCGGCCACGCTGGCGCTGGCCGGTGGGCCTCGCGCTGGCGGCCGTGGTGCTGCTGGTGGCGGCCTCGCGCCTGCACTTGCAGGTACACTGGCCCAGCGATCTGATTGGCGGACTGCTGGTGGCCGCCGGCTGGGCGGGACTGGCGGCGGCGGTTTTTGCAACTCCCGGAGTGAAGCGGACATGAGAAACAAATTCCTCGGCACCGGCGAGCCCGGTTACCGCCCCCTGCGCAAACTCGCGGTCATCGCCTCCGGGCTGCGCTATGCGGTGCTGCACGACTTCAGCGTGATGTACAAGGTGGCGCTGTCGGTCGTCCTACTGGGGGTGGCCCTGTGGTTGCGCGACTGGGTGGACGCGGCGCTGATCCTGCTCGCCACCGGCCTGGTGGTGGCGGCGGAGCTGTTCAACACCGCCATCGAGGCCCTGTGCGATTTCGTCGAGACCCGCCACGACGAGAAGATCGGCATCATCAAGGACATCGCTGCCGCCGGCGCGGGCATGGTCATCCTGGCCTGGTGGGTCGTGCTGGCGGTGGAGCTTGTCCGACTGTGGCCGCATCTGGCGGCCGCCCTGCGGGAATCGCGCCATGCCTTCTGACCGCCGCCTAATCCGCCACCCCTATGCCGGCCGGGAGATCGCCTTGCTCACCCAGCATGGCAAGGAGGCCATCCTCGCAGCCGTGCTGGACGCCGCCTTGGGCTGCCGGGTGCGGCGCGTGGACGGCTTCGACACCGACCGGCTGGGCACCTTCACCCGCGATATCCCGCGCGCAGGCACGCAGATCGAGGCGGCGCGGAAGAAGACGCGCATCGGTATGGATCTCTCCGGCCTGCCCCTGGGGCTGGCGAGCGAAGGTGCCTTCGGCCCCGATCCCTTCCTCGGGGCCGTGCCATGGAACACCGAGCTCGTCCTGCTGGTGGACGAAATCCACGGCATCGAGGTCGCGGGCATGGCGCAGCAGGCCACCCGTTTCGCCCACCGGCTCGCCGGCGAGTGGGAAGAAGCGCGGCGCTTCGCCGAGGAGGCGGACTTCCCGCAACACCATCTCGTGGTGCGGCCCGCGCATCCGGACGACGCGCGCATCGAGAAGGGCATCGGCGACTGGCCCCGGCTCGAGGCGGCGTTCCGGCGCGCCCGTGATCTGGCGGAAAACGGGCTGGTCTGCCTGGAACACGACGTGCGCGCGCACGCCCATCCCACACGCCGCGAAGTCATCCGCCTGGCGGCGGAAAACCTGCGCGACAAGCTGCTGTCGCGCTGCCCGGACTGCGGCGCGCCGGGTTGGTGGCGCGTCGAACGCATTCCCGGCCTGCCCTGTGCCGACTGCGGCGCGCCCACCCGCGAGGCGCGCGCCGAGGTGTGGGGCTGTCCCGCCTGCGGCCGGCGCGAGACGCGCGAACTCGCCACCGCGCCGGCCGATCCGGGCCGCTGCGATTACTGCAATCCCTGAGCGCATGCACGCGAGCCAGCCTGAAACAGCCTTGAGTCCGGAGGCCGAGGCCAGCGCCCGAGCGGTCACCCCGGCGCGGCCCGACCCGGATGCCCGGCGGGCATGGCCGGGGCCACGGACGGCACGCCGGGTGCTGCTGCTGACCTCCGGGCTGGGCTCGGGACATGTGCGCGCCGCCCAAGCCATCGAAGCGGCCTGGCGCGCCGCGGACCCGCAGGCGACGCTGCGGACGATCGATTTCTGGTCGCTCATGGACCCGGGCGTGGCCGATGCCATCCAGCAGGGTTACCTGCGCCTCGCCGGCGCATACCCCGACCTGTATGACCGCGTCTACCGCCTCGATCAGCGCCTCTGGCGCACGCTGCTCGCCGGGGGCGCGGTGCCGGCGTCGTTGCGGCGGGTACTGCGGCTGTTTTCCCGCGACGCATCCCGCCTGCGCCATGGGGGCAACCGAACCGACCGCTGGTTGTTCCTCGCCCTGCTCGGCGCCTTGAAGGGGCGCATGGGGGGCTGGCCGGGGAGCGTGCTGCGGTCCGGACTCCTGAGCTTCGCCTACCGGCGCCTCTCGCGTCGCCTCGGGACGCGCATCCGGGCATTCGGCCCCGATGTGATCGTGGTCACCGAGATGTGGCCGGCCGCGCTGCTCTCGCCCCTGAAGGCGCACGGCGCCGTCGCGGCGCCGGCCGTGGGCGTGTTCACCGACTACGGCGTGCACGACCTGTGGGTGCAGCCCGGCATCGACCACTACTGCGTGGCGAGCGCCGACATGGCGATGGCCCTAGGCGCCGCGGGCGTGGAGGAGGCGCGGATCAGCGTCACCGGCATTCCCCTCATGCCGGGATTCCGCCAGCCGCCTTCGCGCGAGGCGGCGAGAAGCGCGCTGGGCATCGATCCGGGACATTCCGTCGTCCTGCTCCTCGGCGGCGGCCTGGGGCTCGGCCTGGAGGAGGTGGCGAAACAGATGGCGACCTGCGGCACGGATGCGCACTGGCTGGTGGTGGCCGGGCGCAACCAGGCGGCGCTCGAGCGCCTAGGCACGCTGGCGGGCGCTTCCTCGCGGCTGAAGGTGTACGAGTGGACCGAGCACATGGAGCGGCTCATGCGCGCGGCGGACGTGGTGGTGGGCAAGCCCGGGGGACTCACGGTGGCCGAAGCCATGGCCTGCGGACGCCCGCTGCTGGCGGCCCACTGCCTGGGAGGGCAGGAAGGGTTCAACGTGCGCTTCCTGGAGGCGCACGGCGTGGGCCGGCTGGTGCCGGACGCGGACCTGGCCGCGGCGCTGGCGGCGCTGCTGGCGGACCGCGGGCGGCTCGCCGCGATGCAGGAGCGCGCCTGGGCGCTCGGCCAGCGCGACAACGCGCGGCGAGTGGTCGAGATTGCCCTAGCGCTTGCCGAGGCGCGCGTACCCGCGCGCGGCGAAGCGGTGGCCGCGTCATGACCGGCTGGGTACGGCGCGCCGTGCAAGGCGCCTTGATGGGGGTGGATGAGCGGTACCACCGCCGGCACGGTTTGCAGCCCGTCGGCGAGGTGCTGTACGCGGGGCGCGCGCGCTATCGCGGCCCGGCGAGGGAATTCGCGGACGGCACGCGGCTCGCCCCCGGGGACTACATCGGCACGCTGCATTTCAACAACGCCCGCTTTCCCCGCATCGACGCGGACAGCGCCGCGCGTGCGGCGTTGCGCTTCGCGCGGCTCATGCTCGAGTCCATGCGGATTCTCGCCGACCGGGCGCGCCGGGATGCGCGGTTCGCGGATCTGGCGGTCTATCACGCGGTCAGCTGGCTGCCGCCGCACGGCCGGGGGATCGGCTTCATCACCGAACCGTTCCCGGACGGGTCCCGCAAGCGCCTGATCGCCGCGTACTTCCGTCTTCTGGTGTGGGCGTTCGCGCCCGCCGAAGAGACCCGCGCGGAGGCGAAACCGCAGCCTACCGTCTACTGGCTCACCCGCAGAGAGTTGCTGATGCGATTCGGGGAGGGGCGCGATGACGCATGAGGCGACCACGGGGAACGGGCCGCCCGGAACCGGGCGGCTGTACCTGAGCTTCGACGACGGACCGGATCCGCGCTTCACGCCGCGCATCCTCGACCTCTTGGCGCAGGCGGGCGCGCGGGCGACGTTCTTCGTGGTCGGGCGCCGCGCGCTCGCGCAGGCCGCGCTCGTGCGCCGAATCGCGGCGGCGGGGCACGCGCTGGGCAATCACACCTTCAGCCACCGTCATCCCTGGACGTTGCCCGCCGCCCGCGCGCGCCGGGAGGTTCGCGACGGCGCCGCCGCGATCGCCGACCTCACCGGCGTGGCGCCGCGGTGGTTTCGCCCGCCGCACGGGCGGCTGCGCCGATGCATGATCGAGGAGGCCGAACGCGGCGGCCAGCGGCTCGTGCTGTGGGACGTGAGCGCGGTGGACTGGGGGCCGCTCGGCGGCGCGCGCGGGATCGCCCGCCGGCTCGCCGCGGCGCAGGCCGGTGACATCGTCCTCATGCACGACGGCGGCTGGGGCATCAACCGTCCCGAAGCGCTCATCGAGGCGCTGCCGGGGTTTCTCGCTGATCTTACCCGGCGCGGCCTGGCGCCTGACCTGCTGTCCGATCAGGCGTTCAGGGCGGAAGCCGCAGACCAGCGCGCGGACGCAGGACGGATGTCATGAACCTTTCGTCCTGCCCGCGGTCCGAGGCCGGGGCCTGGCGCGGGCGCGCGCCGCGGCCCCGTGCATCACCCATTCCGGAAGACGCGATCTTGAAACCCGCCATGACGACGACCCGCCTGACCCTCACCCGCCCCGACGACTGGCACCTGCACCTGCGCGACGGCGAGATGCTGGCCGCGGTGCTCCCCGACACGGCTCGGCGCTTCGCCCGCGCCATGGTCATGCCCAACCTCGATCCGCCGGTGCGCACGGTGGAGGCGGCGCGCGCCTACCGCGAGCACATCCTGGCGGCGCTGCCGGCGGGCCTGTCCTTCGAGCCGCTGATGACGCTCTATCTCACCGACCACACTTCGCCCGAGGAGATCGTCCGCGCCAGCGAGAGCGGCATCGTCTACGGCGTGGGCGAGGCCTTTCTCGCCGGCGCGACCACGAACGCCCAATGGGGCGTCAGCGACTTCGCCCGCTGCGACGCGGTGTTCGCGGCCATGGAGGAGACCGGCCTGCCGCTGCTGCTGCACGGCGAGGTCACCGACCCCGAGGTCGATGTCTTCGACCGCGAGCGGGTGTTCATCGAGCGGCACCTGATCCCCATCGTCGCGCGTTTCCCGCGCCTCAAGGTGGTGCTGGAGCACATCACCACGCGCGAGGCGGTGGCGTTCGTCGAGGCGGCAGGCCCGAACGTGGCCGCCACCGTCACCGCGCACCATCTGCTGCTCAACCGCAACGCCATGTTCGCCGGCGGCATTCGCCCGCACGCCTACTGCCTGCCGGTGCTGAAGCGCGAGGCGCACCGCCGGGCGCTTGTCGCCGCCGCCACGAGCGGCAGCCCGAAGTTCTTCCTCGGCACCGACAGCGCGCCGCACGAGCGCCGCGCCAAGGAGTCCGCCTGCGGCTGCGCCGGTATCTACACCGCGCATGCGGGCATCGAACTCTATGCCGAGGTCTTCGAGCAGGCCGGCGCCCTCGACCGGCTGGAGGCCTTCGCCAGTTTCCACGGCCCCGACTTCTACGGCCTGCCGCGCAACCGCGACACCGTCACCTTGCTGCGCCAGGACTGGACGGTGCCGGAGGCATTGTCCGCCGGGCGGGAGGCTATCGTGCCGCTGCGCGCCGGCGGGACGATCCGCTGGAGGCTGGCGGCATGATGGGGAACTGCGCCCATGCGCCCGCCGCCCCTGCGCGTTCCGCAATCCCTGCGTGGTATAAGCGCCGCATGCGCCTTCCCACTCCCTCGCCCCCCCCCCGCGACCGTCCCGGCGGCTATCCGCGCGCCATGGGCTGGCCATGGCCATGGCATTGGCCTGGGCGCTGCCAGTCCAGGCCGGCCGCCCCCTGATCACGGACGACGCCGGCATCGTCGAGGCCCGGGCCTGCCACATCGAGAGCTGGTGGCAGGTGGAAGACGGCGGACACGCGTTCTGGGCCCTGCCGGCCTGCAACCCGGGCGGCAATCTCGAAATCACCCTGGGCGGCGCCCGTTTCGAAGGGGGCGACGGCGCCACTTCGGACAGCCGGATCCTCCAGTTCAAGACCCTGTTCCAGCCCCCGACGGAGGCGGGCTGGGGCCGGGGACTGGCGCTGGGCATCCAGCGCGTGGATGACGGCGGGGTCAGCCGCGACGCCTACGCCTATCTGGCGGCCAGCCGCATGCTGGCCGGCGGCGACGCGTTGCTGCATCTGAACCTGGGCTGGCTGCGCCGGGGCGCGACCGACCACCTGGGGCGCGGCGCTGGAGCGGCGCGTGAGCGAAGGGGTCTGGCTGTTCGCCGAGTCTTTCGGCGAAAATCGCGGCCGCGCGCACTACCAGATGGGCGCGCGCGCCTGGCTGGTGCCGGAACGGGTGCAGATCGACGCCACCTGGGGCGAGCGCTTCGGCGGCGGCGCGCGGGTGACCACGTTGGGGCTGGTGTGGGTGTCGCCGCCCTTCCTCCCCTGAGTTTTTTTCGACAGGAACACGACATGCTGCAACTTTTTCTCAAGGACGGCGCCCTAACGCGCCATGCGACCGCCACCAAGCCGGACGAGCTGCGCGCCCCCGAGGTGTTCTGGATCGACGCGGTCGCGCCCGACGAACCGGAAATGGCCTGGCTGCGAGAGGTCTTCGTCATCGACGCCGAGGCGGCGGAAGAGGACGCCGACATCGAATCCAGCGCCCGCGCCTACGAGGAGGACGGCGCCCTGTATCTGCGCTCCGACTTCCTTTGCGGCCGGCAGCAGGATTGCGGCGTGGTGCCGGTGAAACTCATCCTCAAGGACGAGGTGCTGATCAGCCTGCACGACGAAGACCTGCCCATCCTGCGCCTGCTGCGCCTGCGGCTGCGCAACCGGCCGTGGCCTGCGGGCGGCGCCGTCGGCCTGCTGGTTGAGGTGTATGCCCGCGATGTGGAGTACTCGGCCGACGCCCTGGAGGACATTCACGCCGAGCTCAAGGACATCGGCGCCCGCGTCTTGGCCGAGCGGCGCGGCACCGACGAGGAGGCGGCCGAGTTCATCGCCCGCCTGGCGGCGCAGGAGGAGCGCAACGGCACCCTGCGGCGCAACCTGATGGACAGCCGGCGCGCGCTGTCCTACCTGGCGCGGGAGCGCAAGTTGGACAAGGAGCAGACCAAGATCGTGCAGCAGGTGCTGCGCGACATCGAGTCCCTGCACAGCCACACCGCCTTCATCTTCGACAAGATCAATTTCCTGATGGACGCCATCGTCGGCTTCATCAACATCAACCAGAACAAGGTGGTGAAGATCTTCTCCGTGGCCGCCGTGGCCATGCTGCCGCCCACCCTCATCGCCAGCATCTACGGCATGAACTTCGAGCACATGCCCGAGCTGTCCAAGACCTGGGGCTACCCCATGTCGCTGGCGCTCATGCTGGTGAGCGTGGTGGTGCCGTTCTGGTATTTCCGGCGCAAGGGGTGGCTGAAGTGAGTTGCCGGACGATGACCCAAGCATGGAAGGAACCCTCGACATGAATCTCGAACAACAACGCGCCCTGCTCACCCTGACCCTGTTCGCCGCCTTCGCCGACGGCGAGAAACACGCGCGCGAACGCGAGGAGATCCGCCGCATCGCCGACAGCCTGGCCACGGATGCGGGGGCGCCCGATCTGCTGGGGCTGTATCAGGACGTGCTGCTCAAGCGCGCCAGCCTGGAGCACGCCGCCGCCCGGCTCACCGACCTCGGCGAGCGCCAGCTCGCCTACGAGATGGCGGTGGGCGTGTGCGAGGCCGACGGCCGCGTGAGCGAGGCGGAACGGCGCTTCCTGGACAAGCTCAAGGGCCTGCTGGCCCTCGGCGCCCCCGAGGCCGAACTCATCGAGGGCGAGGCCGACGCCATCGTCGAACTCTCGGAAGCCGCCGCGCCGGTTCCCGCCACCGCAGGGCCGGTGGTCGCGGCCCAGGCCGGCGTGTCCGAGGCGGAGCTGGACAAATCCATCCTCAACTACAGCCTGCTCAACGGCGCGCTGGAACTGCTGCCGCAGTCCTGGGCCTCCATGGCCATCATCCCCTTGCAGATCAAGATGGTGTACGGCATCGGCAAGGCCCACGGCGTGACGCTGGATCAGGGCCACATCAAGGAATTCATCGCCGCCGCCGGGGTCGGGCTCACCTCGCAATACCTGGAGCAGTTCGGCCGCAAGCTCCTGGGCGGCCTGCTCGGCCGCGCCGCCGGCAAGACCGTCGGCAAGGTCGGCGGCGCCGCCACCGGCATGGCGTTTTCCTTCGCCACCACCTATGCCCTGGGGCAGCTCGCCAAACGCTATTACGCGGGCGGGCGGGTCATGAACACGGCCATGCTGAAGGACACCTTTCAGGGCCTGCTGGGGCCCGCCAGGCAGATGCAGACCCAGTACCTGCCCCAGATCCGGCAACAGGCGCAAACCCTGGACATGGGCCGGGTGATGGCCATGGTGCGCGGCGGCTGAACGGCCGTCCGGGGCTTGCGCGCGCGCTGTTCCGCCACACCGTGGGGAACCGTCTGGCGACCTGGGCTGGCGCTGCACGATGCCGACACGCGGGTCCGCGGGGTTGTGTCCACCCCGCGTTCACTTCTTGCGCGGCAGCAGCGAGATGTCCTGGATCATGGCCTTGATGCGATAGCCGCGCTGCATCATGTCGTCGATGTCCTCCAGCACGTTTTCCAGTCTGTGTGCCGACATGATGATGTAGATGACGACATTGGAGTCACTGAACAGCATCCCCGAGCGCATGCCTGACGCGCCCGCGCCCGTGGCGGGAACCACGGTGTAGCCGCCGATGCCGCGGCGGCCCAGGGTTTCCAGGACCAGCCGTTGCAACTCGCTGGGGGCGATGATGGTGAGCAGTTTCTTTTGTTCCAAAGCGCGCATGGTGGTCTCCGTCTGGTTGGTGCCTGAACGATGCGGTGCGTCGCGTGCGGGCTCCGGCCCGAGCCGGCCGATGCGCGACGCACCGGTGATGCTAACCCCACAACAAGCCCGTGATCGCGAAGTACAGCGGGATACCGAACAGGATGTTGAACGGGAAGGTGATGGCGATCGCCATGGTGAAATAAACCCCCGGGCGTGCTTCGGGAATGGCATAACGCGCGATGGCCGGCACGACGATGTAGGACGCCGAAGCCGAGAGCGCCGCAAGCAAGGTGGCATCGCCGCGATCGAGACCGAAAAGCCCGGCGAGCAGCAAGGCCACCGCGGCGTTCACCATCGGCATGACGAGCGCGAAGATGATCAGCGACCTGCCGATCCTGACCTTCGATTCGAAGATCTGGCGCCCCACCATCAAGCCCATCTCCAGCAGGAAGAAGGCCAGCAGACCCTTGAAGATGCCCGCCGTGAAGGGCGCCATCATGACCTTGCCGTGTTCACCCACGACGAAGCCGACGATCAGGCTGCCGATCAGCAGGAGGTGGGCGCCATCGGTGAACGCCTCGTGCAGCACGTTCTTTATCGACAGCGGGGGCAGGGAGCTGGTGCCGGAGTTCCCGGCGGACGGCGCGGCGGCGCCACGGCTGCGCACATAGCTTGCCAGCAGCACCGCCATGACGATCGCGGGTGATTCCATGACCACCATCGCCACGGTCATGTAGCCGCCAAATTCGACGCCGTGCATGCGCAGGAACTGCTGCGAGGCGATGAAGGTGACCGCGCTCACCGAGCCATAGGTGGCGGCAATGGCGGCGGCGTCGTAGGGATCGACGCGGCGGCGCAGGATCATGAAGGAGTAGATGGGCACGAAGGTGGCCATGACCACCGCGGCGAGTATCGCCAGCATGCCCTCCAGCGGCAGTCCCTTGGCGGCGAGTTCCGCGCCGCCCTTCAGGCCCAGTGCCATGAGGAGGTAGAGGGAAAGGAACTTGGCGATCGCCGGCGGGATCTCCAGGTTCGAGCGGATCGCGCCGATGAATGCGCCGAGCACGAAGAACAGGATGGCGGGATCGAGCAGGTTTTGCGTGAAACTCGCGAGCATGGGCGGATCTCCTTGGCGGTCATGTGTTCCCTGGGACGCGTGGCCCGCAGGATCGATCTTCGCGGCGCGGCCGCGGCAACGGTCTCACGTCGCGAATGCTGGCCGCAGCCCCGCTCAGGCCCTGGCCGGGTCGAAGCGCAGGCGCGCCGCCTCGATGGCGCGCTCCTTGCTCGCGAAGACGTTCTCCGCGCCGAGGGCGGCGCGCAGACCGGCGCGTTCGATCAGCGTCATGACCTGGCCCTTCAGGCTGCTCAACATCAGCGTGACGTCCTGCTGGCGCAGGCGTTGCGCCAGTTCGCGCAGCTTGTCCGCGCCCGAGGCGTCGATCTCGTTGATGCCCGAGCCGATCACCAGGATGCCGCGCGCCTCGGGGTAGCGCGCCAGGACCTCCAGCAGGGTGTCCTCGAAGGCGGCGACGTTGAGGTAGTTGAGCGAACGGTCGAAGCGCACGGCGACGAAGTTCTTGCCCAGCGGTTCCAGATCGCCCAGGTCGACACCGCCCATGGTGCCGTCGGCCTTGCGGCCGACCACCGTGGCGCGCGGCTTCATGGTGCGCATCAGGAACATGGCCGCGGCCAGCGCCATGCCCACCAGCACGCCGTTGGCGATGTCGGGCGCGAAGGCCAGGGTGGCGGCGAAGGTCAGCACGCCTGCGACGGCGTCGCCAGGCCGCACTGTCCAGGCCTGGATCAGCGGGGTGACACGGATCAGTCCGAACACCGCGAACATGACGATGGTCGCCAGCACCGCCTGCGGCAGGTGATACAGATACGGCGTCAAATACAACAGCACCAGCACCACTACGCCAGCGCTGACCACCGCGTACAGCCCGGTGCGCGCGCCCGAGCGGGCGGCCACCGCCGAGCGCGAGAAGGAGCCGCTCACCGCGTAGCTCTGGAAGAAGGCGCCGGCGATGTTGGCCAGCCCCTGCCCGATCAGCTCCTTGTTGGCGTCGATGCGTTCGTGGCTTTTCGCGGCCAGTGCCTTGGACACCGCGGTCGCCTCCATGAAGCCGATCAGGGCGATGACGAAGGCGGCCGGCAACAGAGCCAGCATGATGCCGGCATCGATCATGGGCATCTGCAAAGCGGGCAGACCCTGGGGGATCGCGCCGACTACCTCGCCGCCGGCGGACAGGGTCACTTCGCCGTCCTTCACGCTCTTGAAGCGCCAGACGCGATCCGAGATCTCCGCGCCGACGGGGGCCTCACCCCGCCGGTAATAGACCGAGCCGTCCACCGTCCGCGCCGCCAGCAGCGGCACGGCGTTGATTTCCATGCGCAGGGTGTTGCTCCGGTTTTTCAGGTGGTCGATGCGCACCTCCGCCACTTTGATCTCGGCGCGCAGGGCCGCCAGCGTGGTCTCTGGCGCGCCAGACTCGGTTTGCGCGCGCAGCGTTTCGCGCTGCGCCTTGAGCGCGGCGTTCAGGCGCTTCGCCTCCCCCTGGTCGGCGATCAGGCGCTCGATCAGGGCGCGCGCCTGCGGGTCGGCGATGCTCGCCAGCTCCGGCTTGTCCAGACGCTCGTAGCCCACGGCGGCGCTCACCGCGGTGGCCAGCACCACCGCCACCAGCGCGGCCGGCACCTTGGGCAGCCAGCGCGCCAGCCCCCACATCGCCAGCCCGGCGCCCAGCGCGAAGGCGAGTGCCGGCAGGTAGGTCTGGTCGACGCGCGCCAGCAGGGCGACGAGGTCGCCCAGAAAACTCCCCGTGCCGGGGTTGGGCAGCTCCAGGATGAAACGCAGCTGCGACAGCCCGATGATCAGCGCGGCGGCGTTGGTGAAACCGATCAGCACCGGATGCGACACCAGGTTGACGATGCCGCCCAGCCTGAACGCGCCCATCGTCAGCCGCAGCACCCCCACCATTAGGGCCAGCATCACCGACAGGGCGATGAATTCCTCGCTGCCGGCCATGGCGAAGGGGGCGATGGCCGCCGCCGACATCAGCGACAGCATGGCTACCGGGCCGGTGTGCAGGAGGCTGAAATTGCCGAACAGGGCGCCGACCACCACCGGCAGCAGGGCGGCATACAGCCCGTAGACCACGGGCAGGCCGGCGAGCATGGCGTAGGCCATGCTCTGCGGCACCAGCACCAGGGCGACGGTGAGGCCGGCCAGCAGGTCGGCGCGCAGGGTCGCGCCGGTCATGGGGAACCAGCGCAGGAAGGGCAGGACGTTCTTGAGGGTGGCGTTCATGGCGGTCACAGGGGAGCGCGGCGCGATACCGCGATGACGCCGATTCTAGGCAGCGTCGGCTATAAGTGGAAATCAATGATTGATATACTGGCTATAGACATAATTCGATAGACATCACGATGGCCCAGCCCACCTTCCGCCAGCTCCAGGTCTTCGAGCGTCTCGCCCGCTGCGGCAACTTCAGCCAGGTGGCGCGCGAGCTGCACCTGACCCAGCCCACGGTGTCCATGCAGATGGCGCAGTTGCAGGACATCGTCGGCAGTCCGCTGTTCTATACGGTGCGCAAGCGGCTGCATCTCACCGAGGCGGGCGAGGTGGTGTTGCACAGCGCGCGCGCTATGCTCGACGGGCTGGAACAGATGCGCGCCCGCCTGCTGGCACTCCAGGGTCTGGAGAGTGGACACCTGCGCCTGGCTGTGGCCACCTCCGCCAAATACTTCGCGCCGCGTCTGCTTGGCCAGTTCCTGCAACGGCACCCGGCCATCGAGCCCGCCCTCACGGTGACCCAGCGCGAGGTGCTGCTCCAGCGCCTGCGCGACAATCTGGACGACCTGTACATCTTCAGCGTGCCCCCACAGGGGCCGGACCTTGACGTGGAAGCCTTCATGGTCAACGACCTGGTGGCCATCGCCGCGCGCCGCCACCCGCTCGCCCGGCGGCGTCGGCCCATCGCCCTGGCGGATCTGTGCGCCGAGCCCTTCCTGCAACGCGAGGCGGGCTCCGGCACCCGTATCGTCATCGAACGCTTCCTGGCCGAGCGCGGCCTGGCCCTGCGGCCGCGCATGGAACTGGGCAGCAACTTCGCCATCGAGCAGGCCGTCGCCACCGGGGTCGGCGTGTCCATCGTGCCCAGCGCCATGCTGACCGGCCTGCGCCTGGGTCACGAAATCCGCGTGCTCGCGGTCGAAGGCCTGCCGATACGCGGGAGCTGGTATCTTGTCCACCTGAAGGCCAAGGCCGACTTCCCGGTGGTGCGACAGTTCCGGGATCACCTGCGGCAATTCGCCCGCGAGACGGCGGACTGAGCCGCGGCCCGAAAACCGGACGAAAGACGCAACGACTGCCATGCACATCCGCGAATTCGACTACGAGCTGCCCGAGGAACTGATCGCCCGCCACCCGCTGCCCGAGCGCGCGGCCAGCCGCCTGCTGCACGTGGATGGCGCGACGGGGACGCACGCCGACCGCCGCTTTGCCGACCTGTCGGACCTGATGCGCCCGGGGGACGTGGTGGTGCTGAACGACAGCCGGGTGATCAAGGCCCGGCTGCGCGGAGAAAAGGACAGCGGCGGCAAGGTGGAGGCGCTGGTGGAGCGCATCCTGGGCGAGCACGAGGCCCTGGTCCAGCTGCGCGCCAGCAAGAAGCCCCGGGCGGGCGCGCGGCTGCGGCTGGCGGGGGGCGTGGAGGTCCGCGTCGAGGGCCGCGAGGGGGAATTCCACCGCCTGCGCTTCGACCCCGCCAGGACGGTGCTGGAATGGCTGGAGGCGCATGGCGAGGTGCCGCTGCCACCCTATATCGACCGCGCCGTCGAGGCCGGCGACGACACGCGTTACCAGACCGTGTACGCCGGCGAGCCCGGCTCGGTGGCGGCGCCCACCGCCGGCCTGCATTTCGACGAGGCCATGCTGGCGCGGTTGCGCGCCATGGGAGTGCAGATCGCCCGGGTCACCCTGCACATCGGCGCCGGCACCTTCCAGCCGGTGCGGGTGGAGGACATCCATGCGCACCGCATGCACAGCGAGCGCTACCGCCTGCCCGCCGAGACGCTGGCGGGCATCGAGGCGGCCCGGACGCGCGGCGGGCGTGTGCTGGCGGTGGGCACCACCAGCCTGCGCACCCTGGAGGGCGCCGCCGCCGGTGGCCGGCTGGTGGCGGGGGAGGGCGAGACCGCCCTCTACATCACCCCGGGCTACCGTTTCCGGGTGGCGGACCGGCTGCTGACCAACTTCCACCTGCCGCGCTCCACCCTGCTCATGCTGGTGTCCGCCTTCGGCGGCATGGAGACGCTGCGGCGCGCCTATGCCCATGCCGTGCAAAGCCGCTACCGCTTCTTCAGCTACGGCGACGCCATGCTGATCGAACGCAAGCCCGAGGCCACGGCATGATGGCAATGCATGGCCGCCATGCCCGGCCGCTTCCCCTAACCTGTGCGCGGCCTTTGTCCTGGTGACCCCTGTATGTCTGAACACGAATGCCCCACCCCCTGGAACCTGGATGCCCAGGACTGTCTCGCCCGCCTGGACGTCAAAACAAGCCGTGGCCTCGCCGATGCGGAGGCCGCCACGCGGCTCGCCCGCTTCGGCGCCAACCGTCTCGTGGAAAAGCCGCCGCGTCCCGTCTGGCTCAAGTTCCTCGACCAGTTCAGGAACGTGCTCACCGGGGTGCTCATCGGCGCGGCGGGGCTGGCCTGGGCCATCGGCGACCTCAAGGACGCGGTGGTGATCCTGATCGTGGTGGTGGTCAACGCCGCCCTGGGCTTCCACCAGGAGCACCGCGCGGAACGCACCCTGGCGGCGCTGAAGGGCATGCTGGCGCGCCAAGCGCGGGTGCGGCGCGGCGGGCGGGTCGTGGAAATCGGCGTGGAAACACTCGTGCCGGGAGATGTTGCGCTGCTGGAGGCGGGCGACCGCGTCCCCGCCGACGGGCGCTTTGTCGTGGCGCACAACGTGGAGGTGGACGAGGCGGCCCTGACCGGCGAGTCGCTGGCGGTGGGCAAGCACACCGTGCCGGTGCCCGCCGCTGCGCCACTGGCGGAACGGGTGAACATGGGCTTCATGAACACCACGCTGACGCGCGGGCGGGCGGAGCTGCTGGTCACCGCCACCGGCATGAATACCGAGATGGGGCGGCTGGCGACTATGCTGGAGGCGGCGGAGGAGGGCGACACCCCCCTGCAGAAGGAACTGGACCGGGTGGGCAAGCGGCTGGCCATGATCGCCGTGTCGGTGATTGCGGTCATCCTGGCGGTGGGCATCGGCTACGGCCAGGACTTGGTTAAGGCGGTGCTCAACGCCGTGGCCCTGGCGGTGGCGGCCATTCCCGAGGGCCTGCCGGCGGTGGTGACGGTGACCCTGGCCGTCGGCATGTACCGCATGGCGCGGCAGAAGGCCATCGTGCGCAAGCTCGCCGCCGTGGAGACCCTGGGTTCCACCACGGTGATCTGTTCGGACAAGACCGGCACCCTGACCATGAACCAGATGACCGCCCGCGCCCTGTTCCATCGCGGGCGGCGCTTCACGGTGAGCGGCGAGGGTTACGCGGCGGCGGGCGAAATCCGCGCGGAGGATGGGGGTGAGCTGCCTGCCCTCGCGCCGCTGTTGCTGCCCATGGCCCTGTGCTCGGAAAGCCGCATCGACGAGGGCAAGCTGATCGGCGACCCCACCGAGGGGGCGCTGCTGGCGCTGGTGGCCAAGGGCGGCATCGAGCCGGAAGCAGCGCTGGCGCACCGTCCCCGCATCGCCGAAATCCCCTTCGACTCGGCGCACAAGTTCATGGCCACCTTCCACCATGCGGGCGATGAAGTATTGCTCATGGTCAAGGGCGCGCCCGACGTGCTGCTCGCGCACGCCACCCGGGTGATGGGCGAGGGGGGCGAAATTCCGCTGGACGGGGTGGTACGGGCGCGCATCCTGGCCGAGAACGAACGCCTGGCCGGGCTGGCCTACCGCGTCCTGGGCGTGGCCTCGCGGGCCATCCCGGCGAATTCATTCGACCCCGCCGGCGAGTTGATGCCCTGGGTGCAGGGGCTCACCTTCCAGGGTCTGGCCGGCATCCAGGACCCGCCCCGGCCCGAGGCCAGGGAGGCCATCGCCCTGTGCCGGCGCGCCGGCATCCAGGTGAAGATGATCACCGGCGACCACAAAGCCACCGCCGCCGCCATCGCCCGCGAGCTGGGGCTCGAAGGCGAGGTGATGAGCGGGGCGGAACTGGATGCGGTGTCCGCCCATGATCTCTCGGCCACCATCGAAAGGGTGGCGGTGTTCGCCCGTGTCGCCCCCGAGCACAAGGTGAAGATCGTCGCCGCCCTGAAAGAACGCGGCCACACCGTGGCCATGACCGGGGACGGGGTGAACGACGCGCCGGCCTTGAAGACCGCCGACATCGGCGTGGCCATGGGCATCACCGGTACCGAAGTGACCAAGGAAGCCGCCGCCATGGTGCTGGCCGACGACAACTTTGCCACCATCGTGCGCGCGGTGCGGGAGGGGCGCACCATCTTCGAGAACATCGTCAAGTTCGTGCGCTTCCAGCTCTCCACCAACATCGGCGCGGTGCTCTCCGTCTCCGCCGCCACCTTCATGGGCCTGCCCGCGCCCTTCACCGCCATCCAGATCCTGTGGGTCAACATCATCATGGACGGCCCGCCCGCCATGACCCTGGGTGTGGACCCGCCGCGCGCCGGGGTGATGGACGCGGCCCCGCGCGCACCCGGTCAGGCCATCCTTTCCGGTGCGCGCATCCTGCGGCTGGCCCAGTTCGGCCTGACCATGGCGGTGGGTACCCTGGCGGTGTTCATCTGGGCGCTGGAGCAAGGTGGCGAGGCCCATGCTCTGACTCTCGCCTTCACCACCTTCGTGCTGTTCCAGGTGTTCAACGTCATGAACGCGCGCAACGAACAGGGCAGCGCCTTCAACCGGCAGATGTTCGACAACGGCAAGCTGTGGGCCGCTCTCGGCGGCGTTCTCGCCCTGCAGGTGTTGGTGGTGCACTGGGGGCCTGCCCAGGCGGTGTTCAACACCGTCGCCCTGAGCCTGGCGGACTGGGGGCTGGCCGTGCTGGTCGCATCAAGCGTGCTGTGGATCGAGGAGGCGCGTAAGCTGATTGCGCGCCAGTTGCATAGAAATTGAGCCCGAGGGACACGCTGAACAATTCAGCAATTGATCGATGACGAACGTGTTCAGCCGAAATG
>VFQM010000801.1_pt1 | contig 31761 bp, 26 predicted proteins | sample 3512391 | NCBI WGS metagenome assembly VFQM01 (sample SAMN10412369, study PRJNA504923) | tailings metagenome | isolation source: Replicate 1 from Balatoc abandoned mine | place: Philippines
GCGCGCGGGTCGTAGTTCTTGTAGACCCGGTGACCGAAGCCCATCAGGCGGAACGGATCGTTCTTGTCCTTGGCGCGCTCGATATAGTGCGGGATCTTGTCGGGCGTGCCGATTTCCTTGAGCATGTTGAGCGCGGCCTCGTTCGCGCCGCCATGCGCCGGGCCCCACAGACAGGCGATGCCGGCGGCGATGCACGCAAACGGGTTCGCGCCCGAAGAACCAGCCAGACGCACGGTCGAGGTCGAGGCGTTCTGCTCGTGGTCGGCGTGGAGGATGAAGATGCGGTCCATCGCCCGCTCGACCGCCGGGATCACCTCGTAGGGCTCGGCCGGCACGCCGAAGGTCATGCGCAGAAAATTGCCGGTGTAGCTCAGCGAGTTGTCCGGATAGACGAAGGGCTGGCCGACCGAATACTTGTAGGCCATCGCCGCGATCGTCGGCATCTTGGCGATCAGGCGGTGCGAGCTGATCGTGCGGTGCGTGGGGTCGGAGATGTCGGTGCTGTCGTGGTAGAAGGCCGAGAGCGCGCCGACCACGCCGCACATGATCGCCATCGGGTGCGCGTCACGACGGAAGCCGCGGTAGAACGTCATCAGCTGCTCGTGCAGCATGGTGTGACGGGTGATGGTATAGGTGAAGTCGTCGAGTTCCTGCTTGCTCGGCAGTTCGCCGTTGAGCAGCAGGTAGCTGACTTCCATGAAGCTCGAATGCTCGGCGAGCTGGCCGATCGGGTAGCCGCGGTGCAGCAGCACGCCCTCGTCGCCGTCGATATAGGTCAGCGCGCTTTCGCAGGCCGCGGTCGAGGTGAAACCGGGGTCGAAGGTGAAGGCACCCGTCTGCCCGTAGAGCTTGCGGATGTCGATCACGTCGGGGCCGGTGCTGCCCGCGAGCACCGGGTACTCGTAGGTCTGGCCGCCGATTTCGAGTTTCGCCGTCTTGTCTGCCAAGATCTGTCTCCTGTCCAAAATCCCTGTCTGCCCTGCGCCCCCCGCGCAGTCTGCCCTAGGCAGCCTGCGCGTCGAGCCGGGCCAGCGCCTCGTCCCGTCCGAGCAGGACCAGAACATCGAAAATACCGGGTGATGTCGTCGTCCCGGTCAGCGCCGCGCGCATCGGCTGCGCCAACTTGCCGAGACCCAATCCCAGTTCCTCGGAAAGCGCCTTCGTAGTGGCTTCGAGCGTCTCGCTTGTCCAGTCGTTTTCCGCCCCGAGGCGCTCGTGAACCTTGCGTAAAATCGAACGTGCATCGCCTTCCAGCAAAGCGGCGGCTTTCTCGGTCAGTTCGAGCGGGCGTTTGGCGAACAGGAAGGCTGCGCCTTCGGCCAGTTCGTTGAGGTTCTTCGCCCGCAATTTCAGTTCGGGCATGGCGCGTGTCAGCAGGGCCACATCGGCCTGTTCCCCGATCCGGGCAGCCACCAGAGCGGCAAGGCGCGCATTGTCCGCCTCGCGCAGGTAGTGCCCGTTGAGGTTCTCGAGCTTCTTCAGGTCGAAGCGCGACGGGCTTTTGCCCACGCCGTCAAGATCGAACAGCTCGGTCGCTTCCTCGCGGGTGATCTCCTCGCGGTCGCCGTGGCCCCAGCCGAGGCGCAGCAGGTAATTGAACAGCGCCTCGGGCAGGATGCCGAACTCGTCACGATAGGCCCCGACCCCAAGGGCCCCGTGCCGCTTCGACAGCTTTGCCCCGTCCGAGCCGTGGATCAGCGGAATATGCGCATAGACCGGATCGGGCCAATTGCCCTCGATCTGGTTCATCGCGCGGATGATCGGGAGCTGGCGGAAGGCGTTGTTGAGGTGGTCGTCCCCGCGGATCACATGGGTCACGCCCATATCGTGATCGTCGACCACCACCGCGAGCATATAAGTCGGCGTGCCGTCGGCGCGCAGGATGATGTAGTCGTCGAGCTCCTCGTTCTTCACCGTCACCGGCCCCTGGACGCGGTCGTGGATCGTGACCTCGCCCTCGGTCGGGGTCTTGAGGCGGATGGTGAAGGGCGCGGCCTCGGGGGCCTCGGCGGGATCGCGGTCACGCCAGCGCCCGTCATAGCGCAGCGGCTTCTTGTTGGCGCGCTGCTCCTCGCGCATCGCCTCGAGCTCCTCGGGGGTGGCGAAGCACTTGTAGGCGTGGCCGGCCTCGAGGAGTTGCCAGGCCACCTCGGCATGGCGCTCGGCGCGGTCGGACTGGAACAGCGGGGGCGCGTCATAATCGAGGCCCATCCAGTCGAGCCCCTCGATAATCGCGTCGATCGCTTCCTGGGTGCTGCGCTTGCGGTCGGTGTCCTCGATCCGCAGCAGGGTGCGGCCGCCATGGTGGCGGGCGAAGAGCCAGTTGAACAGTGCCGTGCGCGCGCCGCCGATATGCAGGTAGCCGGTCGGCGAGGGCGCGAAGCGGGTGACGACCTCACCTGCGGGGCTCGCGCTAGGATTGCTGCTTTCGCTTGCCATGGACTTCGACTTCCTGTTCACTTTGAAAGGCTTGGCGCTGGCATCTTCCGGGGCCGGGCCTGATGGGCCGGTCGGGGGGCAAGCCGATGCGCGATGTGCCGATCATTCCGATGGGAGAGGATCCGGACGGCTCGGATGCCGCCGGGGACCAACCCCTGCGCCCTTGGCAAAGTGCGCAGGGCTTGTCCAGCACCGGCGGCCCGATGACGCGTCTCGCAGACATGGCCGAGGCCCGGCTCGCCGCGGCAGGGTTCGACCGCGCGCCATGGCTGGCGGTGGTGTTTGCGCTCGGGATCGTGACCTGGTTCGCGCTGCCTCTGCCGTGGCACTGGATCGCGGCGATGGCGGGCGGGCTGGCCGCGGCGCTCGGCGCGCTGGCGCTCTGGCCGCCGGGGAGCACGGCTGACGAGACCCGCGCCAATCTTCGCCTTGCGGTGACGGTCTGCGGGCTGGTTTTCGCCTTCGGGGTCGCCACTGTGTGGATGCGCTCTGCCGTGGTCGGCAGTGAACCGGTCGCGCGTCCTGCGGTGATGCTGATCGAGGGGCGGGTGCTCGCCCGCGAGGACCAGCCTGCCGAGGGCCGGCTGCGCCTCACCCTGGCGATGCGCGACGCGCAGAGCGGGGCCGCGCAGAAGGTGCGGATCAATGTGCCGGTCGAGGCGCTCGGCGGGCACGGTGTCCCTCCGGGCCTTGCCGAAGGAGCGCTGGTGCGACTGCGCGCCCGGCTCATGCCGCCGGCCCACCCGATGCTGCCGGGGGCCTATGATTTCGCCCGTGCGGCATGGTTCCAGGGACTGGCCGCGACGGGCACGATCACCGGCCCGCTGGCACTGATCGAGCCCGCCCTGGGCGGGCACGGACTGTCCGGGCTCCAGCGGGCGCTGGCAGAGCATGTGAAGGCGCAGGTGCCGGGCTCGCCGGGGGCAATTGCGGCCGCTTTTGCCAGCGGCGACCGCGGCGGCATTGCCGGGGCGGACGAGGCGGCGATGCGCGATTCGGGGCTCACGCATCTGCTCTCGATCAGCGGATTGCATGTCAGCGCTGTAATTGCTGCCGCCTACTTTGCCGCGCTGCGCCTGCTCGCCTTGTGGCCTGCGCTCGCCTTGCGGGTCCGCCTGCCGGTCGTGGCGGCGGGGGGCGGCGCGCTGGCCGGGATCGGCTACACCCTGCTCACCGGCGCCGAGGTGCCCACTGTCCGCAGTTGCATCGCCGCGCTGCTGGTTCTGGGGGCGCTGGTGCTGGGGCGGGAGGCGCTGTCCTTGCGCATGGTGGCGATTGCAGCGGGCATCGTGCTGCTGCTCTGGCCCGAGAGCGCGGTGGGGCCGAGCTTCCAGGTGAGCTTTGCCGCCGTGCTCGCCATCGTCGCGCTGGCGAACAGCGCACCGGCGCGGGCCTTCCTCGCTCCGCGCGAGGAGCCGTGGTGGCGGCACACCGCGCGCCGGATTGTCATGCTGTTCGTCACCGGGGTGGTTATCGAGCTCGCCCTGATGCCGATCGTGCTGTTCCACTTCCACCGCGCAGGGCTTTACGGAGCCTTTGCCAACGTGATCGCGATCCCGCTCGTCACCTTCGTCGCCATGCCGCTGATCGCGCTCGGTCTGCTGGCCGATCTGGCGGGAGCCGGAGCGCCGTTCTGGTGGGTGGTCGAGCGCGCGCTGGCGCTGCTGCTGGGGATTGCCCACCTCACCGCAGGGCAGGCCGGCGCGGTGCGGTTGATGCCGCAGATCAGCGGCTTTGCCGTCGCGCTGTTTGCCGCCGGAGGGCTGTGGCTCGGGCTGTGGCGAGGGCGGGTGCGGCTCGCGGGACTGGTCCCTGTCGCTGTGGCGGGCGGACTGGTGGCGGCAACCCCGATCCCTGATATGCTGGTCACCGGCGACGGGCAGCAGGTGGGGATCACCATGCACGGCCCTGACGGAGAACCCCGTCTGCTCGCCCTGCGCGAGAGCCGCTCGTCCTACACCCGCGACAATCTGATGGAACTGGCCGGCGTCGCTGCCGAGCCGGTGCCGCTGCCCGATTGGCCCGGCGCGCGCTGCTCGGCGGCGTTCTGCACGCTGACCATCAGGCGGGGCGGGCGCGACTGGGTGCTGCTGCTTGGCCGCAACCGCGACCGGGTGGAGGAGCGGGCGCTTGCCCCGGCTTGCCGGGGCGCTGACATCGTGGTGTCCGACCGGTTTCTGCCGCGCTCGTGCCGTCCGCGCTGGCTCAAGGCGGACCGGCGCTATCTTGCGCGTTCGGGCGGGCTTGCGATCGATCTCGAGGCCCGCAAGATCACTGCGGTCGCCGACAGCCAGGGGCAGCATGGCTGGTGGCGCGAGCCCGAGCCGGCGCGGCGGGTTGGAGAAATGGCGCCGGTTTCACAAACCCGGGCTGGCGGGGGTCAAGACGGGGTCTAGCGGGGGTCTGGAGGGGGGCAAAGCCCGGCTAGACCGGCGCTGGAGGCGCAGAAAAGCGCGCTGAAAATCAGCCCAGAAAAATCCAACGCTCTGAAGATAAAAAGGAAATCAGGCCGGAAAGACTGGTTTTCGCGCATCGCGGGGCATCAAACTGCCGCGATGCCCCCCCTTTCCGGCCCGGCTTGTGTCAGTGATAGCGGCGCAGGAGCCCTGCCAGCTTGCCCTGCACCTCGACCTCGTCGGGGCGGTAATATTGCGGGTCATAGGCCGCATTGGCCGGATCGAGCCGGACCTGACCGCCTTCCTTGCGCAAATATTTGAGCGTCGCTTCCTCGCCGCGCACCAGCGCCACCACGATCTCGCCATCGCGCGCCGTGTTGGTGCGGCGGACCAGCGCGAAATCGCCGTCGAAGATCCCGGCCTCGACCATCGAATCCCCCGACACCTCGAGCGCGTAATGCTCCCCCGGGCCAAGCAGCGCGGCCGGCACCGGCAGGGTCGACTGGCCTTCGAGCGCCTCGATCGGAGCGCCCGCTGCAATCCGCCCGTGAAGCGGGAGCTCGATCACGTCATTGGCCGCCTCGGTCGCGCGCGGCGCGGCAGGCGCGGGCATCTGCACCACATTCCCGCCCGCAGGCGCGGAGGCGCGGGCCGGGGTCATATCGCCCGGTTCGCGGATCACCTCGAGCGCACGCGCGCGGTTGGGCAGCCGGCGCAGGAAGCCGCGTTCCTCGAGTGCGGAAATCAGCCGGTGCACGCCCGACTTGCTCTTGAGATCGAGCGCCTCCTTCATTTCCTCGAAACTCGGCGAGACGCCGGTTTCTTCCAGCCGCTGCTGGATGAAGACAATGAGCTCGCGCTGCTTTGCGGTCAGCATTGGTCAAATCTCCTGTGGTCGCACCCACGCCGCGCCCTTGCGGAACGCGCCGTGCATCCCTTGCGTGCGCCAAGAGGCACCTTGTCCGGTGCGTTGTGAGCACTTGCCGTTCCGCCATTAAGGTGAACGAACAAGGAACAATTAGGAAACTTAAATGCGCAAGTCAAGCGCGCTCGGGCGCAAACCCGCGCAATTCAGCCATTCCGGAGCGGGAACACCCGGACAGGCGCGCCCGCTGCCGCGGCGGCTGCGCGCGCCGGGCGATCGATCAGGCAATCGGCGGCCGCCAGCGCGGAAAGGGCCGAGGAATCCTGCGAGCCGGCGAGCCTCACGACATCGCCCGCAGTGACCGCCCGCAGGAATTCGCGGCGCGGGCCGACCGGCGGCAGATCCTCGCCCGCGATCATCGTCACTGCGCGCGGCAGCGGGTCGGGATCGCCCATGCTGGCGCGCACCAGCGGGAGGGCAAACAGGAAGGCGGTGACAAAGCTGGAAACCGGATTGCCGGGCAGGCCGAGGATCACGAGGTCCGGCCCGCTCCTGCTCGGGCGGGTCGCCACCATCAGCGGCTTGCCGGGCTTGATCGCCACCTTCCAGAAATCGATCTTGGCCCCCCAGTCCCTGAGCGCCTGCTGGATCAGGTCGTGATCGCCCACCGAAGCGCCGCCGCTGGTAATCAGGATATGGCTGTCCTCGGCCCGCTCCAGCGCAGCGGCGAGCGCCGCCCGGTTGTCCGGCACAGGTCCAAGGCTGTCGGCCAACCCGACATAGGGATGGAGCATCGCAGCCAGCATCACCCCATTGCTCGCCGGGATCTGGTGCGGGCCGCAAGCCTTGCCGGGCGCGACCAGTTCATCGCCGCTGTCGAGCACGGCGACGCCCGGCGGCTCGGTCCATGGCAGCGCGGCGTGCCCGGCTGATGCGGCCAGAGCGAGAACGGCGGGGGAATAGGCCGTGCCCTTTGCCAGCACCGTGTCGCCGCTGCGGAAATCGAACCCGGCGCGGCGGATATGCCTGTCAGGCGGCGGCAGTTCGGTGGCGGTGATCTGGTGACCGTCCACCAGCGCGTCCTCCTGCAACAGCACGCTGGCCGCGCCTTCGGGCACGAGAGCGCCGGTCGAGATGCGCACGCATTGGCCGGGCGCAAGGGTGCCGGGGAAGGGCGCGCCCGCCCGGCTTTCGCCCACGCGCTGCCACGGGCCGGGGCCGGGCGCGATGGCATAGCCGTCCATCGCCGAGAGATCGGCGGCAGGCTGGGTGCGGAGCGCCGTGATGTCTCTGGCAAGGAAGCGCGGCCCGCAGAAGGTGGACAGGCCGTAAACACAGGAAGGGCGCGGCGGCGCGAGGGCGAGCAGGCGGGCCTGCGCTTCCTCGAGACCGAGCGGCGCGGTCAAAGCGGCGCGCTCCAGTCGCCCGACTTGCCGCCGGTCTTGGCGATGAGGCGGACGCCCTCGATCACCATCCCCTTGTCGATGGCCTTGGCCATGTCGTAGATTGTGAGGAGTGCGACCGAAGCGGCTGTCATCGCCTCCATTTCCACCCCGGTCTTGCCGGTCAGCGAGGCGGTGGCGGTGACGCGGATCGCGCTATCCTCATAGGCGAAATCGATGGTGACTGCCTCGAGCCCGAGCGGGTGGCACAGCGGGATCAGCTCGCCGGTGCGCTTGGCGGCCATGATCCCGGCGACCCGCGCAGTGCCCAGCACGTCACCCTTGGGGGCATTGCCCTCGCGGATCGCGGCGAGCGCCTCGCCCGACATGGTGACCCGCCCCGATGCGACAGCCTTGCGGGCCGTGGCCGCTTTGCCGCCGACATCGACCATGCGGGCAGCGCCGCTCTCGTCGAGGTGGGTGAGTTTGCTCATGCCGCCGGTTGTGCGCCGAGCAGGGCGCGGGTGGCACTCGCAATATCGTCAGCGCGCATCAGGCTTTCGCCGACCAGGAAGGTGCGAACGCCGGCGGCGGCGAGGCGGGTGATGTCGGCATGGGTGTTGATCCCGCTCTCGCCCACCAGCAGCGTGCCTTCAGGGGCGAGGGGGGCAAGGCGCTCGGTGGTGGCGAGGCTGGTGGTGAAGGTCTTGAGGTCGCGGTTATTGACGCCGATGAGGCGCGATCTGAGCACGCGGTCAGCGCGCTCCATCTCGGCCTCGTCATGCACCTCGACCAGCACATCCATGCCATATTGGCCCGCGGCAGCCTCGATTTCGGCCATCTGCGCGTCGGAAAGCGCGGCGACGATGATGAGGATCGCGTCGGCCCCGATGCTGCGGGCTTCGAGGCACTGCCAGGGATCGACCATGAAGTCCTTGCGCAGCACCGGCAGGGCGCAGGCGGCGCGGGCCTCGATCAGGTAATCCTCGTGCCCCTGGAAATAGGGCGCGTCGGTCAGAACCGAGAGGCAGGCGGCACCGCCCGCCTCGTAGGCGGCGGCGTGCTGTGCGGGGTGGAAGTCGGGGCGGATGAGTCCCTTCGACGGGCTCGCCTTCTTGATCTCGGCGATCAGGGCGAAGCCTGCGGCGGCGCGGGCGCGCAGGGCCGCCTCGAAGCCGCGCGGCGGCGTCTGCGTGGCGGCGGCGGCCTCGAGCGCGGCAAGCGTGGTCGCAGGCTTGCGGGCGGCGACTTCCTCGCGCTTGGTGGCGCAGATTTCTTCGAGCTTGTTCATGTTCTTATTTCGCCAGTGCAATCCACTTGTCGAGCAGCGCCAACGCCGCTCCGCTATCGAGCGCCTCGGCTGCCATTGCCGCCCGCTCGTGCCAGTCGTTGCCGCGTCCGGCCACCGTCAGCGCGCCTGCCGCGTTGAACAGCACGGCGTCGCGATAGGGGCCGGGGGTGCCCATCAGGAGCGCCTTGAGGGCGGCCGCATTGTGCTTCGCATCATCGCCGCGGATCGCTTCGATGGGCGCATGGGGGAGGCCCGCCGCGCTCGCGTCGACGCGCTCCATGCGGAAAGCGTTGCCGGTGACGACCGCGACCTCGTTGCCGCCGGCAAGGCTCAGCTCGTCGAGCCCCTCGTCGCCCGAGACGATCAGCGATTTGCCGGTGCCGAGCCGGGCCAATGCGCCGGCATAGATCGGCACATAGGCGGGGCGCGCGATGCCGATCAACTGGCTGGTGACGCCCGCGGGGTTCGAGAGCGGGCCCATCAGGTTGAAGATCGTGCGCTGGCCGATCCGCACCCGGATGGGCTGGATGCGCGCCATCGCCGGATGGTGGTTCTTGGCAAAGAGGAAGCAGATGCCGATCTCGGCGAGGGTCTTTTCCGCTGTGCGTCCGGCGGCGTCCATGTCGAGGCCGAGGGCTTCGAGCGTGTCGGCCGCACCTGCCTTGGAGGAGGCGGCGCGGTTGCCGTGCTTGGCGACCGGCACGCCCACTGCGGCAACCACGAGGCTGACGGCGGTCGAGACATTGAGGGTGTGATGCCCGTCGCCCCCCGTCCCGCAGACATCGATCGCGCCTTCGGGGGCGGCAATCGGGATCAGCCGCGCCCTGAGCGCCCGCGCCGCGCCCGCGATCTCGTCCGCGGTCTCGCCGCGGGCGGAGAGCGCGATCAGGAAGTCGGCGATTTCCTGCTCGGACGGCGCTCCGTCGAGCAGCGTGCCGAACGCCGCCTCGGCCTCGGCCTCGGTGAGCGGGGCGGTGATGTCGGGCAGCAGGCTCATGCCACCAGCCTTGCAGGCATCACCGGATCGAGGCCGCACACCTTGAGGAAATTGGCGAGGAGGGCATGGCCGTGCTCGGTGGCGATGCTCTCGGGGTGGAACTGCACCGAGTGGATCGGGAGCTGCGCGTGGCGGAAGCCCATGACGCTTAGGTGATCGCTCCCCGGCGTCTCCGCATGGGCGTTGGCGACCAGCTCGGCCGGCACGTTCACGACCTCGAGGCTGTGGTAGCGCGTGGCGGTGAAGGGCGAGGGCAGGCCCGCGAACACCCCGGTCCCGTCATGCGTCACGGGCGAGGTCTTGCCGTGCATCAGCCCGCCGCGCTGGACCGTGCCGCCGAAATGCTGGCCGATCGCCTGATGGCCGAGGCAAACGCCCATCAGCGGCTTGCCCGCATCGGCACACGCCGCGACCAGATCGAGGCTGATCCCGGCCTCGTTGGGCGTGCAGGGGCCGGGCGAGATCAGGAACCCCGAAGCGTTCGTCCGCAGCGCCTCGGCCGCGGTCAGCGCGTCATTGCGCTCGACGCGCACTTCTGCCCCCAGCTCCATCAGGTAATGGACGAGGTTGAAGGTGAAGCTGTCGTAATTGTCGATGACGAGTATGTGCGGGGTGGGGATCATTCCGAGCCGGCCTCTTCGCTTTCCAGGTGGCGCACCACGATGATCGGCCCGACGCGGCCCTTGTCCATGCGGCCCCGCGCCGGGTCCCACAAGCTCGACACCTGCCCGTCGAGATAGAGCGCGTTGCTCACCTTGAGCACATCGCGGAAATAGCGCGCGAGCTGGCCGAAGCTGACCGGCGCGTCGGAAATCACGAAATGCGCCTTGCCGTCCGCTCCCACCCCCACCGCATTGCGGATCGCTTTCGAGGGGCCGTCGTCCTGCACCTCGGGATGCATCTTGCCGTTGTCGAGCAGCAGCGGGCCCGACTGGGTGCCGAACTGGGGCCGGTCGCCGACGGTGTTGAAGAAGGTGTTGCTCCCCAGCACCCGCCAGCCGCTGCCGGCATTGCCGAAGAACACTCCGTTGGGCTTCATGTAGAAATTGCCCTCGCCCTCGCCGCGGTCGAGCTCCTTGAGGCGCTCGCCGTTCTGGACGAAGTAGCCGAGGGGCTTCAGGTCATCGCCATACATCCCGCCGTTCATGGCAAAGGCGATCCCGGCCGGATCGACGCTGGCGGCAAAGGCGGCGAGCGAGCCGAAGGGCTGCTTGTCGGCGCCGATATTGGCCATTTCGATCCGGTGGCGGGCGGGATCGGCGATGCAATGGGTGAGCGCGACGCCCTCGAACACCGCCGCCTCGCAGGCCGAGGGGCCGGATGCGGCGGGCGTATCGCTCGGTCCGCGGAGCGGCTCTTCCGCCTGCGACCCGTCAAACTTCACTGTCGTCACCGCCTCGCCCGCCTGGGGCTCGGAACAGGCGGCAAGCGCGAGGGGCAGCAGGCTGGCGAGCAGGAGGCGGCTCATTGCCCATACCCCGGCTCGAGCGCCACCCGCACCGCCTCGCGCGCGGCGGCGATCAGCGCGCCCGATTTGGCGCGGCATTCGGCGAGTTCGTAATCGGGGTCGCTGTCGGCGACGATCCCTGCGCCCGCCTGCACATGCATCACCCCGTCCTTCACCACCGCGGTCCGCAGCACGATGCAGCTATCAAGGCTGCCATCGGGCGCGAAATAGCCGACCCCGCCGGCATAGGCGCCGCGGGTTTCCGGCTCGAGTTCGGCGATGATCTGGCAGGCGCGGATCTTGGGCGCTCCCGAGACAGTCCCGGCCGGAAAGCCCGCGAACAGCGCGTCCAATGCGTCCTTCGAGGGATCGAGCTGCCCCACCACATTGCTGACGATGTGCATGACGTGGCTGTAACGCTCGATGGTGAAGCTGTCGGTGACTTCCACTGTGCCTGCTGCGGCCACGCGGCCCACATCATTGCGCCCCAGATCGAGCAGCATCAGATGTTCGGCGCGCTCCTTGGGATCGGCGAGCAGGCTCGCCTCGTTGGCAATGTCCTCCTCGCGCGAGCCGCCGCGCGGGCGGGTGCCTGCGATCGGGCGGATCGTCACCTCGGCATTGCCCTGCGCGTCGGGGCGCACCCGCACCAGGATTTCCGGGCTGGAGCCGACCAGCGCGAAGCCCGGCAGATCGAGGAAATAGAGGAAGGGCGAGGGGTTCACCCGCCGCAGGGCCCGGTAGAGCGCCAGCGGGGGCAGGGTGAAGGGGCAGGTGAAGCGCTGGGCGAGCACCACCTGGAAGATGTCGCCGGCGATGATGTAATCCTTCGCCTTGAGCGCCATCGCCTTGTAGTCATCGGGCGCGATCACCGGGGCAAGATCGGGCAGGGCGGCGGGAACGGGCTCGGCGGGCGGGGTGGGGGCGGCCTGCGAGAGCTGGCTCAAGGTCGCATCGATCCGCTCGCCCGCACGCGCGACCGCGGCTGCGGGGTCGGCGGCCTCCCAGATCGGAGCGACGGCGAACAGCGCATCGCTGAGCCGGTCAAAGACGAGGATCACGGTCGGCCGCACGAACAGCATGTCGGGCAGGTCAAGCTCGCTCTGCGCGGCGCGCGGGAGGGTCTCGACGAGGCCGATGGTCTCATAGCCGAAATAGCCCACAAGGCAGGCGAGCGCGGGCGGCAGGCCTTCGGGCATGGGATTGATGCGGCAGGTTGCCGCGAGCGCCCGCAGCTCGGCGAGCGCATCGCCTGCCAGCGGGATGAAGCTTTCCGGATCGCGCTTCCAGTCGCGGTTGACCTCGGCGGCGGCACCCCTGGCGCGGAATACCAGATCGGGATCGAGCCCGAGCAGGCTGTAGCGCCCGCGCACCTCGCCGCCCTCGACGCTTTCGAGCAGGAAATCGCCGCGCCCCGGCACGATCAGCCGCCGCGCCGCGCCCACCGGCGTGTCGCTGTCGGCGATGATCCGCCGCCACACCAGCGCCGGCTCGCCCCGGGCGAGGCTGGCTATGGCAGCGGCGGCGTTCTCGGGCAGGCCTGCTCCGTTCGGACGGGTCACGCGGCGCTCTTTGCGGTCATGCCTACTGCTCGCCGGCGAGCTGCTTGCGCAGGGCGGCGATGCCGGGATCATTGCGGGTCACGCCCATTTCCTTGCGCATCGCGACGGCCGCCTGGGCGCGGTATTCGCCCGAGAGCGCTGCGCCGAGCTGCTGGCGGGTCTGCATCACCAGTTGCGGCTCCTTGTCGAGCGGCAGGGTGGTGATGTCCTCCAGATCGACGACATACCAGCCGAGATCGCGCGGACCCTCGAGGGTCTTGGTGGTGCCTTCGGCCATGCTGAACAGGAGCACCAGCGGCGGGGCGATGCGGCCCTGCTGGCGGGCGAGCAACTCGCGGCGTTCAAGGTCGATCGGCTGACGCTCGAGACCCGGCTTGTTCTCGGCGGCCATCGCCTGCGCGAGCGGGGTGCCGGCGCGGACCTTGGCGGTGATGCGCTCGGCCGCCTGCTTTGCGAGGATCGCGCCCTGCGCGCGCTTCCATCCGGCGATCGCGGCATCGCGCACCTCGGCCAGCGCCGGGGCTGCGGCTTCCTCGATCCGGGCGACCTCGAAGACGACGAACTGGTCTTCCGAGACGGGGGCAAGCTGCGGCTCGCTTTCCTCCATCTGGAAGGCGGTCTGGAGCACCTGGGCAAGCTGCGGGACGATCTGCATCCCGGGCTGGCCGAAAGCCTGTCCGTTGGCGAGCAGGGCAGGGGTGGTCTCGACCTTGAGGCCATAGGCCTTGGCGACCTCGGCGAGCGCGGTGCCGCTGTCGATCTCGGCCTCGAGCTCGGCAATGCGGTCGGCGATCGCGGCGCTGCGCTTTTCGGTGGCAAGCTGCGCGGTGATCTCGGGCGTGGCGGCGGCCAGATCGCGGGCGGGGGTGCGGGTGATGCTGTCGACCCGCGCCACATACCAGCCGAGCGTGCCCTGCGCCGGTTCGACGACGCCGCGGGCCGGCGCCTTGAAGGCGTTCTGGGCAAAGGCGAAGCTCGTCGCACCCGCCATCGCCTCGCGGTCGCGGGCCTCGGCGGTCGAGGCGGTGAAGCCGGCCTCGCGGGCGACGCTTTCGAGCGGGGCACCGCCGCTGATCCGCGCGGCGAGCGCCTTGGCGGCGTCCTGGGTGGGGACGACGAAGCTCGTCACCACGCGCTTCTCGCTGGCGGCATATTTGGCCGCGTCACGCTTGTAGCGCTCGGCGATCTCGGCTGCGGTCGGCACGGCATCGACCTTGATCGTGTCGGCGGCGATCACCGCAAAGCGCAGGGTGCGCCGCTCGGGACGGATGAACTGGGTGCGGTTGTCCTGATACCAGGCAGCAAGCTGGGCATCGGAAGGGTTGCCGGCCGGCGCATAGGCGGCGCTGGGGATCAGCGCGATCTCGCCCTTGCGCTTCTCGAGGACCAGCGAGGCGTAGTGCCGCGCGATCTTCTCGGGCAATTGCGGGGCGGCGATGGCCGGATCGATCAACTGCTGGGCGAGCAGATCCTCGGCCAGCCCGCGGCGGAAGCTCTGGTCGTTGAGCCCGCGCTGGGCGAGGGCGGCAAGATAGGTCTTCTCGTCGAAGGCGCCCGTGAGGCCCTGGAAGGCGGGGATCTTGAGGATTTCGCTGTTCACGAGGTTCTCGCCCGCGCGCAGGCCGTATTTGCGGGCATAGCCGGCAACGGCGGTGCGGTCGATGATCTGGCGCACGACCTCGTCGAGCCCGCCCTCGCCGATGAATTCGGGCATGGTCAGGGTCGGGTTCTGGCGGCGCAGCTGGTCGAGCGCGGTGCCCGCTCCGGTCTGGAGTTCGGACATCGGGATGGTCTCGTCGCCGACCACCGCCATCTGGTCCCCGCCCGAGACGGCGGTGAAATTGGTGTTCGTCAGATCCGAGGCCGCAAAGGCCAGCCCCATCAGCACCAGAAAGGCGAGGGCGATCGGCAGGCCGATCTTCGAGGCGAAAAAGCGGCGGAAGAACGAAATCATAGGTCTTGCGGATCCCATCCGGGGGTGGCGCCGGGCTGCCGGCCTTGCTCGGGTCGCACCGCCCGCGGGGCGGCACGGCTCGCGCTTTAGAGGCCATGCGACCGCGCGGCAACAGGTTCGCGCGCGTTTTGACAGCTGCGCCTTCCACGGCTAGCGGACGCGGCCCCGGCGCACTACAGCAAAACCAGAATCACAAGACAACGCTGGGCCGCCGGACCCAACCCTCTCAATTTGCAGGAAGTGCAGAAAATCGTCATGACCCGCCGACCCTATATCGTCGGAAACTGGAAGATGCACGGCACCCGCGCGATGCTTTCCGAAGCCCGTGCGATCGATCGTGCCGCCCAGCGTCACATGAAGGTCGAGGTGGCGATCGCGCCGCCCTATACCCTGATCCACCCGATCCACCGCGAGGCCGAGCAGATCGCTGTCGGCGCGCAGGACTGCCACCATGTCGATGGCGGCGCCCATACCGGCGACATCTCGGCGGCAATGGTGGCCGATGCCGGCGCGACCTTCGTCATCCTCGGCCATTCCGAGCGGCGCCAGGACCACGGCGAGACCGACGCGCTGGTGCGCGCTAAGGCGGAAGCGGCCTTTGCCGCCGGGCTCAAGGTCATCATGTGCTGCGGCGAAAGCGCGCCGACCCGCGAATCGGGCGAGGCGATCGCTTTCGTAAGCGCGCAGCTCCGGGCCTCGATTCCCGCCGCCGACGCGCTCCCGGCCGATGTGGCCGAGCGGTTGACCATCGCCTATGAACCGATCTGGGCGATCGGCACCGGCAATGCCGCCACCACCGAGGATATCGCCGAGATGCACGGCGCAATCCGCGCTTTGCTCGTCGAACTGCTCGGCGAGGAGCAGGGCAGCGAGGTGCGGATCCTCTACGGCGGCTCGGTCAAGCCAGAGAACGCGGCTGCGATCTTCGCCGTGCCGGACGTCGGCGGGGCGCTGGTCGGAGGCGCGAGCCTCACCGCCGACAGCTTCATGGGCATCGCGCTCGCCGCCAGCGAGCCGTTCGAGAACTGAGCCGCGCGCGCGGGTCCGGGGGCAGGTCCGGCGACGGGCTTGCCGCGGACGGCCCGCGCGCCTACATGGCGGCCATATATCCATCCGGGCGAGACCATCGCCCCCGGTCACGAGAATTCTGCATGTCCCTGTTCATCTTCCTCACCGTGATCCAGGCCCTGGTGGCCGCCGCGCTGGTCGGCGTGGTGCTGATGCAGCGCTCCGAAGGCGGCGGGCTCGGCATCGGCTCGAGCCCGGGCGGCGCTTTCGGCGCGCGCGGTGCGGCGGATTTCCTGACCCGGACGACCAAGTGGCTGGCGGTCGCCTTTGTCTCGCTCTCGATAGTGCTCGCCGCGCTCGCCGCGCGCCAGGGATCGGTGGGCGAAGTCACCACGACGCTCGAGCGCGGCGCGCCTGCACCTGCCAAGCCCGACCTGCTGGCCGATCCGGTGCCGGCTCCGGCCCCGGCTCCGGCTCCTGCCGCACCCGCCCCGGCGGCTCCCGCAGCCCCCGCGCAATAAGCTCCGCAGCGCCGCGAGAGCCGTGCGCCGGGCGCGCAGCCCTCGCGCTCGTCACTCCCGATCACGCCATTGTGGATGGTGTGCCGTTTCGCGGCGCAAATCCCTTGCCCCGAATCCCCTCACTTGCTTAAGGCCCGAATCCCATGGCGCGGTTCATTTTCATCACCGGCGGCGTGGTCTCCTCGCTCGGCAAAGGTCTCATGGCAGCCTCCCTGGCGGCCCTCCTCCAGGCGCGCGGCTACAAGGTCCGCATCCGCAAGTTCGACCCCTATCTCAATGTCGATCCGGGCACGATGAGCCCCTACCAGCATGGCGAGGTCTTCGTCACCGACGACGGGGCCGAGACCGATCTCGATCTCGGCCACTACGAACGCTTCACCGGCGTCTCGGCGCGCCAGAGCGACAACATCACCTCGGGCCGGGTCTACCGCGACATCATCGCCAAGGAACGCCGCGGCGACTACCTCGGCGCGACCGTGCAGGTGATCCCGCACGTCACCGACGCGATCAAGGCCTTCGCGCTCGCTGATCAGGGCGACCATGATTTCATCCTGTGCGAAATCGGCGGGACCGTGGGCGACATCGAATCGCTGCCCTTCATGGAAGCGATCCGCCAGCTCCGTAACGAGCTCGAGCCGTTCCAGACGGTGAGCGTCCACGTCACGCTCGTGCCCTACATCAAGGCAGCAGGCGAGCTGAAGACCAAGCCGACCCAGCACTCGGTGCGCGAGCTGGCCGCGCTCGGCATCAAGCCCGACATCCTGCTGTGCCGCGCCGAGCATCCGATCCCGGAAAGCGACCGCCGCAAGATCGCGCAGTTCTGCAACGTGCGCGCCGAAGCGGTGATCCCGGCGCTCGATGCGCCCTCGATCTATTCGGTGCCGCAGCAATATCATGCCGAGGGGCTCGACCGCGAGGTGCTGCGCGCTTTCGGCATCACCGATGCCCCCGAGCCCGATCTGGCGGCCTGGACCGATGTGACCGACCGCTATTCCAACCCCGAGGGCGAGGTCACCATCGCGGTGGTCGGCAAGTATGTCGGCCTGCCCGATGCCTACAAGAGCCTCAACGAGGCGCTGGTCCACGGCGGGCTCGCCAACCGGGTCAAGGTCAACATCAAGTGGATCGACGCCGAAATCTTCGAAGGCGACGAATCCGAGATCGTGGCGGCGCTCGAGCCGATGCACGGCATCCTCGTCCCCGGCGGCTTTGGCGAGCGCGGGAGCGAGGGCAAGATCGCCTCGGTGCGCTTCGCCCGCGAGCGCGGGGTGCCGTTCTTCGGCATTTGCCTCGGCATGCAGATGGCCTGCATCGAGGGCGCGCGTGCAGCCGGCTTCGACAAGGCCTCCTCGACCGAATTCGGCCCGACCGACACGCCGGTGGTCGGCATCATTACCGAGTGGATGACCAAGGAAGGCATCGAGCAGCGCGCAGAAGGCGGCGATCTCGGCGGCACGATGCGTCTGGGTGCCTATCCGGCCAGGCTCAGCGCCAACAGTCATGTCTCGCGCATCTATGGCGGCGCGGAGACGATCTCCGAGCGTCACCGGCACCGTTACGAGGTCAACAGCGCCTTCATCGAGCCGCTCGAGAAGCAGGGGCTGATCTTTGCCGGGATGAGCCCTGACGGCCTGCTGCCCGAGATCGTCGAGCGCCCGGACCATCCGTGGTTCGTGGGCGTGCAGTTCCACCCCGAGCTGAAGTCGCGCCCCTTCGATCCGCACCCGCTGTTTGCAGGCTTCATCGCTGCGGCACTGGAGCAGTCGCGCCTGGTGTAATGACGGCAAGCGGGCGGCTCCGTTGCGCGGCCCGCCAGGTGCCGTGCAGTTTATGCAATCCTTTGTTTCTCAAGCCGGACTGAGACTGTCGCATCCTTACAAGGATTGCAGATAGGCCTTGCTTATTGGATAATTTCGGCCTTAGACGGGTAGGTGGATTTACAGTTCTTGCGGGACGCCCCCATCCTGCGCCCGATCATTGCGGCAAGCTTCGCGAATGATCGGCCGGACACAGGGCAGGCCGGACCGCATGACAGGCTTGTCTCGGTTTTGTCCGTCTTCTGCGACCCGGACGGATAGGACGAGACAGGGCGACGAAAGTCGCGGGGGCGGACCGCAAGGTCCGCCCCCTTTCGATTCAGCAACGGGAAGGGCCGGAGCGGCTCAGGCGGCGCTGGCCGCATCCTCGCCGTCAGCGCTCGGCACGGCCGTGAGCGTGGGCGTGCCGCCGATCGCGATCTTGCGCGGCTTCATCGCGTCGGGAACCTCGCGCACCAGATCGATCACCAGCAGGCCGTCGGCCAGGTCGGCGCGCTCGACACGCACGAAATCGGCCAGTTCGAAGCGGCGCTCGAAGCCGCGGTTGGCAATGCCGAGGTGGATCAGCTCGGAGCCGTCCTCCGCCTCCTCGCGCTTGCGGCCCTGCACGACGAGCAGGTTCTGCTGCGCGGTGATGTCGATATCACCCGCGCGGAAGCCCGCCACTGCCAGCGTGATGCGGTAATTGTCCTCGCCGCGGCGCGAGATGTTGAAGGGGGGGTAATTGTCGCCGGCGTTGAGGCGCGCCTGGTTCTCGAGCAGGTCGAACAGGCGGTCGAAGCCCACGGTGGAACGGCGATAGGGAGTGAAATCGAAGCGGGACATAGTGGCAAATCCTCTGCACTGGAGCAATTTGGGTCTGACGCGGGCCTGCCGGATGCAGCGCCCGCCTTGCCGCCTGTTGCGTTCCCCTGAGACTGGCGAAACGCGGCGACACCGCCTATCTGGTTTGCGACCGGGAGCTTTCAAGAGGGACAAGAATGGCCGCCCCCCAGATCGACATCTACACCAAGTTTGCCTGCCCCTTCTGCGTGCGCGCCAAGCGCCTGCTGACCGAGAAGGGCGCGGTGTTCACCGAGCATGACATCACCATGGGCGGCCCCGGGCGCGACGAGATGCTCGCGCGGGCACCGGGCGCGGTCACCGTGCCGCAGATCTTCATCGGCGAAACCCATGTCGGCGGATGCGACGATCTCCACGCGCTCGAGGCCGCCGGCAAGCTCGACGCGCTGCTGGCGGGCTGATGGCGCGGATCGCGGTTCTCCAGATGACCTCGGGGATCGACCCCGAGGCCAATCTCCTCGCCATCGAGCAGGCGGCGCAGCAAGCTGCAGCCGAGGGCGCCGGGGTGCTGTTCACGCCGGAGATGTCGATCCTGCTCGACCGCAACCGCGAACGCGCCCGTGGCTGGATCGAGAGCGATGGTCCGGCTGCCGCGGCGGCGCGCCTGTCGCGCCTTGCTGCCGCGCTCGGCATCGACATCGCGCTCGGCTCGCAGGCGATGCAGGGGGAAGGGGGCAAGTGGGCCAACCGCTCGATCTATTTCAGCCGCCAGGCTGACGCTGCGGCGGGTCAGGTCACCTACGACAAGATCCACATGTTCGACGTCGATCTCGCCAGCGGCGAGAGCTGGCGCGAGAGCAGCGCCTACGAGCCCGGGCGCGCGGTGGTGGCGGTGGAGGATACCCCGCTCGGCCGCCTCGGTCTGACGGTGTGCTACGATCTGCGCTTCCCCGCCCTGTTCGGCGCGCTGGGAGACCGGGGCTGCGATGCGATCGCGGTGCCGGCCGCCTTCACCCGGCCAACCGGAGCGGCGCATTGGCACGTCATGCTGCGCGCCCGCGCGATCGAGGCGAGCGCCTTCGTCATCGCCGCAGCGCAGGTCGGCAAGCACGCGGACGGGCGCGAGACCTACGGCCATTCGCTCGTGGTCGATCCCTGGGGCGAGGTGCTGCTCGACATGGGCGGCGAGGCGGCAGGGCTCGCCTTGTGCGACCTCGACCTTGCCCGCATCGAAGAGGTGCGGCGGCAATTGCCTGCTCTTGCCAACCGGCGCGAAATCCCCAAATCCTGACCTGTCATGATCGTCTACGACCTTGTCTGCTGTGACGGCCACCGCTTCGAGGGCTGGTTCGGCTCCTCGGCCGATTTCGAGGACCAGCGCACAGGCGGCCTGCTTGCCTGCCCGTCCTGTGGGGCGTCGGATGTGACCAAGGCCCCGATGGCGCCTGCCGTCCCGGCCAAGGGCAATGCGCGTCAGGAGGTGCTCCCCGCCGAGACGCGCCCCATGGCCAACACGCCGATGCCGCCCGAGCTGCAGCAGGTGCTCCGCCAGCTTGCCAAGGCGCAGGCCGAGGCGCTCAAGAATTCGACCTGGGTCGGTGACAGGTTCGCCGAGGAAACCCGCAAGATGCACTATGGCGAGCGCGACGAGGCGCCGATCCACGGGCAGGCCAGCCTCGCCGAGGCCAAGGCGCTGATCGAGGAGGGCGTGCCCGTCGCGCCCCTGCCGTTCCTGGTCGCCCCGCCGGACAAACTCAATTGAACCTTCCTCGCTGGAGGCGCAGCAAAGCTGCGGGCGCGCGTCGGGGCTTGCGGCTCTGAGGGCCGATATTGCGCGACGCGCTGACCCTGCTATTGCTCGCCCCGGGACCCCGTAGCTCAGCAGGATAGAGCATCAGATTCCTAATCTGAGGGCCGCGCGTTCGAATCGCGCCGGGGTCACCATTCACCCCGCTTGCAGCCGCCGCCAGCGCCGCTCGGCATGGAGCGAGAGGGCGAGGACGCAGCAGCTCATCGCCAGCAGCAGCGCGCAGGTCGCGCCCCATCCGCCAAAGTCGAACACCGTCGTTCCCGCCGCGCTCCCGATCGCGCCGCCCACGAACATGGTCACGATATAGCTGGTGGTGAGCCGCGTGCGGATCTCGGGCGCGAGGGTGAAGAGGGTCATGCGCCCGGTCACATCCACTGTCGGGCCGACAAGGTTGACGATGAACAGCGGCACCAGCAGGCTCCAGATGCTGAAGCCGAGCGGATAGAACAGCGCGATGCCCGCCAGTTGCACGCAGGCCGCCGCAATCCGGGCGCGGCGCGGGCCGACCTTGTCGGCCCAGCGCCCGAGGCGCGGCGTGGTGAAGACGCTGACCGCCGCGATCCCTGCAAGATAGCCGACATCGTCGGTGCCGTAGCCCAGCTCCGGCCCGGTGAGATGGAGCGCCAGGGCCAGCCAGCTCGCGGTGAAAGTCGCAAAATTGAGGCCCTGTATGGTGGCCGAGATCCGCATGTCGGGGTGGCGGGCGGCAAGGGTGAAGACCGAGAGGATGAGGGCGCCGTAGCCCGCCTGCGGCTGCTTGGCGGCGGAGGCCTCGCTGCGCATCGCGAGCGGGAGCAGGGCGGTTACCGCCACCATCAGCACCAGCGCGCAGACATAGACAGTGTGCCAGTCGGTGCGCGCCGCGATGATGCCGGCGCCGACGCGGGCGACGAGGATGCCGAAGATCACCGCCGCGGTCAGTTGCGCCGTGACTTGCCCCAAGCGCTCCGGCGCGACGCGCTTCGAGGCGAAGGCGGGGATCAGATAGGGCGCGATGGTGAAGAAGCCGAGCAGGGTCGAGGCGGCGGTGAAGGCGATGAAGCCCGGCGCGATCACCATCCCTGCAAGGCACAGCGTCTGCCCCGTGACGAAGATCAGGCACAGCCGGCGGTTGGGGTAGAAATCGCCGAGCGGCAGCAGCAGCAGGATGCCGAGCGCCAGAGCGAGCTGGTTGAGCGCCGGCACCAGTCCGATCTCGGCCTCGCCCACCCCGAAGGCGCGGGCCACCTCGCCGATGATCGGATGGATGTAATAGGCATTGGCCGTCACCACCGCGATCGCGAGCGCCAGCGCGCGTTCCTGCGTGCGGGTGAGATAGGCGGGCGGCGCTGTGACTGGGGCAGTTTCGGACATTGCTGATGCGGGTAGCAGAACGAAACGGGATTGCCATTCCCCGCGTCTTGCCGAAAAGCACCCAAATTGATCAGGTGGACTTGGGGCCGTGCAGCGGGCATCCCCCGCCGCCAGAGGGAGATACCGCGTGTCCATGTCCGCCCACGAGCCTGAGGAAATCGCCGAAATCCGCCGTGCGGTGCGCGCGCTGTGTGACGGTTTTCCGGGCGAATACTGGCGCACGAAGGATGCCGCGCGCGAATATCCGGCCGAGTTTGTCGATGCGCTCACGAAAGCGGGCTTCCTTGCTGCGCTGATCCCCGTCGAGCATGGCGGCAGCAGCCTCAGCCTCGAGGCGGCCTGCGTCATCATGGAAGAAATCCAGGCGAGCGGCTGCAACGGCTCGAGCGCCCACGCGCAGATGTATATCATGAACACCCTGCTGCGTTATGGCTCGCCCGAGCAGAAGGCGGCCTATCTGCCGCGGATTGCCAGCGGGGAACTGCGCTTGCAGGCCTTCGGGGTGTCCGAGCCGACCAGCGGCACCGATACCCTCAGCCTCAAGACCCGGGCGGTGCGCGAGGGCGACGAATATGTGATCAACGGCCAGAAGATCTGGACCAGCCGCGCCGAACATTCCGATCTGATGCTCCTGCTCGCCCGCACCACCCCGCGCGAGGAGGTGGCGAGCAAGACCGAGGGGCTGTCGATCTTCCTCGTCGACATGCAGGCGGCACTGCAAGGCGGCATGACGGTCAAGCCGATCCGGACGATGATGAACCACTCCTCCTGCGAGGTGTTCTTCGACGATCTGCGCATCCCTGCCAGCGCGCTGGTGGGCGAGGAGGGCAAGGGCTTCCGCTACATCCTCTCCGGCATGAACGCCGAGCGCATCCTGATCGCGGCCGAGTGCATCGGGGATGCCAAGTGGTTCATCGAGAAGGCGACGGGTTACGCCAAAGACCGCTCGGTGTTTGCCCGGCCGATCGGGCAGAACCAGGGTGTGCAGTTCCCGATCGCGCGCTGCTATGCCCAGATGCGCGCCGCCGAGCTGATGGTGCACCACGCCGCACGGGTCTATGACGAGGGCGGCAATCCCGGCGAGGAGGCCAACATGGCCAAGCTGCTCGCTTCCGAGGCGAGCTGGGCGGCAGCCGACATGTGCGTCCAGACCTTCGGCGGCTTCGGCTTTGCCGAGGAATATGACGTCGAGCGCAAGTTCCGCGAGGCGCGGCTCTACACCGTGGCGCCGATCTCGACCAACCTGATCCTTTCCTATCTCGCCGAACACGTACTCGGCCTGCCGCGTTCCTACTGAGATAGGGCGGGCGCAGAGCGGATTTCTCCACATTGCGTCGCATCGCTCTTGCAGCGACGCGCCAAGTGTGATTCTGTCATATTCATTGGCCCGCAGGTTAGTCAGGGCAGGGGAAACGGGCGTGACACGCAAGCCGGTGGCGGAAAGCAGGACCAAGCAGATGGTGGCCTTGTGCGGCCTGCTGCTGCTGGCGGGTTTTGCCGTTGCCGGGCCGACCGGCCTGCTCGCCTGGAGCGAGAACGCGGCCGCACTCGAGGCGCGCAAGGCGGAGATCGCCAAGCTTTCGGAGAAGCGCGATGCGCTTCGCAACCGCGTCGGCTTGCTCGATCCCGAGGCCGCCGACCCCGATCTCGCCAGCGAGCTGGTCCGCGAGCAACTGGGCGTGATGCGCGAGGACGAAGTGGTGATCACGCTCGAAGACGAGTGATCCGGCTGTAACGCCGAAACGTCCTGATTTCGTATGCGAGTTCGGTTTTCTGCAACGCCTTGCCGTTGCGTCACCCCCGTTTGCCTGCCTATAGGGTGAGGCATTGGACGGCGCTTCTCCTCCCCTTGAGTGCGCCAGAGAGAGGGATACTTATCTTGGCCAGAAAGCCTGCAAAAGCCGCGGCAGCGGACGACAGCGATTTCCTGCTGCACTCGCTTCAGGACGCCTTCGAGGCGAAGAAGCGGTACGCCGCTTCCGAAGCGGAAATGCTCGAATTCTACCGCCAGATGCTGCTGATCCGCCGCTTCGAGGAAAAGGCCGGCCAGCTCTACGGTCTCGGCCTGATCGGCGGCTTCTGTCATCTCTATATCGGTCAGGAAGCGGTCGCCATCGGCCTTCAGAGCGCGCTCGACAATGACCGTGATTCCGTGATCACCGGCTACCGCGATCACGGGCACATGCTCGCCTACGGGATCGATCCCAAGGTCATCATGGCCGAACTCACGGGCCGCGAGTCCGGCATCTCGCGCGGCAAGGGCGGGTCGATGCACATGTTCTCGACCGAGCACAAATTCTACGGCGGGCACGGCATCGTCGGCGCGCAGGTGGCGCTGGGCGGCGGGCTCGCGCTCGCGCACCAGTACAATAATGACGGCGGGCTGTGCCTTGCCTATTTCGGCGACGGCGCGGCCAACCAGGGCCAGGTCTACGAGACTTTCAACATGGCGGCCTTGTGGAACCTGCCGATCGTCTTCGTGGTCGAGGACAACCAGTATGCGATGGGCACGGCCAGCAAGCGGTCCTCGGCCGAAACCCGCTTCTACCGCCGCGGCACCGCCTTCCGCATCCCGGGCATGGAAGTGAACGGCATGGACGTCCTTGAAGTGCGCGCCGCTGCCGAGGTCGCCTTTGCCCATGTCCGCGCCGGCAAGGGCCCGGTGCTGATGGAGTGCAACACCTATCGCTATCGCGGCCACTCGATGTCGGACCCGGCGAAATACCGCACCCGCGAGGAAGTGCAGGAACAGCGCGACCTTCATGACCCGATCGAAGGCCTCAAGAAGACCCTGATCGAAGCCGGCAAGACCGAAGACGAACTGAAGGCGATCGACAAGGCGATCCGCGCCGAAGTGGCCGAGGCCGCCGATTTTGCCGAAACCTCGCCCGAGCCGGGTGCGGGTGAACTCTACACCGACGTTCTCGTGGGGGAGTATTGAGCCATGGGAATTGAACTGAAGATGCCGGCCCTCTCGCCGACGATGGAGCAGGGCACGCTCGCCAAGTGGCTGAAGCAGGAAGGCGACCGGATCGAGCCGGGCGACATCATCGCCGAGATCGAGACCGACAAGGCGACGATGGAATTCGAGGCGATCGATGAAGGCGTGCTCGAGAAGATCCTCGTGCCGGCCGGGACCGAGGATGTGGCGGTGGGTGCGGTAATCGCGCTGATTGCCGGGGAAGGCGAGGCGCCTGCGCCCGCGCCCGCTCCGGTCGCGGCCGCTGCGCCCGCTCCTGCGCCGGCTCCCGCTCCCAAGGCGGAAAAGCCAGTAGCCGCAGCAGCAGCCCCGGCTGCCGATCCCTCCCTGCCCGCCGGTACCGCGCTCGTCAGCACCACCGTGCGCGAGGCGCTGCGCGATGCGATGGCCGAGGAAATGCGCCGCGACCCCCGCGTTTTCGTGATGGGCGAGGAAGTTGCCGAGTATCAGGGCGCCTACAAGGTGACCCAGGGCCTGCTCGCCGAATTCGGTCCCAAGCGTGTCATCGACACCCCGATCACCGAATATGGCTTTGCCGGGATCGGCACGGGTGCGGCGATGGGCGGTCTTCGCCCGATCGTCGAATTCATGACCTTCAACTTCGCGATGCAGGCGATCGACCACATCATCAATTCGGCCGCGAAGACCAACTACATGTCGGGCGGGCAAATGCGCTGCCCGATCGTGTTCCGCGGTCCCAATGGCGCGGCCAGCCGCGTCGGCGCGCAGCACTCGCAGAACTACGGCCCGTGGTATGCCAGCGTGCCGGGCCTGATCGTGATCGCGCCCTATGATGCGGCTGACGCCAAGGGCCTGATGAAGGCCGCAATCCGCTGCGAGGATCCGGTCGTCTTCCTCGAAAACGAGCTGGTCTATGGGCGCAGCTTCGATGTGCCTGAGGTCGACGATTACGTCCTGCCGATCGGCAAGGCGCGGATCGTGCGCGAGGGCAAGGATGTCACTATCGTCAGCTACTCGATCGGCGTCGGCCTTGCGCTCGAGGCGGCGAACACGCTCGCGGGCGAGGGGATCGATGCCGAGGTGATCGACCTTCGCACCCTGCGTCCGCTCGACAAGCACACCGTCCTCCAGAGCCTTGCCAAGACCAATCGCCTGATCGTGGCCGAAGAAGGCTGGCCGACCTGCTCGGTCGCTTCCGAGATCATCGCGATCTGCATGGAGGAGGGCTTCGACCACCTCGATGCGCCGGTCCTGCGCGTGTGCAACGAGGATGTGCCGCTGCCCTATGCGGCCAACCTCGAAAAGCTCGCCCTGGTCGATGCCGCCCGCATCGCCGAGGCTGCGCGCAAGGTGTGCTACAAGTAAGGCCGATGCAGCGGCGCGGCGCTTGCGGCTCGCTTGCCGCAGCCGCGCCGTGTGCTTGCCAAGCGCGGACAGGCGCGGCTAGGCGGGCGCTGTGACCAGTGACCCCGCCGAGCCTCTGCCGCCCGAAGCCGGTCTTGCCCTGGCGTGGAGCCCGGCCAAGCTGCGTGCGCCATTGGCGGCCGCTCTCCAGCTTGATCGGAGGCTCGCCCGGATTGTCGGGCGCACCACGGAACCGATGCTCGGCCAGATGCGGCTTGCCTGGTGGCGCGAGGCGCTCGGCAAGCCGGTGGCAGAGCGGCCGCGCGGCGATGTGGTGCTCGATGCACTCGGCGAGCACTGGCAGGGGCGCGAGCCTGCGCTGGTGGTCATGGTCGATGCCTGGGAGGTGCTGGTGACCGCAGACGGCATTGCGCCTGCGGGTGCGGCGGCCTTCGGCGGCGGGCGGGGGGCTTTCTTCGCGGCTCTGGCGGATGACGGGCGAGCGCAGGCGCGGCTCGCGCTTGCCGGAGCGCGCTGGGCGCTGGCCGATGCCGCAGCCGGTGTCTCTGATCCCGCCGAGCGCAGCGCGCTGGTCGCTGCCGGTCTTGGCCTTGGCGAGGTGTCCGGCCGCATTCCCCGCGATCTGCGCGGTCTGGCCGTGCTCGAGGCGCTGGCGCGACGTTCCCTCCGGCGCGCCGGGCGTCCGCTGATGGAAGGCCGCGGCGCGTCGCTGGCTGCGCTGCGGGGCGCTATCTTTCCCTAGCAACTACGTGTAGTTACTTGTCTATTGTAGCTGCAACAGGGGGGCAGGCCCTTGCGACAGGCCGTGCTGGGAGTACTGGCAGGATTGGTCCTTGCCGGGGTGGGGGTGTTCTGGTGGCAGGGCCGGGCCGCAATCGAGCGGGGCGCGCCGCCGCCCGCAGTGGCGACCGCCGCGCCCGATCCGATGAGCCTCCCGCTTGCCGACCCGCGCGGCCAGACCGGTCCCGCGCCGCCCGAGTTGAGCGAGCTCGGGCGCGAGGAGCAGCGCTTCTTCCGCTATGACCGCAACCGCGACCGGGTGATCACCCGCGACGAGATGCTCTCGACCCGCACCGAGGGCTTCCGCGATCTCGACCGCGACGGGAACAATCTTCTGACCTTCGAGGAATGGGCGGTGACGACAGTCGATCGCTTCGCCTCGGCCGACAGGGACGCGGACGGCAGGCTGACCCCGCGCGAATTCGCCGCGACCGCGCCAAGGCCAGTCGCGAAGAAGCCTGCCTGCAAGTGCTAGGGGTTCAGGCGGGAACAGCCGCGCGGGTCTCGCCGATCCAGCCGGCAAGATCGGCCTTGGCGCGCGCGGTATAGGCTTCCTTGCGGACCTTCTTGCCGACCTCGTGGAGCGGCGGGAACAGGCCGAAATTGACGTTCATGGGCTGGAACGTCTCGGCCTCGGCATCCCCGGTGATGTGGCTGAGGAGTGCGCCCAGCGCGGTCGTGGCGGGAAGCGGCTGCCATGCGCGGCCTGCGAGTTCCGCTGCCGTCATCAGCCCGCAGACAAGGCCGATCGCCGCGCTCTCGACATAGCCCTCGCAGCCCGTCACCTGCCCGGCGAAGCGGATATGCGGCGCCGCCTTGAGGCGGAGCTGGCGGTCGAGCACTTGCGGCGAATTGAGGAAGGTGTTGCGGTGCAAGCCGCCGAGCCGCGCGAATTCGGCATTCTCCAGCCCCGGGATGGTGCGGAACAGTTCCACCTGCGCCGCATACTTAAGCTTGGTCTGGAACCCGACCATGTTCCACAGCGTGCCAAGCTTGTTGTCCTGCCGCAGTTGCACCACCGCATAGGGCCAGCGCCCCTGCGGGAATTCGGGGGTGGTGTCGAAGGGATTGTCGAGCCCGACGCCTTTCATCGGGCCATAGCGCAGCGTCTCGACCCCGCGCTCGGCCATCACCTCGATCGGCATGCAGCCGTCGAAATAGGGCGTGTCCTTTTCCCACTGCTTGAACTCGGTCTTCTCGCCCTCAATCAGCCCGCGGTGGAAGGCGAGGTATTGCTCCTTGGTCATGGGGCAATTGATGTAGTCGCCGCCCTCGTTGGAAGCCTCGGTGCGCTTGTTCCAGCGCGACTGGATCCAGACCTTGCTCATGTCGATGGAGTCGCGGTGGACGATGGGCGCGATGGCATCGAAGAAGGCGAGCCGTTCGCTGCCGGTGGCGCGCACGATGCTGCCGGCCAGCGCCTCGGCGGTCAGCGGCCCGGTGGCGACGATGGTGAGACCGGCTGCGGGCAGTTCGTCCACCCTTTCGCGCACGATGGTGACATTGGGGTGGGATTGAAGCGCCTTTTCGACCTCGGCCGAGAACACATCGCGGTCGACCGCCATGGCGCTGCCCGCCGGCACCCGGGCTGCATGGCCTGCGCGCATGACGAGGCTATCGAGTTGCCGCATCTCGTGGTGGAGCAGGCCGACTGCGTTCTTGGTGTCGTCATCCGAGCGGAAGGAATTGGAGCAGACCAGCTCGGCAAGGCCGTCGGTCTGGTGCGCCGGAGTCATCTCGCCGCTGCCGCGCATTTCGGACAGGCGCACCTTGGCGCCCGCCTGGGCGAGCTGCCATGCCGCCTCGCTCCCGGCGAGGCCGCCGCCGATAATGTGCACATCGTGGGAAGTGGGGTGTCCGGTCATGGTGAGCCGCGTAATTGCGTGATAGCCCCACGGCAAGCCCCAAGGGGCGGGTGCGACGAGGGAGCGAGGAGGGAGCGGCATGGCGAAGCGCGCATTGATCGAACAGAGGCCGTGGCTGCTGGCGAGCATGGCTGCGGCGACCTTCTACTATTTCCTGCGCGACAATCCGGTGGGCGAGGGCACCTGGGGCCTTGCGCTCAAGGGTGCGAGTGTCGGCCTGCTCGCGCTCTACGTCGCCCTGCGCATCCCGCAGGGCAAGCACCGCGGCGACGGCTTCCTGCTGGTCGGCGCGCTGGCCCTGGCGGCGGCGGGCGATGTGGCGATCGAGCTCGATTTCGTGACCGGCGGCGCCTTCTTCACGGCAGCCCATGTCGTGGCCGTGGGGCTCTATCTCAGGAACCGCCACCAGCGCCCCTCGCCGGTGCAGAAGCTGATCGGCGCGATGCTGCTGATCGGGACGCCGCTGGTGAGTTATCTGCTGAGCGGGCAGGGCCAGATCGCGCTCTATTCCGCCTTCCTCGGCGCGATGGCGAGCGCGGCATGGATGAGCCACTATCCGCGCTACCGCGTCGGCACCGGGGCGGTGCTGTTTGTGCTGAGCGACTGGCTGATCTTTGCGCGGCTAGGCCCGCTCGATCTCGAGCCCGCCAACATGATCCTGATCTGGCCGCTCTATTATGCGGCGCAGATCATGATCGCGACCGGGATCATCCAGTGCTTGCGGGGAGAGCAGCCCGTCAGGTGACGGGCTGTTCGCCGTCACCGCCCGCCAATTCGGCGGCGATCGCTTCCTCGGCCTCGTTCTCGGGCTCGGTCGTATCGTCGATCAGCGCCGCGCCGACGATGTGCTCGCCCTTGGCGACATCGAAGATGCGGATGCCCGAGGAGCCGCGACCCGAGATCGAGAAGCCCTTGAGATTCTCGAACCCGCCGGGGGTGAGATGGCGGAAATCGATGCCGAGGCGGATCAGCTTGGCCTGATCGGTCACCAGCATGAGCTGCGAGCCGTGGCGCACCGGGAAGCTGGCGACGACCGGGCCGTTCCTCTCCGGATTGCTCTCGGGCGTGCCGATATTGGTGATCCCTTGCCCCCCGCGTGACGTGGTGCGGTATTCATAGGCCGAGGAGATCTTGCCATAGCCGTTGGCGGTGATGGTGAGGATGAATTCCTCGCCCTCGGCCATCGCCGCCTGCCTGTCGGCGGGGAGGGTGGGGACGGCGTCGTTGTTCTTCCACGCCGCCGCGCGCAGATAGGCCTCGCGGGTTTCCATGTCGGCGGTCAGCGCGTCGACCACGGCCATGGAGACGACCTTGCCGCCCTTCTTGAGGCTCATGCCGCGCACGCCGATGCCGGTGCGGCTCTTGGTCTCGCGCGCGTCGGTGGCGGCGAAGCGGATCGCCTTGCCGCTGTCGCTGGCGAGGAAGATTTCCTGCTCCTCGGTCAGCAATTGCACCCCGATCAGCCGGTCGCCCGATCCCTCGACGAAGCCCATCGCATATTTGCCCGCGGTCGGGATGTTGGCGAAGGCGTCCATCGAATTGCGGCGGACCATGCCCTGTTCGGTGGCGAACACGATGTTGAGATTGGCCCAGGTCGCCTCGTCCTCGGGCAGGGGCAGCACGTTGGTGACGCGCTCCTCGTCGCCGAGCGGCAGGAGGTTGACCATCGGCCGTCCCTTGGTCTGCGGGCCGCCTTCGGGCAGCTTCCAGACCTTCATGCGGTAAACCCGGCCGGTATTGGTGAAGAACAGCACCGGATTGTGGGTCGAGGTGACGAACAGCTCGACCACCGCATCCTCGTCCTTAGTCGCCATGCCGCTGCGCCCCTTGCCCCCGCGGGCCTGGGCGCGGAAGGCATCGAGCGGGGTGCGCTTGATGTAGCCGCCATGGGTGACGGTGACGACCATCTCCTCGCGCTCGATCAGGTCCTCGTCTTCCAGACCGTCCCATGCGGGCGCGATCTCGGAGACGCGCGGCGTGGCGTAGGTGGCGCGGATCTCTTCCAGCTCGGCCCGCATCACGCCGTAGAGCTTCACGCGGTCGGCGAGGATCGAGAGATATTCCTCGATCGAGAGCGCCAGTTCCTTCAGCTCGTCGCCGATCTCGTCGCGGCCCAGTGCGGTCAGGCGGTGGAGGCGCAGTTCGAGGATCGCCTTTACCTGCCGCTCGGACAGGCGATAGGTGCCGCCGCTTTCGTCGGCATTGGGCTCGATCGCTTCGACGAGGCGGATATATTGCGCGATGTCGCCGATCGGCCATTCCTTGGCGAGCAGCTTGGCGCGGGCTTCCGCCGGATTGCGGGCGGAGCGGATCATCGCCACCACCTCGTCGAGGTTCGAGACGGCAACCACCAGACCCAGCAACAGGTGCGCCCGTTCGCGTGCCTTGGCGAGTTCGAACTTGGTGCGGCGGGTGATCACTTCCTCGCGGAAGGTGATGAACGACTGGATGAAATCGCGCAGGCGCAGCGTTTCCGGGCGCCCGCCGCGGATCGCCAGCATGTTCGCCGGGAAGGAGGATTGCGCCGGGGTATGGCGCCAGATCTGGTTGAGCACGACCTCGGCGGTGGCATCGCGCTTGAGGTCGATGACCACCCGGACGCCCTCGCGCGAGCTTTCGTCGCGGATGTCCGAGATGCCCTCGATGCGCTTGTCCTTGGCCGCCTCGGCGATCTTCTCGACCAGCGCGGACTTGCCGACCTGATAGGGGATCGAGGTGAAGACGATGCTCTCGCGGCCCTCGCTCTTGGCGCCGCGGGTGCTTTCGACCTCGTGACGGCAGCGCATCAGGATTGAGCCGCGTCCGGTGGTATAGGCCTGACGCGCGCCGTGCGTGCCGAGGATCAGCGGCCCGGTCGGGAAGTCGGGGCCGGGGATATACTGGATCAGCTCTTCCGAGGTGATCGCGGGATTGTCCATATAGGCAAGGCAGCCGTCGATCACTTCGCCAAGATTGTGCGGCGGGACGTTGGTCGCCATGCCGACCGCAATCCCGCCCGCGCCGTTGACCAGCAGGTTGGGGAAGCGCGCCGGCAGCACCGTCGGCTCCTTGCGGCTGCCGTCATAGTTGTCGGTGAAATCGACCGTATCCTTGTCGAGATCGTCGAGCAGGCTGTTGGCGACGCGGGCCAGCCGCGCCTCGGTGTAGCGCATCGAGGCCGGCGGATCGGGGTCCATCGAGCCGAA
>VFQM010000802.1_pt1 | contig 31732 bp, 35 predicted proteins | sample 3512391 | NCBI WGS metagenome assembly VFQM01 (sample SAMN10412369, study PRJNA504923) | tailings metagenome | isolation source: Replicate 1 from Balatoc abandoned mine | place: Philippines
CAACGGGGTTGCCCGGTCATGACAACCGGGGTTTCCACGAGAAGGGGAGGGGATGTTGCGCTGCGATACCATCCCCGTCTCGGTGCTCCCTCTAACCGCCGAGCGCCCCATGAACGCTCCGACCCCGCTTCCGCTGCTTGCCACCGCCACGGACGACGCGCCCCGCCTGCGCGAGATTCCCTATAACTACACCTCGTTCTCGGATCGCGAGATCGTGATCCGCCTGCTCGGCGAGCGCGCATGGTCGCTGCTGGACGGGCTGCGCGGCGAGCGCCGCACGGGCCGCTCGGCCCGCATGCTGTATGAGGTGCTCGGCGACATCTGGGTCGTGCAGCGCAACCCCTATCTGCAGGACGACCTGCTGTCCAGCCGCCAGCGCCGCGGACAGTTGGTCGAGGCCCTCCACCACCGCCTGGGCGAGGTGCAAAAGCGCCGCACGCCCGAGGATGACCGCGAGCGCGACGCCCTGGTCGGGGAGTTGCTGACGGCAGCGCGTGCCGCCGTGGACAGCTTTGCACGCTCCTTCGACGAGGTGGCTGCGCTGCGCCAGCGCGCCACCAAGGTGCTGGGCCGGCTCACCGCCAAGGACAACATCAAGTTCGACGGCCTCTCGCGGGTTTCGCACGTGACGGACGCCACCGACTGGCGTGTCGAGTACCCCTTCGTGGTCCTCACCCCCGACACCGAGGCCGAGATGGCAGGGCTGGTGCAGGGCTGCGTCGAGCTCGGCCTGACCATCATCCCGCGCGGGGGTGGCACCGGCTACACCGGCGGCGCCATCCCGCTGACCTGGAAGAGCGCGGTCATCAACACCGAGAAGCTCGAGGCGATGACCGAGGTCGAGTGGGTGAAGGTGCCCGGCCACGACGAGCCCCTGCCCACGGTGTGGACGGAAGCCGGCGTGGTGACCCAGCGCGTGGTCGACGCCGCCGAGCGCGCGGGCCATGTGTTCGCGGTCGACCCGACCAGCGCCGAGGCCTCGTGCATCGGCGGCAACATCGCCATGAACGCGGGCGGCAAGAAGGCCGTGCTCTGGGGCACCGCGCTGGACAACCTGGTGAGCTGGCGCATGGTCACGCCCCAGGCCGAGTGGCTGGAGGTGACGCGCCTGGACCACAACCGCGGCAAGATCCACGACGCCGAGGTCGCGACCTTCGAGTTGAAGTACTTCGCGCCCGACGGCAAGGCCCTGCGCCGCACCGAGACGCTGGCCATCCCGGGCCGCACCTTCCGCAAGGAGGGGCTGGGCAAGGACGTCACCGACAAGTTCCTCTCGGGCCTGCCCGGGATCCAGAAGGAAGGCTGTGACGGCCTGATCACCAGCGCGCGCTGGATCGTGCACCGCATGCCCGAGCACACGCGCACGGTGTGCCTGGAGTTCTTCGGCAACCCCAAGGACGCGGTGCCCAGCATCGTCGAGATCAAGGACTTCATGTTCGCCGAGCAGAAGCGCTCGGGCGTGCTGCTGGCCGGCCTGGAACACCTGGACGACCGCTACCTGAAGGCCGTGGGCTACGCCACGAAAAGCAAGAAGGGCAACGGCGGCCTGCCCAAGATGGTGCTGATCGGCGACATCGTGGGCGACGACCCCGACGCCGTGGCGCGCGCCACCAGCGAGGTCATCCGCATTGCCAACACGCGCCACGGTGAAGGCTTCACCGCCATCAGCCCCGAGGCGCGCAAGAAATTCTGGCTCGACCGCAAGCGCACCGCGGCCATCAGCAAGCACACCAACGCCTTCAAGATCAACGAAGACGTGGTGATCCCGCTGCCGCGCATGGGTGAATACACCGAGGGCATCGAGCGGATCAACATCGAACTGTCGCTGCGCAACAAGATCCGGCTGGCCAGCGAGCTCGAGGCCTTCTTCGCGCGCGGCCACCTGCCGCTGGGCAAGGGCGACGATGCGAGCGAGATCCCCAGTGCCGAGCTCCTCGAAGACCGGGTGCAGCAGGCCCTGGCGCTGGTGCGCGAGGTGCGCAGCCTCTGGACCGGTTGGCTGTCCGACATCGATCGCCTGTTCCCGCAGTTGCAGGATCACCGTCTGCGCGCGAGCTGGAAGGCGCAGATCCGCGCGCCGCTGCAGCAGATCTTCAGCGGCGCTGCCTTCGGCCCGCTGCTGGCCGAGTGCAACGCCATCCACCAGCGCGTCCTCAAGGGCCGGGTGTGGGTGGCCCTGCACATGCACGCCGGCGACGGCAACGTGCACACCAACATTCCGGTCAACAGCGACGACTACGAGATGCTGCAGACCGCGCACGAGGCGGTCGACCGCATCATGGTGCTCGCGCGCAGCCTGGACGGCGTGATCTCGGGCGAGCACGGCATCGGCATCACCAAGCTGGAATACCTCACCGACGAGGAGCTCAAGCCCTTTGCCGACTACAAGGCCAAGGTCGATCCCGAGGGTCGCTTCAACAAGGGCAAGCTGCTGCGCCAGACGATGTCGGGCGCCCACCGCGCCGACCTGGCGCACGCCTACACGCCCAGCTTCGGCCTCATGGGGCACGAGTCGCTCATCATGCAGCAGAGCGACATCGGCGCCATCGCCGACTCGGTGAAGGATTGCCTGCGTTGCGGCAAGTGCAAACCGGTGTGCGCCACCCACGTGCCGCGCGCCAACCTGCTCTACAGCCCGCGCAACAAGATCCTGGCCACGTCCCTGCTCATCGAGGCCTTCCTTTACGAGGAGCAGACCCGACGCGGCGTGAGCATCCAGCACTGGCAGGAATTCGAGGACGTGGCCGACCACTGCACGGTCTGCCACAAGTGCCTCACCCCCTGCCCGGTGAAGATCGACTTCGGCGACGTGACCATGAACATGCGCAACCTGTTGCGCAAGATGGGCCAGAAGAGCTTCCGCCCGGGCAATGCGGCGGCCATGTTTTTCCTCAACGCCACCCAGCCCGAGACCATCAAGTTGATGCGCTCGGCCATGGTGGGCGTGGGCTTCAAGGCACAGCGTCTGGCCAACAACCTGCTCAAGCGCGTGGCGCGCAAGCAGACCAGCGCGCCCCCGGCCACGCTGGGGCCGGCGCCGATCAAGGAACAGGTCATCCACTTCATCAACAAGAAGATGCCGGGTGGCCTGCCCAAGAAGACCGCGCGCGCGCTGCTCGACATCGAGGACAAGGACTACGTCCCCATCATCCGCAACCCGCAGGCCACCACGGGCGAGACCGAGGCGGTGTTCTATTTTCCCGGTTGCGGCTCGGAGCGCCTGTTCAGCCAGGTCGGCCTGGCCACGCAAGCCATGCTCTGGCACGCCGGCGTGCAGACGGTGTTGCCACCGGGCTACCTGTGCTGCGGCTACCCGCAGCGCGGCTCGGGCCAGTTCGACAAGGCCGAGAAGATCATCACCGACAACCGGGTGCTGTTCCACCGCGTGGCCAACACGCTCAACTACCTGGACATCAAGACCGTGGTGGTGAGCTGCGGCACCTGCTACGACCAGCTCCAGGGCTACGAATTCGAGAAGATCTTCCCCGGCTGCCGGATCATCGACATCCACGAGTACCTGCTCGAGAAGGGCATTCGCCTGGAATCGAAGGGTGCATACCTCTACCACGATCCCTGCCACAGCCCCATGAAGCTGCAGGACCCGATGAAGACCGTGAAGGCGCTGGTCGGGGAGCAGGTGCTCAAGAACGAGCGCTGCTGCGGCGAGTCGGGCACGCTGGGCGTGACGCGCCCGGACGTGTCGACCCAGGTGCGTTTCCGCAAGGAAGAGGAAATCCGCAAGGGCGAGTCCGCGCTGCGCGCCAGCGGCGCCGTGGGCGCGGACGACAACGTCAAGATCCTTACCAGCTGCCCGAGCTGCCTTCAGGGCCTCACCCGCTACGGCGACGACCTGCAGAACGGCCTGCTCGAAGCCGATTACATCGTCGTCGAGATGGCGCGCCACATCCTGGGCGAGAACTGGCTGCCCGAGTACGTGGCCCGCGCCAACCAGGGCGGCATCGAACGCGTTCTCGTCTGATTCACCCGGAGACAAACCATGGCCGGCCTGGACCGCAACACCCCCACCCCGCAGGACATCACCGTGCACGGCGCCTCCCGCGTGCTCGAGGTGAGCTTTTCCGACGGGCAGACCTTCAAGATCCCGTTCGAGCTCATGCGCGTGTACTCGCCCTCGGCCGAGGTGCAGGGCCACGGCCCGGGCCAGGAGGTGCTGCAGACCGGCAAGCGTCACGTCGGCCTGCTGGCGCTGGAGCCGGTCGGCAATTACGCGGTGCAACCCACTTTCGACGACGGGCACTCCTCGGGCATCTTCTCCTGGGACTACCTCTATTTCCTGGGCTCGAAGCAGGCTGAGCTGTGGGCCGACTACGAGGCCCGGTTGCAGGCCGCTGGCGCGGGTCGCGATGACCCGATGCCCGAGAAGGCCGGCGCCGGCTGCGGCCACTCGCACTGAACGGGAAGCCCCGCATGGCCCAGACCCACTTCGGCTTTCAGAACGTCGACGAGCGCGAGAAGGCGCAGCGCGTGCGCGGCGTCTTCGACTCCGTGGCCTCGCGCTACGACGTCATGAACGACCTCATGTCGGCCGGCCTGCACCGCCTCTGGAAGCGCTACACCATCACCGTGGCCGATGCGAAACCAGGCCACCAGGTGCTCGACATCGCCGGCGGCACCGGCGACCTGGCGCTGGCCTTTGCGCGCGAGGTCGGCCCGGGCGGGCGTGTGGTGCACACCGACATCAACGAGGCCATGCTGCGCGAGGGGCGTGAGCGGCTCATCGACGCCGGCGTGGTGCTGCCCACGATGGTGTGCGATGCCGAGAAGCTGCCCTTTGCCGACAACAGCTTCGACCGCGTTTCGGTGGCCTTTGGTCTGCGCAACATGACGCACAAGGAACTTGCGCTGGCCGAAATGCATCGCACGCTCAAACCGGGCGGCAAGTTGCTGGTGCTGGAGTTTTCCCGGGTGGCCAAACCGCTGGAGAAGGCGTACGACTGGTACTCGTTCCAGGTGTTGCCGAAACTGGGCAAGTGGGTCGCCAATGACGAGAGCAGCTACCGCTACCTGGCCGAGTCGATCCGCATGCACCCGGACCAGGAAACGTTGCGACAGATGATGAAAGCGGCGGGCTTCGGCCACGTCGACGTGCACAACCTCACGGGGGGCGTGGTTGCCCTGCACGTAGGGATCAAGTGCTGACGCTATCTTGTGGGTATTGTTCGATTTCAGACACGGAGGCAAGGATGATGAACAAGCTGTGGTCGGTGCTGCTGGCGGTGACCCTGGCGCTCGGTTCGAGCGAGGTGCTGGCCAAGCGCATGGGTGGGGGCTTGTCCATTGGCAAGCAGTCGGGCAACGTCACGCAGCGCAGCACGGCGCCGAGCCAGCCGGCTCAGCAGGCCGCCCCCGCGCAGGCACCCCAGAATGCCGCGGCGCCGCGCCCGGCCAACGCGCCGGCTGCCGCCGCGCCGCAGCGCCCCTGGGGCGCCATGCTCGGTGGCCTGGCCGCCGGCCTGGGCCTGGCCTGGCTGGCCTCGGCGCTGGGTTTCGGTGAGGCTTTCGCGCAATTCCTGCTGTTCGCGCTGCTGGCCGTGGTGGTGCTGGCGGTGGTGGGCATGGTGATGCGCCGCAGGGCCCCCGCCGCCCAGGGCAGCGGCCTCGCCTACCAGGGCGCCGCTCCCGCCGCCGCCCGCGCGCCGGCCGAGTTCGAGCCCACCATGCCGCGCAGCTACAGCCCGCAGAACGTCGGCAACGACGCGTCGGCGCGCCCCTGGGAGCGCAGCGCGCCGGTTGCCCTGGAACAGCCGTCGTCCTCTGGCGGTTCGATGATCGGCTCGGCCCTGCTGGGCCGCCAGAGCTGGGGCATCCCGGCTGGCTTTGACGTCGAGGGCTTCCTCAAGGCCTCGAAGTCCAATTTCGTGAACCTGCAGGCCGCCTGGGACCGCGCCGACATTCCCAGCCTGCGCGCCATGATGACCGACGACATGCTCGAGCAGATCAAGGGACAGCTGGCCGAACGCGAGCGCGAATCCGGTGGCACGGGCAACAAGACCGAGGTGGTGATGCTCGAGGCCCAGCTGCTGGGCATCGAAGAGACCGACGACGTCTACATGGCCAGCGTGGAGTTTTCCGGACTGATTCGCGAGGATGCGTCGGCCGGTCCCAACCCGTTCCGAGAGGTCTGGAACATCACCCGTCCCAAGAATGGCCCGGGTGGCTGGCTGGTGGCGGGCGTGCAGGCGCTGCAGTAATCCCCTCAACCCGCCCGGCACCTGCCGCCGGGCGCGGCTTATCCGTCAGAATCGGGTGGTCATGGCACATGTACCACCCGATTCCGCTTCTGGCGGCGCTTCGCGCACCCCCGAGAACCCGCTGCAGAGCCTCCTGGGCGCGATCCGCCCGCCCGCCTGGGTCGTTGACGAGTTGCAGAACCGCCTCGTGCTGTTCCTCAACCATGTGTTGCAGCAGGAGCCCGCGGCCACCGAGCGCCTCAAACGCCAGGCCGGCAAGCCACTCAAGCTGCAGTGGGGCGATTTCCACCTCACGTTGGCGCCCACGCGCGCGGGCCTGCTGGAGCGCTGCGACCCTGCCGTGGTCACGCCCGAACTCACCGTCACGCTCACCCAGGCCTCGCCGCTCGATCTGGCCCAACGCGTGCTCGCGGGCGAAAAGCCTGGCGTCGATATCCAGGGTGACGTGCAGCTGGCCGCCGAGATCGCCTGGCTGGTCGACAACCTGCGCTGGGACGTCGAGGAGGACCTTGCGCGGGTGCTGGGCGATGCGCCCGCGCACGCGCTGGCGGGTTTCGCGCGCCGCGCAGCCCAAGGCGTGAAGGCCTTCGTCGAGCGCATGCCGCGCCCGCCGGTGCCCGGCGCCGGGGTGGACCGGTGAGCCGCCTGCTGCGCGGCACCTTCATCGTCTGGGTGGTGCTGCGGCACGGGCTCGACGAGCTCGTGCTCTCCAGCTTCCAGCACCCCTGGCTGCGCCGGCTCACGCGCATCGTCAGGCTCGGGCGTCGGCTCGACGCGCCGCGCGGTCAACGCCTGCGCGAGGCGCTGGAGCGCCTGGGCCCCATCTTCGTGAAGTTTGGCCAGGTGCTCTCCACCCGGCGCGATCTGATGCCGGCGGACATCGCCGACGAGCTGGCCCGGCTGCAGGACCGCGTACCCCCGTTCCCCGCCGAGGTCGCCATCGCCACCATCGAGCGTGCCTACGGTCGCCCGCTCGACGACGTGTTCAGCCACTTCGAACGCGTGCCGGTGGCCAGCGCCTCGATCGCGCAGGTGCATTTCGCCACGCTCAAGGCCGGCAAGGCCGCCGGCCGCGAGGTCGCCGTCAAGGTGCTGCGGCCCAACATGCTGCCCGCCATCGACAAGGACCTGGCGCTCATGCGCACCATGGCCGGCTGGGTGGAGCGCCTGTCTGCCGATGGCCGACGCCTGAAGCCGCGCGAGGTGGTGGCCGAGTTCGACAAGTACCTGCACGACGAGCTTGACCTGCTGCGCGAGGCGTCCAACGCCGCGCAGTTGCGCCGCAACATGGCCGGGCTTGATCTCGTCATCATCCCCGAGATGCACTGGGACTGGTGCCGCACCGACGTGATGGTGATGGAGCGCATGCACGGCGTGCCCATCAACCGCACCGACGAGCTGCGCCGCCGTGGTGTGGACATCCCCAAGCTCGCGCGCGACGGCGTCACCATCTTCTTCACCCAGGTGTTCCGCGACGGCTTCTTCCATGCCGACATGCACCCGGGCAACATCCAGGTCAGCCTCGATCCGGCCACTTTCGGGCGCTACATCTCGCTCGACTTCGGCATCGTGGGCACGCTCACCGCGTTCGACAAGGAATACCTGGCGCAGAACTTCACCGCCTTTTTCCGGCGCGACTACAAGCGCGTGGCCGAGTTGCACATCGAGTCCGGCTGGGTGCCCGCCGACACGCGGGTGGATGAGCTCGAGGCTGCGGTGCGCGCTGTGTGCGAGCCCTACTTCGACCGGCCGCTCAAGGAAATCTCGCTCGGCATGGTGCTCATGCGCCTGTTCCAGACCTCGCGGCGCTTTCACGTCGAGATCCAGCCCCAACTCGTGCTGCTGCAGAAAACTCTGCTCAACATCGAGGGCCTGGGACGCGATCTCGACCCCGACCTCGACCTCTGGGCCACCGCCAAACCCTTTCTGGAGCAGTGGATGCTGGAGCAGGTGGGCCCGCAGAAGCTGCTCGCCCAGCTCAAGGCCGAGGCGCCGCAATATGCCAAGCTGCTGCCCGCCCTGCCACGTCTGCTGCACGACTACCTGCGCCACCGTCCGCACGAGTTGCGCCAGGAACTCGATGCCCTGATGGCCGAGCAGCGCCGCACCAACCGGCTGTTGCAGGGCATCGTCTACGGCGGGGTGGGGTTTCTGCTCGGCCTGCTGGTCACGCAAGTGCTGCTGCGCGTGCGGCTGTGGTGAGGCGCCCGGCGCCGCCCCGGGAAACCCCCCGGAATTTATAATCGCCGGCTTTGTCCGCCCCGCCGGGGCGGGTACGTCCTGTCCACTTACATCCCACTGCCATGCCCATCTACGCCTACAAGTGCGAGTCCTGTGGCCACGCCAAGGACGTGCTCCAGAAAATGGCCGACGCCCCGCTGACCGCCTGCCCGGCGTGCGGCGCCGACGCCTTTCGCAAGCAGGTCACGGCCGCCGGCTTTCAGCTCAAAGGGTCCGGCTGGTACGTGACCGACTTCCGCGGTGGCAACACCGGGGGCGCTGCCGCCCCGTCGGGCGACGCCAAACCCGCGGACGGCAAGCCGGCCGAGAGCCCGGCCGCGGACAGCAAACCCGCGGCTGCACCGGCGGCGAGCGCGCCTGCGTCGCCCTCGACCCCGGCCGCCTGACCGGCCCGCCCCATGACCGCCTTGCGAAAGTGGCTCTTCTCGGGACTGCTCGTCCTCGTGCCACTCATCGTCACCTTGTGGGTGCTTGAATGGGTGGTCAGCACACTCGACCAGACACTCAACATCCTGCCGGCTTCCTGGCATCCCGATGCCTGGCTGGGCGTGCACATCCCCGGCCTGGGCGTGGCGTTCGCGCTCATCGTCTTGCTGTCGATCGGCGCGCTGGCCTCCAACATCATCGGCAACAAGCTTGTGCACTGGTGGCACGCGCTGTTGCACCGCATCCCGGTGGTGCGGTCCATCTACTCCGGCGTCAAGCAGGTCTCCGACACGCTGTTCTCGGAGAAGGGCAATGCCTTTCGCAAGGCGCTGCTGGTGCAGTGGCCGCACGAGGGCATGTGGACCGTCGCCTTCCTCACCGGCGCGCCGCAGGGTGACCTGCTCGAACAGCTGCAAGGCCAGCCCGGCGCGCGCGCGCCCGACGACCGCTTCATCAGCGTCTACGTGCCCACCACGCCCAATCCCACCGGCGGCTACTTCGTGCTGCTGCGCGAGCGCGACTGCGTGGAACTCGCCATGAGCGTGGACGAAGCGCTCACCTACATCGTGTCCATGGGGGTCATCGTGCCCGGTGGGCCGAAGAACCCCAAGATCAAGCTCGCGGCCACCCCTGCCGCGGACGTTTCCTGAAGCAAGAAAGAAGCAACATGGCCATGCGTTCCCACTACAGCGGTCTGGTGACCGAAGCCCTGCTGGGCCAGACCGTCACGCTCGCGGGCTGGGTGAACCGCCGCCGCGACCACGGCGGGGTGATCTTCATCGACCTGCGCGACCGCGAAGGCACGGTGCAGGTGGTGTGCGACCCCGACCGCCCCGAGATGTTCAAGACCGCCGAAGAGGTGCGCAACGAGTTCTGCGTGCAGGTGATCGGCGTGGTGCGCGCGCGCCCCGAGGGCACCACCAACGACGGCATCAAGAGCGGCAAGATCGAGGTGCTGTGCCACGAGCTCAAGGTGCTCAACCCCTCGGTGACGCCGCCGTTCCAGCTCGACGACGACAACCTCTCCGAGACCACGCGCCTCACGCACCGCGTGCTCGACCTGCGCCGCCCCTACATGCAGCGCAACCTCATGCTGCGCTACCGCGTGGCCATGGAGGTGCGCAAGTTCCTCGACGCCAACGGCTTCGTCGACATCGAGACCCCGATGCTCACCAAGAGCACGCCCGAAGGCGCACGCGACTACCTGGTGCCCAGCCGCGTGCACGACGGCATGTTCTTCGCGTTGCCGCAATCGCCGCAGCTGTTCAAGCAACTGCTGATGGTGGCCGGCTTCGACCGTTACTACCAGATCACCAAGTGCTTCCGTGACGAAGACCTGCGCGCCGACCGTCAGCCCGAGTTCACGCAGATCGACATCGAGACCTCGTTCCTGACCGAGCAGGACATCCGCGACATGTTCCAGGGCATGATCAAGACGGTGTTCCAGAACACGCTGGGCGTGGACCTGGGCGACTTCCCCGTCATGCCCTACGCCGAGGCCATGCACCGCTACGGCTCCGACAAGCCCGACCTGCGCGTGAAGATGCAGTTCACCGAGCTCACCGACGTGATGGCCGACGTGGACTTCAAGGTGTTCAGCGCGCCCGCACAGATGAAGAACGGCCGCGTGGTGGCCCTGCGTGTGCCCGGCGGCAGCGAGATGAGCCGCAGCGAGATCGACGCCTACACCGAGTTCGTCAAGATCTACGGCGCCAAGGGCCTGGCCTGGATCAAGGTCAACGACATCACCAAGGGCCGTGACGGCCTGCAGAGCCCGATCGTGAAGAACCTGCACGACGCCGCGCTCGATGCGGTGCTGCAGCGCAGCGGCGCGCAGAACGGCGACATCCTGTTCTTCGGTGCCGACAAGGCCAAGGTGGTCAACGACGCCATCGGCAACCTGCGCATCAAGATCGGCCACAGCGAGCTCGGCAAGAAGAACGGCCTGTTCGAGGACCGTTGGGCACCGATGTGGGTGGTGGACTTCCCCATGTTCGAGTACGACGAAGAGGAAGACCGCTGGACCGCGGTGCACCACCCCTTCACCGCGCCCAAGGACGGTCACGAAGATTTCATGGTCACCGACCCGGGGCGTTGCATCGCCAAGGGCTACGACATGGTGCTCAACGGCTGGGAGATCGGCGGCGGTTCCGTGCGTATCCACCGCGCGGACGTGCAGCAGAAGGTCTTCGACGCGCTCAAGATCAGTCCCGAGGAGGCACGCCTGAAATTCGGCTTCCTGCTCGACGCGCTGCAGTATGGCGCGCCGCCGCACGGTGGTCTCGCCTTCGGCCTGGACCGCATCGTCACGCTCATGACCGGTGCCGAGTCGATCCGCGACGTGATCGCCTTTCCCAAGACCCAGCGCGCGCAGTGCCTGCTCACGCAGGCACCGAGCCCGGTGGACGAGAAGCAGCTGCGCGAGCTTCACATCCGCCTGCGCAACCCCGATTCGGTCAAGAACGCTTGACATTCCTGTAGGACCAGACCGCAAAAGGCGCCTTCGGGCGCCTTTTTTGTCGGGAACCTGCGTATCCTCTGGCGGTCGCACCATTGATCACGCCGATCAATGACCTGTCACTTTCTGGAAAGGAGCCCCGCCATGGCCGACGCCACCGCCGATACCACCGCCAGCAAGAAGAAGCTCGTGCGCGACCTGCAGCGCGTCATCACCGACGCCGAAGAGCTGCTGCATGCCACCGCCGACGAAACCGAGGGCAAGGTGGTCGAGATGCGCGAGCGCATCCGTGAAAACCTGAACGCCGCCAGGCACAAGCTCCTCGACATCGAGGAATCCATTGCCGTGAAGGCCAAGGAGGCCGCGCGCGCCACCGACGAGTACGTGCACGAACACCCGTGGCAGGCCATCGGCACGGCCGCCGGGGTGGGCCTGCTCATCGGCCTGCTCATCGGCCGTCGCTGAGGCAGCGCGGCCGATGGAGACCTCGCGTCTGTCGGCATCGGTCCGCGGCCTGGCCGCCACGCTGATCGAGCTGGCCCAGGTCCGCCTTGAACTGCTCAGTGTCGAGGCGCAGGAGGAGGTGCTGCGTGTTGCCGGCCTGCTGGCCTATGGTGCGATCGCACTCGTCTGCCTGGCACTCGGCCTGGGCTTTCTGGCGATCCTGATCACCGTGGCCCTGTGGGATACCCACCGCATGCTGGCCCTGGCGGTGTTCGCCGTGCTGTTCCTGCTGTGTGGCCTCGTGGCCGCCTGGCGCGCGCGTGAACGCGTGTTGCGGGGCTCGCGCCTGTTCTCGGCCAGCATCGACGAACTGCGCCAGGACCGCGAGGCGCTTGAGCCATGAGCGCCTCGCGCGCGCAGCAACTGGCACAGCGGCGCCACGCTTTGCGTGCGCGCTCGCGCAGCCTGCGTGCCCGCGCCGGCCGGCATGCGCAGGCACTGCAGCCCGTGCTGGGTTGGGCCGACCGCGCCCAGGCCGCGTGGCGGTGGGTGCGCGAGCGCCCACCCGAACTGCTGTGGCCATTGGCCCTCGTGGCGGGGCTGTGGGTGGCGCGTCGTCCGAGCCGGCTGGTCAGCGCGCCGCTGCGGTTGTGGTCGGTGTGGCGCTTGTGGCTGCGCCTCTCGGCAGGCCGGCGTGTCTGACCTGCCCGCCGCCGCGACCCGGCCCTTCAAGGTGCCGCAGTCGGTGCTGGTGGTGATTCACACGCCCGCGCTGCAGGTGCTGCTCATCGAGCGCGCGGACGCGCCCGGGTTCTGGCAGTCGGTCACTGGGTCCAAGGATCACCCCGACGAGCCCTTCGAACAAACCGCGGTGCGCGAGGTGGCCGAAGAAACCGGCCTCGACGCGCGCGCCCCGGGCCATGTGCTGCGCGACTGGGCCCTGGAGAACGTCTACGAGATCTACCCCCAGTGGCGCCATCGCTATGCGCCGGGTGTCACACACAACACCGAGCGCCTGTTCGGCCTGTGCGTGCCGCACGCAATGCCCGTGCGCCTGAGTGCGCGCGAGCACCGCGACCAGCTCTGGCTGCCCTGGCATGAGGCCATGGAGCGCTGCTTTTCGCCCTCCAACGCCGAGGCCATCGGCTGGCTGCCGCGGCTGGGTGGCCCGTCTGCTCGCTAGCCGCGCGAGCGCATGCGATCATTTCGCGCATGAGCATCGTGCGCGTGGCGACCTACAACATCCACAAGGGCGTACAGGGCCTGGGCCCGGTGCGCCGGCTGGAGATCCACAACCTCGCGCACGCCGTCGAGCAGTTCGACGCCGACATCGTCTGTCTGCAGGAGGTGCGCAGCCACCACCGCAAGTTCGAGCGCTATTTCACGCGCTGGCCCGAGCTGGACCAGGCGGGCTACCTCTCGCCCGAAGGCTACGAGGCGGTCTACCGCACCAACGCCGTCACGCGCCACGGCGAGCACGGTAATGCGCTGTTGTCGCGCTGGCCAGTGCTGGGCGTGGGCCATGCCGACGTGTCCGACCACCGTTTCGAACAACGCGGTCTGCTGCATGCGCAAGTGCTCGTGGAGGGCACCGACGTGCATGTGGTGGTGGTGCATCTCGGCCTCATCCACGCCAGCCGCGAACGCCAGGTGCGGCGACTGGGTCAGTTCATCGAACGCGAGGTGCCCACCAGCGCCCCGCTGATCGTCGCCGGCGACTTCAACGACTGGAGTGCGCAACTCATCAAGCCCATGGCCGCGCTGGACCTGCGCACCTTCGAGGGCATCCGCCTGCCCACCTACCCGGCGCGCCTGCCCCTGTTGCACCTGGACCGCATCTTCGTGCGCGGCCTGCGGCCGGTGTCGGCGCACGTTCCGCACGGGGCAGCCTGGCGCCGCATGTCCGACCACCTCCCCTTGATCGCGGATCTGGAGCTGTGAGGCGCATCCACTCCACCTGGCGCGACGGCCACCAACTGGTGCTGCTGCAAGGTGGCGACGCGTTCTTTCCCGCGCTCATCGAGGCCATGGACGCGGCGCGCCAGGTGGTGCACGTGGAAACCTACATCTTCGAATTCAAAGGATCGGCGCTGGCCGTGGCCGAGGCGCTGGAACGCACGGCGCGCCGCGGTGTGGAGGTCCGGCTGGTGGTCGATGGTGTCGGCACGCCCGCGATGCCTGTCGAATGGCAGCAGCGCTTTGACGCAGCGGGCGTGAAGTGGCGTGTGTACGCGCCGCTGGGCCGGCTGGGCCTGTTGCTGCCCAGCCGCTGGCGGCGTCTGCACCGCAAGCTCTGCGTCGTGGACGGCACGGTCGGGTTCTGTGGCGGCATCAACCTCATCGACGACCGCGACGACGTGGCGCTGGGCCGACTGGGTGAGCCGCGTCTGGACTATGCGCTGCGCGTGGCCGGCCCGCTGGTGGCCGACATGGTGTCCGCGATGGAGCAGCTCTGGTGGCGCTTGCAAGCGGTGCGCGCAGCGCGCCAACGCGAGTTCATCGCGGCGTGGGACGCGCTGCGGGGCTCGCGCCCGGCGGGCGATTTCTCGCGGTTGTTGCGCAAGTTCGAGGCGCGCGCGCGCGGCTTCGCAGGCACCGATGCGCTCGAGGCCGAGAGCACCCTGGTCGGGGTGGACGGCGCCCGTGCCGCACTGCTGCTGCGCGACAACGTGGCGCACCGCCACGACATCGAGCGTGCCTACCTCAAGGCCATCGGCAGCGCGCACCGGGAAGTGGTGATCGCCAACGCCTATTTCATCCCGGGGCGGCGGCTGCGCAAGGCCTTGCTGCACGCGCGCGAGCGCGGTGTGCGCGTGCGCCTGTTGCTGCAGGGCCGCTACGAGCACTTCCTGCAGTACCGCGCCGCGCGTCCGGTGCTCAAGCGGCTGGCCAACGCCGGCATCGAGGTGCACGAGTACGCGCCGAGTGCATTGCACGCCAAGGTGGCGGTGGTGGACAAGCGCTGGGCCACGGTGGGCTCGACCAACCTCGACCCGCTGTCGCTGTTGCTGGCGCGCGAGGCCAACGTGATGACCACCGACAAGCGCTTCGCCGCGCTGCTGCGCGACCAGCTCGACCACCTGATGCGCACCGCGGGTACCCCGCTGGACGCTGCTGCGCTGAACCGCCGGCCCTGGAAAGACCGCGTGCTCGACCGCTTCGCCTTCGGCGTGATGCGCGGTGTGTTGTTCCTGACGGGACACCGGTACTGATGGACCTGATCGTCCAGCGCCCCGAAGGCCTGTACTGCCCGCCCGGTGATTTCTATATCGACCCCTGGCGGCGGGTGGATCGCGCGGTGATCACGCATGCGCACGCCGACCACGCGCGTCCGGGCCACGGCCACTACCTGGCCGCGGCACCCGGTGCGGGTCTGTTGCGTGCGCGACTGGGTGAGGACATCACCCTGCAGCCCCTGGCCTACGGGGAGTCCATCCTCCATCGCGGGGTGCGCATCTCGCTGCACCCGGCGGGTCACGTGCTGGGCTCGGCCCAGGTGCGGGTGGAACATGGTGGCCAGGTGTGGGTGGCCAGCGGCGACTACCGCACCACGCCCGTCGGCGCCGTGCCCGACCGCACCTGCACGCCGTTCGAACCCGTGCGCTGCGATGTGTTCATCACCGAATCCACCTTTGGCTTGCCGATCTACCGCTGGCGTGCGGATCACGTGCTGTTCGCCGAGATCAACGCCTGGTGGGCGCGCAACGCCGCGCAGGGGCGCGCCAGCGTGCTCAGTTGCTACAGCCTGGGCAAGGCGCAGCGCATCCTGGCCGGGGTCGATGCGTCGATCGGCCCCATCGTCTGCCACGGCGCGGTCGAGCCGCTCAACCGCGCGTACCGCGAAGCGGGTGTGGACTTGCCCGCCACGCGTCTGGTGAGCGAGGTCGCCGACAAGGCCGACCTGCAGCGTGCCTTGGTGCTGTGCCCGGGCAGTGCCATCGGAACGCCATGGATGAAGCGCTTCGGCGATTTCAGCGACGCCTTTGCGAGTGGGTGGATGCAGATCCGCGGCTGGCGCCGCCGCGGCGGGCAGGACCGCGGCTTCGTGCTCAGCGACCACGCCGACTGGCCGGGCCTGCTCTCGGCCATCGGCGCCAGCGGCGCCGAGCGCGTGATCGTCACCCACGGCAGCGTGCCGGTGCTGGTGCGCTACCTGCAAGAGCAGGGGCTCCAGGCGGAGGCCTTCGAGACCGAGTACGGGGACGAGGCGCAAGAGTCCGACGGTGCTCCCGCATGAAACGCTTTGCCGCGCTGTTTGCCGAGCTCGACGAGAGCACGTCCACCCACGACAAGGTCGCCGCGCTGGTGCGCTACCTGCGCGACGCACCACCCGAGGACGCGGCCTGGGCGATGTACTTCCTGGCCGGCGGCAAGCCGCGCCAGATCATCCGAACCGCCCAGCTCAAGGCCGTGGCCATGCGGGCTGCGGGGCTGCCCGAGTGGTTGTTCGAGGCCAGCTACCAGGCGGTGGGTGACCTGGCCGAAACCATCGCGCACGTGCTCCCCGATCCCGCCCGCGCGGGCATCGAGCTTGGCCTGAGCGCCTGGATGCATGAGCGCTTGCTGCCGCTTCGCGGTGCCGACGACGCACACATCGCCGAGGCGCTCATGTCCTGGTGGCGCGAGTTGGACGCACTCGGCCGCTTTTTGCTGGTCAAGCTCGTGGGGGGCGGCTTTCGGGTCGGCGTGAGCAAGCTGCTGGTGCAGCGCGCGATCGCCGAGCACGCGGGCCTGGATGCGCGTCTGGTGGCCGCGCGCATGATGGGCTTCACCGACGGCAAGCGCGCGCCCACGCTCGCGGCCTGGCAGGCCATTGTCGCGCCCGCCGACGCGCTCGACGGCCGCGCACCGAGCCAGCCGTATCCCTTTTTTCTGGCTCACGCGCTCGCAGGCCTGCCCGAGGACAGCCTGGGTGCTGCAAGCGACTGGCTTGCCGAATGGAAGCTCGACGGGATCCGCGGCCAGATCGTCAAGCGCGCTGGCCAGGTGTGGGTGTGGTCGCGCGGCGAAGAGTTGATGACCGAACGCCTGCCCGAACTCGTGCGGCTGGCGGCGGGCTGGCCCGACGGCACGGTGGTGGATGGCGAGATCGTGGCCTGGGACGCCGGCGCCGAGCCGCTGCCCGGCACCGATCACGCCGGCCGCCCGGCGGCGTTCGCGCAACTGCAACAGCGCATCGGCCGCAAGACGCTGGGGCCCAAGGTGCTGGCCAGCGCCCCGGTGGGGTTTGTTGCCTACGACCTGCTCGAATCGCGTGGGCAGGATCTGCGCGCGCAGCCGCAACACGCGCGGCGCTTGGCGTTGCAAGACTTTGCGCAGACCTGCACACCGGCCCTGCCGTTGTCGCCGTTGCTGCTGGCCGACGATTGGCCCGCGCTTGCGGCGCTGCGCGCACGTTCGCGCGAGCTTGGCGTCGAGGGTCTGATGCTCAAGCACCGTGAGAGCGGCTATGGCGTCGGTCGCGTGAAGGGCGACGGGGAGGGCCGTCGCCTTGCGTGGTGGAAGTGGAAGATCGACCCACTCACCGTGGACGGCGTGCTGATCTATGCCCAGTCGGGTCACGGTCGACGCGCCTCGGTCTACACCGACTACACCTTCGCGGTCTGGAACCGCCCGCCGCGCGACCCGGCCGAAGCGCAAGCCGTGGTCGAGGCCATCGCCGCACGCCAACCCGCCGATCCCGAGGGCCTGCAGCTCGTTGCCTTCACCAAAGCCTACTCGGGCCTCACCGACCGCGAATTCCAGGCGGTGGACGCGGTGATCCGCCAGACCACCCTGGAGAAGTTCGGCCCGGTGCGCAGCGTGCGCCCCACGCTCGTGTTCGAGCTCGCGTTCGAGGGCATTGCGCGCAGCACACGGCACAAGAGTGGCGTGGCGCTGCGCTTCCCGCGCATGCTGCGCGTGCGCGACGACAAGCCGTTGCACGAAGCCGACACCCTGCACACGCTCCAGGCGCTTCTTTCGCATTTCTGATGATTCGCGGCGTCTTGCCGCCAGCCGCTGACACACCGGGAACCCGATGTTGTGCCGGACCACGTATCGACGTCATCCACGAAGCCTGCAAGGAATGAATCCATGAAGAGAACATCGTCCGGGACGCCAACGAGATCGCCTTCGCCATCGCCGACGCGAAGGGTCAGGGGTGAGGGCGAAGCGATTGCCCCGATCGTGCGCACGACGCGCGTATCCACGCGATGGCAGGGCATGCACCATCCCGGTCGTCCGACGGTCGTTGTGCTCGTGGTGGGCGGTTGCGAAGGACAAGCCGTGACCCAGCAACTCGACGCGTGGCAACTGCGCGCCCGGGCGGTGGAATACAACTACGGCGTCATCGAGGCGGGCGACCCGACCGAGAACCTGAGCGAGAGTGCCGCGTTGCTCAAGCAGCAGGTGCCTGCCAATGCCAAGGTGGTGGTGCTTCAGGCCAATGAGGACGTGCCCGAGGAGAACGTCGAACATGCGCAGGACGCGTTGAGCCATGCCGGTCTCGCCCGCCAGTCTCTGCCTCCTTGCCTGGCGGACGATGCCGATACGGCCCATTTGCCGGTGTTTCCATCCGAAGCGCAACTGGTCCGGCAGACCCTGCAGGCGCTGGACACGGGTGGCGCCGGCGAGGCCGTCGACCTGGGGGCTGAAGCGGCCTTCGAAGCACGTCAGCGATCGCTTCAACTCGCGCAACAGCGGCGAACGACCGATCAACTCACGGCGGTTCGCCAGCAGCTCGAAGAAGAGGTCCACGCGATGGTCGAACTCGTCCAGGCGATTGATGATCTGCTGCCCGATGAAGAGCCGCCACCGGCGTCGCTGCCATTGGCGCTCAGGCAAGGCATCAACGCGCTGCAGTTCACGCCGCACTGGCAGGCCAGGGCCTCGACGCCGCAGGCCGCGCAACTGACGGGGCTGCTCCTGAGGGTGGGGCGGGAATCCGCGTCCGGCGGCGACCCGTCCCTTCAGCTCGCGTCGGGGGCGATTCTGCGGTGCCTGCAGCACGACGAAAACGCCCTGAGTGCCGTGCTGGCCGCCGTGGACCGGTGTCTGCCAGAGAGTTCGGACGCGGACCAGTTGGGGGTCTTGCTGGGGGCGGTGTTCGCATACGAGGTGGGGGCGGCGGCATCGGCCATGGGCGGGGATGCCTCGAGCACCCCGACGTGACTGCCAACGCGGTCAGCACCGCGCCGGTGCCGTGCGGCCGCGGACCTGGGTGGCCGTAAGGGCATACCCCCCGTCAGGAATGGGGGCGGTGATAGCATCCCCCATGCTCATGAAGACCGACCCCGATCAGACCCCCGGCGCTGCGCCCCAAGGCGGCGACGAAGGCGTGCCCGTCTCCGTGAAGATCCGCGAGCGGCTCAAGGCCGCCCGGCAGCGCTTTCATTCGAACGACAACATCGCCGAGTTCATCCAGCCTGGTGAGCTCGACAAGTTGCTCGACGAGGTGACCCGCAAGATGCAAGGCGTGCTCGAGTCGATGGTGATCGACACCGAGAGCGACCACAACACCGGCGATACCGCGCGCCGCGTGGCCAAGATGTACCTCAAGGAGGTCTTCGCGGGCCGCTACGTCAAGGGCCCCTCGGTCACCGAGTTCCCCAACGCGGAGCACCTCAACGAGCTCATGATCGTGGGCCCGATCACCGTGCGCAGTGCCTGCAGCCACCACTTCTGCCCCGTCATCGGCAAGCTGTGGATCGGCATCATGCCCAACGAACACACCAACGTGATCGGCCTGTCCAAGTACGCGCGCATGGCCGAATGGATCATGGGCCGTCCGCAGATCCAGGAAGAGGCGGTGATCCAGCTGGCCGACCTGATCCAGGACAAGACACAGCCCGACGGCCTGGCCATCGTGATGGAGGCCAGCCACTATTGCATGGCCTGGCGCGGCGTGAAGGACATGGACAGCAAGATGATCAACTCCGTGATGCGTGGTGTCTTCCTCAAGGACGCCAACCTGCGCCGCGAATTCCTCTCGCTCATCCCCCGCTGAACCCATCTCGCAAGATCACCATGCTCGTTCGCTTGCTCTACGTCAGCCGCGCTGTCGACAAGGACCCCAAGGCCATCGAGGCGATCCTCGACGCGTCGCGCCAGCACAATGTCAGCAACGGCATCACGGGCGTGCTCTGCTATGGCGGCGGCATCTTCCTGCAGGCCATCGAAGGCGGGCGCGCCGCAGTCAACAAGCTGTACAACCACATCGTCGCCGACAAGCGCCATCAGGATGTGGTGCTCCTGCACTACCAGGAAATCAGCGAGCGCCGCTTCGGCGGCTGGACCATGGGGCAGGTCAATCTCGCCAAGCTCAACACGTCCATCGTGCTCAAGTACTCCGAGCGCCCCGAGCTCGACCCGTACGCCGTCTCGGGTGCGGTCTCGCTGGCCCTGCTTGAAGAACTCATGGCAACGGCCAGCATCATCGGCCGGGCCTGACGCCGCTGCGGCGGTGTCGCCATGCCGCTCGATGCCTTCCTGCTCATCCTGCTCGCCGGCCTGATCCACGCCGGCTGGAACATCGCCGCCAAGCACGCGGGGGGCGATGCGCGCTTTGCCTTCTTCTCGTCGGCGCTGGTGGCCATCGTCTGGGCACCGGTGGGCTGGTGGTTTGCTCGCGGTGCACTGGGGCAGTGGGGCGCCACCGAGTGGGCTTTCGTGCTGGCCAGTGGCGTCATTCACGTCTTCTATTTCGTCACGCTGCTGCGTGGTTACCGCCGGGCCGACCTCACGGTGGTCTACCCGCTGGCGCGCGGCAGCGGCCCGCTGATCACCGCGCTGGTGGCGGTGCTCTTCCTCGGCGAGCAACTCAGCGCGTTGGGCGGCCTTGGCATCGCCGCGGTGGTGGGGGGTGTGTTCCTCATTGCGGGCGGCCCGGGCCTGTGGCGCACCGCGCACGACCCGGCCGCGCGAGAGCGGCTGCACCGCGGACTCGCCTACGGCGCGCTCACCGGTGTGTTCATCGCTGGTTATTCGGTGGTCGATGGTTACGCGGTCAAGGTGCTGCTGATGTCGCCCATCCTGGTGGACTACATGGGCAACCTCGTGCGCCTGGTGCTGTTTGCGCCCACGGTGCTGCGCGACCGCGCGCAAGCGCTGCGCCTGTGGCGCTTGCAGTGGAAACACGCGCTGGGCGTGGCGGTGTTCAGCCCCATCGCCTATGTCCTGGTGTTGTTCGCCATGCAGCGCGCGCCGCTGTCGCATGTGGCGCCGGCGCGAGAGGTTTCCATGCTGTTTGCCGCGCTCATCGGCGGCCACCTGCTGCGCGAGGGCGATCGCGCATTGCGCCTGCTGGGCGCGGTGTTCATTGCGTCGGGCGTGGCCGCGCTCGCCTTGGCATGAGCGCCGCGATGCATCACGCGCCAGTCGACCCATGAACACCGCGGACTTCACCCTGCTCGGTTGCGATTTCACGAGCGCCCCCTCGAAGCGCAAGCCCGTCACGCTGGCTGTGGGCCGCAGCCAGCGCGGCCGCGTTTTGCTCGACGCCATCGAGACCTACGAATCGCTCGACGCCTGGGGCGAGCGCCTGTGCGCCCCAGGCCCCTGGGTGGGCGGCTTCGATCTGCCCTTCGGTCTGCCACGCGAACTGGTGGAAACGCTGGGCTGGCCCACCGACTGGCGAGCCTGCATGGCGCATTACGGTGCCTTGTCGCGCGATGCCATTCGCGACACGTTTGCTGCCTTCTGCGCCGCACGGCCCGTGGGGTCCAAGTTCGCGCACCGCGCCGCCGACGCTCCCGCAGGCTCCAGCCCCAGCATGAAATGGGTCAACCCGCCGGTGGCGTTCATGCTGCACGCGGGCGTGCCGCGCCTGATTGCAGCCGGCGTGCGGTTGCCAGGCCTGAGCGAAGGCGATGCGCAGCGCGTCGCGCTCGAGGCCTACCCGGGCCTGCTCGCGCGCAGCGTGCTCGGCAGCACCTCGTACAAGAGCGACGACAAGGCCAGGCAGACGCCCGAGCGCCTGATTGCGCGCAAGACGTTGATCAACGCGCTGGAGAACGGTCAGGCGCCCGCGCTGCAGGCGGCCGGCTTGCGCCTCAAACTCAGCCACGCGCAGCGCGACGCGTTGGCCGACGATGCCAGCGGCGACCGGCTCGATGCTGTGCTGTGCCTGCTGCAGGCCGCCTGGGCGTTGCAGCAGCACCAGGCGGGTCACCCGCGCTGGGGCCTGCCGGCCTTCGATCCGCTCGAAGGCTGGATCGTGAGCGCCTGATTCCTACAATGCCTTCCATGCCCCAAGAAGCCCCCCAACCCACTGAACTGCCCCAACTGCCGCGCGATCTGCGCTTTGCCTTCGTCGAAGCGTCCTGGCACGCCGACATCGTGCAGCGTTCCCGCGATGCCTTCTTCGCCGAGATGGCCCGCGCCGGCTTTGGCTCCGAGGCCATCGACGTGTTCGATGTCGCGGGGGCGTTCGAGATTCCGCTGCACGTGCAGCGGCTGGCGCAATCGGGTCGCTACGCGGCGGTGGTGGGCAGCGCGCTGGTGGTTGACGGCGGCGTGTACCGCCATGATTTCGTGGCCAGCACCGTGGTGCAGGCGCTCATGGACGTGCAGTTGCAGACGGGCGTGCCCGTGATCTGTGCCGTGCAGGCGCCACACCACTTCCACGAACACGTGGAGCACCGCAAGTTCCTGCAGCAGCATTTCGGTGCCAAGGGCACCGAGGCGGCGCAGGCGGTGCTGCTCACCGTGGCCGGCCTGCGCGCCCTCGACGCACGCGTGTAAGGCCTTGGCCATGGCTGGCGACGCACGGTGACGCCCCTGAACGGAGATCACCATGCGACGTACCGTCATCCTGCTCTTCACCCATGGCCTGTTCCTGGCCATCGGCTTCGCGGCCGGCATCTACACGCTGCCGCTGCTGATCGCTCCGCCCGCGCCCAGCGCGCAGGCCGTGGCTGGCGCCGCCCAGGGCGCCAGCTTCACCGGTACCTTCCGCCGCGACCTGAAAGACAGCGACGCCCTGCACTGGGGCGAAGGCACGGTGAGCGTGGGGCCGCAGCGCATCGTGCTGCAGGGACGCCTGGCCCCGGGGCCGGACTACAAGCTCTACCTCGCGCCTGAATTCGTCGAAACCGAGGCCGACTTCGCGCGCTTGAAACCGCAGATGCAGCGCGTGGGCGATGTGAAGACCTTCGAGAACTTCATCGTCGACCTGCCGCCGGGCGTGGACCTGCAGCGCTACACCACGGTCATCGTGTGGTGCGAGACCTTCAACGAGTTCATCACCGCTGCGCAGTACCGCTGAATACGCTGGTGCATCATCGGGGTTCTTCAACGCGCCAGAGGAACATCGTATGAATTTCGCCAAAGTGGTCGGTGTCGTGCTCATCGCGGCCGGGGCCATCGGCCTCGTGATGGGCAGCTTCAGCTACACCAAGGAGTCCGAGGCCGTGAAGCTGGGCCCGCTGGAGCTCTCGGTCAAGCAGGAAGAGACCGTCAACGTGCCGGTGTGGGCCGGCATCGGCGCCATTGCCGTTGGGGTGGTGCTGCTCATCATGGGTGGCCGCAAGGGCTGATGCGCACCGCGTGAATCCTGGTTTGCGCGCGCTGGCCTGGTTGCTCTGGGCGCTGGCCGCCAGCGCCTGGGCTGACCAGCCCGAACCCTACGACGCGCGCGTGGTGCGTGTGTTCGACGGCGACACGGTCTGGGTGCAGCCCGCCGCGGGCGGGCGTTGGCGCAAGTTGCGCCTGGACGGTATCGACGCCCCCGAGATCTGCCAGACCGGTGGCCTGGCGGCGCGCGATGCACTCGCTGAACGCGTGCTGGGCGAGATGGTTCAGGTGACAGAGCGAGCGAGCGATGACTACGGCCGCGGCATCGTGCGTTTGACGTCGCGTGGCGATGACATCAACCGCTGGCTGGTGCAATCGGGGTACGCCTGGGCCCATCGCTGGCGCGGCCGTGGACCGTACACGGGTGCGGAAGACGCGGCGCGGCGTGATCGGCGCGGGCTGTTCGCCGACGAGACGCCGCAGCCGCCACGCGACTTTCGCCGCCAGCACGGGCCGTGCGCAAACCCGCCGCGGGCGCTCTCAGCTGTGCGTTGAGCCGCAGACCGGGCAGTGCGGCCGGCGCGGCAGCGCGATCTCGTTGAACGAGAGATCGCGGCCTTCGATCATGAGCAGCCGCCCCACCAGCCGCGAACCCATGCCACCGAGCAGTTTGAGCGCCTCGGCCGCCTGCAGCGTACCCACGATGCCCACCAGCGGCGCGAACACGCCCATGGTGGCGCACAGCACCTCCTCCACGCCACTGTCCTCCGGGAAGACGCAGGCGTAGCAGGGCGCTTCGGGCTGGCGCGCGTCGTACACGCTCAGCTGACCGTCCAGACGGATGGCGGCGCCCGAGACCAGCGGCTTGCGGTGCCTCACGCAGGCGCGGTTGAGCAAGTGCCGGGTGGCAAAGTTGTCGCTGCAGTCGATCACCACATCGGCTGTGGGCACCAGCGTGTCGAGCAGTGCTGCATCGGCGCGCTGCACCAGCGGGGTGAGCTGGACGTCGGGGTTGATCGCGGCCACGGCCTCGCGCACCGATTCGGCCTTGGGCCGGCCCACGCGGGCCAGGTTGTGCGCGATCTGGCGCTGCAGGTTGGTTTCGTCGACCGTGTCGTGGTCGACCACGGTGATGCGGCCAACGCCGGCGCTGCCGAGATACAGCGCCACCGGTGAGCCCAGGCCACCGGCGCCGATCACCAGCGCGTGCGAGGCCAGGAGCTTCTCCTGGCCCTCGACACCGATCTCTTCGAGCAGGATGTGGCGCGAATAGCGCAGCAGCTGGGCGTCGTTCACCGCGCCACTCAGTTCTCTTTCTTCTCTTCGGTGCGCACGCTCAGCGACTTGCTCACCAGCACCGGGCGGCCCTTGAGCTGGTTGAGTGCCTGCTGCAGCTGGAAATCCTTCTCGCTGCCGAACTCGGGCACCAAGCGCTGGCCCGGGGCCTTGCGTGCTTCCTCTTCGAGCTTCTTGCGCGCCGCCTCGCGGGCTTCCTCACGCTTTTGCTCGGCGTCGCGCTGAGCATCCGTCATGCCGCCGTGCGGCGCGCCGCCCAGGCTGTTGTTCAGGTCTGCCTCGCGCGTGCGCAGCGCAGCGAACAGGTTGCCGTCCGGGGTTTCGTCCACCAGCACGTCGGGCACGATGCCCTTGCCCTGGATCGAGGTGCCCGACGGTGTGTAGTAGCGCGCCGTGGTGAGCTTGAGGCCGGTGTCGGGCCCGAGCGGGCGCACCGTCTGCACCGAGCCCTTGCCGAAGGTCTGGCTGCCCATGATGGTGGCGCGTTTGTGGTCCTGCAGGGCGCCGGCCACGATCTCGCTGGCCGATGCCGAGCCTTCGTTGACCAGCACCACGAGCGGGATGCGCTTGTAGATGCCGTTGGTGGCTTCGGTCAGTCGGCGCACCGGGTCGCTGCCGCCGCGGCGCAGGTAGTGCTGCGGAATCGCTTTGTAGGTGAACTTGCTGTCGGCCAACTGGCCATTGGTGGACACCACGGTCACGTTCTCGGGCAGGAACACGGCCGAGAGCGCCACGGCCGCGTCGAGCAGGCCGCCCGGGTCGTTGCGAAGGTCGAGCACCAGGCCCTTCATGTTCGGGTCGGCGCGGTAGAGTTCTTCCAGCTTGCGCGCAAAGTCCTCGGTGGTGCGTTCCTGGAACTGCGACACGCGCACCCAGGCGTAGCCGGGTTCGACGGTGCGCGACTTCACGCTCACGGTCTTGATTTCCTCGCGCGTGATGTTGACGGTGAAGCTGCGGTTTTCATCGCGGCGCAACACGGTCAGCAGCACCTTGGTGCGGGGCTCGCCGCGCATGAGCTTGACGGCCTCGTTGATGTTCAGGCCCTTGACGGCGGTGTCGTCGATCTTGGTGATCAGGTCGCCGCTCTTGAGGCCGGCACGAAAGGCGGGCGAGTCTTCGATCGGCGAGACGACCTTGACCAGACCGTCCTCCATCGTGATCTCGATGCCCACGCCGACGAAGCGGCCGCTGGTGCCCTCGCGGAATTCCTTGAAGGACTTCTTGTCGAAGTATTGCGAGTGCGGATCGAGACTGGCCACCATGCCCGAGATGGCGTCGGAGATCAGCTTTTTCTCGTCGACCGGTTCGACATAGTCGGTCTTGACCATGCCAAAGACGGCGGCGAGCTGTTGCAGCTCTTCCAGCGGCAGCGGGGCGAGGGTGTTGCGGGCCACGGCCTGCAACTGCACGGTGGTCAGGGCACCGGCCACGGCACCGATGGCCACCCAGCCAGCGATCTTGAGCTTGGAAGCCGCCTGTTTCGTCATGGAAAACACCTTTGGGAGAACGCGCAAGGGCCTGTCAAACCCCTGCTGGGCCAATATACACCTTGGAGGGTGGCATGCCCCGGGGGTTCCCGCCCTTGGGGGCTGGTTTTCCCGACGGGTGTGCGGTTCGTCCGGTGCCCGGTTCTCAGGCCTTGCCCTGTGCGGCCACCGCCGCGGCGGCGCGGGCTGCCGCTTCGGCGTCGCCCAGGTAGTAATGGCGGATCGGCTTGAGGTCGGCATCCAGTTCATAGACGAGCGGGATGCCGTTGGGGATGTTCAGGCCCACGATGTCGGCGTCGGAGATGCCGTCCAGGTACTTCACCAGCGCGCGGATGCTGTTGCCGTGCGCTGCCACCACCACGCGCTTGCCCGACTGGATGGCCGGCGCCAGCGCCTCGATCCAGAACGGGATGACGCGCGCCACGGTGTCCTTGAGGCACTCGGTCAGCGGCACTTCCTCGGGCTTGAGCCGGGCGTAGCGGCGATCGCCGCGTTCGCAGCGCGGGTCGGTGGGCTCCAGGGCCGGCGGGGGGGTGTCGTAGCTGCGGCGCCAGACCAGCACCTGCTGATCGCCGTATTTCGCGGCCATGTCTGCCTTGTTCAGGCCCTGCAGCGCGCCGTAGTGGCGCTCGTTCAGGCGCCAGTTCTTCACCACCGGCAGCCAGGTGCGGTCCATGGCGTCCAGCACGTACCAGAGCGTGTGGATGGCCCGCTTGAGCACGCTGGTGTAGGCGATGTCGAAGTCGTAGCCCTCGGCCTTGAGCAACTGACCGGCCGACATCGCCTGGCTCACGCCGGTGGGCGTGAGGTCCACGTCGGTCCAGCCGGTGAAGCGGTTCTCGAGGTTCCAGGTGGATTCGCCGTGGCGGATCAGGACGAGCTTGTACATGGCGCGAAGGGCAAGGAGGTTGGGGGAGCGGACCGGCAAAGCCCGTCATTCTAAAATCCCTGGCTTTGCTGATTCGCCAAGGTGCCACCGTGAGCTTTTTCATCGACAACTGGGTCCTCATCGCCGTCGCGTTCGCCTCCGGCGCCATGCTGGTCTGGCCCGCGGTCAAGGCCGGCGGCCGCGCGGGTACCCTCAACGCCAACGACGTGGTGATGCTCATCAACCGCGAGAAGGCGGTGGTGGTCGATGTGTCCGATGCCAAGGAGTTCGAGGCCGGTCACATCATCGGCGCGAAGAACCTGCCGCTGGACGAGCTGGAGGCCAAGCTGCCCGGCGCGGTGAAGAACAAGGGGTTGCCGCTGGTGCTGGTGTGCCCGAACGGGGCGCGCGCCAACCGTGGCGTGGCGGTGGCGAAGAAGCTGGGCTACGAGAAGGCGCAATCCCTGACCGGCGGCATGGGTGCCTGGCGCGCCGCCAGCCTGCCCGTGGAAAAAGCCTGATCATCGGGTGCTCGGATTCCACGGGTTTGCGCATGTCCTCCAGCAAAGTCACCATCTACTCCAGCGACTACTGCCCCTACTGCCACCGTGCCAAGGCGCTGTTGCAGGCGCGCGGCGTGACCGACTACGAAGAGATCGTGGTCGACGGCAGGCCCGAGTTGCGCTCGCGCATGACCGAGCTCACCGGTCGCACCAGCGTGCCGCAGATCTTCATCGGCGACACCCACGTGGGTGGCTGCGATGACCTGCATGCGCTGGACGCGCGTGGCGGCCTGGCACCCCTGCTGCAGGCGGCCTGACGCCCGACATGGCCGCGCCAGCCGCGGCTGACATAATCGAAGGCTGTGCCCGCTGAGGGAACATCCCCGGCGGGCTTTCGCATTCCCGACACCCGAGAGACACCATGGCCGACAACGACACCCCCGTCTTCCAGATCCAGCGCATCTACCTCAAGGAGGCCTCGCTGGAGCAGCCCAACTCGCCGGCCATCCTGCTCGAACAGGAGCAGCCCACGGTGGACATCCAGCTCGGCGTCGACGCCCAGCCCGTGGCCGATGGCGTGTACGAAGTGCGCGTGGCCGCGACCGTGACCACCAAGATCAAGGACCGCACGGTGTTCCTGGTCGAGTGCAAGCAGGCCGGCATCTTCGAGATCCGCAACCTCCCGCAGGACCAGATGGGCCCGATCATGGGCATCGCCTGCCCGCAGATCGTCTACCCCTACCTGCGCGGCAACGTGGCCGACATCATCCAGCGCGGTGGTTTCCCGCCCGTGCATCTGGCCGAGATCAACTTCCAGGCCATGTACGAGCAGCAGCAGGCGCAGGAAAGCGCTGACGCGCCGCGCATCATCACCTGAGCGAACCCATGACAGCCGCGCCCCCGCCGCGCACCCTGGTGCTGGGCGCCGGCGCCTGGGGCACCGCGCTGGCCATCGGCGCGGCCCGCCACGGGGCGGCGCGCGTGACGCTCTGGGCCCGCGACGCCGGCCAGGCGCGCGACATCCAGGCGCGTCGCGAGAACACCCGCTACCTCCCCGGTCATGCCCTGCCGGACACGCTGGACGTGGCCGGCGGTGATGCCCGCGCGCTGACGGCCGATGCCGGTCTCGTCATCATCGCCACGCCCATGGCAGCGCTGCGCGAGTGGCTCACCGCATTGGCGGCCCTGCCGGTGCCGGTGGCCTGGCTGTGCAAGGGCTTCGAGCGCGCTCGCGCCGACGACCAGCCCGGCCTGCTCGGTCATGAGATCGCGGCCGAGGTGGCGCCCACGCTGCACACCGGTGTGCTCAGTGGTCCCAGCTTCGCGCAGGAAGTGGCGCGCGGCCAGCCCACCGCGCTGGTGGCCGCCAGCGCCCATGCGGGCGTGCGCGACGCCCTCGTCGCGGCCTTTCACGGCCCCACGCTGCGGGTGTATGCCAACGACGACGTGGCCGGTGTCGAGGTGGGCGGTGCGGTGAAAAACGTGCTGGCCATTGCCACCGGCCTGTGCGACGGCCTTGGCCTGGGCCTGAACGCGCGCGCCGCGCTCATCACGCGCGGCCTGGCCGAGATCACCCGCCTGGGCGTGGCGCTCGGCGCACGGCCCGAGACCTTCATGGGCCTCTCTGGCCTGGGCGACCTGGTGCTCACCGCCACCGGCGACCTGTCGCGCAACCGCCAGATCGGCCTGTTGCTGGCGCGCGGACAGACGCTGGCACAGGCGGTGGCTTCCCTGGGCCACGTGGCCGAGGGCGTGTACAGCGCACAAACGGTGGCGCAGCGCGCCCGCTTGCTCGGCGTGGACATGCCCATCACCGAGGCGGTGGTGGCGCTGCTGGAAGGCAGGCTGCAACCCGCGCAGGCGGTGGTCGAACTCATGGGGCGCGACCCCAAGCGCGAAAGCGCCTGAACCAGGCACGGCTCGCACGAGCGCGGCCGGCGCTGGCGCCGCAGCGGACGGTCAGATCTCCAGGTTGTCGATGAGGCGGGTCTTGCCCAGCCAGGCGGCGCCCAGCACGACGAGCGCATCGCCGGGCTGTGGCGGCTGCAGGTCTTCGCGGCGGCGCACACACAGGTAGTCGGGCTTCCAGCCGCGCGCAGCCAGGCCCTGCATCGCGCGCGCTTCCAGCGCCGGCAAGTGGCGCTGCAGGCCATCGGCTGCGGCCAGGGCATCGCGCCCGAGCGCGCGCAGCGCCAGCGAGAGTTGCACCGCTTCAGCGCGTTCGGCCTCGCTCAGGTAGCCGTTGCGCGAACTCAGTGCCAGCCCGTCGGGCGCGCGCTCGGTGGGGCCGGCCACGATGTCGATCGGCAGCGCAAACTGCCTGACCATGCGCCGGATCACCATGAGCTGCTGGTAGTCCTTCTGCCCGAACACGGCCGTGCGCCGGCCCTTGGCCTCCGCGAAGGCGATCTGGAACAGCTTCATGACCACCGTGCACACGCCCGTGAAGAAGCCGGGGCGGAAGTGGCCTTCGAGAATGTCGGCCAGGTCGGGCGGGGGCAGCACCTTGAAGCCTTGCGGTTCGGGGTACATGTCGCGCTCGCTCGGCGCAAAGACCACGTCGCAGCCCGCGGCTGCGAGCTTTTCGCAGTCGGCCTGGAGCGTGCGCGGGTAGGTGTCGAAATCCTCGTGCGGCGCGAACTGCAGTCGGTTGACGAAGATGCTCGCCACCGTCACGTCGCCCAGCGGGCGCGCGGCCTTCACCAGGGCCAGGTGTCCGGCGTGCAGGTTGCCCATGGTGGGCACGAGGGCGGGCGCATTGAAGGGCCGCAGCGCCGCCCGCAGGTCGGCGATGGTGTGGACGACTTGCATGGTCACCAGGCGTGCAGGGAATCGTCGGGAAAGCTGCCGTTCTTCACGGCCGCCACGTAAGCGGCCATGGCCTCACGAACCGAGCTCGCGCCGTCCATGAAGTTGCGCACGAACTTCGGGTTCTTGCCGAGGTTGATGCCCAGCATGTCGTGCATCACCAGCACCTGGCCGGCCGTGCCCTTGCCCGCGCCGATGCCGATGGTGTGGCAGCGCGGCAGTTGCTGCGTGATTTCGGTCGCCAGCGCGGCGGGCACCATCTCCAGCACCAGCATGGTGGCGCCGGCGTCCTGCAGTTCGAGCGCGTGGCGCTTGAGCGTGAGGGCGGCCGTGTCGTCGCGGCCCTGCACGCGGTAGCCGCCGAGCGCGTGCACCGTTTGGGGCGTGAGACCCAGGTGGGCGCAGACGGGAATGCCGCGTTCGACCAGGAAGCGCACCACCTCGGCCGTCCAGCCACCGCCTTCGAGCTTGATCATGTGCGCGCCCGCGTGCACCAGTTGCGCCGCGCTGCGCATGGCTTGTTCCTTCGACTCGTGGTAGCTGCCAAAGGGCAGGTCGCCCAGCAGCCAGGCCGTGCCCTGCACGCGGCGAAGGCCGCGCGCCACGCTCTCCACGTGGTAGGCCATGGTTTCCAGCGTGACGCCGGCGGTGCTGGCCAGGCCCTGGCACACCATGCCGAGTGAGTCACCCACCAGAATGCACTCGACGCCCGCCGCGTCGGCCACCGCCGCGAAGGTGGCGTCGTACGCGGTGAGCATGGTGATCTTCTCGCCGCGGTCGCGCAGCTCGGCCAGACGCGGCAGGCTCACGGGTTTGCGCGCGGGCAGCGGCGAGGCCGCCGGCAGCGTGCCGTAGGGCGTGGCGGGGGTGGGGTTGCTCATGTCGGAGACCGGCAAATGCCGGGCGGTGAACGAGAATGGCGGACTATAGTGCATCGCACCATTCGGGCGCCTCTCAAGCGCCCTGTTCTCCACGATGAAACACCTCTCCGAATTCGACGCCAGCGACCTCGCCGCCCTGGCCGCGCAGGACGTGGCGCGCGCCCTGGCCGAAGACGTGGCCACCGGTGACCTGACGGCCGCGCTGATCGACCCGCAGCGCCCGGCGCGCGCGCGCATCCTCGCGCGCGAAAGCGCCGTGATCTGTGGCACTCCGTGGGTGAACGCTGCCGTGCACGCGCTCGATCCGCAGGCCACGCTCACCTGGCACGTGGCCGAGGGTGCGCGCTGCCAGCCCGGGCAGACCGTGCTCACCATCGAAGGTCGCGCGCAGCCGCTGCTGTCGGCTGAGCGCACGGCGCTCAACTTCCTGCAACTGCTCTCGGCCGTGGCGACGGTGACCGCCACCTACGTCGCCGCCGTGGCGGGCACGCGCGCAGCCATCGTGGACACGCGAAAGACGCTGCCCGGCCTGCGGCTGGCACAGAAGTACGCGGTCAAGACCGGGGGGGGCGTGAACCACCGCATCGGCCTGTTCGACGCCGTGCTGATCAAGGA
>VFQM010000803.1_pt1 | contig 31658 bp, 24 predicted proteins | sample 3512391 | NCBI WGS metagenome assembly VFQM01 (sample SAMN10412369, study PRJNA504923) | tailings metagenome | isolation source: Replicate 1 from Balatoc abandoned mine | place: Philippines
ACTACATCTGGAGGTGGGGCCCTGGTGTCAAAAAATCAGCAATGGATTGAAAAAGCGCGGTTTTTAGCCACACAGGCACGAGATCCGGCTCCTCATTACCAGCATTCTGAAATAGGCTACAACTATAGGCTTAGTAATATCTGTGCTGGTATTGGGAGAGGGCAAATGGAGGTAATAGAAGAAAGAGTAGGGCAGAGAAGACAGGTTTTTGAATGGTATACTAACTATTTACCTGCCCATAAATTCACCTTACCTGCAGAACCGACAGGTTTTTATAGCAATCGCTGGCTCACAACGTCCCTGATACTGGAAGACAAATCACCTGAACAAGTTAGATTGGCCTTAGAGCAGCACAATATCGAAAGCAGACCTCTTTGGAAGGCCATGCACTTGCAGCCCGTTTTTAGCAAATGCCCTCATTATGGAAACGGAGTGGCTGAGCGCTTGTTCGATAGGGGTATTTGTCTGCCTTCTGGCTCTGCCATGACTGAGGCAGACGTGAGGAAGGTGACGGCTTTAGTAAGTTAGTAAATGCTGTTAAAAGGGTTACTTTTTTCGTATTTTTGTATCAACCATAGGATTAATCTATTGAATATGAGGCTTATTGTTATAGTTGGTTTTCTTTTGTTGTCATTCTCTGGATTTTCACAAAATGAGAGATATGCTCAAACCTCTGGTGACTGGGCTACTGTTACATGGACAAATGATAAGGCAGGTATAATACCAGCAGCAGCACCAACTTTAAATGACGATGTTTTCACTAATGGTCAAACTATTAATATTACAGGTACTTCGGTAACAGTGAGAAATCTTGCGGTTAGTGCTTCTACAGTAGGAAGCTTGACTTGGACAGGATCGGGTACAGTAACTGTAAGAGGAGCTTTGGTTGCCTGGGATGATGCCAATGATTCACCCGCTCCACCATCCGCAGCAGTATTTGCAGGTACCTCACGTATTACCTTAACTGCTGCTGATTTAAGCAATACCTTCGCTTTATTACTGTTCAATAATGAAATTCTTGGTTATTGGAATGATACCGCTCCAATCACTAATTTAACAATAAACCTGGCTGCAGACGCTACGCTAGATGCAGATATAGGGTCAGAGTTGAGAATAACAAACCAACTTCAGATAACCGGATCAGGCAGGACTTTAACAACAGGTTTTAATATTTCTGGAATTCAGGTAGTAAATGCTATTGTAATTGGTGTTGGTGCAACATTTGAAACTTCTGTACCAGTACGATCTTCTTCTTTAGTTACAAGTAGAGTTACAAATGCTAGCATCTCAGGAACACTTATTACAAGCAACTTTTTTAATTGTACGAATTTTAGTTTAACCGCCACAGGTTCATTCAGAACCTCATTTAGTGGAACAGACCAAACACAAGGCTGGTGGTTTCAAAGCACAAGCCCAACCGGAGGTACAACAAATGCAGCATCATCAATTTTTTTTGAGGCTGATGCTAACCAAAACATCCCCGCTAGAACTTACGGCAATTTAATCCTTGATGCTTCTTCAAACGTAACAAAAACCTTATCAAGTGGTACTCTGAATATTGCAGGAAGTCTTACTGTAAACTCATCATCCGTTACCTTTAACTCTAACGCAGCAACTTCAATTAACATAGGCACAAATCTTATTGCTGAAGGAGATTGGAATCCTGCTGACCCAGTTTCTTTTAACGGATCAGTGGCCCAATCTATTCAAGGTAATGGAAGTGTCACTTTCTCTGGGGGACTGCAATTAAATAAGTCTTCTGGAACACTAACACTAAATAAAAATATAACTATAGCCAATGGCATTACTATTACAACAGGAACCCTAGACCTTGGCTCTCAAACAGTAACCTTAAACTCCGGTAACATCACAAATAATGGAACATTTACACCAACCTCAAGTACAGTTATTATAAACGGTGTGAGTATTATCAACGGTGTAAGTCCTGTAAGTTTTAACAATCTGACGATATCTGCTTCTGGTAACCTAACGGGAAGTGGTAATGTTAATATTTCTGGTAATCTATCAAACAGTGGTACTGTTGTTGCCGGAACGATAGTAATGAATGGTACTGCACTCCAGACTATAACTGGAGTGATGTCTATTGAAAATATAACGTCCTCTAATACTGTGGGGGTTAATAACAATGGAACCATAAATTTATCAGGAACACTCAGTTTAAGCGGCTCCGGCAGATTTGATGCTGATGGAACAGGCTCAGGAATACTAAGACTTATTTCTTCGGATTTATCAACAGGTGGCAGAATTGGCACTTTGGCTACCCCTACCAACTTTACTGGAAACATCACTGTACAACGATTCGTAGAAGGTCCTGATAGGTACCGTTACTTTGCAGTGCCATTAACAAATGCTAATGTGGGCATGTGGCAAGATGACTTCCCTGTAACAGGAAACTTCTCAAATCCGAGCCCTAATGGTGTTAATGGAGTAGTGTCATCAACAGCACCGTCAATTTTTAGATTTGACGGTCCAACACAACAATATGCAGCAATTGGAACAGGTGCCGCAACTGGATCTACTCCACTAAGTTCAACTGTAGGCTATACTGCCTACACTTATCTTACTAATGACTTTACCATAACGATGGCAGGAAATCCAGTAAAGAGTGGAGTTTCGATTCCTGTTTCGGCAGTTGGTGACGGATGGAATTTAATTCCTAATCCATATCCATCACCAATTGATTGGGATAATGTAACAACTACAGGCACCACAAATACTGTTTATATGACATTTGCGGAAGGAGCTGGTGGATTCTCTACCTACTTAAAAGGTAATAATTTCTGTACCAACTGTGATTTTAACACTAACTGGCGTGGCGAAATAGCCTTAGGTCAATCTTTCTGGATAGAGTCGACAGGTGCTACTAATATTGCATTGACTGAAGCGGCTAAGACAAGCTCTGCAACTTTTTTACGTGAGGGAGAGGAAGCTTCAAACTATTTGAGAATTACGTTATTAAGCCAGGGAAATAAAGATGATATGATTATTCATTTCAATGAGAGTGCTTCACTAGCAACAGAATTTGATTTTGATGCCAAAAAGCGTCTCAATGATATTAACCTTAATCTAAGCAGCTATAATACTTCACCTGATGAACATTATGCAATTAATGGGATTCCTTTGGTCACGTGCGATGCGCCATCCGTGAAATTTAAAATGAGCAACTTGACCGAAGGTCAACATTCACTTTCATTTACTGAACTTGATAAGATTACACTAGGCTATTCAGTAACATTAGTCGATAACTTCTTATCAATTCAAAGATTAATTAATAACAATGATCTCTACACATTCCAAACCACAGCCGATCCTGCCAGCAAAGCTGATGGTCGTTTTGAGTTGAGGTTTACCTCACCTGCTATCCAGGCGGTAGCTTCTTCTTCCCTAACTATTGAAAGTACTTGCGAAAGTAATCTGTTGAATGTGGATATCTTGAACTCTCAAGCAGGGGTATCGTATCAATTATTTAGAGGCACCACCCCTGTAAGTGATTTACTTCAGGGTAACGGTGGTGAGTTAAATACAGTTGTACTAAAATCATCTTTAAACGCAGGTCTAAATGCACTTAGCTTAAAAGCCATTACACTGGATGGTTGCCAGACAACTACCTTCGATAATATCATTAGCTATGAGTTAGTCAATGTGCCACAAGTATTGTCTGTTACTGGAGCATCCGTATGTAATACTGGTAATGCTACCATTACAGCAGAAGGCTCTGCAGAAGCAGTAGCCTATCGCTGGTACGATTCCCAATTAAACGATGCCACTTATGTTCAAACTGTTGTTAACTCATTAACAATAGAGGGTCTTACTGAATCCAGAAGCTACTATGTAAGCACCCTAAACAAAAATGGCTGCGAAAGTTTAACGCGCACTTTAGTGGAGATTGACGTGACTTCTCTTTCAACACCTGAAATAAGTTTAGTAGGCACTACACTATTTAGCAGCAGTCAAAACGGTAATCAGTGGTATAAAAATGGAGAACTAATCCCGGGAGCAACAGCTTCTTCATATGAAGTAACTGAAACAGGTATTTATAGTGTGTCTGTTTCTCTAAACACCTGTTCAGTTTTATCTGAGGAGATTACAGTAGCCATTACGGCATTGGAAGGGAATGGGGCTCAACTTATCTCTGCTTATCCTAACCCGGTTACTGATTGGGTTACAATTGAGGTTCCTATGGAAATAGCGAACACTGTTCGCACACTTAACCTGGTTGATGCAAGGGGTGCTGTTATGGGTACTTATGATCCTGCAGAAGTGAGTGATGGATCAATTTCCATTAACATGACGGAACAATCCAAAGGCTTGTATTATTTGGATATAAGAACTGTTGACCGTACTTTAGTTTATCGCATTATTAAAAATTGATCTGTGGCAATGAATAAAATACTCTCAATTCTATTGTTCCTTTTGGCAGGTGGTTACTATGCGATGGCACAACCAGGCAGTAACCCTGGAGGTGGTGTGAAACCAGGTGTACCCATTACCGGAATAGAATGGGTATTGGGCGCAGGTGCTTTATTGGGTGCCCGTAAAGTGTATAATAAGCACAAACGTTCGTCTAAAGACAACTAAAAGGTCTTGCTGAATTTTTTCCTTCTTGTTAAGAAACTAACTGTCCTGCCAAGGTGGGTCATCATGCTTATTGACCTGATGGTGGTGATAACCTCTGCAGCTTTAGCGTATGCCCTTCGTTTCAATTTTCAAAAGAGCGAGATGCTTGTGCACAAGATTGGCTCTGGCATTGCACTGCTTACGGTTACTTCTTTAATCGCATCAATCATTACCAAAAGTTATTCAGGTATTGTCAGGTATACAGGAATTGATGATGCTATTCGTATTTTCTATACATCCCTTTTAACTATCGTTATATCAATCGCTATCAATCTTACCTACTATTACAACGTTGACTTAAATCTCATCCCATACTCGGTTATCATTATTTTCTTTTTTGTTTCCTTTTTGTTCTTAGTCTATTATCGACTGTTAGTTAAAAGTGTCTTCTCTTATGTAAGAAATGACCTGGCAAAAAAGAATAACGTAGTCATATTTGGTGCAGGACAGATTGGTATGCTGGCCAAGCAGGCCCTGGATGCTGAAGCAAGAGGTAAGTCTAAGGTGATTGCTTTTTTTGAAGATGATACCAACAAAGCAGGTAAAGCTATTTCAGGTATTCCTATTTATAAATCAACAGAATTAGAACAGCGAATAGATCAGCTAGATATCGCTGAAGTAATTATAGCGGTTAAACACCTTAGTACTGAAAGAAAAGATGAAATCATAGAACTTTGTATTTCTAAAAAAGTCAAGGTTCGCATGGTGCCCTCTTTTGATAAGTGGGTAAAGGGTGAGTTCAGGGCCGGTCAGATTAAGGAAGTAAATATTGAAGACCTTTTAGGTCGTGATTCAATACAATTAGACAATACAAATTTATTAGAAGCCATCAAAGGACGAATTATTTGTGTAACAGGTGCATCGGGTTCTATTGGTAGCGAATTAGCCAGGCAGCTCATTCATTATCAACCGAAGCAACTAGTATTGGTTGATCAGGCGGAATCTCCATTATATGAGTTAGAGCGAGAGCTCATGAATATCAAAAGTCCTTGTCGCATAAGCTTTCACCTGATGGACATTACCAACCAGGAACGTATGCGGGCTTTATTCAGGGACTATAAACTTGAATGGGTTTTCCATGCGGCAGCCTACAAGCATGTTCCGGTAATGGAGAGCAATCCTGCAGAGGCTGTTAGCTGTAACATATTAGGAACTAAGCTACTCGCTGACCTTAGTGTAGAATTTGGAGTAAATAAATTTGTCATGATTTCCACCGATAAGGCGGTGAATCCGACAAGCATTATGGGCTGCTCTAAACGAATTGCAGAAATCTATGTGCAATCACTGAATAATCATTTGCAGGTTCGTGGTGGAAGCCATACTATGTTTGTAACCACGCGCTTTGGTAATGTGCTTGGATCTAACGGTTCTGTTATTCCAATTTTCAAAAAGCAAATTGAAGCAGGTGGTCCCATTACGGTTACTCACCCTGAGGTAACGCGTTTTTTCATGACTATCCCTGAGGCTTGCCGTTTGGTGCTCGAGGCCGGTACGATTGGGCACGGTGGTGAAATTTTCATCTTCGACATGGGTAAGTCTGTAAAGATCTATGATCTCGCTAAAAAAATGGTCCTTTTATCAGGACTTGAGCTGGGAAAAGATATTGACATTGTCTTTACAGGTTTACGTGATGGTGAAAAGTTATACGAAGAATTACTAAGCAATAATGAAGACACCTTGCAAACACATCACCAAAAAATATTGAAGGCAAGGGTGCGCGAATATGAGTTTACACATGTGAATAGCATGATCGAATTATTAGGGGATTTGATTACCGATGCAAACGAACTTAAAATGGTAACCTTAATGAAGGATCTGGTGCCTGAATACAAAAGCAACTACTCCAAGTTCGAAATCCTCGACAGACATTAGAAGGGATAACCAATACCAATATTGTAGATAACAGGTTCTCTGTTAGTACCAAAAGGCCCAAAGAATTTCAAATTATCCAACACAAACCTGTCATCTCTATCCCGGGCAGGATCATACACTTTAATACCGGCATCTAATCTCAGTATTAGAAAAGAAAAGTCAAAACGCACACCAAAGCCGGTGCCTACACCTATCTCTTTGTAAAACCTGTCAAAAGCGAACTTCGATGTTCCCTGTACTTCATCCGGAGTTTTACGTTCAACCCTTGTCCATACATTACCAGCATCGACAAATACAGCCCCACTGATAAAGCCAAAAAGTTTTTGTCTTAATTCTATACTGCCCTCTAATAGAATTTCAGCCGGTTGTTCAATCTGGTAGTTAAAGAGCCCGTCTTTTGTAGGGTCTTCTGATAAGGTGGGTTTGAATGATCCCGGCCCTAGTCTTCGGGGTCGCCATGCGCGTACACTATTACTACCGCCTGCAAAAAAGAATTTTTCGTAGGGAAGACTTTTATCTGCGTTAAAAGAATAAGCGGTACCTCCATTGAAGCGTTTAGCCAACACTAAATGTTTATTTAAGACAGTAATTCTTCGCAAATCAACATTTAACCTGATGAACTTAAAGTAGGCGAGTCCCTGATCTGCTAAAGGTTGTGGATCGATCAGATTAAAAATGTTTCCGCCTGTTTCAACAGAAGTACGTAAAAAAGTAGAACTGCGTTCTGCATTGCCATAGTTATCCGGATTCCAGGTAAAACTAAAAAGTATGCTACTAACAAAAGAAGGTAGAAATGAATTAGATAAGCTTCGGTTACCTAATTGATCCTGAAGGTCTAAAAACTCCTGAAATTCAGGGAGAACTATTCTGGAATTGATAATGCTTAAGTTAGCGATAGACAAAGAGTAATAACTGTTTTGTTTATGTTGCCAGTTGTACGTAGCCGATAAGTTTGATGCAGTTCTGCTGTATTCGGGTCTGTTGGTATAGGCAAAACCTGTGGTAACTCTCGTCTTGGGGTTGTAGCGGGCTATCTTATTCTGCGATTTCTCACTGAGTGGCCAAATAAACTGTGGAAATGTTAAAGAGGCATTTACACTGGCTTCCTGACTGGCTAATACCTTTATGGGGTTGGATGTTGATGCTACACCTTCAATACCTGCCCGCGCGTTCAAATCGAAATTTTCTAAACCTCTGAAAATATTACGCTTTTTAAAGTTAAGGTTATAAAAAGGACCGGGGTAGCCTTGTGTAACGTTAACCCCGAGTTCATTCGACCACTCGTACCTGTCTAAGGGGCTTGTGAATATATTGGCAATGAACAAACCTCCAGATGTATCGTAATTAATATTTACGAATTTAAATGCATCGAGGTTAGCAAGCTGTCGTTGTGTGTTAAGGGTATTGTTACGACTGTAAACGCTGCTTTGATTGACAAAAACACGTTGGCTTAAAATCTTAAAGCTATATTCTTTTAGCCAGTAAGAATAGTTAATGTTTTTGTATTTACTGTATTGTCTCTCTCGGTTCAGCGGATTAGGTGCATTAATATTAAAGTTAACAGAATCTACCACAAACTGTTTATGGTGAACACGCTCTACCGGATCGCGGATAATTAAAATAACACTTACTCTTCTGTTACTGAGGTAACTCGTGTCAATTTCAAATTCTATGTATTGGCGGCTGAAATCATAAAAGCCGTTATCTTTTAATAATAAATCAATACGTTCTCTCTCTTTAGAAAAGTTGTCATCGATGTAACGATCGCCTTTTTTGAGGTAGCTCTGATTATTATTTTTAGCCAATAATGCGTTTACCGTTGAATCACTGATCTGGTAATGGATCGAGTCAATCTTATAGGGCTCTCCGGGATTAATGCGATAAGTAACATTTACTGCTTTTTGAATCGTGATGGCGCGTGCGCTAACGCTGTTGGTAAAATATCCCTGGCTAAAAAGATAGGCGTTGAATTTAGATTTACTCTCCTCAACCTTTAAACTGTCAAATACTGCTACAGGCTCACCCCACTGCATAATGGTATTACCATTTTCGAGTCTGTTATTAAACTTCTCTGATTTTTTCTGTTTGCGGAATTGAAGATTGGCAATCTTGCGCACTTTCTTGGTTGCTTTAATCTTATTGTTAAACTTAAGTTCAACAGCTTTCTTTTTACGATTTAACTTGGCCGTATCGTATCGTCTTTCCCCCAGGTAGTAGATGCCTACGAGTGGGGCTATGGGCAGATTTAAAAATTTTCGATTGGGCTGCTGTGCGTAAAGATTATTGAGGTCATCGCTGTTAATAGTTTTGGGTGCAATAATAGCCTGTCTGTATAAAAGCTTTTCATCGTTTTTAAGATGCTTGATTCCCAGGCAGCCGCTAAGAAAAAGGCTCGTTAAAAAAAATGGGATATATTTGATGACCTTATTGCTCAAGTGGAAATGCTTACAAAATCGACAATTAAATTCATTAAATCCCTGCAAGAAAAGAAATATCGTAAACAGGAGCAATGCTTTATTGTTGAAGGAGCCAAGAGCGTTTTAGAGGTGCTGGCCTCTGACTATACTGTGCGCATGGTTTTAGGAACGGAGTCCTTTGTCCGGCAGCTGCAAGTGGTTAAACAGGGTGCAGAACTTTATATCGTTAAGCCCGAAGTTTTAAGCACTTTGGGTGATTTTCAAACCAACGATGCCGCCCTAGCTGTAGTTCAAATGAAGAAAAGAAATACCCTCTCCATTGCGCAAGACAACTTTACGCTTTTACTCGATGATATCCGCGATCCCGGTAATCTGGGCACGATTATCAGAACAGCCGATTGGTATGGTATTACGCATATTCTTGCCTCAGAGGAAACAGTTGATGTTTATAACACCAAAGTGATAAACGCTACGAAAGGCTCTTTTACCCGCGTTGTTGTAGAGTATACAGATTTAAGCGAGGTATTGACTACAAATAAGTTGCCCGTATATGGCGCCTTTTTAGCTGGGCAAAATGTGCATCAAACTGCTTTTCCTAAGGCTGGTTTATTGCTGATTGGCAATGAATCAAATGGCATTTCTGAAGAATTGAGTCAAAAGGTAACGCATCCTATCACCATACCAAGACTAGGGCAGGCAGAGTCTTTAAATGCAGCCATAGCCACAGCCATTCTCTTAGATAATATCAAGCGTTAGAACAAACCATCACTTTTGGCTGCTGCCTCCTCTGCAAGTTTCCCGGCATTCTCTTTACCCAGGTATTGATCAATTAGGTAGTGTGCTAAATATATAAGTGGTGTGAGGGCAATGGCAATGAAGAATTTATACAAGTAATTGATTATACCTACGGAAACAACTTGCTCGATACTCCAATTACCAAAAACAAAGAAGGCAATGAAGAGCACCACAAAGCTATCAATCAGCTGCGACACCAAGGTTGAGCCGGTAGCCCTTACCCAAATCAACTTACTGCCTGTAAGCTTTCTCAGTTTATGAAACACAAAAACATCTAAAAGCTGACCAATTAAAAATGCCGTAAGAGATCCTATGATAATGCCAAGGCCTTGCCTGAAAATGGTTTGAAAGGCGAAGTTGATGTTAAAAGCATTACCCTCACTATCCTTACTGTTGATATCCATCCAGAAATCAGCAGGAGGGAGGATGGTAGTCACGTAAATAACAATGAAGGCATAACTTATTAAAATGGCTGTTAGGTAGGATATTCGTTTAACGCCCTCCTTACCAAAATATTCGTTGATAATATCGGTTGTAATAAAAACAAAGGGCCATAGTACCACTCCGGCCGTTAGGTTAAAATCCAGGGTAAAGCCTAATATGCTGATATGTGCAGGTTGTAAACCTAAGGTAGCCTCAGCAGAGAAAATCTTTACACCGATCATTTCAGCCACCAGGGCATTGGTTAAAAATATGCCACACAAGACAATAAAAAGCAAGTTGCGTTTTTGAACAGCTGTTTTTTTCATGTTATTCTTCTAAAGAAAAGGTTTGACCTTCTGTTGCCAGCACGGTGTTATTGAAAACTGTTTTTGCTTCCTCTTCTAATACGCTCAAATCTTTATAACGCGCGGAGAAATGTCCCAGCGCTAATTTTTTTACACCAGCTTGTTTGGCAATTTGTGCGGCTTCCAATGCTGTGCTGTGTTTCGTTTCTTTCGCTTTTAATTTATCTTCCTCTATAAATGTCGCTTCATGATACAAAAGGTCTACGCCTTCTAATAGTGGAATTAGCATGGGCTCGTAAGCAGTATCTGAACAATAGGCATAACTGCGACTGTGCTTAGCAGATAGGGTGAGGTCTTCGTTTTTATAAAGTACTTTGCCAGATTCATCAACAATGTCATCTCCCATTTTTAAAGCAGCCAGTTGTTGTAATAACAAGCCTTCGGGCAAACGGTTTTTATCAATTCGCCTGGCCTTTGGTTTTTCTCTGAATAAAAAACCTGAGCAGGTTAGTTTGTGTGTCAGGGGTATGCTTTCTACTTGCAGGTGATCATCTTCAAAGATAATCTCATGCTTATCTTTTTCAAGTGTGTGAAAAATAATGGGATAGTTCAGTACAGATTTTGAGTAACGCAGTTGTACAGTAATGATCTCATCTAAGCCGGCATGGCTATACAAATGTAATGCTGCTGTTCTTTTTTGAAGATGCAGGGTGAAGAGTAAACCCATTAATCCTAAGTAGTGATCACCATGTAAATGACTGATAAATATATGGTTGATGCGATGGACATTGAGTTCATATCGCCTGAGTTGCATTTGTGTACCTTCTCCGCAATCCACCAGAAAATAGCGATTTTGTATTTCAATAAATTGAGAGGAGGGAAAGCGTCCGTAAGCAGGTAGTGCACCGCTTGAGCCTAGTATGGTTATGGAAAATGACAAATGCTGATTTTAGTAATAACAAAAAAGCCCCGACAAGCAGGGCTTTAACATGATTTGAAGCGTTTAGCTTCCTTGTTTTAAATCTTTTTCTATTTCGTGCATGTATACTGCGTCAATAGCTTCTTCAACAGTGGGTAAGATGTTGAGCACAGTATCCAGTTGAGATATTTTTATCAATTTCATGGTGTGCTCAGAAAGTGCTGATAAGATAAAAATACCACCATCTTCCTGCATAATTCGGTTGCCCACCAACAATGCACTAAGCCCTGATGAGTCAGTGTATTTTACCTCAGTAAGATCCAGGATTACATTGTGGATACCCTCCGCATGAAGCGTTATCAATTCTGATTTTAATTGGGGAGCAACACTCGAATCCAATTTTTCTTCATGTAAGCGAAGTGAGGCGTATTTTTCTTGTTTGTCGATTGTATACTTCATGACTTAATTAACACTAGGCTGTAAGTTAAGCGATTTTATTGAATTGAGAATGCTCTTTTCTATCCTTTCCATTACCTTATCGTAATCAACAGGGGCAAGTGATTCTCCGGTAACGTGTTGGTAAAGTTCTTTATAGCGGTTTGAAATGGAACTAACAATGGCTTCCGTCATTTCAGGCACTTGCTGTCCATCCTTTCCCTGAAATCCATTTTCAATAAGCCACTGGCGTACAAACTCTTTTGAGAGCTGTTTCTGGGCTTCGCCCGACCTTTGCCTTTCTTCATACCCTTCTTTGTAAAAATACCTTGAAGAATCTGGGGTATGAACCTCATCTATTAGGTAGATTTTTCCTTTATGCTTACCAAATTCATACTTAGTGTCAACAAGAATAAGTCCTCGTCTGGCAGCCAGTTCTGTTCCTCGTTGGTAAAGCTTTAAGGCATAATCTTCTAACACCTGATAATCGGCCTGGCTTACAATGCCACGTTCCAGTATAGCTTCTCTCGAAATATCTTCATCATGACCAACCTGTGCCTTGGTGGTAGGGGTAATAATAGGATGGGGTAGTTTGTCGTTTTCCTTCAGACCTTCTGGAAGCGCTACTCCGCACAAGGTTCGCTTGCCAGCCTTATATTCGCGCCAGGCATGGCCCGCCAGGTAGCCCCGCACAACCATTTCTACCGCAAAAGCCTCGCACGTGAAGCCAATAGTAACATTTGGGTCAGGGCTACTGATAACCCAATTGGGAACTATGTCTTTGGTAGCTTGTAGGTTATAAGCCGCGATTTGATTTAAAACCCGTCCCTTATCTGGTATCGCTTTGGGCAAAATAACATCAAAAGCCGAAATACGGTCACTGGCAACCATGGCCATGTATTCACCGAAGAAGTAAACATCACGTACTTTACCCCTATAAAAACCTGTTTGTCCTGGAAAATTGAATGTTGTTTCTCGTATGGCCTTCATGAATTTTACTCCTGGGTCTCAACCAGGATTCCAGCCTTAAAATTAAAGGTTCTGATCAAATTTCCCTGCTCATCAAACTCTTTCCATACTTTATGTTTTCGGGCCGCAATGTACTCGCCTTGTTCTTTAATTTTTCCATTAGGGTGGTAAGCAGTAAACAGACCATGCAAACGATTGGATTTATACTCACCTGAGCTCTGGAGTGCACCATTTTCGTAATACATTTTAAATGGCCCTGCCAGTAAGCCAAATTTGTAGCTGTCTTCATTGGCCACTTTTCCGTTGGAATGATAGGTAACATGTTCACCATGTAGCTTTCCATTTTCGTAAAGCTGTTTTTCTTTTACGGTTTTACCATCTTCAAAATAGAAGGTCCACTTGCCATGAGGAGTTTCATTTACATACTCTTTTACCCAAAGCTGTTTGCCTTCCCTGGTAAATTCTTCGACTGTTCTGTTGCGGCCGTTAAGTGCTACACTTTCTTTAGTTTTAACTTGCTCATTATCATGGTACACATAACCATTGCCGATGCGCTTACCTTCAAAGTATTTGAATTTATGCTGTAAACTTCCATTAGGATGGTAACCAAAGTTATCGCCATGTAGTTGTCCGGCCATAAAGTAACCCTTGGTAGTTAAGTGTCCTTCACGATCAAAACTTTTATACTCGCCATTTTTAGCCCCTGCTTCCATGGTGTATTGAAACTCCATTTGCCCATTGGGGTAATAGGTTTTATAAAAGTCTACCACTATTCCATCTTTACAGTTAAAGGCTGTTTCTGGTTTACCATCAGGGTAAAAAGTTCTTGTAAGTCCGTTGGGCTTTCCGTTTTTATATAGAATCTCCTTACTAACTGTTTTATCGGGGTAGTATTCAAGTACAAGACCATCGGGTTTTCCTTTCTTGAAAAGGGTTTCGCTTTTCAGTGTACCATTGTCATGATAGGTTCTTACACTATCAATCAGCCTGTCGTTTTGGTAGTAGGCCCGTTGCACCTGAAATCCATTGGCATCAAAAATTTCTACGGGTCCTTCTCTTAAACCATTTTCGTAAGTGAGTATGCGCGCAGGTTTACCGTTTGGATAGTATTCTATAAAAGTCCCTGATTTCCGACCCTCGACAAATTCTCCTTCGAGGGCTAGCTTACCATCAGGATAGAATTTCTTGTACTTACCGACTATGGACTCATTATCGGCCACTGACACAAAGTAGTTCTCTTGTACCTGTTTTCTGCTGCCATCATAATAGGTTTTAACCTCACGCTGAGCAAAACTATTATAGGTTAAAAGACAGAGTAAAAGCGGAAGAAAAAACCTTTTAGTCATATGACATGGTTTAAGCACGGCTAAAATAAAGATAGCCTGACGATTAACGCAAGGCTATCCAAAATATTGCCAAAAAAATCGATTAGAGGTTCTCTATAACGATAGCAGATGCACCGCCACCGCCATTGCATATTCCAGCTACACCTATTGAAGCATTGTTTTGTTTCAACACCTGAATAAGGGAGGCTGTTATACGGGCGCCTGAGGCCCCAAGTGGGTGACCTAAAGCAACAGCACCGCCATTGATATTCACATTGGCCGGGTCTAAGCCAAGTTTAATATTATTGGCAATGGCAACTGCTGAGAAGGCTTCGTTAATCTCGTAGTAACCAACATCTTTTTTATCAACACCAGCCAGTTTAAGTGCCTTAGGTATAGCCAGAGATGGTGCAGTGGTAAACCACATTGGATCTTGTGCCGCATCAGCAAAACCTCTGATTTTAGCGAGTGGCTTTAGACCAAGTTCCTTGGCCTTTTCTTTACTTACCAGCAAGAGGGCAGAGGCGCCATCGTTTAAGGTAGAGGCATTAGCCGCAGTGACGGTACCTTCTTTAGTAAAGGCTGGTTTTAATCCGGCCATTTTATCGAAGTTAACATTCTTATATTCTTCGTCTTCTGCAAAAACGGTCTTGTTACCCTTACGATCTACAACTTCTACACTTACAATTTCGTCTTTGAATTTACCAGCTGCCCAACTGGCAGCAGATCGCTTATAAGAGTTGATGGCATAGTTATCCTGATCCTGGCGGGAAATATTCATCTCCTTAGCCGTATTGTCGGCACAAACCCCCATAGCACAGTGATTATAAACATCAGTTAAGCCATCAAATTGAAGACCATCGACTAACTCACCATTACCATATTTATAGCCTGTACGGGCCTTTAACAGATAAAATGGGATGTTACTCATGCTTTCCATTCCACCTGCTAAAACCACATCATTGTGTCCCAGCATAATGGACTGCGCACCAAGCATAACGGCTTTCATGCCAGAAGCACACACTTTATTTACTAGCGTACAGGGAATGTCAAAACCTAACCCGGCAGCTACAGCTACCTGCGTTGCGGGTGCCTGACCTAAACCCGCTGAAATAACATTTCCAACAAAAACCTCTTGTACCAGTTTTTTATCAATACCCGCTTTTTCAAGGGCGCCTTTAAAGGCTATGCCGCCTAATTGGACTGCGCTAAGAGACGATAAACTGCCTAAAAAGCTGCCGATAGGTGTACGAACAGCTGAAACGATGTATACTTCTTGCATGATTAACTATTTTCCGTAAACGATTTAGTAGGGCAAAAATAGGAAATTCGCTCAAGGTCCATGAACCACTCCTTGAATATTTACTGATGTTTCAGGAGAAGGTCACCAAGCCTTACCAATCAGGCTTCCCTTTTTCCTTGGGCTTTGTGGGTTTGCGCTTATTCTGTTGCAGGTACTGTACCTCTTGGTTTTTCATAGCTTCCAACAACATCTTAGCCTTCTCTTCACTTATTTTCATCTGCTGCAACTTCTCGCTTACAGAGGGTGGAGTCTCTTTTTTTTCCTCACTTTTGTTTTCAGCATCTTTCTGCTGCTCTTCTTTATTTTGTTGTTCTTCCTTTTTTTGCTCTTCTTCCGACTTCTCCTTGTCTGATTTTTTTTCTTTATCCTGACCTTCTTTTTTCTCGCTTTCTTTTTGCTCCTGTTCTTTCTTTTGCTGGTCTTTTTGTTCCTGCTCTTTCTCCTCTTGTTCTTTCTTATCCTGTTCTTCTTGTTTTTTCTCTTCTTTTATTTTTTCTGCTAATGCCTTTAATTGAGGGTCGTTTGGATACTTCGCTAATCCTTCTGCAACCTTTTGAAGAGCCTGTTGAGGTTTGTTATCAACGTACATATGGGCTGATTCGTTGAAATAACGTGCTGCACTTTGCGAATGACTCTTGAATGAGATCGATAAAAGTAAAAACAACAGGAGTGTGAATAATCTCATTTTTCTATTGTTTAATTTCTACAACTGTTTGAAGTCTATCAATAAAGTCTTGGTAATGAGAAACTGATGCGTCTTTTTTCAAACCCTCAACCATTAAGTTGTGCGCATCGCTGAATAAAAACTGCGCAGCAAGTTTGTCTGCTTGTGCTTTTAATTTTTTGGCATATTCTGATGGTGGTGTGTTTTTATTGTTTTTCTTTTTCTCTTCTTCCTCTTTTTTCTTTTGTTCCACATCTAGTTTCTTCTTCAGCATTTCATAATTATAACGAGCATCCATATTATTTGGATCAGCCTTTATTGCTTGCTTAAAATTATTGAGTGCTTCTTCAAATTTGCCTTGTTGGTTATTAATTACCCCAAGCTGTTGATTAGCTTTTGATCGGATGGTGTTATCGGAACTTGATGCAGCCTCCTGGTAGGTAGAAATGGCCATTGCACTATCTTTTAGCTGATAATAGGCATGTGCCAGGTTAAGGTTTAGTTCGTCTTCATTAACGGCTAATGAATCTTTAAGCATTTGATACTTACTCGCTGCTGTTTGGAAGTCACCTGCATTAAAGGCTTTTCTAGCCTCTGATTTTAATGTATTGATTCGACTGATTTTACCGGGATCGGTAAATATCGCTATTGATAATAAAGTAAATAGCAGCACTTTCATATTCTGATCGTTCTGATATTGACTAAAACATCTAAGACTAGCAGTAATAAAGCAGCAGCCAAAAAGTAGTAATACTTATTGGCTGTGGTGTCCACAAAGCGGGCATCTCTGAATTCACCTTCTATTTTACTGATGGAGTTAATCATACGAGCCACATCATTTCTGCTTTCATTGATCTCAAAATACTGACCTCCCGTTCTATTGGCTAATTCTTTTAACGCTTCAGGTTTCAGCTTTGTTGTAACAACATTCCCTGAACGATCCATTTTAAGTCCATTTCCTGAATAAATGTTTCCTCCTTTTTGAGTGCCGACACCCAGTGTGAAGAGCTTAACACCTTTATCCTCAATAAGGGAACTTACCTCTTGAGTGTCTTCCCCAAAATCCTCCCCATCGCTGATTAATACAATAATTTTAGATTTCGTTTGCGCGAGTGGTGCTTTATCATCCTCTAGTTTATTCAAGGCCATCCGAAGGGGAGGGGCGAAGTCGGTGCCTCCACCCGGCACCAGGCTTGAATTCATAGTCTCGATAAAAAGATTCAGTGCGTTCTGATCGAAGGTAAGCGGACATTGCATGAAGGCTTCTGAAGAGAAAATAATAATGCCGATCCTGTCTGAGTTAAAGGCTTGCACAATACGCTTTAGTTCAAACTTGATTTTTTCTATGCGCGTTGGTTGTATATCAAAGGCATCCATTGATTTAGATAAGTCAACACAAATCATGATGTCTTTACCAACAGATTTTACTTCTTTTTTGGCTGAGCCGAAAGAAGGTCCCAGCAATGAGATGATCAGCAGGGCAAAAATTATACAGCGTAAGGTGAATTTATAAAAGGCAGTGTAAAAGTGAGTGTTGAGTTGCTTAGCTACTCTTTTAAGTTTAAATAAATAGATGCCATAAAAAATGAGGAAGGCACCAATCAGCGTAATTTCAAGAAAACCTATTGTATGATACCAGAACACAGCCAGCTGGGGATAACTTATCTTCGCTTATAAGCGCTTTTTCTGACTTTATACATGCCACCTTTATTTTTAGGGCCTTTGTATCCCTTTCTTTTGGTGTTGTAAAGCTTTTTGCTTGCCCCAAATTTTGTGGGCACATAAAACTGAAGCTTCGCTGTTAAAATGAAGTAGGAGTCATCAGTTTCTGGGTTGCCCCTGCGACCAGGATTTGTGGGGTTGTAGGTAAAATTACCTTCAGGATTGTACTCTCCTCGTCTGTCAGCTAACTTAGCTGATAAACCATCTACACCACCAGGAAGCGTTGCAGGATCTACATAATTGAATGAGCTTACGTCATCAAGATAATCGGTGAAAGTATCTCGATAAACACCCTCTAATGCGAAATTAATAAAAGGGTTGATCTTAACGGTTACTCCAATACCCATGGGTATAACGAACTGCAGTTTGCTATAGTCAACTCCTTCTGTTTGCAGAGGTTGTAAAGCAACTACTTCACCTTGATACCTTGTTTTTGGATTAAAATATAAAAGGCCAACACCGGTAAACGCATAGAAATTATAAGGTCTACGTTTAGCATAAGTCCCCTCATCTGCAAAAAGCTTTACAGAACCCATTAGGTCTATTTCGAAATTGTTCGAAAAAAAACTTAAGTTTCTGCTTCTGCGAGAGGCATCAGCCAGTTCATCACTGCCTGATAATTGAAACCAGGTAGCATCCAAACGTGCAGAAATTCTGGGAAGAATCAAATACTCAGCGCCTGCATGGACATTAAGTCTCACTTTGCCTATTGAGTTTGGATTAACGACCTCCCCATAATATTTTGTAACGCCAGTTCCACCGCTGATGATAAGATTGCGATCTCTTCTTACAGAATAAAAACTCTGTGCGTAGCCAAAGAAGGGTACTGCAAGTAAAATCGCTAAAATTATGGTCGTTAGTTTCCGCATGTCTGCCATTTCCACCGCTCAATATACGAAAAGAAAAATAGTCTGAAAAATCAGACTATTTTAAAACATCTTTTACTTTTTGTGCAGCATCCTTTAAAACAATCGCTGAATATACTTTAAGGCCCGATTGCTCAATTATTTTCGCACCTTCCTCTGCATTAGTGCCTTGTAAACGTACAATAATTGGTACTCTGATATCGCCAATTTTTTTGTAGGCCTCTACTACTCCGTTAGCTACCCTGTCACAACGCACAATTCCTCCGAAAATATTGATCAAAATGGCCTTTACATTCGGGTCTTTCAGGATAATACGGAATCCGGCTTCAACGGTTTCAGCATTTGCCCCACCCCCTACATCCAGGAAGTTGGCAGGCTCACCACCAGATAATTTAATAATATCCATGGTCGCCATGGCTAAACCGGCACCGTTTACCATACAGCCAACGTTACCATCCAGTTTAACATAGTTAAGTCCTGATTTACCGGCTTCAACCTCTAAAGGGTCTTCCTCTGTAATATCACGCAATTCGGCCAGGTCTTTATGGCGGTATAAAGCGTTATCATCCAGATTAACCTTAGCGTCCACTGCCAATATTTTATTATCTGAGGTCTTTAATAACGGATTAATCTCAAACATAGAGGCATCCAGACCTAAATAGGCGTTGTAAAGCGAATGAATGAACTTTACACCCTCTTTAAAGGCATTGCCTTCCCAACCCATGGCAAAAGCAATTTTTCTTGCCTGAAAGGGTTGTAATCCCAAATGGGGGTCAATCCACTCTTTAATAATTTTTTCAGGATGATTTTCAGCTACCTCCTCGATGTTCATACCGCCCTCTGTGGAGGCCATGATCACGGGTGATCCGGTAGCACGATCGAGCAAAATGCTCATATAATATTCTTTGGGCTCACTTTCGCCAGGATAGTAAACATCCTCAGCCACAAGCACTTTATTGACTTTTTTACCTTCCGCACCTGTCTGTATGGTTACCAGAGTTCCTCCTAAAATAGCCTTAACCTTTTCAGGTACTTCAGCAATTCCCTTCGCAAGCACCACACCCTTAGAGCCAGTCTCTTTCACAGTTCCTTTTCCTCTGCCACCGGCATGGATTTGCGATTTGATCACAAACCATTTTGTGCCTGTTTCGGCTTGTAATTCTTTGGCTGCATTGACAGCTGCGTCTGGTGTATCGGCTACGATACCACGCTGAACTGCCACTCCGTACTTCTTGAGAATTTCTTTACCCTGATATTCGTGAATGTTCATGCATTTTTAATTTGAAGCGAAACTAGTTTATTTCAGATTCTAATTCAAATAATATGCTGAAAGCAGAGGGTCTAAAAAAATCGTATGGAGCGCTGCAAGTGCTAAAAGGTATTGACCTTCAAGTAAATAAGGGAGAAATAGTGGCTATTGTAGGTGCATCAGGAGCAGGAAAGAGTACGCTTCTCCACATACTGGGTACACTCGATAAACCGGATAACGGTAAGTTATTGATGAATGACGAAGATGTTTTTATAAAAAATCCGAGTGATTTGGCGCGCTTTAGAAATCACGCTATCGGATTTGTGTTTCAGTTTCATAACCTGCTGCCAGAATTTTCTGCTTTAGAGAATGTGATGATGCCTGGCTTTATTGGTGGCAAAACCGAACCTGAGTTAAAAAAACGGGCTAATGAATTGTTGGGTATATTAGGCTTATCGCAACGTGCTGAGCACAAGCCTTCTGAAATGTCGGGAGGTGAGCAACAGAGAACTGCTGTAGCAAGAGCCTTGATTAATGCACCGTCTATTATTCTTGCAGATGAGCCCAGCGGCAATCTCGATTCCAAAACTGCCTTTGAGTTGCATCAGCTCTTCTTCAAACTCAGGAAGGAACTAGACCAGACCTTTGTTATCGTAACACATAATGCGGAACTGGCAGGCATGGCCGACCGCAAAATTGAATTGGCTGACGGTCTGGTAAAGCGTTGATTAAATTCTGTGCTTCTTATGATATTTTGTTTGTGCTTTCATGCCGTGCTTAGTCACCTGGTTTGTGTGACCATAACTGTGGCACTGAAATGTAGCCAGGCTGCAAGATGAAAGGATAAATAAAGCTGCGATGAAAAGGAGGGCTGATTTTTTCATGGGTCTTTGTTTTTGTTAGAACAAAGGTCTCTCCATATTAGTAATCAATACTTTCAATAGGCATGGGTAAAAGATTCACGTAAGAGCTTTGCCCTTTTATTCTTTTTTTGAAGAAATGAAATAGAAAAAAGAGAATCTCAGGCAATTCAGTACAGTATATCAGAGTCTGAAATTATTTGAAGGTTGAAGTGATTAATGATGTTTTAAGTTGCTCTAAGTCAGTTACTTATATTTGTTAAGACTTCACTTTAAATCTATAAAATTTAATTTATCCTAAAGAATCTTACATCTTCTTTACCACAGCAGCTAAAGATGGCTTTTATACCCGTTTTGAATTTTTTATAGTTTTTTAGTCGATTTTGGCGTTAAACTGTGCTGCAGTTAGCCGACTGTCGATTAGCGATGATGAAGTAACTCCTGATTCGACTCCTCAACCTCAACCAGACCCTTATCATTGATAGAAGTAAGTCTTACCTTACGTAGCTCGTTAATTAAAATCGGATCGTATTTGGCGCTCACGCGAATATAATTCTCTGTGAAACCGTGCATCATGCCGTTCTCCACATCATTTTCAAACAGCACAGTAAAATCACGACTCAGGTTATCTTCGTAAAATTTTCTGCGTTTTTTGTCCGATAGTATGTGAAGCATTTTAGAGCGCTCAGCTCTTTTACTTTGGGGTACGCTGTCTTCCATTTCTGCAGCCAGTGTATTTTCTCTTTCTGAATAGGTAAACACATGCAGATAAGAGATGTCCAATTCATTTAAGAATTGATAAGTCTCTTTAAAATCTTCATCTGTTTCTCCGGGAAAACCAACAATTACATCTACACCAATGCAACAATGGGGCATAAGTTCTTTAATTTTTTCTACCCTGCTGCTGTAGAGTTCTCGTTGATAACGCCTACGCATCAGTTTCAAAATTTTATTTGAACCTGATTGAAGTGGGATGTGAAAATGAGGAACAAATCGTTTCGATTCGGCTACAAAGGCGATGATCTCGTCAGATAAAAGGTTCGGTTCAATGGAAGAAATTCGTAAACGATCAATACCTTCAACTTGATCAAGTGCTTTTACCAGATCGGCAAAGCGCTCTGTACGAATGCCATTTTGTATACCGAAATCACCGGTGTTTACACCTGTCAATACAATTTCTCTTACTTCTGTCTTTGCGATTTCTTGGGCAGTCTTAACAATATTCGCAATACTATCGCTTCTGCTATTGCCTCTTGCTAAGGGTATAGTGCAAAAGGAGCAAGAATAATCACAACCATCCTGCACTTTTAAAAAAGTTCTTGTTCTGTCGTTGATAGAGTAAGAGGTGTTAAATTTATTGGCAGCCTCAATATCAGTTGCATGAACAGTCGTTTCAGGTTTGCGCACAAAGCCATCGAGTAATTCAACCAACCTGAATTTTTCTGCAGCACCCAATACTGCGTCAACGCCTGGTATAGTAGCGATTTCCTGAGGTTTTAGTTGTGCATAGCAACCAATAATGGCCACATAAGCATCTGGTGATATGGCACGGGCTTCGCGTACAATTTTATGGCATTTTTTATCAGCGTTTTCAGTAACTGAACAAGTGTTGATAATAAAGATGTCAGGTGTTTCTGAAAAATCAACTTTAGCATACCCCTTTTCTTCGAACATACGTGATATGGTCGAAGTCTCTGAGTAGTTAAGTTTGCACCCCAGGGTGTAAAAAGCGACTTTTTTCATGCTTAAGCTGCAAAGATAAGCATCCTTAGGTCTGGCTTACAAACTTAACAGGTAAGTCTCTATGCTTTTTAGTTTGGCATCCAGATTCTGGCTAACAGACAGGTATGCTTCCGTCTTCTCTAGCTGGGTTTTTACACTGATGTAAAACTTTATTTTAGGCTCTGTACCGGAAGGTCTTACTGACACTTTGGTACCATCCGCCAGATAGTATTGCAGTACATCGGATTTATGAAAGGCTAAGGTTTTTTCTTCACCTGTTTTCAAATTCTTTTCTGTCAGGCTTAGGTAATCCAAGGCACTGACAACATCAATACCTGCCATCCTGCTTGGGGCCTCACTTCTGAATTTTGCCATCATGGCTTTAATGGCTTGCTCTCCCTCTTGTCCTTTTTTAGTGAGGGTAATCAAACTTTCTTTGTAGTAACCAAATTCTACATACATCTGGATTAACCAGTCGTAAATGGTTTTACCCTCGTCCTTGGCTGCAGCAGCCATGGCCGCAAAAAATGCGCAGGCAGATACCGCGTCTTTATCGCGAACAAAATCGCCCACCATATAGCCGTAGCTTTCTTCGCCAGCAGCAATGAAGCGTTGCTTTCCTTCCTGCTGCTTCATTACCTCTGCAATGTATTTGAAGCCCGTAAGCGTATTGTAACACGTTACCTTAAGCTGTTTAGCCATTTCATCTACTAACTCGCTGGTAACAATTGTTTTGGCGATGTAGGCCTTGTTTGTGCTCTGCTGGTTTTTCAAAATAAACCACATCATTAAGCTAAAGGCCTGGTTGCCGTTTAATAAAACGAACTCACCATATGGTTTGCGCACCCCAATACCCACACGGTCTGTGTCAGGATCTGTTGCCATAACCATGTCGGCATTAAGGGCTAAGCCTTTTTTAATCACCATTTCCATGGCCGCTTGTTCTTCTGGATTTGGCGAGTGTACTGTAGGAAAGTTGCCATCAGGCTTTGCCTGCTCTTCTACCACCTGAACATTGGTAAAGCCTATTTGCCTCAGGCATTCCGGGACCATGGTAATCCCTGCACCATGAATGCTGGTGTATACAATTGGCATATTGTGGTGTCGGGCAATGGCTTCTTTTTTAGGAATCAGTTTTTTCACTTCCTCATAATAAGCCTGTTCCACTACCTTATCAACGGCTTGAATTAAAGCGGTATTAGCTGTGAACTTTATCTGTTCAAAGGCACTAATGGCGTTAACTTCAGCAATAATGTTTTTATCATGAGGTGGTACCACCTGTGCCCCGTCATTCCAATACACTTTGTAACCGTTGTATTCTTTTGGATTATGCGAGGCCGTTATCACCACTCCAGACTGACATTGTAAATGCCTGATGGTGTAAGAAAGGAGTGGGGTAGGCCTTAGCTCATCATATAGAAAAACCTGAATACCATTAGCTGAAAAAATATTAGCGGTAATCTGCGCGAAAATTTTGCTGTTATTTCTGCTGTCGTAAGCAATGGCCACTTTAATGGGTGAGCTTGGATAAGTCTTGTTGAGATAGTTAGCTAATCCCTGTGTGGCTTTTCCAAGTGTATATTGATTCATGCAGTTTGAGCCAACTCCCATAATACCACGTAAGCCACCGGTGCCAAATTCCAGGTCTTTGTAGAAACTATCAGTGAGCTCTTTTTCCTTTCCTGCTGACTGTAATTTTTTTATTTCATTTTTTGAAGCTTCATCAATGATAGGGCTGTTTAACCAAAGCGCTATGCGATCTTGTACTGCTTGAGAAAGTGTCATAAGCATTAACTGTCTACATCTCCAATCAATTTTTACTGGAGACTATGAATGAATGATTTTGATTAAAGGTTTCCGCGAATAGCTTGTTCACGTTCAATGGCTTCAAACAAAGCTTTGAAATTACCTTTGCCAAATGATTTGGCACCTTTACGTTGAATGATTTCAAAGAAAAGTGTTGGTCTGTCTTGTACAGGTTTTGTAAAGATTTGTAACAGATAGCCCTCTTCGTCTCTATCGATAAGAATGTTTAAATCCTTCAATGGTTTTAAATCCTCATCGATCTTACCAACACGGTTCAGGACATCTTCATAATATACTTCAGGCACCTGTAAAAATTCTACGCCACGCTTTCTGAGTTCGCCAACGGTATGCACAATGTTGTGCGTAGCTACAGCAATGTGTTGTACCCCCGGGCCGTTGTAAAATTCCAGGTATTCATCAATCTGTGATTTCTTCTTGCCTTCTGCAGGTTCGTTGATTGGAAACTTGATGTATCCATTGCCATTTGAAACCACCTTCGACATTAGCGCGCTGTACTCTGTAGAAATGTCTTTATCATCGAAGGTTAATAGTAGCTTGAAGCCCATGACATCTTCATAGAACTTTACCCACTTGTTCATGGCGCCCAATTCTACATTGCCAACACAATGGTCTACATATTCAAGGCCAAGAGGCTCTACCTTAGCATTGCTCTTTCTTGCCTGATAGCCGGGTAAAAATATACCCTTATAATTTTTACGCTCTACAAAAGTGTGTATTGTTTCACCATATGTTTTAATGGATGCGACTACCACTTCACCATTTTCATCTTTTAAAACCTGTGGCTCCTTGGCCGCTACTGCACCTCGCTTGGTTGTTTCTTGAAATGATTTAGTTGCATCATCTACCCACAAGGCCAATACTTTTACGCCATCACCATGGCGTTTTACGTGTTCCGCTATTTCCGAATCCTGTCGAATGGACGAAGTAAGTACAAGGCGAATCTTATTTTGCTTGAGCACATACGAAGCTCTGTCCCGCACGCCTGTTTCAGGCCCTGCATAGGCAATTAGTTCAAAACCAAAAGCATATTGGTAGAATAGGGCAGATTGTTTGGCATTTCCCACATACATCTCAATATGATCGGTGCCATTGATGGGTAGAAAGTCTTCTGTCATGATAATTTCATTTCAATCGTTGTAAATTTAAGACAACAAGTCCTTTTTAAAAATTTACCTTTGTGCAATCTTTGTTAAAAATTGACCTATGGATATTAAAGCACTCGATAAAGCACTAGCAGAACTCACCAAAAGAAAAGAAGAATTGGCTGCAATTGACTACAACAACCCCAAGTATGATGAAATGGAGGATGCCTTGCATGATTTAGAGGATGACTTTCAGGAGCAGTTTGGAGCGAAGTTGGAGGAGATTTTACAAGATATCCATGACGAATATTGCTCAGATAACGATGTTTTAATGCCTGTTGCCTATTTGGGTAAGGGTGTGGTGGTAGATGCGGATGATTATCCAGGTAAGGACACTAAGCTGATCTTAGCAGCAAATCCCCCACGTATTATCTTATCTGTAGGTAAAGAAAAGCAAGAAACTGTCTGGACGGCTAAATAGTTGTTGGTTGATCGTTGTTAGTTGTTGGAAGATGATTTCATAACCAACAACTAACAACGATCAACGATTTATGCCAATTCTCTTAAATCCACGGGTACAACTCTTGAGATACCCTTTTCGACCATGGTGATACCATAAATAACATCAGTGCTCGTCATTGTACGCTTGTTGTGCGTTACAATCACGAACTGAGAATCCTTGCTGAAAGTACGGATGATGTTATTGAATTTATCAATGTTAGCATCGTCTAACGGTGCGTCCACCTCATCGAAAATACAGAAAGGTGCCGGCTTCAGCAGGTACATAGAGAAGAGCAGGGCTGTTGCCGTTAGAGTCTTTTCACCACCTGAAAGCTGATTAATAGTCAACGGACGCTTGCCCTTAGGTTTGGCAATAATATCAATTTCTGATTCTAAAGGATTATTAGGATCTACCAAGCGTATGTCGCAATCATCATCTTCATTAAACAATGATTTGAAAGCCTTTTTAAAGTGCTCACGCACCTGATTAAAGGCATCCATGAAAGTCTGACTGGCTACGCCTTCGATTTCTGCGATGGTATTAAGCAGAGATTCTTTAGCCTTTAATAAGTCGTCCTTTTGTGATAAGATAAAGTCGTTGCGTTGCTTAATCTCCTGATAAGCCTCCATGGCCATAGGGTTGATAGGCCCCATATTGTCTAGTCGCTCTCTTATCTTGTTGACCTGCGCTTTAATTTCAGCCTCGTTCGCTTCAGCCAATTGCTTGCCTTCTTCTTCAGAAACTGAAGCGAGTACTTCGTCTAAATCAACTTTAAACTCAACCGACAAACGTTCCTTAACAGAGCTTAGCTCCAGCTTGCTTTCATTTAAAGCATTCTGAAGATTCATTAACAAGCCGTCAATGCTCTCTCGGGTGTGTTGAATGCCGCGAAGTTCCTTTTCAATGGTGTCAATTTGACCACGTGAATCGTAATACTCGCGCTCGGCCTCGTTTAGACCTTTTTCCATTTCTTCTTTCTCGTTGTAGAGTGCGAGTAGATCTTCATCATTATTTTCTGTGGTCTCCAGAATGATCTTGATCTCATCTTCATTCTTAGTTAATTCAACAGAGTTTACTTCAATACGTGAACCGCTTTGTTCTACTGATTCCTGCTTGAAGCGCATCTCCTGCTCAAGACTCTTTACCCTGTTTTCCTGTTGGTGGAAGAAGATGTTTTGTTCATTATAGGCAGATGACTTCTGGTTTAGTAATTCGTTTTGAGAGGCCAGGTCTTCAATCACTAAAGCCAGACGTTGCTCCATTTCGTGCACTTCGTGCTCAATGGTTTTTGCTTTAGGTGTTGCTTCATCCAGCTCTTTCAACAGGGTGTCAATCTTCTCCAGAATGTCTTCTCTGCGCATATCCGCATTGCCAAGCATTTCAGAGAACTGCTCACGCTTGGTTCGGACAGATACAAACTCGTCATTAATCTGACGAATAGAAGTTTGTACAGTTTCAATTTGCTGTCTTAACTGGTGATTACGTAGCTTTTCCAGATCAGATTGCTTCATCAGCAAGTTGCTGCGTATTTCATCTGACTTTGCACTAAGATCTTTAATTTCCTTCTCTAGTTTCTCAAGGTTTTTCGCACGACCAATCTTCTTGCCTTCAAACAAACCAACAGAACCACCCGATAGTGAGTACTTGCGTTTAGTAAGTTTGCCACTCTTGGTAATGAAAATGTTGTCATCATCTAAAGGGATGCTTTTTAAATCACCTTCGTAGATATAAACTTTATCCAGAATAAAGGCCATCAGCTTTCTGTACTTCTGATCGTATTCAATGATCTCAGTAGCAGGGAAGGCACTTTCGTAAATTCTTCCTGTAGTTGGTTCAAAACGTTCGAACTTGTCTAATACAAAGAAGTGAGCCTTGCCTTTGGAGGCATCGCTCAGGATATTGATGGCTTCATAGGCCTCAGCTTCATGTTCAACAATGTAATAGTTGAGGTATGGCTCGAGGAAATTTTCAATGGTTACACGATAATCTTCTGATGTTGTTAGAATATCGGAAAGGAGAGGAGCATTTTTAGCAATCTTCTTCTTCAGGAATTTGATCGCTTCCGGGAAACCCTCCTGACTCTCAACCAAAGACTTAGTCAGGTTATATTCGTTTTGCTTGGCATCCAGAATACGACTGGTAGAAGTCATCTCTTCGCGTATCATCTCGATGGTTTTTTCCATCTGAGAAATACGGAGTATAACATTCTCTTCTTCTTTTTTAAGCTGCTCCAGCTCGCTGTTCTTTTTGTTTAGTTCATCTTTTAATAAAACCAGCTTCTTCTCAAACTCAACAAGGCTTGCACTTTGTTGATTAGAATCCGTAGCCGTCTTCTCCAACTCTTGCTTAAATGAGGCGATCTGGATTTGACGAATCTCGATTGATTTATTAATCTGGAAGCTTTCCTCTTGCTTAGTACGCTGCTCTCTGCGTATGGCATCTGATTGCAACTGAAGTTCTGAGGTAATTCTGCGCTGATTTTCGTAATCGTTTTTCAGTGCCTCCAGCTTACCCTGAATGTCTGTTAGGATCTGCTCAGCATTTGTTTTTTCTGTTTCCAGGCTGCCAATGCTGAAACGTGCTCTTTCATTGCTTTTCTTGTCCTGTTCAATTTGCTCACGCAAACTGTTAGCACGATCATTCAGGTATTTTAGGCGTTCGTTTTTAATTTGCTTTTCGCTTTCATACTGGCGAATACGCGCCACATGCTCATTGATAGCTTTCTGACGAGATGATAAGGTTTTCTCCTTTAAAATTAAATCAGCCTTAAACTTTTCAATACCGGCTTCGCGCTCGGCTATCTGAGAAGTGAGTGATAATTTACGGTCGTTCTCTTCTTCAATTTGCTTGGTTAATTTATTGAAGTTTTCTCGCTGTTTATTGACGGTAACTTTAGCGAAATGAACACTCTTGTCTTTATAATCTTCTTTTATTCTGTAATAATTTTCAGTCTGCTTGGCTTGCTTCTCCAGACTCTTCATGTTCTTTTCAATTTCGAAAAGAAGGTCTTCAACACGCTCTAAGTCAGCATCAGTATCCTCGATTTTTTTGAGGGTCTCTTTTTTACGCTTTTTAAATTTGGAAACCCCGGCAGCTTCTTCGAACAGCATTCTTCGAGAGTTGTCCTTATCGTTAAGCAGGTCATCCACCATACCTAATTCAATGATAGAATAGGTGTTTGAAGCCACACCAGTATCTAAAAAGAGATTGGTAATATCTTTTAAACGGCAGGTAACGCCATTCAACAAGTATTCACTTTCCCCAGATCTGTATAAACGCCTGGTAATGGTTACCTGCGAATATTCGGTTGGGAGGATGTTCTTGGTATTGTTGATCGTCAGAGAAACCTCTGCCATTTGCTGGGCAGAACGTTGGCTGGTACCGTTAAAAATGATGTTTTCCATCTTTTCGGAACGGAGCGCACTTGTTTTCTGCTCACCTAAAACCCAACGGATGGAGTCTACCACATTAGACTTTCCACAGCCGTTTGGCCCTACAATACCGGTAATACCTTCATCGAAATTAATAACGACCTTATCGGCAAAACTCTTAAAACCCTTAATCTCCAGCTTAGATAATTGCATGAACGTGTAGTGGTTGTTTGTAAAAAAGAAGGCAAAGATAATTGCCTTGCCGTGCCTTTTCAAAATAAAAAATCTGGCTTTGTGAATACCTGCCAAAAGCCCAAAAAACGAAGAAAATTTTGATTAAAGCGTTAATTCAGTACATTTGGATGATGGATAATATTCAAACCTGGCTTTACATTGTTGTTGGATTGGTGTACTTTATCAGTAGACTGATGAAAAAACCTGAGCAGCAAGCGCCTCAAAACAGGAGGCAGGGTGATGCTCAGGGTGAAAGTAATGGCCCTAAACCGCTGACTTTTGAGGAATTATTAAAAGAAATAACGGAGGCCAAGGAGCCATATACGAGCCCTGCTCCAGTCAAGCCTGCTCAGGAGTATGCCAATTATGATGATGAAATAGAGGAGGAGGAAGCCAGGGAACCTGCAGGATACGATTATAGAAAACAGGATACCTATAAGGTTTTTGAGGAAAATAAGTTTGCTGCTTTCAACAGGCTTTCATACGAAGAGACCATGAAATTGGAGGATACCAATGTTACCTTCGGTAAGTTTAAAGCCTTTGAAGAGGACACTAAGCCTAGCATAGCTACTGAGATTATGCAGGAATTTTCTGATTCTGAGCGGGTTAAAAGAGCCTTTATAATGGGTGAAATTTTTAATAGGAAGTATGCTTAGTCCTTGCCTAGCCTACTAACTATATTTTTTGATATGAACCTTACATTCGAGTACGTAAGGTATTTTTTAAGTAAAATGAATGGGTTGTCTTAGTTAACTAGCGTAATGTTTTTTGCGGTTACTATTGAGTGCCCAGTCATATTTAAACTATGAGTTATTATGCTTAATTTTACCTCCAAATGACTGTACCTAAATACCTTATTAGCAGCTTTTTGCTGCTCCTAATTACCACTGTACATCCTGTGGAATCAAAGGGATCTCATATATGGACAGAGCCTTCATGTGACAATTTCAAAATAGAAGTAATTAACAACGAACAAAAAACTATTGAAATTTTAACAAAGGGTGGCAATGGGAAACTGAGATACTATCTAATTGATTCTTTGGATAAACTAGTCAACGCTGATGATATATTCTCTGGTAAATATGAGGATTTGCCATCAGGCAAATACAAAATAATTGTTACTGATTTATCAGGATGTTCTAAAGAAACTGAATTTACGATCCAATGAGATTATTTTTTAAATTTAGATTGAGGCCTGTTTTAACTGGCATTTCCTCAATATTATTTTTTTTGATTGGTATCCTTGTTACTGAGGTTCATGCCCAAACCTTACCAACTTTTACATCTGGAAATCTAAGCGTAGAGGTCACCATTAAGAACCCGTGTAATAGTCCGGCATTAAATAACGGGTCAATTGAATTCAGAATTATAAGTAGCGAAGGAAACGTTCCAGTAAATATCCAAAGGTTTTCTCCGAGCCAGTCGTTTCTCAATATCCCAGTTAATTCAACCTTTATTTTTCCTATATCTTTCCCTACGACTGGACTTAATGCGGGTATCTACCGTTTCATTATTGACGATGCTACTAACGCAATTGACTTATTTTCCACCCCTTTGAACCTTACAAATAGCACACCTCTTGTTGATAATGGAAGTTCAAAAGTTGATAATGTTGTTTGTGGAGCATCTAATGGTTCAATTGATGTTGAATTGACAGGAGGATCAGGAAATTATCTGTATTTATGGAATGATGGAGTTACAACACAAGATCGTTTGGGTTTAGCCACAGGCACATATTCAGTAGTTATCTCTGATGAAGCCACAAATTGTACACTCTCTTTAAATTTTGATATTGAAGATCCCCAACCACTGGATTTCCAAATTTCAACCTCAACCCCAGTAGTCTGCGATGGAGAAGATATATTGATTACGTTGGGTACTCCTTTACCAACTAACCCTGCTGAAAATGGAATATCCTACCAACTGCGGGTAAATGGCTCAAATGTTTTAGCACCCCAGATAGGTGATGGTGTTAGTCCAATTACTTTTACACTGCCCACTGCGTCATATGTTTCAGGTCAAACTATTGACGTGAGAGCAACATTTGGAATTTGTTTGCCTAAGCTGAGTTTGAACTCAGTTACAGTTACTGAAAATATTAATCCAACCATCACATTAGGTGTGAGTCCAATTGTTTGCGCGGGTTCTACAGCTGCGA
>VFQM010000805.1_pt1 | contig 31613 bp, 29 predicted proteins | sample 3512391 | NCBI WGS metagenome assembly VFQM01 (sample SAMN10412369, study PRJNA504923) | tailings metagenome | isolation source: Replicate 1 from Balatoc abandoned mine | place: Philippines
TCATCACCAGCTGCATGCAGGTGTTGTCCACGATCATCTCGTTGCACTCGATGTCCGGGTACTGCTGCGCGACCTCGCGCGCCACCTTCAGGAACAGGCCCGAGGTGGACTTGAGGATGTTGGCCTTGTGCACCACCGTGACCTTCTTGCGGCCGACGCGGCGGGCCAGGTCGAAGGCGTAGCGCACGATGCGCTCCGAGCCCCGGCGGGTCACCTTCTGGGTGAGCGTGGCGGTCTGGCCGTCCTCGCTCAGCAGCTGGCCTTCGCCGATGTAGGCGCCTTCGGTGTTCTCGCGCACGGTGATCAGGTCGATGTTGCTGTAGCGCGACTTGGTGTTCGGGAAGCTGATCGCCGGCCGCACGTTGGCGTACAGGTCGAAGCGCTTGCGCAGTTCGACGTTGATCGAGCTGAAGCCCTCCCCCACCGGCGTGGTCAGCGGCGACTTCAGCGCCACGCGGTGCGCGTGGATGGCTTCCAGGGTCGCGGCCGGGAGCAGCTCGCCGACGGTCTCGTAGGCCTTCAGGCCGGCCTCGACGAAGTCGTACTTCAGGCCGAGCTTCATGGCGTCGAGCACGTGCAGGGTCGCGTCCATGATTTCCGGGCCGATGCCGTCGCCACGGATCACCGCGATGGTCTGGGTCATAAGCGTTTGATTTCCAATCAGATATGGCGGCCGGGGCGGCCGCCGGAGGCGCGGCATTATGCCAGATGCGGCGATGCGCCGCCGAGCTGGACTTTGGTCGCAGGCGGCGCGGTCGGGCCTGAAGGCCCTCCTACGGCGGGGGACGGGTCGGGCCTGAAGGCCCGACGGGGTCAGTGCCCGTGGTCCGGCCGGGCGGGCGCGTGCGCGCCGGCGCCCTCGAGCTGGTCGAGGAAGTCCACGGCCCGGCGCAGGTGCGGGATGACGATCGAACCGCCGACCACCAGGCCGACGCTGAAGGCCTCGAACATCTCGTCGCGGCTCACGCCCGCTTCCTTGCACTGGGCCACGTGGTAGCTGATGCAGTCGTCGCAGCGCAGCACCATCGAGGCCACCAGGCCCAGCAGCTCCTTGGTCTTGAGGTCCAGCGCACCGGGCTTGTAGGTCTGGGTGTCGAGCGCGAAGAAGCGGCGCACGACCTGGTTGTCCTCGGCCAGGATGCGCTCGTTCATGCGCTGGCGGAACTCGGTGAAGGCCTTGACGCGATCCTTCTCGTCGCCGCCGCCGCTCATGCCACGCCCTCCAGCAGGGGCTTGAGGCCGCCGGCGCGGTCGAGCGCGGCCAGGTCGTCGAAGCCGCCGACGTGGCGCTCGCCGATGAAGATCTGCGGCACGGTGGTGCGGCCGGTCAGCTCGACCATGCGCTGGCGCTCGGCCGGGTCCAGGTCGATGCGGATCTCGGTCCAGGCGGCCCCGCGGGCCTTGAGCAGGTTCTTGGCCGCCACGCAGTAACCGCAGGTGGCGCTGGTGTACATCCGGATATCGGGCACGGTCGTCCTCCGTCAGGTGCCGCGAAGTGTGGGGGCCGCGCCGCCGCATTTCCAGACGACGGCTGCAACGCTGCGGCCGGCCGGCGGATTAACCGCCGATTCACTCCCGCCCCGCGCCCGCGGGGCTATGCTGGCCCGGCCCCCGACACCGGAACCGCCGTGCGCCCGATCCTGCCCGCCGCCCTCAGCCTCGCCCTCGCCCTGGTCCTCGCCCCGGGCGCGGGCGCGCAGGACAGCCGGCTGCCCGACATCGGCTCTTCGGCCGGCGAGGTGATCGACCCGGCCACGGAATCGAACTACGGCGCCTACGTGCTGTACGAGCTGCGCCGCCTGGGCCTGGTCCTGCAGGACCCCCTGCTGGAGGGCTGGCTGCAGGGCCTGGGCTATCGCCTGGCCGCGGCCAGCGATACGCCCGACCAGGACTTCACCTTCTTCCTGATGCGCGACCGGCAGATCAACGCCTTCGCCACCCTGGGCGGCTATGTCGGCGTCAATGCCGGCCTGGTGCTGACCGCCGAGGACGAGGCCGAGGTCGCCGGCGTGGTGTCGCACGAAATCGCCCACGTCAGCCAGCGGCACGTGCTGCGCGCGGTCGAGCGTGCCCGCCGCGACCAGGTGCCGATCCTGCTGGCCATGCTCGGCGCGATCGCCGCCGCCCAGACCATGGACAGCAGCAATCCGACCGACAGCTCGTCGACCAATGCCTCGGCGGCCGCGGTCGCCGGCGCCATGGCCCTGATCCGCCAGCGCCAGATCGACTACACCCGCGCCAACGAATCCGAAGCCGACCGCATCGGCATCCAGACCCTGGCCCGCGCCGGCTACGACCCCGCCGGCATGCCCAGCTTCTTCGAGCGCATGCAGCGCGCCTACCGCGCCAACAGCGGCGGCTACCAGGTGCCCGAGTACCTGCGTACGCACCCGGTCACCACCACCCGCATCGCCGAAAGCCGCCAGCGCGCCGAGCAGCTGGCGCGCGAGGGGGCGACGGCCGCGGCCCCGCGCGTGGGCCCGGCCAGCCTGCTCCTGCCCGGCCGCTACAGCCTCGGGCCGGCCGAGGCCGTTTCCGCCGCCGACGCCTTTGCCTGGGCGCGCGAACGCATGCGCGTGCTCAGCGCCGTGGACGCCGCCGCCGCGGTGCGCGAATACGAGGCGCTCGAGCGCGCGCCCGGCGCCAAGCCCGACGATGCGAGGCGCTACGGCATGGCCCTGGCCCGGATGCGCGCCGGCCGCCACGACGACGCGCGCCGCGACTTCGAGGCCCTCGCCAAGGCCCATCCTGGCCACCTGTGGCTGGACCTGGCCCTGGCCGAGAACGACGCCCTCGCCGGCCGCCCGGTCGAGGCCGACCGGCGCTTCGAGGCCCTGCTGGCCCGGCACCCGGGCAACCGCCCGGTGCGCCTGGCCTATGCAGAGGCCCTGGGCCAGCGCGCCACGGCCGAGGCGGGCCGCCGCGCCGTCGACGTCCTGCGGCCGCTGCTGGCCGACAGCGGCTACGACCCGATCTTCCAGCGCAGCTTCGCCCGCGCCAACGAGCTCTCGGGCGACCTGGTGCGCGCCGGCGAAGCCTATGCCGAGGCCGCCTACCTGAGCGGCCGCGCCCTGGACGCCATCGCCCAACTTGAGGCGCTCAAGGCCCGGGACGACCTGGACTACTACCAGCGCGCCCGCATCGAGGCCCGCATCGCGGCCATCACCCCGCACGTGCTGGAAATGCGCCGCCGGGGCATCGAGCCGGAACGGCAGCGCCCCGGCCCCTGAGTCCGGCCGCCCTCCGGCCCCCTGGATCCGGGCCCTGGCCCCGCGTTCCGCCGCCGCCCGCGGGCAGCCCCGGCCGGGCGCCGCGCCCCCTGTCACGGCCCGGTCACAAAAGTTTTATCTACTTGCGCCACCGCCCCTTTCGGTGACACGTTGACCCCGTGCAAAAGCGCATCCTCATCGTCGACGACGAACCCGCGATCCGCGACATGGTCGCCTTCGCCCTGCGCAAGGGCGAGTACGAGCCGGTGCATGCCGGCGACGCCCGCGAAGCCCAGACGGCCATCGCCGAGCGCGTGCCGGACCTGATCCTGCTCGACTGGATGCTGCCGGGATCGTCGGGCATCGAGCTGGCCCGGCGCTGGCGCAAGGACGAGCTCACCCGCGACGTGCCGATCATCATGCTCACCGCCCGCGGCGAGGAGAACGACCGGGTCAGCGGCCTGGAATCGGGCGTGGACGACTACGTGGTCAAGCCCTTCTCGGCCCGCGAGCTGCTGGCGCGCATCCGCGCGGTCATGCGCCGCTCGCGCGACGACGAGGATGACGGTTCGGTGACGGTCGGCGGCCTGCGCATCGACGGCGCCGCGCACCGCGTCTTCGCCGGCGAGCAGTCGGTGCACGTGGGCCCGACCGAATACCGCCTGCTGCATTTCTTCATGACCCACGCCGACCGCGTGTACACCCGCACCCAGCTGCTCGACCACGTCTGGGGCGGCAACGTATACGTGGAGGAGCGCACGGTGGACGTGCACATCCGCCGCCTGCGCAAGGCCCTGGAACCCTTCCAGCTCGACGGCATGGTGCAGACCGTGCGCGGCTCGGGCTACCGCTTCTCGGCGGCCACCGCGTGAGGACGGACGCCGGCCGCGCATGAGCCTCTCGATGCTGCTGCGGCTGGCCTGGCGCCAGTCCCTGATCCGGCTTCTGCTGTTCTACGCCGTCGCCATCGGCCTGGGCGTGCTGGCGGGCGAGCCCTGGTGGGCGCTGGGCCTGGCCACGGCGGTCGTCGCCGCGCGCGCCTACTGGCGCCTGTACCGCGTGCTGCGCTTCCTGGACTGGCGAAAGCAGCTGCGCACCGTGGATGGCCAGGGCCTCTGGGCCGCGCTGGAAACCCTGATCCACCGCCGCCAGACCGAGAACCGGACCCGCACCCGCCGCCTCGTCCGCCTGCTGCGTGCCTATCGCCAGGCCGCCACCGCGATGCCCGACGGCGCGCTCGTCATCCACCGCCGCGACGGCCGCCTGGTCTGGTTCAACAAGGCGGCCCGCCACCTGCTCGGGCTGCGCTATCCGGCGAGCCTCGGCGACCCGCTCGCCGACGTCTTCCTGGCCCAGCCGCGCGTGCGCGACTGGCTCGCCGCCGCCAGCACCGACGAGCCGCTGACCGACCTGCCCAGCCCGGTCGACCCGCTGGTGCGCCTGAGCCTGCGCCTGATCCCCTACTCGCCCACCCAGTGGCTGGTGGTGGTGCGCGACGTCACCAAGCTGATGCGGCTGGAGCAGGTGCGCCGCGACTTCGTCGCCAACGTCTCGCACGAGCTGCGCACGCCGCTGACCGTGGTGCACGGCTACCTCGACATGATCGAGCCGGAGGAGCACCCGGACCTGGCCAACATGGTCGAGGAGATGCGCCGCCAGTCGCAGCGCATGACCCAGCTGGTCGAGGATCTGCTGACCCTGTCCCGCCTCGAGGCCCAGGACCACCTGCCCGAGGAGCCGATGGCGATGGCGCCGATGCTGGTCACCCTGCGCCGCGAGGCCGAGGCCCTGAGCCAGGGCCGGCACCAGGTCGTGGTCGAGGACGCGGCCGGCGTGGACCTGGTCGGCTCGACCAAGGAGCTGCACAGCGCCTTCTCCAACCTCGTCAGCAACGCCGTGCGCTACACGCCCACCGACGGCCGCGTGCTGATCCGCTTCGAGCGCACGCCCGACGGCGGCGCGAGGCTGGCGGTGCGCGACAGCGGCTACGGCATCCCGGCCCAGCACCTGCCGCGGCTCACCGAGCGCTTCTATCGCGTTTCGACCAGCCGCTCGCGCGAATCCGGCGGCACCGGCCTGGGCCTGGCCATCGTCAAGCACGTGCTGAGCCTGCACCAGGGCCACCTGCACGTGGAGAGCGAAGTCGGCAAGGGCAGCACCTTCGCCTGCGTGTTCGGCCCGGAGCGGGTCGTGTCGCGCGGCGCCGACTGAACCGCCCCGCCGGCCGCGGCGTAGACTAGGCCGGCCCGGCGCCGCCCCCGCGGCCGCCCCTGATCGCCCCGAGGACCATGAGCCCCGACCTGCCCGAATCCGCCGACCTGCTCGCGCCCGAGCTCTACCTCAACCGCGAGCTGTCGCAGCTGGAGTTCAACTTCCGCGTGCTGGCCCAGGCCCAGGACCCGAGCGTGCCCCTGCTCGAGCGCCTGCGCTACCTGTGCATCAGCTGCACCAACCTCGACGAGTTCTTCGAGATCCGCGCCGCCACCGTGCGCACCGCCCAGCAGTTCGGCGGCCCGCTGCCGCCCGATGGCATCGCCCCGGCGCGGGCGCTGGAGCTGATCCACGACAAGGCCGGCGCCCTGGTCGAGGCGCAGTACCGCTACTGGAACGAGACGCTGCGGCCCGAGCTCAACGCCGCCGGCATCCGCATCCTCGCCGCCTCGTCCTGGAACGCGCGCCAGAAGAAGTGGCTGCACCAGTACTTCATCGACGAACTGCTGCCGGTGCTCTCGCCGCTGGGCCTGGACCCGGTGCACCCGTTCCCGCGCATCCTCAACAAGTCGCTCAACGTAGTGGTGGTGCTGGAGGGCAAGGACGCGTTCGGCCGCAACGGCGGCATGGCCATCGTGCGCGCGCCGCGCTCGCTGCCGCGCATCATCCACCTGCCGCCCGAGGTCTCCGGCGGCCAGCACGACTTCGTGCTGCTCTCGGCCGTGCTCACCGCCTTCGTGGACGACCTGTTCGGCGGCATGAAGGTCAAGGGCGCCTACCAGTTCCGCGTCACCCGCAACTCCGAGCTGTTCGTCGACGAGGAGGAAGTGGAGAACCTGGCCAGCGCGCTGAAGGACGAACTGGCCAGCCGCGGCTTCCGCCCGGCCGTGCGCCTGGAGATCGCCGAGAACTGCCCGCGGCCGATCGTCGCCACGCTGCTGCAGAACTTCGGCCTGCCCGAAAACGCGGTCTACCGCATCAACGGCCCGGTGAACCTCAACCGCGTCATCCAGGTCTACGACCTCGTCGACCGGCCCGAGCTGAAGTTCCCGGCGTTCAAGCCGCGCGCCGGCGGCCTGGACGAGGAGTCGCCCTTCCGCACGCTCAGCGAGCGCGACGTGCTGCTGCACCACCCCTACCAGAGCTTCCAGTCGGTGCTCGACCTGCTGCAGCACGCCGCCCACGACCCGGACGTGCTGGCGATCAAGCAGACGCTCTACCGCACCGGCAAGGACAGCAAGATCATCGAGCACCTGATCACCGCGGCCCGCAACGGCAAGGACGTGACCGTGGTGGTCGAGCTGCGCGCGCGCTTCGACGAGGAGGCCAACATCCGCCTCGCCGACCAGCTGCAGGAGGCCGGCGTGCAGGTGATGTACGGCGTGGTGGGCTACAAGACCCACGCCAAGATGATGTTGATCGTGCGCCGCGAGGGCAAGAAGCTGCGCCGCTACGTGCACCTGGGCACCGGCAACTACCACGCCGGCACCGCGCGCGCCTACACCGACATCGGCCTGATGACCGCCGATCCGGACGTCTGCGCCGACGTGCACGACCTCTTCCAGCAGCTTTCCGGACTGGCGCCGGTGATCAAGCTGCGCAAGCTGCTGCAGTCGCCCTTCACCCTGCACAAGGGCTTGCTGAAGAAGATCGAGCGCGAGGCCAGGAACGCCCGTGCCGGCAAGGGCGGCCACATCATCGCCAAGATGAACGCGCTCAACGAGCCGACCGTGATCCGCGCGCTCTACGAGGCCTCGCGCGCCGGCGTGCGCATCGAGCTCATCGTGCGCGGCGCCTGCTGCCTGCGCCCGGGCATCGCCGGCGTCTCGGACAACATCACGGTGCGCTCGGTGGTCGGCCGCTTCCTCGAGCACAGCCGCGTGTACTGGTTCCGCAACGGCGGCGAGCCGGAGATCTTCTGCTCCAGCGCCGACTGGATGGAGCGCAACCTGCTGCGCCGCATCGAGACCTGCTTCCCGATCCTCGACCCGCGCCTGGCCGAGCGCGTGTTCGACGAGGAGCTGGCGAACTACCTGGCCGACAACCTGCAGGCCTGGCGCCTGAGGCCCGACGGCGGCTACGAGCGCGTCTCGCCGGCCGAGGGGGAGATGCCGTATTCTGCCCAGGGGGCGCTGCTGGCCCGACTCTGCGGATGAGCCGATGCCGACGGAAGCGATACCGCCGCTGAAGGACGGGGACCTGCTGGCGGCGGTCGACCTGGGGTCCAACAGTTTCCACATGGTCGTGGCCCGCTACGTGCTGGGCCAGCTGCGCATCGTCGACCGCATCAAGGAAACCGTGCGCCTGGCCGAGGGCCTGGACGGCCGCGGCGGGCTCGATCCGTCGGTGATGCCGCGCGCGCTCGACTGCCTGGCCCGCTTCGGCCAGCGCCTGCACACGATCCCGCCGCAGCGCGTGCGCGCCATCGCCACGAACACCGTCCGCCAGCTGGCCCAGCCGCAGGCCTTCCTGCTGCCGGCGGAAACCGCGCTGGGCCACGGCATCGACGTCGTCGCCGGCCGCGAGGAGGCGCGCCTGATCTACCTTGGCGTGGCGCACGGCAAGCCGCCCGCGCCGGGCACGCGCCGCCTGGTGATGGACATCGGCGGCGGCTCGACCGAATTCATCATCGGCGAGGGGTTCCAGCCGATCGAGCGCGAGAGCCTGCAGATGGGCTGCATCGCCACCACGCGCCGCTTCTTCGGCGACGGCAAACTGTCCAAGAAGCGCTGGAAGGACGCGCGCACCGAGATCACCGCCGAGTTCCAGCAGTTCGCCAAGGCCTACCGCGACCGCGGCTGGCAGGAGGTCATGGGCTCCTCCGGCTCGATCAAGTCCGTCTGCGACATCTCCATCGCGCTCAAGCTGACCAAGGCCTCGATCACCCGCGAGAGCCTGGCCGAGATCCGCGAGCGCGTGCTGGCCTTCGAGCGCGTGCAGGACGTGAAGCTGCCCGGCCTCTCGGCCGACCGCCGCCCCATCCTCGCCGGCGGCCTGCTGGTGCTCGACGCCGCCTTCGCCGAACTCGGCATCGAGCGCATGTACGTCAGCGACTACGCCCTGCGCGAGGGCGTGCTGTACGACCTGCTCGGCCGCAGCACCGAATCCGACCCGCGCGAGGCCTCGATCCAGGCCCTGTGCGCGCGCTACGGCGTGGACATGGAGCAGGCCGCGCGCGTCGAGGCCACCGCGCTTCGCCTGTTCGACCAGGCCGAGATCCCGTGGAAGCTCGACGCCGACGAGCGCCGCCTGCTGGCCTGGGCCGCGCGCATCCACGAGCTGGGGCTGGTGATCGCGCACAGCCAGTACCACCAGCACGGCGCCTACCTGGTCGAGCACAGCGACATCGCCGGCTTCTCGCGCACCGAACAGCAGTGGCTGGCCGCCCTGCTGCGCAACCAGCGCCGCGGCCTGCACCTGCCCAGCTTCGACAAGCTGCCCGACCGCCTGATGGCCGGCGCCCTGCGCTGCGCCCTGCTGCTGCGCCTGGCCGTGCTGCTGCACCGCAGCCACGACCGCGAACCGCTGCCGGTCGTCGAGCTCGACGTCGAGGGCGACCAGCTGGTCCTGCGCCTGGGCAAACGCTGGCTGGACGCCCACCCGCTGACCCGCAGCGACCTGGAAACCGAAGCCGAGACCCTGCGCGAGGCCGGCCGCGAGCTCGTCCTCAAGGCCATCTGATCGCGCAAAAGAAAAAGGGCGGGAAGCCCGCGGCGCCCCGCCCCGTTTCCGCGCCGGTCAGAAGCGCGCGCTGAACTCCACGCCCCAGATGCGCGGCTCGTTGAGGAAGCCGGTGAGGTTGTTGAAGTCGATGCCGCCCACCACGACCTCCTCGTCGGTGATGTTGCGGCCGAACAGCGCCAGCTCCTTGTCGCCGTTGTCCCACAGGTAGCCCGTGCGCAGGCCGCCCTCGAGCAGCGACTGGCCGCGGAAGGACACCGACTCGTACAGGAAGAAGTTCACCTCGCTGCGGTAGGCCCAGTCCGTGAACACGAAGAACTCGCCATTGCCCACCGGCATGCCCCAGCGCGCGGTCAGGTTGTAGACGTGTCGCGGCGCCTGCGGCAGCGGGTTGCCGTCGATCAGCACGGCGCCCGGGCGGGCCGGGTCGGCCGGGTCCAGCACGCCGCAGAAGTTGGCCACGCAGGGCGTCACGCTCAGGTCGTCGTCCTGGATCTCGGTGTCGTTGAAGCTGGCGCCGAAGGTGACCAGCAGGTTGTCGGTGACGAAGGCCTCCAGGTCGAGCTCGAAGCCGCGGCCCTTGGTCTTGTCCGCGTTCACCAGGCGGGCGATGTTGGCGTTGCCGCCGACCGCGGTGAGCTGCTGGTCGTCCACCGTGTAGTCGAAGACGTTGAAGCCGACGCGCAGTCGGCGGTCGAACAGGTCGGCCTTCACGCCGGCCTCGATCGACAGCACCGTCTCCGACTCGGCGACCGTCACCAGCTCGTCGGCCGGCAGCGAGGCATCGGCGAACATCAGGCGGCCCTGCACGCTGGGCGCGCGGAAGCCGCGGGCGACGCGGGCGTAGAGGTTCACGTCCTCGTTGAGCGCGAACACGGCGCTGGCGTCCCAGCTGATGTCGGTGTCGCTCGGGTTCACGGCGATCGGCGCGATCGGGGGACCGAAGGGGCCGAGGATGCGCTGGGCGACGAACTCCTTCTTGTCGTCGGTGTAGCGCAGGCCGGCGCGCAGGGTCAGGCGCTCGGTGGCTTCGAACTCGCCGGAGCCGTAGACGGCCCAGGCGGTGTTGTCCTGGCGCTGGATGGCGTAGCCGTTGCGCGGGCCGCCGAAACCGTCGTAGGAGAAGCTGTCGACGTCGATGCTCTCGTCGAACCAGAACACGCCCGCCTGCCAGTCGAAGCGGCCCCACTCGTTCGACTCCAGGCGCAGCTCCTGGGTGATCTGCTTGTGGTTGGGCAGGCCGTCGGCCGATTCGGCCGGGAACAGGGCCTCGCCCGGCTCGTCCGGCGGGAAGGTGTACACGCTGCCGCCATCGATGTCGCCGCGGCTGTAGGCCTCGACCGACTCGACGCCGGTGATCGAATACAGCGAGACGCGGCCCAGGTCCCAGCGCATGCGCAGGTTGGCGCCGACCTGGTCGAGGTCCTGCTCGTTGCGCGCGTCGATGCTCACCTGGTCGCGGCGGAAGCCCGGCGCCAGGTCGTTGGTGCCCGGCTGGATGATGCCGCCGCGGAACAGGCGCGCCGTGCCCTCGAGCTGGCGCATGTGCACGTTGGCCAGGACCTCGAAGCCATCGCCGTTCTCGACCAGGGCCTGCACGCGGAACGCGGACTCGCGGTAGCCCTCGAGGTCGTCGCCGGGGCCGTTGAACACGTTGTCCACGTAGTCGTCGCGGCGCTGGTGCAGGCCGGAGAAGCGCAGCATCACGCCGTCGCTGAGCGCGGTGTTGAAGGCGCCCTCGGCGTTGAGGCCGCCGTAGCTGCCCATGCCGACCTGGAAGTAGCCGCCGGTCTCGGGCACCGGCCGGGCCGAATTGAAGCTGATCACGCCGGCCGGCGAGTTGCGGCCGAACAGCGTGCCCTGCGGGCCGCGGGCCATTTCCACGCCGTCGAGGTCGAAGACCGGGAAGCCCTTGAGGATCGGGTTTTCCTGCACGACGCCGTCGTAGACCAGGGACACCGGCTGGGACGCGTTGAGGTCGAAGTCGGTGTTGCCGAGGCCGCGGATGTAGAAGCGCGGGAAGGCGCGGCCGAACGAGGACTCGATCTGCAGGCTGGGCAGGCGCGAGGACAGGAAGCGGATGTCCTCGCCGCCCGAGCCGATCACGTCGAGCTTCTCGCCGCTGACGGCCGTGATCGAGACCGGCACGTCCTGGATGTTCTCGACGCGGCGCTGGGCGGTGACTTCGATGGCGTCGAGCTGGACGGCCTCGGACTCGGCGGCCTCGGGCTCGGCGGGCGCGGGGGTCTGGGCGGACGCCAGGGCCGGCAGGGCGAGCGCGGTGGCCAGGGCGACGGCGAGCGGGCGGCGCGCCGGGCGGATGCGGGACAGGCTGGGCATGGACGGGTTTCCTTGGGCGAAATCGGACAGGCGGACCCTCCCGGACGGGAGGGCGTCAGGCGTTTTCTCTTCTGGTGGTGGCACCCGCGCGCGGCGCGCCGGGCTCCCCTGCCCGGTGGGTGCGATGACCCGGTCGTCGATCAGCCGATAGCATAATCCGAGTGGCGTCATCGCGGCGTCACGCGGCGGTCACCGGGCTGGCATGGAGCCGCGCCAGCATCGCGTCCATGGCCACCCCCCGCCACTTCGAACTGGTCACCGAGACCTACCCGCCCGACGTGAACGGCGTCGCCCTGACGGTGCATTCCCTGGAACAGGGCCTGCGCCAGCTCGGGCACCGGGTCGGCCTGGTGCGACCGATGCGCGAGGACGACGGCCTGCGCCCCGATCCGATGCTGATGCTGGTCGAGGGCGCGCCGATCCCGCGCTACCCCGGCCTGCGCTTCGGCCTGCCGGCGGGCCGGCGCCTCGCCGCGCGCTGGACGGCGCAGCGGCCGGACGCGGTCTACATCGCCACCGAAGGCCCGCTGGGCTGGTCGGCCCTGCGCACCTGCACGCGCCTGGGCATCCCGGTCGCCACCGGCTTCCATACCCGCTTCGACGATTACGTCGGCCGCTACGGCGCCGGCTTCCTGAGCCCCTGGGTGTTCGCCTGGCTGCGCCGCTTCCACAACCGCGGCGACGCCACCCTGGTGCCCACCGCCGAGCTGCAGGAGACGCTGGTGCGGCAGGGCTTCCGGCACGTGCTGCGGCTGGGCCGCGCGGTCGACACCCGCGCCTTCCACCCCGGCTGGCGCGATCCGGCCCTGCGTGCGGCCTGGGGCGCCGTCGAAGGCCAGCCGGTGCTGGTGCACGTGGGCCGCATCGCGCCTGAAAAGAACCTGCCGCTGGCGGTGGCCGCCTTCCGCGCCCTGCAGCGGGAGCGGCCCGAGGCGCGCTTCGTCTGGGTCGGCGACGGCCCCGCGCGCGCCGCGCTGCAGGCGGCCAACCCCGACTTCATCTTCGCCGGCGTGCGCCGCGGCGAGGACCTGGCCCGGCATTTCGCCAGCGCCGACCTGTTCTGCTTCCCCAGCCTGTCCGAGACCTTTGGCAACGTGACCCTCGAGGCCATGGCCAGCGGCGTGCCGACCGTCGCCTTCGACTACGGCGCCGCGCGCGAGCACCTGCGCGATGGCGAGCACGGCCGGACGGTGGCCTTCGGCGACGAGCCGGCCTTCGTGGAAGCACTGCGGCAGGCCGGCACCGCGCCGGACCTGGCCCAACGCGGCGCGGCGGCCCGGCGCGCGGTGCTGCACCTGGACCCGGTGGCGGTGGCCGCGGAGTTCGCCCGCGTGCTGGCCGGCCTCGCGCCCCGGCGGGACGTGGCCGCATGAACGCCCGCGCCCGCCGCTGGCTGCGCTCCGAGCACGGCTGGTGCCTGGCGGCGAACCGCTGGGGCGCTCGCGCGGCGGTGCGCGCCTACTTCCGCATGGTCAGCCGGCTCGGCGACGGCGCTTTCTGGTACGCCCTGATGGCGGCGCTGGTGCTCGCGGACGGCTGGCGCGGCCTGGCCGTCTCGGCCCAGCTCGCGGCCACCGGCCTGGTCGCGCTGCTGATGTACCGCCGGCTCAAGCGCTGGACGCGGCGGCCACGGCCCTTCGCCGCCGACGGGCGCATCCGCGCCTGGATCGCGCCGCTGGACGAATACAGCTTCCCCTCCGGCCACACCCTGCACGCGGTGGCCTTCACCCTCGTCGCGCTGGCGCACTACCCGGTGCTGGCGCCGCTGCTGCTGCCCTTCGCCGCCAGCGTGGCGGCCTCGCGCGTGGTGCTGGGCCTGCACTATCCCAGCGACGTGCTCGCGGCGACCGCGATCGGCAGCGCGCTCGCCGCGCTCTCGCTCGTCCTCCACCCCGCCGGCCCGTAGGAGCGCCTTCAGGCGCGACCCGGGCCCCGTGCCATCGCGCCTGAAGGCGCTCCTACGGATCCAGGGAGCGGAGCCAGAAAGTGAGGGGCTTTTCGCTGGGCGCGGCTTCCCCGATCTCCTGCCAGGCCAGGCGCACGGTCATGCCCGGCTGGCGCAGGTAGCCGCGCTTGGCCCAGAAGGCCTCGTTGCCGCGGTGGCCGGGCGGGCGGCGCGGGTCGTCGGCGGCGCGGTCCACGGCGCAGAAGGCCGTCCAGCGGAAGCCGCCAAGCGCGCGCGCATGGGCCTCGCGGTGGTCGAAGAAGGCATGGCCCAGGCCGCGGCCGCGGTAATCGGGCAGGAGCACCGATTCACCGAAGTAGAAGACGTCGTCCACCGGTCGCCCGGCGTCGAGGAAGGGCCGCTGGAATTCGATCGTATCGTCGGCCAGCGGCAGGCCGGTGGAGGCGCCGACGACGCGCTCGCCGTCCAGCGCCAGCACGACCACGCTGCCCGCCGAGCGCGCGTAGGCCTGCAGGTAGCCGCGCTCGTAATCGAAGTCGCCGGCATAGAGGTAGGGCCAGTCGCGGAACACGGCCACGCGCAGTCGCGCCACCTCGTCCAGCCAGGGCGCCAGGTCCCTGCCCGCGACCCGCTCCACCCGGATCTCCGCCACCTTGCCGCCCTCCCCGTCCCGAGGCCGCGGATTCTAGCGCCGGCCGGGGCGGCGGCGCGTAGACTGGCGGCATGAACTACCGCCACGGATTCCACGCCGGCAACCACGCGGACGTGCTCAAGCACCTCGTCCTGGTCGCCCTGCTCGACGCGCTCAAGCGCAAGGACGCGCCCTTCCTCGTACTCGACACGCACGCGGGCCGCGGCCGCTACGACCTGGCCGGCGACCAGGCCGCGCGCACGGGCGAAGCCGCCGGCGGCATCGCGAAACTCGAGGCCGCCGCGCCCGCGGGCCCGCCGCCGCTGCGCCGCTACCTCGACACCGTGGCCGAAGCGCGCGAACTCGAGCCGGCCAGCTATCCGGGCTCGCCCCTGCTGGTCGCCCATGCCTTGCGCAACGACGACCGCCTGCACGCCTGCGAACTGCAGCCCGAGGAGGCCGCGGCGCTCAAGGCCGTGCTGGCCGGCGACCCGCGCTGCCACGTGCACGCCCGCGACGGTTACGGCGCGATCAAGGCCCTGCTGCCGCCGCGCGACGGCGAACGCAAGCTGGGCCGGGCGCTGGTGCTGGTGGATCCGCCCTACGAGGCGCAGGACGAGGAATACCCGCGCATCCTGGCCGCGCTTGGCGAGGGCCTGGCGCGCTTCCCGACCGGCGTCTACGCGGTCTGGTACCCGATCAAGCGCCGCGCCACGCTGATGCCCTTCTTCCGCAAGGTTGGCCACCTGCCGGTGAAGTCGGCGCTGTCGATCGAACTGCTGGTGCGTCCGGACGATTCGCCGCTGCGCATGAACGGCAGCGGCATGCTGCTGCTCAATCCGCCCTGGGGCCTGGCGGAAGCGATCGAACCGGCGGTGAAAGTCCTCGCCCAGGCCCTGGGCGAGCCCGGCGCCAGCTGGCGCCTGACGTGGTGGAAACAGGACGCGGGGTGACACGATGAAGGCGCTGCAGGCGATCTACGACACGCGCGGCCCCGAGCCGCATGCGCGCATCCGCTGCGAGGCGGCCGAGCTGCCGGCGCAGGTGCCGGCCGGCATGGCCCGCGTCGCGGTGCTGGCGGCGCCGATCAATCCGTCCGACGTGCTGACCATCACCGGCGAATACGGCCTGCTGCCGCCGCTGCCGGCCATCGGCGGCAACGAAGGCGTGGGCCGCGTGCTCGCGCTCGGCGACGGCGTCGCCGGCCTGGCCGAGGGCGACCTGGTGCTGCTGCCGGTGGGCATCGGCACCTGGCGCAGCCACCTCGACGCGCCGGCGAAGGCGCTGGTGCCGCTGCCGCACGACGTCGACCCCGTGCAGCTGTCCATGCTGGCGGTCAACCCGCCGACCGCGCTGCTGATGCTGCGCGAATTCGTCGACCTGCAGGCCGGCGACTGGGTGATCCAGAACGGCGCCAATTCCGCCGTCGGCGGCTACCTGGTGCAGCTGGCGAAGGCGCGCGGCCTGAACGTGGTGAACGTCGTGCGTCGCGCCTCGGCCATCGACGCCGTGAAGGCCAGCGGCGGCGAGCACGTGGTGGTGGACGCCGAGGACCTGCCGCAGCGCGTCCGGGCCCTGATCGGCGACGCGCCGGTGCGGCTGGGCGTGGACTGCGTCGGTGGCCCGTCCACCGAACACCTGGCCCGCTGCCTGGCCGAGGGCGCGACGCTGGTGAACTACGGCGCGATGAGCGGCGAGCGCTGCGCCGTCTCGCCGCGCTTCCTGATCTTCCGCGACCTGCGCCTGCGCGGCTTCTGGCTCTCGCGCTGGTTCAAGGAATCCACGCCCGAGGCGCGCCGCGCGGTGTTCGCCGAACTGGCGGCGCGCATCGCCGACGGCACCCTGTCGGCCAACGTGCAGGCCACCTACGGCCTTGAGCACGTCCGCGAGGCCGTCGCCGCCGCGGCCGAGGGCGCCCGCACCGGCAAGATCATCCTCGAGCCCAACGGCCCGCCGCGCGCGGCGATCTGAGCCGCGCGCGGAGAACCGTCACTCGTAGCGCAGCGCCTCGATCGGATCGAGGCCGGCGGCCTTGGACGCCGGCATGATGCCGAACACCACGCCGACCAGGGCCGAGAAGCCCGCCGCCGCCACCACCACCCACAGCGGCACCTGGGCCGGCGGGAAGTTCGGGATCAGGGCCGCCACGCCGATGCCCGCCGCGTAACCGAGCACGATGCCGATCAGGCCGCCCAGCAGGGCCAGCAGGCCGGCCTCGGCCAGGAACTGCACGAGGATGTCGCGGCGCGTGGCGCCGAGCGCCTTGAGGATGCCGATCTCGCGCGTCCGTTCCGTCACCGACACCAGCATGATGTTCATGATGCCGATGCCGCCGACCAGCAGGGAAATGCTGACCACGCCGGCGACCACGGCGGTGGCGGTGCCGGTCACCTGCTCGAACTGCTTGACGAAGGAATCGGCCGCCTCGACCCGGAAGTCGTCCGGCTGGCCCGGCTTGAGCTTGCGCGCCGCGCGCACCGCGCGCTTGACGCGCTCGCGCACCGCCTCCACCTGCGAGACGTCGGCGACGTTGAACGAGATGGTGATGAAGGGCTGGGTGTTGTTGCCCATCATCGCCCGGCCCACGTCGAAGGGAATGACGATGTAGTTGTCCTGGCTGAAGCCGAGCAACTCGCCGCGCTTCTGCATTACGCCCACGACCTTGAGCCACTCGGTGCCGACCCGGATGTATTCGCCGACCGGGTTCTCCGGCAGCTTCAGGTCCTCGATCACCTGCGCGCCGACCACGGCCACGCGCCGGCGGCCCTGGTCGTCGCTGGGCACGATGAAGCGCCCGACCTCGGCGTACATGCCGCGCACGGCCTGGAACTCGGAGGTGGTGGCGATGACCTGCGGGCTGGCGGTGCGGCCGCGGTAGCTGGTGCCGGCGACGCTGACCTGCATCAGCGGCGTGACCTGCTCGACGCCGGGCACGCGGTAGCGCACCACGTCCAGGTCCTGGAAGGTGATGAAGTTGATGCGGCCGGTGCGGAAGTTCTCGTTGTTGTTCTCCGCGCGCAGGGTCAGCGTGCTGCCGCCGAGGTCGGCGAACTGGTCGGAGATCGAGGCGGAAAACCCCTGCACCAGCGACACCACGGCGATCACCGAGGCGGTGCCGATCAGGATGCCGAGCGTGGTGAGGAAGCTGCGCATCCGGTGCGCCGCCAGGCTCGAGAGCGCGGCGCGGAAGGCTTCGATGTAGGCCTGCATCAGTGCACCTCCGCCGGGGCGGGGTTCGCGGTGTCCTCGACCACGCGGCCGTCGCTGACGCGGATGGTGCGCCGGCAGTGCGCCGCGATGTCGGGCTCGTGGGTCACCACGACGACGGTCTGGCCGTCGCGGTGCAGTTCGTCGAACAGGGCCATGATCTCGGCCGAGGTACGCGAGTCGAGGTTGCCGGTGGGTTCGTCGGCCAGCAGGATCGAGGGCCGGCCCACCAGCGCACGCGCCACGGCGACGCGCTGGCGCTGGCCGCCCGACAGCTGGTTCGGGCGATGGCCCAGGCGGGTGCCGAGGCCGACGCGCTCGAGCGACTCGGTGGCCAGGCGCTTGCGCTCGGCCCGCGGCAGGCCGCGGTAGACCAGCGGCTGCATCACGTTCTCCAGCACCGTCATGCGCGGCAGCAGGTGGAAGGACTGGAACACGAAGCCGATCTCGCGGTTGCGCACCTCGGCCAGCTCGTCGTCGCGCAACATCGAGGTGTCGCGGCCGTTGAGCAGGTACTGGCCGGTGGTCGGCGAATCGAGGCAGCCCAGGATGTTCATCAGCGTGGACTTGCCCGAACCCGAGGCGCCGATCAGCGCCACGTATTCATTGCGGCCGATGTCGAGGTCGACGCCGTCGAGGGCGACGACTTCCTCGTCGCCCATCGGGTAGCGCTTGGTGATGCCGCGCAGGGAGATCATCAGTCCTCCGCCCCGGCTTCGGCCTCGTCGCCCTCGCCCTCGCCCTCGCCGGCCGGCGTGGTGGCCGGCTCGGCGGCGCTGACCGGCTGGCCATCGCGCAGCACGCGCAGGGCGCGCGCCGGGCCGGTGATGACCTGGTCGTCCTTGGCCAGGCCGGAGGTGATCGCCTCCCAGCGGTCGTCCGACAGGCCGGTCTCGACCACGACCTTGCGCGCCACGCCCTCGCGGTTGACCCAGACGTAGCGCGTGACCTTCTTGTCCTCGTCCTCCTCGACCACCACGGCCTCGACCGGCACCGCCAGCGAGCTGCCGCCGTCGCCGAGGAAGATGTCGGCGCGCGCGCTCATGCCCGAGCGCAGCGACACGCCCTGCGGCACGTCCAGCAGCACGGTCACCTCGTAGGCGCGGCCCTGGGCCTCGATGGTCGGCGCCAGCGCGATCTCTTCCACGCGGCCCTTGATCGCGGTGTCCTGGAAGGCCGCCGCGTACACGTCGGCCTGCTGGCCGATGGCGATGCGGGCGATGTCGGCCTCGTCCACCTTCAGCTTGGCCTCGATGGCCGAGGTGTCGGCGATCTTCATCAGGATGGCGCCGGCCAGCGCGTTGGTGGACGGGATCGCCGTCTCGCCGACCTTGATCGGCAGGCTGACGATGGTGCCGGCGATGGGCGCGCGGATGTCGGTCTTGGCCAGCTGCTCGCGCGCCTCGCCCAGGATGGCGTCGGCGCGGCGCAGGGCCTCCTCGCTGCTTTGCAGCTCGACGCGGGCGAGGTCGCGGGCGTTGCGCAGGTCGTCGTAGTCGCTCTGGCCGATCATGCGGCGCTCGAGCAGGGTCGCGCCGCGCTCGAGCTTCTTCTCGGCCAGGGCCAGGTTCAGGCGCTGGCGCTCGATGCTGATCAGGCTCTGGCGGCGACTGGCCTCCTCGCGCTGGATCGCGTTGCGGTAGGTCTCCGGGTCCAGGCGCAGCAGCAGCTGGCCGGCCTCGACCTGGTCGCCCTCCTTGACCAGGATCTCGCTGACCTTGGCCACGACCTCGGCGGTCAGGTTGACCTCGGTGAGGTAGGCCAGCGTGCCGGAGGCGAGGATGGTCGGCCGGATGGCCTGCTCGGCCACCGCCGCCACCTGCACCTCGGTGCGGGCCTCGCCGCGGCCGGCCTTGATCAGCACCGGCACCAGCACGACGGCCAGCACGACGGCGGCGGCGATCAACTTGCGCTTGCGGGTCATGTCTCGGGAATCCTTGGGGTCAGATGAGGGCAAAGAGCGCCATCGTGCCGTAGATCACCAGCGAAGGCAGCACCGCCACGGTGATCGCCTGGCCCCAGCCGGTGCGGAACCAGGTCTTCCAGCCGATCGCGGCCAGGGCCCAGCACCAGAAGTTGAGCAGGCTGAAGGAACGCGCGAGCGTGAACCAGGCGTCGCCCGGCTCCAGCTGCACGAACAGCGGATCGACGTTGAACACCTGCAGGGACTCGAAGGCCACCTGGTTCGAGCTCGTGTACATGGACACCAGGCCGGCGACCACGCCCAGCAGCAGCGGCATGGCCGACCAGGCGGTCAGCACCAGGCCGCGCTTGTAGCCCACGGCCTTGCCGGTGACCTTGCCGGCCAGCAGGTAGTAGAGCGCGGTCAGCGCGTACACGATGGCCATGACCAGCACCGCCATCACCGGCGAAAGGTAGGCCAGGGTGGAGGCGGAAGGCATGAAGGCGCGCGCGGCCTCGACCTCCTGCGGGGTCATTTCCGGGCGCTGGGCGATCATCTGCGCCTCCTGGTGGCCGGCGAACCAGGCCGCGTCCACGCGCAGGAAATACAGCAGGGCGAAGACGCCGGTCGAGAGCGCGACCAGCAACGCCGGCAGCAGCCAGGACGGCTTCTCCTGGAGCTGTTCGAAGGCCTTGCCCGGCTCGAGGTAGATGGAAGTCAGCAGCGACATGTGGTTCTCCCCTGGATCGGTGGTGGGACGGACGGCGCCGTCCCGGTTCTGTGCGTGGCCACGCTAGGTCAATCGCACGGGTCCGTGGCGCCCCGGCGACGAAACCCCGCGCCCGGGCGACGAAACCCCAGACGCCCCGACGGAGGAAAACGTGACGCCGGCCGATACACTCGGCCCGACGAGCCCCGGGGAGCGGCCATGGATGCGACGACGAACGCAACGCCCTGCCCCGGCTGTGGCCAGCCCGCGGCCGGGGGACCTTACTGTGCCGCCTGCGGCCAGCGCCAGCCCGCCGCGGGGGATTTCGGCCTGCGGCGCATGGCGTCGGAGGCGTGGGAGGAAGCCAGCAGCCTCGACTCGAGGCTCTGGCGCAGCGTCTCGGGGCTGCTGCGGCCCGGCCAGTTGACGGCCGACTGGCTGGCCTACCGCTGGCGCCAGGTGCATCCACCGCTGCGGCTGTACCTGGTCTGCTCGGGCATCTATTTCTTCCTGGCCTGGGGCGTGTACTTCGAGGCCGGCGCGCAGTGGCTGGCGCTGCATGCCGAGGGCATGCCGCCCGCCGTGCGCGCCGTATACGCCGACCCCTCGCGGGCCGAGACCCTGAGCGACCTGACCGCCCTCATGAAGTTCCTGTTCGTCGTGGTCATGGGCGCCTGGGTCGCCCTGCTGCACCGGGGCAACCGGATGCCGGCGGGCGCGCACCTGGTCTGGGCCCTGCACTACACCTGCGTCGACTTCCTGCTGTTCTCGCTGGCCGCGCCCCTGGTGGCGGTCGCGTCCGGGGCCTGGGCCCTGACCGTCTCCAACCTCGTCACCCTGGGCGGCATGGCGGTGCTGTTCGTGTGGGCGAGCCTGGCGGTCCGGCGGGTCTACCGGCGCGGCTGGCCGTCCAGCGTGCTGCGCGGGGCGGCGGTGGTGGCCATGGACCTGGTGCTGAGCAGCCTCGCCGGCCAGCTGGCCATGATGTTCCTGCTGATGCGGGGCTAAGCCCGCCTGCCGGCGTTTATCCCGTTTTTGGAACGAAGGCTTGTTTCTTTGACTTATTGATGCTTCAGGGGAACAACGGAATACTGCGCCCCAGCCCCCCCGGCGACGGCATCCCGCCCCGCCCCGGGCCCCACCCAGGAGCCCACCATGAACACCCTTGCCACCCTTCTCGGCCGCTTCGGCCTGGCTTTCATCTTCATCGTCTCCGGCCTCGGCAAGCTCGGCGCCGGCTATGCCGGCACCCAGCAGTACATGGAGGCCATGGGCGTGCCCGGCGCCCTGCTGCCGCTGGTGATCTTCGCCGAGCTGGGCGGCGGCCTCGCCATCGCCGCCGGTTTCCTGACCCGCTGGGCGGCGCTGGGCCTGGCCGTGTTTTCCGTCGCCAGCGGCGTGCTGTTCCACTACCAGCCCACCGACCAGATGCAGATGATTTCCTTCATGAAGAACCTCGCCATCGCCGGCGGCTTCCTGGTGCTGGCCGCGCACGGCGCCGGCGCGCTGAGCGTGGACGGCTGGCTGGCCAAGCGCGCCGGCAAGGCCGGTGCGCCGTGATCAGCCTGCGCGCCGCCGGCGACCGCGGCCATGCCAACCACGGCTGGCTCGATTCCTGGCACAGCTTCTCCTTCGCCGAGTACCACGACGAAGACCACGTGCACTGGGGCCCGCTGCGGGTGATCAACGAGGACCGCGTGGCCCCGGGCATGGGCTTCGGCACCCACGGCCACCGCGACATGGAGATCATCAGCTACGTGATCTCCGGCGCGCTCGCGCACCGCGATTCGATGGGCAACAGCTCGCGCATCGTGCCCGGCGAGGTGCAGCGGCTGAGCGCCGGCACCGGCATCACGCACTCGGAGTTCAACCACAGCGCCATCGACACCACGCACTTCCTGCAGATCTGGATCATTCCGGATCGCCGGGGCGTCGCGCCGGGTTATGCGCAGACCACGTTCCCCGAGGCCGAGAAGCGCGGCCGCCTGCGCCTGGTGGCCAGCCCGGACGGTGCCGACGGCTCGGTGTCGATCCACCAGGACGCGCGCCTGTACGCCGGGCTGTTCGACGGCGACGAACACGCCACGCTGGCGCTCGCCCCGGGCCGGCTGGGCTACGTGCACGTGGTGCGCGGCGCGATCGAGGCCAATGGCCACGCGCTGGGCGCCGGCGATGCGCTGCGCTACCGCGACGAGGCCGAGGTCAGGCTCGCCGCCGGCCGCGACGCCGAGGTGCTGGTGTTCGACCTGCCGACGCTGGCCTGAGGGCCGGGCCGGCGCCCCGACCGGCCGCCCGCCCGGCGGCCGGTTGACCGGCGTCAAGGCGCCGGCCCCGCCACGGGCGCAGCCTTCGCTGCATGCCGGGGAGGACCAGGCCATGCGCCAGTACTTCGAGGATCGTCTGGAGGCGGGCCGCGAGCTCGGGGGCAAGCTTTCGAACTATCGCGGCACCCCGGACCTGCTGGTGCTGGGCCTGCCGCGCGGCGGCGTGCCGGTGGCGGCCGAGGTCGCGCGCCGGCTGGGCGCCGAACTCGACGTGCTGGTGGTGCGCAAGGTCGCCCAACCCTTCCACCCGGAACTGGCCCTGGCCGCGATCGCCACGGGCGGCGCGCGGGCGCTCAACCCGGAGGTCATCGCCCACACGGGCACGACGCCGGGGCAGCTGGCCGAGCTGATCGCGCGGGAGGCGCGCGAGCTGTCCCGGCGCGAACGGGCCTATCGCGGCGACCGCCCGCCGCCTCGCATCGCCGGGCGCACCGTGATCCTGGTGGACGACGGCATCGCCACCGGCGCCACGATGCAGGCGGCGGTGCAGGCCGTGCGCAGCCTGGGCCCCGAGCGCGTGGTGGTCGCCGTCCCGGTCTCGCCCTCGGGCACCGCCGCGGCCTTCCACCCGGCCGCCGACGACTTCGTCTCGATCCTCTCGCCCACCGAATTCGAGGCGGTGGGCTGGTGGTACCGGCAGTTCCCGCAGCTGAGTGACGACGAGGTGTTGGCCGCGCTGCGGTCGGCCTCCGGCTGAACCGGGCCGGCGGCGGGGGTTCTGTCGTCCCGCCCGCGGGGCGATAATCCCGCCATGGACTACACCCTCAAGACCCCCGAAGACATCGCCGCCATGCGCGTCGCCGGCCGCCTGGCCGCCGAGGTGCTGCAGGTGGTCGGCCGGCACGTTCGCCCGGGCGTGAGCACCGGCGAACTCGACCGCATCGCGCACGAGCACATCGTCAACGTGCAGAAGGCGATCCCGGCCAACATCGGCTACGGCGGCGACGCCAGCCGGCCACCCTTCCCCTTCACGGTCTGCGCCTCGGTGAACAACGTGATCTGCCACGGCTTCCCGAGCGAGGCGAAGATCCTCAAGGACGGCGACATCGTCAACATCGACGTCACCGTGATCAAGGACGGCTGGCACGGCGACACCAGCCGCATGTTCTTCGTCGGCAAGCCCAACGTGCTGGCGAAACGGCTGGTGGAGGTGACGCGCGAGGCGATGTTCGCCGGCATCCGCACCGTGCGCCCGGGCGCCACCCTCGGCGACGTCGGCCATGCCATCCAGAAGGTGGTCGAAGCCGCGCGCTTCAGCGTGGTGCGCGACTACTGCGGCCACGGCATCGGCCGCGTCTACCACGAGTCCCCGCAGGTGATGCACTACGGCAAGCCCGGCGAGGGCCTGGTGCTGCGCGAGGGCATGACCTTCACCATCGAGCCGATGGTCAACGCCGGCAAGCCCGACACGCGGCTGCTGCCGGACGGCTGGACGGTGGTGACGCGCGACAAGTCGCTGTCGGCGCAGTGGGAGCACACGGTGGCGGTGACCGCCGACGGCGTCGAGGTGCTGACCGTGGTGCCGGGCGACGACAACGCCGCCTTCCTGGCCGCCTGAGGCCGGACCCCGGCGGGACCACCGGGCAAAAAAGACATCGCCCGGGCCGCTGCCCGGCCCGGGCGATTTCCGGTCCGCCGACGCCGCCCCGGGGGAGGGAAAGGCGACGCCGGCGGCGCGGGTTCAGCCGACGCGCAGCAGGCGCTGGTCGAGGCCGGCGGTGTAGCTGCGGGCCGAGGCGTAGCCGCTGCTGCGGCCATAGCCGGTGCCGGTCGCACGTTCGCGGTAGCGGTCGGGGCGGGCCATCGGCAGGGTTTTGACCGCCTGGGCGGCCGGCGCAAGGGGAGCCGACGGCACCGGGCGGGGCGCCGGGGCAGCCACCGGGCGGTTCGGGAACAGCTGGTAGAAGTCGCTCAGGGTCTTCATGGCCGGGGCCTCGTGATTTGGTGTGCTGGTAATCTACAACACCTAATCAGGGCTGCCATGGGCCGGAAGTCATCCGGCCGGCCGGCGACCCCGCAGGCCCGTTCCGGGCCCGGTCGGACCGATCGCGGCGGGGCCGGGCGCCCTCCGGCCCCGGCCGAAGGCTCAGTCCCTGGGCTTGGGCGACCAGACGATGTTCACCGCCGTCACGGTATCCGTGCGTTCGGTCCCGGCCGGGACCTCCGTGTTGTGGCGGGCCTGCAGGCTGGCCTTGAGCGCCAGCGAGGCATTGATGCTCACGGCCAGGCCGATGTCGTTCTGGGCGAAGGTGTTGTCCTCGCCCGACTCGACCAGCAGGGTGTTGAAGAAGCGGGTCGTGTCCGTCAGCTGGTGCGAATAATCGGCCAGGCCGCGCAGCAGCACGTCGCGCTCGACGCCGGATCCGTCCGAGGGCTTGGCCCGGCGCACGCCGGGGCCACCCTCGAGCTGCAGCTTGCGGCGCTCGTCGCGCAGCAGCCAGGCGCCGTAGTTGAAGGCCAGCGTCGCCTGGTGGTCGTAGGACGAGAAGGCGTCGTCCTCGTAGCGGCCGGCGAGGCCCGCGTACTGGCGCTCGCCGAACTTGCGGCCGATGCGCGTGGCCAGTTCGAAGCGCTCGGCGGTGGTTTCGCCCGACTCTTCGGCCCACAGCGCCGAGAGCGCGTGCTCGTGGGTCCAGCGCGCGTCCTCGCCGGCGAGGGCGAACTTGCCGCGGGCGCTGGTGGTGTCGGAATTGCCGGTGGTGTTGACCAGGCCGAGTTCGGCCTCGGGCTTCCAGTCGAGGGCGTGGGCGGCCGGCGCGAAGGCCAGGGCCAGAAGGCAAAGGGTGGGTTTCATCCGTGGGCACCGTGTTTGCGGGGCCGCCATTACACCGCCGGGTGCATGAACCGGCGCCGGCCGCGCGTGCGCGGACCGCGCACGCAGGCGCCCGCTCAGGGGCCGGCGCGCTCGAGCAGCAGGGCGACCGGCGCGCCGGCCGGCAGCGTGCCGTAGCTGCCATCGTGGCCACCGCCGAGCCGGCTGGCGCAGAACGCTTCGGCCAGCGCCGCGTGGCCGCTGCGCAGCAGCAGGGCCGCCTGCAGGGCCTGGGCCATCAGCCCGGTGGTGCGCCGGGCACTGGCTTCCCTCGCCTCGCCCGACGCCGACAGCGCATCGCGCAGGCGCGCGATCGCGGCGTCGAGCGCGGGATGGCCGCCGCGGGCATCGGCGAGTTCGGCGAACAGCGCCTCGGCGCAGGCCGGCTCGCGCTCCAGCGCGCGCAGCACGTCCAGGCACTGGATGTTGCCGCTGCCTTCCCAGATCGAATTCAGCGGGGCCTGGCGGTAGAGCCGCGGCAGCGGCGACTCCTCGACGTAGCCGGCGCCGCCCAGGCACTCCTGCGCCTCGTTGACGAAGCCCGGCGCGCGCTTGCACACCCAGTACTTCCCCAGCGCCGTGCCCAGCCGGGCCAGCGCCGCCTCGCGCGGGTCGCGCCGGGACGCGTCGACCGCGCGCGCGATGCGGAAGGCCAGCATCGTCGCCGCCTCCGATTCCAGCGCCAGGTCGGCCAGCACGTTGCGCATCAGCGGCTGCTCCGACAGCAGGCGACCGAAGGCGCGCCGGTGCCGCGCGTGATGCAGGGCCTGCACCAGGGCCTGGCGCATCAGCGCCGCCGAACCAAGCAGGCAGTCGAGCCGCGTGAGCGCGACCATCTGCAGCACGGTCGCGACGCCGCGACCCTCTTCGCCCACGCGCCAGGCCAGCGCGTCGTGGAACTCGACCTCGCTGCTGGCGTTGGACCAGTCGCCCAGTTTGTCCTTCAGCCGCTGCAGGCGCAGGCCGTTGCGGCGTCCGTCGGGCGCGAAGCGCGGCAGCAGGAAACAGGTGAGCCCACCCGGCGCCTGCGCCAGCACCAGGAAGGCGTCGCACATCGGCGCCGAGAAGAACCACTTGTGCCCCACCAGCGCGTACAGGCCGTCGCCCGCCGGCGTCGCGCGGGTCGTGTTCGCGCGCACGTCCGACCCGCCCTGCTTCTCGGTCATGCCCATGCCGATCGTATTGCCGGCCTTGCGCCAGGCCGGCTGGTGGGCCGGGTCGTAGGCCGGCTCGAGCACGCGCGGGAGCCACTCCGCGGCCAGCGCCGGCGATTCGCGCAGGGTCGGCACGCAGGCATAGGTCATGGTCAGCGGGCAGGCCGTGCCCTGGTCGGCCTGGTAATGCAGGTACATCAGCGCGGCGCGCGCGACGTGGGCGCCGTGGCGGTCGGCATGCCGCCAGGCGAAGCCGGGCACGCCGTGGCGGATCGCCGTGTCCATCAGCTGGTGGTAGGCCGGATGGAACTCGACTTCGTCGATGCGGTGGCCGTAGCGGTCGTAGGGCAGGAATCGCGGCCGGTGCTCGTTGGCGAGCCGTCCCAGCAGCATCAGTTCGCCGCCCGCCAGGCGCCCGTACCCGTGCAGTTCGCCATCGGCCCAGGCGCCGCCCTCGCGCGCGACGGCCTCGCGCAGCGGCAGGTCGGTGGCCCAGGCATCGTAGGGGCAGCGCGGCGGCGGCTGGTTCTCGACGGCGTGGGTGGCGAAACGATCGGTCGCGTCCATGCCGGCATCAGAAACCAGCGCGGCGGGACGCGCAAGCGGCGCGCCGCAAGGACCTCAGGGCGTCTCGACCACCCGCCACGTGGCCCGGCCGCCGGACTTGGCCGCGTACAGCGCCTGGTCGGCCGCCGACATCAGCGCTTCGGGGCCCGCGCCCGCGGCGGCATACCCGATGCCGATGCTGGTGCCGACCACGCGCGCACCCCCGGGCAGTTCGATCGGCCGGCCCATCTCGCGCAGCAGCTTGCCGGCGATGGCCTCGGCCGAGGCCAGCGGGCCCGCGCCCTCGATGAACACCGCGAACTCGTCGCCACCCAGGCGCGCCACCAGGTCGCCTTCGCGCACGCAGGCGCGCAGGCGGCGGGCGAACTCGCGCAGCACGGCGTCGCCGGCGGCGTGGCCGAGCGTGTCGTTGATGGCCTTGAAGCGATCCAGGTCGAGGTAGAGCAGCGCCGCCGGCGCCGCGGCCCGGCGCGCCCGCGCCAGCGCCGGCCCCAGGCGCTCGTCGAAGGCCATGCGGTTGGCCAGGCCGGTCAGGCCGTCCACGCGCGCCAGCCGCTCCATCGCGCGCTCGGCCTCCTTGATGCGCGAGATGTCGAAGACGAAGGCGTAGAAGCCGCGAACGCCGCCGTCGGCGCCGAATTCCGGCACGAAGCTGCCCTGGTGGTCGCCGGGGCGCCCGCCCAGCTCCGCCTCGCCCTCGAAGGTGACGGCCTCGCCGGCCATCACCCGCGCCACGTGCGCGGCGATGCCCTGGTAGCGCTGCTCGCCGCAGGCCTCGCGCAGGCTGCGGCCCTCGAGCGTCAGGCCACCGCCGAGCAGGCGCACCGCCGTGCTGTTGGCGAAGGTGATGCGGCCCTCGGCGTCGACGTGGGCGATCAAGGCCGGGATGTTTTCGGCCACCGCGTGCAGGCGCGCCCGCGCCGCGGCAAGGGCCTGGTCGGCCTGCACGCGCTGGCTGACGTCGCGGCCCGAGTAGATGACCTCCACGCCCGAGGGCGATTCCACCGCGCGCGCCTGCGCCTCGATCCAGACGTAGTGGCCCAGGGCGTGGCGCACCCGGTAGGCCACGGTGAGCGGGCCGCCGCCCAGCATCAGCCGGGCCAGCACCTCGCGCACGCGCGGTTCGTCGTCCGGGTGCACCAGGTCCCAGCGCGTCTGCTGGAATTCCTCGGGCGAATAGCCCAGCAGCTCGCGCACCGAAGGCGAGACGTAGACGCGCTGGCCGTCGGCGCGCATGCGCACGACCAGGTCGCTGGCGTTCTCGGCGAGCGTGCGGTACTGGAGCTCGCGCTCGCCCAGCTGCGCCATCAGCGCCTTCAGCCGACGGTGGCTGCGGCGCTGCACCACGAAGAACATCGCCAGCACCACCAGCGAGGCCAGGCCAAGCAGCAGCAGCGCACGATTGAGCCGGTTGGCCTGGGCCAGGGCGCGCTCGCGCTCCTGCGCCAGCTCCTGCTCGACCTTCAGGCGCGCGACCTCGTTCTCGCGCTCGGCGTAGGCCAGGCGGGAATCGAAGTCGTCCGAGGCCTGCACGCGCTCCACTTCCTTGAGCTGGGCATCGAGCGCCAGGATGCGCTGGAAATGGTCGGGCAGGTCCGGATGGTCGCGATCGTGGCGCAGCAGGAAGCCGACCAGCTCGCGCAGCACCCGCAGCTCGTCGGCCGACAGCTGCAGCTTGCGGAAGGAGGCCGCGGCCGCCTGCAGCGCCTGCTCGGCCTCGCGGGCGTCGCCGGCCTCGGCCGCGGCCAGGCCCAGCACCTCGTGGCCCAGGCCCGAGAGCTGGGAATTGCGCAGGCGCTGGGCCAGCTCCAGCACGCGCCCGCCGTTTTCCCGCTGGGTCGGCACGTCGCCGCCGATGCGGGCGATGCGCGCGGCCTCGAGGTAGAGCTCGGCCTGCAGCTTGGGGTCGTCCAGGCGCAGCGCCTGGCGGGTGGCCGCCTGCAGCGCCCGCGCCGCCTCGTCCAGCCGACCCAGGTAGGCCAGCGCCCGCGCCTGGTTGCGGTACAGGCGCGCGTGGATCACCAGGCCCTCGTCCTCGGACAGCAGGGCCAGGCCCTTGTCGGCGTATTCGACCGCGAGCTGGTGCTTGCCCAGCGAATTGCTCATCGAGGAATACGCGAGGTAGACGTCGGCCAGCAGCTCCGGCTGGGGCGCGTCGCGCAGCAGCAGCTCGGCGTCGCCGAACAGGCGCTCGCCGCGGGTGAAATCCTGCATCGCCACCCGGGCGCGGCCCTCGTTGATCAGGCCGCGCACCTGCAGGTGCGGTTCGCCGGCGGCGCGCGCGGCCTCCTGCGCCTCGGCGCCGGCGCTGCGCTGGCAGTCCCAGTCGGCGATGACGCGGCAGGCGTTGGCCTTGGCCAGCAGCAGCAGGCCCACGCGGCGGGAATCGTCCGACAGGCGCGCGGCGCGCAGGGCCGGCTCGACCTCGCGCAGCACCGCCTCGGGTTCGACCAGGGCGCGCAATTCCAGCGGATCGCGCTCGATCCCCGGCGCGGCGGATTCGCGGGAGGGCCCGGCGGCAGGGTCGGCGCGGGCGGGCACCGGCTCCGGCCACCCACCGATCAACAGGGCCAACAAGGGCACGAGGGCCCATCGGTTGCGCATGCGCGTCCCCTTGGTCTGGCCGCCAGCGTAGTCGGGCGGCCGCCGCGGCTCAACCGCCCCGCCGGCGCGTGCGGCGGCGCTATGCTGGCCGTCCCCGACCCCGGAGCCGACCATGAAGCCCCTCCTGCGCAAGGCCACGCCGGTGCTGCCGGTCGCCTCCATCGAGGATTGCCTGCCGTTCTGGGAGGCGATCGGATTCGGCCGCACCGTCGAGGTGCCGCACGGCGACGCGCTGGGTTTCGCCATCCTCTCCGGTCACGGCATCGAACTGATGCTGCAGAGCCTGGCCTCGGTCGCGGCCGACGTGCCCGCCTTCGCCGACGACGCCGCGCGCGCCTGCACTTTCCTCTTCGTCGAAGTCGCCGACCTGGACGATGTCGAGCGCGCCCTGCAGGGCCATCCGGTCGTGCTGCCGCGCCGGCAGACCTTCTACGGCGCCACCGAGGTCGGCTACCGCGAGCCCGGCGGCCACCTGGTGACCTTCGCGCAGTTCGCCGCCTAGGCCAGCCCGCCGAACACCGCGCCGGCCAGCGCCGCCAGGCCGACCACGACCGGCACGGGCCAGGCCAGGCGGGCCAGCGCCAGCCCCGACAGCAGCGCCACGCCTGCGGCGAAGCCCGCCTGCGCCGGGGTCGCCGCCGCGAACAGGTGTCCGCCGAACCAGGCGGCCAGCTGCGCGATCACGCCCACGACCGCCGCCCCCACCGCGGCCAGCGCCGCGCCGAGCCAGGCATGCCGGTGCAGCCCCTCGATCCAGGGCGCGGCCGGCAGCACGAACAGGAAGCTGGGCAGGAAGGTCGCCCACAGGGTCACGCCGGCGCCGAGCAGGGCCGAGGCCAGGGGCGAGGCCAGGTCCGGGTTCTGCCAGCCGCCCACGAAACCGACGAACTCCAGCACCAGGATCAGCGGGCCGGGCGTGGTTTCCGCCAGGCCCAGTCCGGCCATCATCTGCGTCGCGTCCAGCCACTGGTGCTGCTCCACCGCCTGCTGGGCGACGTAGGGCAGCACCGCGTAGGCCCCGCCGAAGGTCACCAGCGAGGCCTGGCTGAAGAACACCGACATCGTCCAGGCCGTCGAGTCGCCCCCCAGCCAGGCCCGCACCGCCAGCAGCGGCAGCCACCAGGCCAGGACCAGCGCGAGGGCGAGCGCGAACGCGCGGCCCGGATGCCCGTGCCGGTGCAGCGGCGCGGGCGCCGCGCCCCCCGGTTCGCCCGCGACCGGCAGCGCACCTGGCAGGAACCACGACAGCAGCAGGCCGGCAACGCCGGCCAGTGCGATCACGAGGGGGAACGGCAGTGCGCCCAGGGCCAGCACCACGAAGGCGGCCGCCGCGATGCCGGCCGCCCAGGGCGTGCGAAGCACGCGGACGCCCAGCCGCCACAGCGCCTGCCCCAGCAGCGCCAGCACCGCCGCCGACAGACCCAGGGCGATGCCGGCCATCCCGTCGGTGCCGCCGTACCGCAGGTAGGCCCAGGACAGGCCCGCGAGCAGCACCGCCGCCGGCAGCACGAACAGGGTGCCGGCGGCGAGCCCGCCGCGGATCCCGTGCAGGCGCCAGCCCAGCCAGGTCGCCAGCTGCATCGCCTCCGGCCCGGGCAGCAGCATGCAGAAGTTGAGCCCGCGCAGGAAACTCGCCTCGTCCACCCAGCGCCGGCGCTCCACCAGCTCGGCATGCATCACCGCGATCTGGCCCGCCGGCCCACCGAAGCTGATCCAGCCCAGCAGCCACCAGAAGCGCAGCGCCTGGCCGAAGCCCGGGCGCGACGGCTCAGTCGGCGAGCTCACGCTGGCGCTTCTTCGGGAGCTTCTCCCGGACCAGTTCGTAGGCGCGACGGACCAGGGCCTCGAGTTCGGCGCGGGGCAGCACCGAGGGATCGTCCATCGAAATCCAGTGCGCCCGCGCCATGTACGGCGCCGGCACGATGCCCGGCCGGTCGGTGAATTCCAGGAAGCGCCCCGCCTCGACCTTGAAGGCCAGCTTGCCCGCGTGTTTGCCGCGCAGGCACAGCCCGGCGAACATTTTTCCGTCGACCATGAAGATCAGGTCGTCGTCCCACTTCACGTCGGTGCCGACCCCGGGCCAGGGGCTGCACAGGCGGCGCATCGCGGCTTCGTCCATGGCCGCGCCTCCTTTCCGTTGCTGAATCGCGGGGAGCCCGATTAGAGCACGGCCCCGACCCGGAGCTGCCACCCTGCCGCCGTGACACGACGCCCCGCCAAGCCGACCCGACCTTCGCACCGCCCCGAGCGGACCGAGGTGCTGCGCCTGGCCGACGGCCGCGAGCTCTGGCTGCGGCCGGTGCATCCGCTCGACGCCGGCCCGATCGGCGGCGCCTTCGAGCTGCTGCACGAAGA
>VFQM010000806.1_pt1 | contig 31577 bp, 21 predicted proteins | sample 3512391 | NCBI WGS metagenome assembly VFQM01 (sample SAMN10412369, study PRJNA504923) | tailings metagenome | isolation source: Replicate 1 from Balatoc abandoned mine | place: Philippines
TCTCGCTTGATACCTTCGCCCAACAGCAGGATGCTGGCGTCGGCTGCGTTCGATTCGAAGGGGGTGTCATCGAGGATGTCTTCCCCATCGCCCTTGTTGAAGATATAGATGTCCTTGCCCTTGCCGCCGGCCAGAGTATCCGTGCCCTGGCCGCCGATCAGCACATCGTTGCCACCCCCTCCGATCAGGGTGTCGTCGCCATCCCCCCCGTCAAGGATATCGTTGCCGTGCAGGGACTCAGGCAGATTGCTGCTGTCGCCGTTGAGCACGTCCTTGCCCTTGCCTCCCTGCAGCACATCGTCGCCGGCATCACCGAAGCCGACATCATCGCCTTCGCCGCCGAGTAGCAGATCGTCGCCACCACCGCCGAACATCCAGTCCCTGCCCGCACCGCCGATGAGTACGTCGGCACTGCCCTGGCTTGGGTCAGCAGCAAGCGTGGCGCCATTGAACGCCACCTCATACGTGACCTTTGTGCCGTTTCTGATCTCCTTCCGCGTCGCGACCCAATCTAGCGTCGCAACGCTCACGCCACCGTCGCCGTAAAGGTTGTCGTCGCCGGCGCCGCCGACCACGATATCGCTGTCCAGACCACCGAAGATCGCGTCACTTCTCGCGCTGCCAATCAGGAGATCATCACCGTCATCGCCGGTCATCAGGTCGCCCTGGCCGGCTTCAGGGGCGGCCGTCTCGCCAAGCTTGATCGCCGCTTCGAGCGTAAGCGCGCCTTCCTGGCTGCTGTCGGCGTAGATCAGGTCATCGCCTGCGTTGCCGCCGAGAATGTCGCCCCCCTCGCCGCCTTCAATGCGGTCGTTGCCGCCACCGGCTTCAACGATGTCCCGCCCTTCGCCGGCGACAATGAGGTCGACACCCCCCGTGGTGTAGTCGATGCCGTCCGGGCCGTCGCCATAGATGCGATCGTTGCCGCCACCGGTTTTGAATTGTTCGATCTCGCCGCCGGGGCTGCCGAAGAACACATCGGCCCGGTTGGTCTGTTCGCTCGATGGCCGGCCGTCCTGGCCGTCGGCACGGCGTACGTTGCCGAAGCCGTCGTTTTGTGTCTGGACACCATTGGTCGCATTGCCGTCGCTATCCCAATCCTCGGTGTCGCCGAGGAAGGTGCGCACGGGGCTGGGAGCGGCTGACTGGGGGTCGATCAGCCGCAGGCCGTGGCTACCGCGCCCCGTTTTGGCATCCTCGAAGTCGAAGTCCTTGAGGGTGATGCGGTCTTCTTCATTGTCGGTGAAGCTGAGGATGAGGTCGTTGCCGCGCTTCGTGGCGGTGAAGGTGTTCTCGCCCGTGCCGCCTTTCCAGACATCGCCTTCCTTGAAGGCGAGCACGAGGAGTTCGTTGTTGCGTTGCAGGAGGGCGCGGCGGCCGGTGTCGAGTACGGTGTCGGAGCCGTCACCCTTAATGAAACGGTAGAGGTCGAGCCCTTGCCCGCCTTCGAGGTGGTCGTTGCCCTTGTTGCCGACCAGGACGTCGGTGCCGGCCATGCCGTAGAGGCGGTCGTTGCCTTCGTAGCCTTGCAGGGCATCGATGCTGTCGCTGCCGAAGGCGATTCTTGGGTTGGCCTTGTTGAGGGTTCCCTGCGCAATCCGGTATCGGTTGCCGACATCTTCGTAGCCGATCTGTTCGTTTTCGAAGAGATGGTCACCGGACTGCATGGCGGGGTTGACCGGGTTCTTGTCTTCCGTGCTGAACCACAGCTTGCGTTCGAACAGGGCGGCACGGTCCTTGAGGTAGTCCTCGGTCTGGCTACCTTCCCCGGTCTGCGGGTCGTAGAGGTCGAGTTCGCCCTCGGTGTTGTGCTCGGCATAGCTGATGCCGGTAACGTAGAACGGGTTGAGGTTTTCGAGGGCGTAGCGGAGGGCGCGCCCGGTCTCGGTATTGGCACCGGCCATTTCGAGCAACTGGGTGGCGGTCTTTCCGGTGAGGAGATTCGCGGAGAGGTTGCCAAGCGCCGCGAATGCCGGGGATGTCTTTAGCGCATAGAGATGAGAGTAGAGGTCCTTTCCGTCCTGAGTGTTCCGGTCTGTCGACGTGGGTTCGATTTCCGGGCCAAGGATGAGTTTGCGCAAGGCATCGAGCGCGGCTTCGAGTGTTTCTTCGGTGATGCCGCCCGAGGCATCGAGCAGGGTATTGAGGTCGCCGGGCTTGAGATCGGGAAAGACCTTCGCGTATAGGGCATGCACGGCAAGGGCATCGGTGAGCCGCACGACGCTGTGGTTGCCAAAACCGATGGCCGGGTCTTGTTCGATGTGCACGGGAATGCCGGGCGAGGACTGGCTGCCAAGGCCGGTGATGAAGGAGGCGCCTTCGGAACCCTTGATGTTCCAGATGCCGCCGGCACCGGGAACGGTATTCGTGAAGAGGTCGGAAACCAGATCGGCAAGATTGCCGATCAGTCCGCCGGTGCCGGGTGCGTTGTAGAGGTAGGCGGCGGTGATTTCTTCCGGATAGGTCCGCTTGAGCGCCGCCGCGAGGTAGCCGCCGAGACTGTGGCCGGAGACGGTGTAGCTCTGGCCACCCAGCATTGCAGGGTCAGCTCGCCATTTTTCCATCTGGGTCTTGAGGGCGATGTATTGCTGGTTCAGCCGTTCGGGCACGCCAAGCGCCAGTACGCCATCGGCCAGAATGTCCAGCAGAGAGGTTTCAGTACCGCGAACGGCGACATAGCGCTGGCCGGTTAGCACGCCATTTTCCACACGCTCGAAGATCGTGGCCGAGGCGCCGGTAGCGTCTGTGAATTGGTCGATGACTCGCCAGTCTTTTGCGAAGTTTTCCGCTTGAGGCTTCGCCATTCCCGCATTACGCAAGGAAGTGATGTAAGTGCCAACAGCAACATCAGAACTCAATCCAATGGCATACGACGCAAGTGCAAGTTCTGAATGAGCGAATTGATCTTCAATCATTTCTCGCCTCCGCTAGTAAAGATAAGCTTTTCAATATTTGGAATATTTTTTAGATCAGGACATGAATATACAGACGGATGCCAAGGCCCAGGAATATCGCCTCCAACTCGCGAGTAGATTACTTGTTCGCCTAAGAGTTTTTGATCGCTCTTACGGAAATACCGGGTGTGTGATTTTTCAATACGCAGGCCGCCTCCGTAATGCGGATTTCCGTCTTTAATCGAAGATACGATCCACTCGTAGAAATAGGGATCAGAACTTGTTGCAAACGCTTTAGATGGAATTTTTCGAGAAGCGCTTGCCATCGCGACTTTTTCGTAAACTCGAACGCCGCCATCAATTGCACAAAGCCTGTCCACCTCGGAATTCGATGCAGACTGTGTTGGGGTTACACAACCGACCAACGCCGAAGCAAGAGCCAACACCACACAACTAGCCAAACCATTTTTCATGCTGCAATCTCCCACGAACTGTTCATTGATTGATGATTAACACGCCATGCAGATCACTTGAGGCGCAGCACGTAAATTCGCTGACATAAAGGGTATCCACCCACAGCGACCCTTGCGGAATTTCACATCATCTCGCTTGATACCTTCGCCCAACAGCAGGATGCTGGCGTCGGCTGCGTTCGATTCGAAGGGGGTGTCATCGAGGATGTCTTCCCCATCGCCCTTGTTGAAGATATAGATGTCCTTGCCCTTGCCGCCGGCCAGAGTATCCGTGCCCTGGCCGCCGATCAGCACATCGTTGCCACCCCCTCCGATCAGGGTGTCGTCGCCATCCCCCCCGTCAAGGATATCGTTGCCGTGCAGGGACTCAGGCAGATTGCTGCTGTCGCCGTTGAGCACGTCCTTGCCCTTGCCTCCCTGCAGCACATCGTCGCCGGCATCACCGAAGCCGACATCATCGCCTTCGCCGCCGAGTAGCAGATCGTCGCCACCACCGCCGAACATCCAGTCCCTGCCCGCACCGCCGATGAGTACGTCGGCACTGCCCTGGCTTGGGTCAGCAGCAAGCGTGGCGCCATTGAACGCCACCTCATACGTGACCTTTGTGCCGTTTCTGATCTCCTTCCGCGTCGCGACCCAATCTAGCGTCGCAACGCTCACGCCACCGTCGCCGTAAAGGTTGTCGTCGCCGGCGCCGCCGACCACGATATCGCTGTCCAGACCACCGAAGATCGCGTCACTTCTCGCGCTGCCAATCAGGAGATCATCACCGTCATCGCCGGTCATCAGGTCGCCCTGGCCGGCTTCAGGGGCGGCCGTCTCGCCAAGCTTGATCGCCGCTTCGAGCGTAAGCGCGCCTTCCTGGCTGCTGTCGGCGTAGATCAGGTCATCGCCTGCGTTGCCGCCGAGAATGTCGCCCCCCTCGCCGCCTTCAATGCGGTCGTTGCCGCCACCGGCTTCAACGATGTCCCGCCCTTCGCCGGCGACAATGAGGTCGACACCCCCCGTGGTGTAGTCGATGCCGTCCGGGCCGTCGCCATAGATGCGATCGTTGCCGCCACCGGTTTTGAATTGTTCGATCTCGCCGCCGGGGCTGCCGAAGAACACATCGGCCCGGTTGGTCTGTTCGCTCGATGGCCGGCCGTCCTGGCCGTCGGCACGGCGTACGTTGCCGAAGCCGTCGTTTTGTGTCTGGACACCATTGGTCGCATTGCCGTCGCTATCCCAATCCTCGGTGTCGCCGAGGAAGGTGCGCACGGGGCTGGGAGCGGCTGACTGGGGGTCGATCAGCCGCAGGCCGTGGCTACCGCGCCCCGTTTTGGCATCCTCGAAGTCGAAGTCCTTGAGGGTGATGCGGTCTTCTTCATTGTCGGTGAAGCTGAGGATGAGGTCGTTGCCGCGCTTCGTGGCGGTGAAGGTGTTCTCGCCCGTGCCGCCTTTCCAGACATCGCCTTCCTTGAAGGCGAGCACGAGGAGTTCGTTGTTGCGTTGCAGGAGGGCGCGGGCGCGCCGCTTGCCGTCGATCTGTTCGCGGGTGTCGGCCACCTTGTCTTCGCCGTCGCCTTGCATGAAACGGTAGAAATCCAGCCCGGTACCGCCTTCGAGGGTGTCCTTGCCCATCTTGCCGTCGAGGTAGTCGAGCCCGCTGCCGCCGTAGAAATGATCGTCGAGCTTGCCGCCGGCCATGAGGTCCATCTTGTTGCCGCCGAAGAGGATGTACTGGCTTTCCTTGTCGTTGCCGGTATCGCCGTTGACGCTGTTCTGGACAACGATCTTGCGGCCGTCGTCGAGTTGCTTGAACACGCGCTGGTCGGTGGCGGCGAGGCCGGCGTTGCCGTCCTGCACGACCGGCACATTCTGGCCGGCGGATTGCAGCCAGTAGCCGAGGAAGGCGCTGCGGTCGGCGTACCACTGGTCGCTGTAGAGGGCTTTGCCGGCGGTACGGTCTTCGTCCGGGAGGGCCTTGTCTTCCTGCCAGTCCTGATAGACCTTGCCCCAGACGCCTTTGATGCTGTCTTCGAGGGTGCCGGTGGCGCCTGCCTGCAGGGCGAGGCTGAAGGGGGTGAGCGCGTAGAGGGAGGCGAAGGCAGCGAAGTCGGTTTTGGCCTTTTCCTTGACTTCGGCGAGGTTCACCAGGCCGAGGGTGAGCTTGCCGGTAAGGGCCTTCAGCGCACCCTTCTCCGGGTCAAAGAGTTTCGTCAGGAGATCGAGGTTTTTGTAGAAGGTGTTGCGCCCGCTATAGACCACGACTTCTTCGCCGTTGCCGCGGATGGCATCCTCCATCCGGAACCAGGTGTTGCCTTCGGGGTCGCCATAGAACGCTTCCCAGGCTTCGGGGCCCATGAACAGCCGGCCCAGCGCATTCACCACGTTTTCGAGGGCATCGCCTTCGGAGTTGCCTTGGGTGCCAATGGAAAAGCTGGCGCTCAGATTGGAAGCGAGCTTGAAGACATCTTCGATCTGCGCCTGCGTGACTTGCGGCGCGAGTGTCTGCAGCAGGTTCTGGACGTTGAGGCTGTCGACAATGAGCGTAAGGCTATGGCTGTCAGAGAAGTTGTTGAGGGCGTAGCGGTTGTGCAGCAAGTTGATGCCGGGCAGCCCCATCACTACGTTCTGGAGGAAATCGCCGCGCACCAGCGGCTGGTCTTCGATGAATAGCGTGGCATGGGTGCCGTAATGCACCCCCGAGTTGGCGACCGCCGACCAGGGGTACTGAGTGGTTTCCATGCCGACAAGATCGGTTTGGTTGCTCAGTGCCGGCGACCCCGTCGTCTTACTGAAGATGCTGAGAACCGAATTCGTTTGCTGGCTCGCGAAGTAGACGGCCAGACGGTAATCGAGGGTTTCGGCGAGAATGTCACCGGGAGGTACGGGTTTTGGGCTGCTCGCGGCATCCCGCCCGTCGCCGCCGGCCGTGAAGCCGGCAATACGAGCCCGCTCGTTCTGCAGCGTGATGATGTCGGCGAGTGCTTTGTAGAGGGGTACCTTTTCGGCTTCGAGACCGGCCCGGATGGCTTCGTCCGAATTTGCGCCGGCGGTGCTGATAGCCGCGAGTTCGCCCTTGGCCTGCATCGCTGTCCAGCTGCCGTTCTTGAGGTTGGTTTGCAGCCGCTGGAAAAAATCAGCGAGCTCCGGCGTAACAATACCCAACGCGGTCTTGATGGCATCACTTGAATTGCGAAGCCGCTGAAAATTTGTCAGCGCCCCGGCGAGCGTGCCGCTCTTGACCTCACCAACGCCGGCACCGTTGAAGGTGACAACCTCCTTGAGCGTCGCCTGCGATTGTCCGCTCGCCGCTTCTTCCCGGCGGAGCAGATTGAAGGCTGTGGCGAGATGGCCGCCGAGGCTGTAGCCGGTTACGGAATAGGTCTTGCCGAGAAGGGCCCCCGGCGTTCCCGTTTGCGGGTTGGTGCTTGTAAGTTCCTTGTACCAGGCCTCCATGTCGGCCATCTGGCCCCACGCCCAGCCGGTGTCGAAGACTTCCAGTGAATTCGTTGCCGCGCTGTCGCGGATGGCGTCGTCGATGAACTCGGTGCTGCGGAAGCTGAGGACGAGTTCATCAGTCTTCGTGTTGATGAACAAGGTTCCAGAAAAACCGGTTTTCGTGTTTGCGCGCTGATCGAGTACGCGCCATTCACCAACAAACTTGGTGGCCTCGGTTTCGGTGAAGCGGGAGGCGTGGTTGTTGCCAGCGATGAGTCTCGCCTTAACCTCGTCAGCATCTTTTGCCAATATTCCAGTAATTTCGTCTCTGATGAACGCCTCGGCAGCCATTTGCAAATTGGCGTATTTCAGGTATTCGGCAATCGTCGGTGTAGCCATGCTCATTTCTCCAGTTTCGGCTTGAGAATTTTTTCTACAAAATCTTCCGTCTGGTGCAGTTGAGCCGAGGCCCCATGCCCATTTATTGGCGGAAGATTAGGATTTCTGAAAAAGTGTGGGCATGCGTTATCCGCTGCCAGCAGCCACGGGGATCGCCCACCCGAGTCGTTGCCCTGTCCGCGATCCATCATGTAGCCGATGCGCTCGGCCATCACTTCGTTGGTCTTGAGATCGATGACCTTCAATGAACTACCGGCGATCCAGTAGTCACGTTCCTCGCGCGTGGAGATGTCGTCGTAGGTGACGCCGTAGCGAGGGGCTGGGCCGGGGGCGAGGTTACGGTCGAGGCCGAATTCGTAGATATTGAGATCGTAGTTAGGATTGCGCTTCAGCTCGACTCGGACATTTGGTGCAGTTTCGATTTTCCTACCGACAACTTTCATCGACCCGGTATATCGATACCGCTTGCCATTCGCCGGATCGATGGCTTCGACGTAGGGGTAGCCATACCGAGTTGGCGAACCCGGCGCAAACTGCGCTTGCCGGGTTTCGTAACCTCGCAAAAAACTCTTGATGTACCCATCTCCTCCCAAATCCCGCCCATACGGATCATCCATCCGATACTGATCCCCATAGTTCATTCCCTTTGGCCGGATCTTCATCAGAAAGATGCCCTCGACGTTCTCCGTCGTACGATGAATGAACTCCCCCGCCTTCTTGCAGCGTTCGGCGAACATCTGCTCGGCGATCTGAAGGCGTGCTTTCGGGTCCGTTGTCTGCGCCGATGCCGTGGCGGTCGTCGTTGCCAGCAATGCGCCAAGGAGCAGCGCGAAAAATGTTGTTCGTTTCATGCGGCTTGTCTCCAATTGTCGTCATTCGAAATGTCTTGAATCGCGGCTGATGGCAATCCGTTGCCGCTGTTGCCGTAGAGAAGGTCGCCAGGCGCGCCGCTTGCCGTCGATTTCTTCCCGGTAGTCGGCCAGCTTGTCCGCTCCATCGCCTTTCATGAAACGATAGAAGTCGAGGCCGGCACCGCCGTCGAGGGTGTCGTTGCCCGTCTTGCCGTCGAGGTAGTCGAGCCCGCCGCCGCCATAGAAGCGGTCTTCGAGCTTGCCGCCGGCCATGAGGTCGAGCTTGTTGCCGCCGAAGAGGATGTACTGGCTTTCCTTGTCGTTGCCGGTTTCGCCGTTCACGCTGTTCTGGACAATGATCTTGCGGCCGTCGTCGAGTTGCTTGTAGATGCGCTGGTCGGTGGTGTTGAGGCCGGCGTTGCCGTCCTGCACGATCTGCACGTTCTGGCCGGTGGATTGCAGCCAGTAGCCGAGGAAGGCGCTGCGGTCTTCGTCGCTGAGGGATTTGTCCTGTTGCCAGTCGGCATGGACCTTGCCCCAGGCGCCTTTGATGCTGTCTTCGAGCGTGCCGGTGGCGCCGGCCTGCAGGCCGAGGGTGAAGGGGGTGAGCGCGTAGAGGGTGGCGAAGGCAGCGAAGTCGGTTTTGGCTTTTTCCTTTGCTTCGGCGAGGTTCACCGGGCCGAGGGTGAGCTTGCCGGTGAGTGCCTTCAGCGGCCCGTTCTCCGGGTCGAACAGTTTCGTCAGGAGATCGAGGTTTTTGTAGAAGGTATTGCGCCCGCTATAGACCACGACTTCTTCGCCGTTGCCCCGGCTGGCATCCTCCATCCTCGCCCAGGTGTTGCCTTCGGGGTCGCCATAGAGCGCTTCCCAGGCTTCGGGGCCCACGAACAGCCGGCCCAGCGCATTCACGACGTTTTCGAGGGCGTCGCCTTCGGATTTGCCTTGGGTGCCTCCTCCATTGACAGCCTTTAGGTTGGAGGCCTGCCGGAGGACGGCTTCGATTTGCGCCTGCGTGGTTTCCGGGACGAGTACCTGCAGCAGGTTCTGCACCTCGAGGCTGTCAATGATCAGTACCAGGCTGTGCGTGTCGCCAAAGTCGTTCTTGTCGTATTCGTTGTGCAGGAGCTGAATCCTGCCGGCCATCATGGCCTTGATCGTTTCGCTGACGGCGTTGCCGCGCGAGAACGGTTGATCCTCGATAAAAAGTTTGAAGTCGTTGCCGTAGCGGTACTGGGAATAGGCGACCATGTACCACGGATCGGTAGAGGTTTCGCTGCCGGCGAGATCCCACTGGTTGGGAAGTGGCCAGCCTGGGGCGCGGGTGGGGTTGCCGAGGGCGGCGGCAGCGCCGGCGGCGAGGCCGAGGGACTCGGTCTTGAACCGGGTGGCGGTAGTGAGTACGGCAAGCTGGTAGTCGAGCGATTCGCCGGCGATGGCAAGCTTCTGTGTATTACCGGTTACAGTGTAGAGGTCTTGAATGTTGGCCGGGTTGTCCGGACCTGTGTCGCTGCCGGATTTGAGCTGAGGCGCCCAGTGGGCGTATTCGAAGACCTGCCGTGCGCGTGAGAGGGCTTCCCAGAGGAGTAGGTAGTCGGCCTCGCGCGAGGCTGCGCCGGGGGCGTCCGGCAGGGAGGGTTTGACCGAGGAAACTAGATTGAGCAGGGTATCGTTGAATTTGTTTAGGTCGTCCTTCCGACATGGCACACCGTTCGTTTCGGCGAGGGCGGCCTTGAGGGCAAGGTAGGCGACGCGACCTTCGTTCGATTGGAGAAGATCGACCAGCCCGCCGTTTTCGCCGCGCGTGCGCAAATCGCGGAAGCCATCGATCATGCGGCGCAGTTCCGTTTGCGTGGTCGCGAGGCTGCCATCGCCGATCTTGCCGACGCCGGCGCCGTTGAAGGTAATGACTTCGCCGCCGTTCATGTCGTTGCCGTGCAACAGGTTGAAGGCGGTGGCGAGGTGGCCGCCGAGGCTGTAGCCCGTGACAGAGAATTGAGCGCCTGCGGGTATTTTTCCATTGGCCTTGAGATCCCGATACCACGAGTCCATGTCGCTGATCTGCCCGAAGGCCCAGCCTTTTTCCTTGATCTCCAGGACATTGGTGGCTTCGTTGTCGCGGGCGGCGTCGTCCAGAAACTCAGTGCTGCGGAAGCTGAGGACGAGTTCGTCCGATCCCTTGCGCTGGAACAGCGTGCCGGAGAAGCCGGTGGTGGTGTTGGAGATGTGTTCTACAACAACCCATTCCGACGAAAATTTTTCGGCTTCGGTTTTGGTGAATTTGTTGGTGTGGAGGTTGCCGGTGGTGAGCCACTTTTCGTCGATAGCCACTGGGCCGGCACTGGTATCAAGGTGTTCGCCCGGTTTGAGATTGGCACCCTGTTTAGTAGCGTTGAAGTCAAACAAGGCTTCAGCTGCCATCTGCAAATTGGCGTACTTCAGGTAATCAGCAAGAGTTGGCATGATTACTGGCCTTTTATTGGAAGAAGGATTTGGTCAACGAATTTACGGGTTGCGCTGCCTGTATTGAAGGACAGATCGGGGCATCGATACGCTGTCAGCCATGGTGTCGGATTGGCTGGGCTGGGCGCGCCGGGGCTCCAGGCATAGCGCAGCATCTCGCCCAACACTTCACCGGTCTTGAGATCGAGCACCTTCACCGTGCTGCTGGCAAGACCGCGTTGGCGCTCATCGGGAATGACATGGTCTTCAAAGGTGACGCCGTAGCGAGGGGAGGCGCCGGGGGCGGGAACCTTGTCGAGGGACCGTTGGTAAACGTTGAGGTCGTAGTTCGGGTTTTTCTTCAGCGCCAGTTGTACGTTGTAGGCGGAGGTATCCTTCTTTCCGACAATTTTCTCGGAGCCAGTATAGCGATAGCGCTTGCCGTCCTTTTCGTCGAGGACTTCGACCCAGCGGTAGCCGGGGCGGTCATTGGGCGTCAGCTTCTCCGGCGAAACCGGCGTGACAAGACCTCTGTCTTTCTGTGTAATCGGGAGACGGCCTCCTTTGCCATCGCTCCGCGCCATCTCGGCAGCCAGAAAAGAGGTAATGTATCCATCGCCTTCGGTCTCCCTTGCAAACGCCGCCCCTGGCCACATCAGGTCGGATTGCTCACGCTCTCCACTTTTGGGCCTGACCTTGAGCAGCAGCAAGCCCTCCACCTCCGGTACCGTCTTGTAGATCTTCTCGCCGGCCACCGTCTTGCACTTCTCCTCGAACAGCGCCTTGCCTTCGGTCATGCGCAGTTTCGTCGCTTCGCGTTGGGCTTCGTCGGCGAAGGTGTGAGTTACAACCAAAGCACCAAGCAAGCAGGTCAACAGCAATTTGTTCGGGGTCGGGGTTTTCATGCGGCTTGTCTCCATTCTGAATTTCATTGTTGTTTCTGTTTCCCGTGAGTCGTTGAGTCACTGCTCCCGCTCACTCACAACTTCCATTCGCTTGGCGCTCTGATCGCTCCCGAAGCTGAACACCTCATCCACCGCCAACCCCCGCGGAATCTGGTGCGTGATGAAAATCATCGTCACCTTCCCCTTCAGCCGGTTGATCGTCTTCGCAAAGTGTTCTGCCGTCTGCTGATCCAGATTCGACACCGCCTCATCGAAGATCAGGATCTTCGGCCGCTTGAGCAGCGCCCGGGCGATGGCGATGCGCTGGCGCTGCCCACCCGACAACCCCGTCCCCCGCTCCCCGATCTCCGTCTGATACCCGTTCGGCAGCTTCTCGATCACCTCGTGGATCTCGGCCGCCTTGCAGGCGACGATGACGTCCTCGAAGCTGGCATGCGGGTGGGCCATGACCAGGTTGTCGTAGAGCGTGCCGGCAAAGAGCACCGTCTCCTGCGGCACGACGCCGAAGGTGGCGCGCAGTTCATTGGCGGCGAGGTGCCGGATGTCGCGGCCGTCGAGCGCGATGTGGCCTTCCACGGGCTGGTAGAAGCCGAGCATCAGCTTGGCGAGCGTGCTCTTGCCGCAGCCCGAAGGGCCCATGACCACGGTAAGGTGGCCGGGCTTGAAGGCGAGTTCCAGCTGCTGGTAGAGCCAGGGGTGATGCTCGCTGTAGCGGAAGGCGAGGTTGTCGATGGTCAACATGCCCTTCCCCGCCTGTTCCCGATGCGGCGTCAGCGTGTGCGGCTCCTGCGGCATGTCGAGGATGTCGCCGAGGCGTTTGACGGCGATGCTGGCCTGCTGGAATTCCTGCCACAGGCCCACAATGCGCAGGAGCGGCTGGCTCATGCGCCCGGCGAACATCTGGAAGGCAACCAGCATGCCGACGGTGAAGCCCTCGTTCTGCATCACCAGCAGGGCACCGACGATAAGGATCGAAAGCGTCATCACCTGTTCCAGCCCGTTGGCGATGACGTTGTAGGTGTTGCCCACCTGCTTGGTGGAGAAGCCGGCGCCAAGATACTGGGCGAGGTAGTCGCCGTACTTCCTGTCGATGTCCGGTTCCATCTGCAGCGATTTCACCGTGGCCATGCCGGAGACGTATTCGGTGAGGAAAGCCTGGTTGCGGGCGCCGAGCATGAATTGTTTGTTCAGCTTCTCGCGAAACAGCGGCGCCACGAGGAAGCTGATGAAGGCGATGGCACCGAGCAGCCCGACGGCGATCAGCGAGAGCTGCCAGCTGTAGGCGAACATGACCGCCAGGAAGATGAGCAGGAAGGGCAGATCGAGGATGAGCGTGACAGCGGCGCCGGAAACGAACTCGCGGATGGTTTCGACCCCGTGCAGGCGGGCGACCAGGGTGCCGGTGGGGCGTTGCTCGAAGTACGGCAGCGGCAGCCTGAGCAGGTGCTTGAAGACCTGGCTGCCGAGCACGGCGTCGATGCGGTTGCCGGTGTGCAGCACGAGGTACTGGCGCAGCCAGGTCATGCCGCTGGTGAAGGCCATGAACATGACGAGGGCGACGCCGAGCACGATGAGGGTGCTGTGGGTCTGGTGCACGATCACCTTGTCGATGATCACCTGGGTGAAGAGAGGCGTTGCCAGCCCGACGAGCTGGATGGCGAGGCTGGCAACGAGCACATCGCGCCAGATGCTCTTGTGCTTGAGCAGTTCAGGGATGAACCACTGGAAGCCGAAGGCCCTTTTTTCGGTGGTGAAGCCGGCGATGTCTTCCGTTTTATCAGCGGAATCATTCTCACGCGCGACGAGGATCAGTGCCGGCTCAAGCCAGCTGGCTGCTTCGAGAACGGGGAGGGTTTCAGGTGATTGGCTACCGGCACGGAAGTAGAGGAGCTCGTTGGTACCGGTCCGAACGATGAGAATGGGAACTGCAGCAGTTTTGGCGGGCGGGCGCGCCCCCGACGATTCCTCCGGCTGCCCGGCAATGGCAGTGCTCCCGATCTCGGCGTCGGCGACACTCAGCACCTCGGCTCGTTCGGGTTCGGGCTGGATTCGCAGAAAGGCAATTGCTGGCAAGGGAAGCCCGGTCCAGTCGTTTTCGGGGACGGCGGCTTCACCGGTTTTCAGTCCGATGGCGCGGGCTGATTCCTGCAGGGTGGCCCGGGTATACGGTGGCGGGAATGCCTGCGCAACGAGCGCGGCATCGAACGGTATCCGGTAGAACGCACTGAGGCTTCCGAGCAGCCAGAGCAGTTCGGATTGCCCCACCTCCTCCTGTGGCGCCATTTGTTTCTTGTTTGTGTCTTTTTATGTGAAGGGCGCCACTTTACTTAGCGGTCATAAAACACGTCAATAGGACTTTGGTATTAATAAGAAAACAATGATTTGTTTGTGTTTCATGGAAACACAATATTAATAACGGTTATGAATCATATTGCCGCTTCTTCGAAACCGTATTCCGACCTCGGAGGCTGGGTCAGTATTTATCAGGGGGGGCTCACCAGCGGCGAGCAAGAGCGCGGCCGATCCGGTGTGGCAAGGAAATCAGTGACGGGGAGCGGCTCCGACTACTTTCGGAGCCGTAACCGGCCGGCTATCGCTGGCTGGTGGACGCGGTGACGTCAACCGGGACTTCGGTCGGCGCTTCCGGCAGGGCGGAATCGATCTGGATGGAAACGCGACGGTTGCGGGCGCGGCCTTCGATGCTGTCGTTGGTTTCGACCGGGCGCGTTTCGCCGTAGCCGATGGCGGTCAGGCGATCGGCGGGTACGCCTGCGTCGGCGAAGATGCGCAGCACGGTGGTGGCGCGTACGGCGGAGAGCTCCCAGTTGGAGGGAAACTGGGCGGTCTTGATGGGGACGTTGTCGGTGTGCCCCTCGATGGTGACGGGGAAGTCGGAAGTGGCGATGACGTCGGCGACGGCACGCAACGCACGGCTCGATTCGACGTTGAGGACGGCCTGGCCGACGGCGAAGAGTGCGGAGTCGGCGATTTCGATGGTGACGCCGCGGCTGGTTTCGAGCAGGCGGACCTTGCCTTCGCGCACCAGCGGCGCCAGTGCTTCCATGATGTCCTTGGCCATGTTGCGCATGCGGTCGCGCTGGGCGGCCTTGGCCTTTTCCTTTGCCTTGTCGGCCTCGGTCTTCTGCGGCTGGCTGGGGCGGGGCGGCGCGACGACGGTGGGTGTCGAGGGAGATGCCACCTGCGGAATGATCACCTCGCCGCTGGCATTGACGGTGACGTTGCGGAAGGCCTGCGTGAGGGAATTGGAAAGAACCTTGTACTTGCCTTCGTTGATCGACGAGAGCGCGTACATGACGACGAAGAAGGCGAACAGCAGGGTGATGAAGTCGGCGTAGGAGACGAGCCAGCGCTCGTGGTTCTCGTGTTCCTCGACGTGCTGGCGGCGGCGGGCCACGACTCAGGCCTCCGGCCGGGCCGCGCCCCGGAGGAAGCGTACTTGGGGTGCGCCACGGGAGCCCTGCGCCTCGGTGGCGGGCTGCGAACGAAACGTATGCGGGGGCTGTTTCATCTCAGCTGTAGTAGCCGCGCAGGCGGTTTTCGATGATGCGCGGGTTGTCGCCGTTGGCGATGCCGATGAGGCCGTCGATGAGCATTTCTCGGTAGGCGACGTGGCGGGCGACCTGGGCCTTGAGCTTGTTCGCCATCGGCAGGTAGACGAGGTTGGCGAGGCCGACCCCGTAGATGGTGGCGACGAAGGCGACGGCAATGCCGGCCCCGAGCTTGGAGGGGTCGGAGAGGTTTTCCATGACGTGGATGAGGCCCATCACCGCACCGAGGATGCCGATCGTCGGCGAGTAGCCGCCGGCTGCTTCCCAGATCTTGGCAGCCTGGCGCATTTCGTCTTCGTAGGTGTTGAGCTGCACTTCAAGCACTTCGCGCAGGCGCTCCGGCTCGACGCCGTCGACGAGGAGCTGCAGGCCTTTCCTGGCGAATTCGTCCTTCATCGGGTTGATGAAGCCTTCGAGCGCGAGCAGGCCTTCGCGGCGGGAGACCTGGCTCCAGTTGGCAACCTGCTGGATGAGCTTGGCGTAGTCGATGGCCGGCGGGAACCACACCCACTTGGCCATGCTCAGGCCGCGGCGGAAGGTGGCCAGCGGGCTTTGCAGCATGACGGCGCCGAGGGTGCCGCCGCCGACGATGAGCAGTGCCGTGGGCTGGACCAGCGAGCCGACGTGGCCGCCTTCGAGGATCTGGCCGCCGACGATGGCAACGATGCCGATGACGAGACCGGCAAGACTGATCTTATCCACGGCGCGGACGTCCCCGTTTCTTGGCCGGCGCGGCTTCACCGCCGCCGAACAGGCGGGCCCGCAGGCGGGCGACGGCCTGGCTGTGCAGCTGGCAGACCCGGGATTCGGTGACGCCCATGACTTCTCCGATCTCGCGCAGGTTGAGGTCCTGCTCGTAGTAGAGGCCCATCATCAGTTTCTCGCGCTCCGGCAGTGCTTCGATGGCTGCCACCAGGTGCTGGCGGATCTGCTGGTCCTCCAGCAGGCGGGCGGGGTCGGCATCGTCGTCGGTGAAGTGGCGTTCGAGAAAGTCTTCGTCGCCGTCGCCGGACAGGTCTTCGAAATAAACGAGCTGGTGCCCCCGGGCATCCTGCAGCATCCGCTGGTAGTCGGCAAGCGGCATGCCGAGAGAATCGGCCAGTTCCTTTTCGGTCGGCTGGCGGCCGACGACCTGTTCCAGTTCGTTGATGGCGGCTTCGATGCGGCGCATTTCGCGGCGCAGGCTGCGCGGCAGCCAGTCGTTCTCGCGCAGCCCGTCGAGCATCGCGCCGCGCACGCGCTGCGTGGCGTAGGTTTCGAACTGGGCGCCGAAGCCGGCCTCGAAGCGATCGATGGCGTCGAGCAGACCGATCATGCCGTTCTGCACGAGATCGTCCACCTGCACGCTCGATGGCAGGCGGCTCATGAGATGAAAGGCGATGCGCTTGACGAGGGGCGCGAAGCGCTGCACCAGTTGCTCTTTGTCGAGCTGCCCTGCAGCGGTATACATGGGTTCTGGGTTCTATCCGGCGTGAATGGTGACCGGGTCTATGCGTTGGCTCAAGTGTAGCAGTTGCTGGACGAATTGTTCGAGCCCGCCGGCTTCGGCTTCGGCCGGGGGCCGGTGCAGCATGTCGCTGGCGATGGCGCGCAGCGCGCTGGCCGCGGCCGATTCGGGATAGGCTGCGACCACCGGCTGGCAGAGCTTGGCGGCGTGCCGCAGGGCATCATCGAGCGGCACATGGCCGGCATAGTCGAGCAGCGCCACGCCGCGCTGACGGGCGAGCTGGGCGAGGTTGGCATGGATCGCTTCGGCATCTGCCGCACTCTTGACCTTGTTCACGAGAATGCGGAAGTTGCGGCGCGAATAGCCGAGGCTGACCTTCTTGATCAGGGCGTAGGCTTCGGTGATGGCGGCGCCGCTGGCAGCGGCGACGACGACGGTTTCCTGGGTCGCCAGCCCGAGCGGCGAGAAGCCGAGGGGATGGTCGGTCGAGGCATCGACGAGGATGACGTCGGCCGGATGCTCCATGGCGCCGAGCGCCTCGATCAGGGTTTCCTGCTGGCTGCGCGCCAGCTTGCCGAGTTTCTTGACGGCCCGTGCCGCCGGCAGGACGCGAACGCCCGGAGCGACGTTGACGAGCACTTCGCCGAGGCGCATGTCACGGTTCACGACGTGGTAGAGGTCGTGCTTGGCGACGGTACCGAAGACCGAGGCGACGTTGCGCGTGGTGTTTTCGTCGAGGACGAGCACCTCCTTGCCCTGGCGCGCCATGGCGGCTGCGACGTTGGCGACGGTGACGGTCTTGCCGACGCCCTCGCTGCCTGCGGCGAAGGTGATGACGCGCAGGCATTCCTGGCCGAACAGGCGGCGCAGCCCGGCCGCCTGGTCACCGTGATATTCAGCCACGACGCCCACCCATGGCGGCGGCTCCGGCATTGGCCATGACCAGCCCCGGTTCGACGCCGTCGAAGCGATGCGGCGAGGCCTCCGGCGCATCCTTGAAGGCGCGGTGCAGAAGGTAGGCACGGTTCGGCAGATGCAGGTCTTCCGGCACGCGCTGGCCGTTGGAGACGTAGTGCAGCTTGAGGTTGTGGCGCATGACGACGTCGAGCGCCGGCGCCAGGCTGGCGGCTTCGTCGACCTTGGTCAGGATGCAGCCGGCGAGATCGGGGCCGCGGTAGGCGCGGACGACGTCGTCCATGGTGTCGCCGCGGGCGGTTGAATTGAGCAGGAGCAGACGCTGCACGCCGCAGTCGGCAAGCATGCCGATCTGTTCGGTGACCATGCGGTCGCGCTGGCTCATGCCCATCGTGTCGACCAGCACCATGTGCTTGTGCGAGAGCTCGGCCAGGGTCTGGCGCAGGTCGTCGCCATCCTTCACGAGGTGTACGGAAACGCCGAGGATGCGGCCGTAGATGCGCAGTTGCTCGTGCGCGCCGATCCGGTAGCCGTCGGTGGTGACCAGCGCCAGCTTGCTGGCGCCGTGGCGCAGCACGCAGCGGGCGGCCAGCTTGGCGGTGGTCGTCGTCTTGCCGACGCCGGTCGGGCCGACGAGGGCGAAGACGCCGCCGCGCTCGATGATGTCGTGGTCGCTGCCGAGGGTACGCAGTTCGCGGTCGGCGGCACCCTTGACCCAGGCCAGCGCCTGGCGGGCATCGAGCTCCTGCGGCAGGTCGTCGAGGAGGTCGCGGGCGAGCTGCGGCGAGAAGCCGGTATCGAGCATCTGGCGCAGGACTTCGGTCTTCACCGGCTCCCTGCGTGCAGTTTCGCCCCAGGCGAAGCCGGCCATGTGCTGCTCGACGATCTGGCGCAGGGCGCGGATTTCGGCCATCACCGAGGCGGGCACGACTTCGGCTTCGGCTCGCGGTGCGGGCTCGGCAAGCGCCGGCTGCTCGATGCGCGGCATCGGGCGCGAGGCGATCGGGGCGGGTCTGCCGGCAGATGCAGCGGCAGGGGAAGCAGCACGAGTGGTGGTCGAAGCGGTGGCCGAAGCGGCGGCCGGGGCAGCCGGCGCCGGCTGGAACTGCCGGGGCATGGCCGGAGTCTGGCGGGCGCTGGAGAGACTGACCATGTAGTCATCGTCGGCGGCCGGTGCTGCGGGCCTTGCGGCCGGCGGCGGCGTTTCGATGCGTGGTGCGATGTCGCGCAGGGGCGTCGGTGCGATCGAAGCCATGTCGCGCGAGGCGACGGCCATGATCTCGACGCCGCCACCGGGAAGGCCGCGGTTCGAGAGGATGATGGCGTCCGGCCCGAGGATTTCCTTTACCTTGCGCAGCGCATCGCGTGCGGTGGGGGCGACGAATTTTTTGACGTTCATGCTCTACCTCCGATGATCGAGGTGACCTTGATGATCTTGGTGTCAGGCACTTCGCTGTGGGCAAGTACCTTGAGTTGGGGGATGCTGCGGCGCAGGAAGCGCGACAGCAGGGTTCTGAGATTGGCGGGAACCAGCAGGACTGCCGGCAATCCGAGTTCTTCCTGACGCTGTGCGGCAGCGGCCGATTCGCGCATGAGCGTGTCGGCCATGCCCGGCTCGATGGCGGCCGCATCGCCACTGCCGGAAACGGCCTGGACGAGGATGCGTTCGAGCTGCGGGTCGAGCGACATGACCTGCAGCTCGGCACCACCGGCGTAGAGCTGCTGGACGATGGCGCGGCCGAGGGCATTGCGGACCTGGGCCGAGAGCACTTCCGGGTCCTGGCTGCGGGTGGCGTGATCGGCGAGGGTTTCGACGATGGTGCGCATGTCGCGGATATGGACGCCTTCTTCGAGCAGGTTCTGCAGGACCTTCTGGACGATGCCGAGCGGCAGAATCTTCGGCACGAGGTCCTCGATGAGCTTCGGCATGTCCTTGGCCAGGTGGTCGAGCAGGGCCTGGGTTTCCTGGCGGCCGAGCAGCTCGGCAGCGTGCTGCAGCACGAGGTGATTGAGGTGCGTGGCAACGACGGTGCTGGCATCGACAACGGTGTAGCCGTAAGCCTGCGCCTGGTCGCGCAGGGAAGCGTCGATCCATACGGCGGGCAGGCCGAAGGCCGGATCCTTGGTGGTGGTGCCGGGCACGGTACCGGCGACGCGGCCCGGGTTGATCGCCAGCAGTTGCCCCGGGAAAGCTTCGGACTGGCCGATCTCGACGCCCTTGAGCAGGATGCGGTAGGCGTTCGGCTTGAGTTCGAGGTTGTCGCGGATATGGACCGGCGATACGAGGTAGCCGACTTCCTGCGCGAATTTCTTGCGGATGCCGCGGATGCGGCGCAGCAGTTCGCCATCCTGCGCCTTGTCCACCAGCGGAATCAGGCGATAGCCGACTTCCAGACCGAGCACGTCGAGCGGGGCGACGTCCGCCCAGCTGGCTTCCTGTGCCTCGATCGGCACCGAGGGTGCGACCGGCACGGGCGCCACGGCCAGCCGTGTTTCCGATTTTTTCATCATCTTCCAGGCCAGCGCGCCAAGACCGCCGGCAAGCAGCAGGAAGACGAGGTTGGGCATGCCCGGGATGAGGCCGAGGGTGCCGAGAATGCCGCCGGTGATCGCGAGCACCCGCGGGTTGTTGAACATCTGGGAGATGAATTGCTGCGAGATGTCGCCGGAGGCTTCGTCGCCGACGCGGGTCACGACCATGCCGGCGGCGATGGAAATGATCAGCGCCGGGATCTGGGCGACGAGGCCGTCGCCGATGGTGAGCAGCGTATAGGCCTTGGCGGCTGCGCCGACTTCCATGTTGTGCTGGAGGACACCGACGAAGAGGCCGCCGATGACGTTGATGAGCATGATGATGATGCCGGCGACGGCATCGCCGCGCACGAACTTCGAGGCACCGTCCATCGAGCCGTAGAACTCGGCTTCCTGCGCAATCGTCGCGCGGCGCTTGCGGGCTTCGTCCTCGCCGATCAGGCCGGCATTGAGGTCGGCATCGATCGCCATCTGCTTGCCGGGCATGGCATCGAGGGTGAAGCGGGCGGTGACTTCGGCGACGCGGCCAGCACCCTTGGTGATGACGACGAAGTTGATGATCACCAGAATCGCGAAGACGATGATGCCGATCGCGTAGTTGCCGCCGACCAGGAAGTGGCCGAAGGCCTCGATCACCTTGCCGGCCGCGTCCGGCCCGGTATGCCCGTGCAGCAGTACGACACGGGTGGAGGCAACGTTGAGCGAGAGGCGGAGCAGCGTGGTGACCAGCAGGATGGTCGGGAAAATCGAGAAATCGAGCGGCTTCAGCGTATAGATCGCAACCAGCATCACGATCACCGAGATCGCGATGTTGAAGGTGAAGAGCAGATCGAGCAGGAAGGCCGGCAGCGGCAGCACCATCATCGCCAGGATGAGGATGATGAGGACCGGCGCCGCCATCTGCGTATAGTTCAGCCGGCCGAGTACTCCTTGCATGGTCAGTGCCGAACTAGCCATTCACCACCTCCGGCACCAGTTCGGGAGGCACCTGCAGGTCGCGCGGCGGTACCGGATACTGGCCACCGCTCTGCCGCCAGCTGCTCAGCTGGTAGACCCAGGCGAGCGCTTCGGCGACGGCGGCATAGAGCCCGCCTGGGATTTCCTGGTCGAGCTCGACGTGACGGTGGAGCGCACGCGCCAGCGGCGGGGCTTCGAGCAGCGGAACGCTGTGCTCGGCACCGATTTCGCGAATCCGGCGGGCGACCTCTCCGGTTCCCTTGGCAACGACGCGCGGGGCGCCCATGCCGCTCTTGTAGGCGAGCGCGACGGCGAAGTGGGTCGGGTTGGTGACGATGACGTCAGCCATCGGCACGGCCGCCATCATCCGGCGGCGGGCAGCCTCGCGCTGCATGCTGCGGATACGGCCCTTGATGTGGGGGTCGCCCTCCATCTCCTTGGCTTCCCTCTTCAGCTCGTCGTGCGACATCTTCAACTTGTCGTGGTAATGCCAGAGCTGGAACGGGATGTCGACGGCGACGATCAGGATCATCGCGGCAACGATGACGAGGAAACTGAAGGTGGCGAGCTTGCCGACGGACGCCAGCCCCATCTCGATCGGCTGGCCCAGCAGCGCAATCAGGTCGTAACGTTCGCTCCAGATCACCCAGACGGCGACGCCGCCGATGAGTCCGGCCTTGGCGACCGCCTTCAGCATATCCACGATGCCGGACCAGGAGATGATGCGCTTCATGCCCTGAATCGGGTCCATGCGCGACAGCTTCGGCACCAGGGCCTTCGGCGAGTAGATGAAGGAATTGAGGAAGAAGGGGGCAGCTGCAGCCGCGACCATCAGTGCCAGCAACAGGGGAGAGAAGGTCAGCAGGGCATCGAGCGAGAGGTCCGAAAACCGGACAAGCATCTGATCAGGCTCCCTGACCATTTTTTCTTCGAGGATCAGTCCGCGGCGGAACATGGCAGCCGTGCGCTGCGCGAGCCAGCCGCTCATCATCCAGAAAGCGGCGGCGGCGACCATCAGAATGAGAAAAGCGCCCAACTCCCGCGAACGAGGGACCTGCCCTTCTTCGCGCGCCTGCTCCAGCCTTCTGGCTGATGCTGGTTCTGTACGTTCGACGTCGCTTTCTTCAGCCATGCCCGGTGCCTGATTTGGTTCCGGGTATTATAGGAAAAAACAATAAAAATTAAAGAGGTATGAGAGGTTTTTGTTAACGATTCTAGGGTCGTTGCAAAAAAACAACCGGCTGTTGCGTGGCGTAGACGCAGAAAAGGGGGCAAAGCCCCCTTCTCAAATCATTGAATTTGTTAACAAATCAACGAAGATCAGCCAAATTCGACTGCCCGCATGCTGCTGCCGCGAGGTTCGATGTCCAGATGCTGGCCAAGGTCGGTCAAAAGCTCCTTCATGTCGAGAATGAGCACGATCTGGCCGTTGGACAGGGTGGTCACCCCGGCAACCCCGCGCGGGCGGAAGTCTTCGAGGGATTTGATGACCGCATCGTCGCGGCCGGCAAAATTGTCGACTGCAAGGATGAAACTTCGCTCGGCGGTCTGCATCAGCACGCCGTACTCGGGCGGATGCTCCTGCGGCCAGCCCAGCAGTTTGGCCAGGGACACGACCGGCAGGATCTCGCCACGAACGACGAGCGTGGCCTTGCCACCGACTTCCTGCAGCTTGCCATGCTCGATCGGCAGGATCTCGCGAACCAGCGACAGCGGCAGGGCGAAGGGCTGATCGCCAAGCAACACCAGCAACACCGGGAGGATGGCCAGCGTCAGCGGCAGCGAGATGATGAAGACGCTGCCCTTACCCGGTTCCGAGCGGATATCGACGGAGCCGTTGAGCTTCTGGATATTGGTCTTGACGACGTCCATGCCGACGCCGCGGCCGGAAACGTCGGAAATCTGGGTCTTGGTCGAGAAACCGGGCAGGAAGATGAGGTGCAGACTTTGCCGCTCGTCGAGGGTGTTGGCCTCTTCTTCGGAAATCAGCCCCTTCTCGATCGCCTTGGCGCGGATGCGCTCGGCACTCATGCCGCGGCCGTCGTCGGCGATGATGAGGACGATGTGGTCGCCCTCCTGGCGCGCCTCCAGGCGCACCACGGATTTCGTCGGCTTGCCGCTGGCCAGCCGCTCTTCCGGGCCTTCGACGCCGTGGTCGACGGCATTGCGGATCAGGTGGATCAGGGGATCGGCCAGATCCTCGATCATCGTCTTGTCGACTTCGGTTTCCTCGCCGGCGAGCACCAGCTCGACGTCCTTGCCCAGCTGCCGGGCGAGGTCGCGGGCAATCCGCGGATACTTCTGGAAGAGGCGGCCGATCGGCTGCATCCGCGTCTTCATCACCGAGTTCTGCAGGTCGGAAACGAGCAGGTCGAGCTGCGAAACCGCCTGGTCGAGGGCATGCAGGGTCTCGGAGTCTGTCTTTCCTGCCAGAATGTCGGCGCGCAGGCTGGTGAGCCGGTTCTTCATCAGGCCGATTTCGCCGGAGAGATTGAGAACCTGATCGAGACGAGCCGTGTCGACCCGGATTGTGTTCTCCCGGGCGGCACTGCGTTCCTCGACGCGACGCCCGGCGCCAGCCGGCTGCGGCGCCCCCGGCTTGTCAGTGTTGCGACGGCCGTAGGGAGGCGGCGTGGTGGCGACCGGAGCGGAAGCCTCGGATTTTGCGATCACTTCGGTCGCCGGAGCAGCACTGGCTACCGGCACCACCTGTTGTCCGGTGACCGCACCATGCAGCGCCTGCCAATCCGGACCACCTTCCGCCGCAGGCGCGGGGGCCGGTGCAGCAACGGCAGCCGGCGCCGGCTCGGTACCGGCTTCAAGTGCCTGGCGCAGGCCAGCCAGAACATGGTCGGGAGCCGATCGCGGCTGTACCCCCTGCCCCAGTTCGCCGAACATGTCGCGAACACCCTTGGTCGCAGCCATGATGATGTCCATCAACTCCGGCGTCAGTTCCATCTCGCCGTTGCGCAAGCGGTCGAAGAGATTCTCGGTCAGGTGGCAGAGCGTGACCAGTTCGGTCGCATTGAGAAAGCCCGCGCCGCCCTTGACGGTGTGAAAGCCGCGGAAAATGTCGTTGAGCAGTCCGCGGTCGTCAGGCATCTTCTCCAGATCGACAAGCTTGTTGTCGACATCGGACAGGAGATCGTGGGCCTCCTGCAGGAAATCCTGCAGCAGATCCTCCATCCCGGCAAAATCACTCATGTTCTTCTCCTAGAAGCCGAGGCTGTCGAGCAGGTCGTCGACCTGCTGCTGATCGACGACGACGTCGGTACGACCATCGGCATTGATCACCGGCCCGTTGAGCAGGCTGCTGACCGAATCCGTTTTGTGCTCTTCCGGCATCACTTCAATCAGCGCATTCATCAGCTGGCTCTCCAGATCCTGAGCCAGCGTTACCACTTTCTTGATCACCTGGCCGGTGAGATCCTGGAAATCCTGCGCCATCATGATTTCCATGAGTTGCGCCTTGGCGCCGCCCGTCTTCTGCGGCACCTGTTCCTTGAGGAAGGATCGCGTCTCCGCCGCCAACTGCTTGAAATCCTCGACGCTCATCTGATTGGCGTAGAGCTTGTCCCAGCGCGCCGCCAGGCCCTGAGCATCGCTCTCGATCGATTCGATCAGCGGGTTGGCAACATCGGTGGCGTTCAGCACCTTGCAGGCGGCCTGCTCGGTCAGGTTTGCGATGTAGGCAAGACGGTCCTTGGCATCGGGCAGCGCACCGACCGTCTGTGCAATCAGCTTGTCGTAGCCCAGTTCGCGCAATGTATCGTGCAGCTGACGGGCCATCTGGCCGACGCGACGGAAAACTTTCTCCTGTCCTTCCCAGTCCGCATCCTCTGCCTGAGCAGGTGCAGCCGCAGCGCCGGCCGGGGCTGCCTCCGGCACGGGGGCGGCTTCGCTGGCAATCGAATCGAACAGGGCCTGCAATTCATCCGAATCACCCACCTCCCGCGAGGCCGCCACGACAGGCGCGGCAGGGGTGGGAGCGGGTGCCGGCTGCGGAGCCGCGGGCGCTGCTGCCGGCGTACCGGCGGCGATACTGTCAAAGAGTGCTTCGAGTTCGGCGGAATCGCTGCTCATTCTTTTTCCTCTGTACTGTGCGCAGTGGCCAGGCCACTCAGGCGCCCTTTCCCATTTTCTCGAAGATCTTCTGCAGCTTCTCGGCGAGCGTTGCCGACGTGAAAGGCTTGACGATGTAGCCGCTGGCACCGGCCTGTGCGGCAGCGATGATGTTTTCCTTCTTCGCCTCGGCCGTGATCATCAGGACCGGCAGATGCTTCAGCGTCGGCGTCGAGCGGATCGTCTGCAGCAAGGTGAGGCCGTCCATGTTCGGCATGTTCCAGTCGGTGACGACGAACTCGAAGTCACCGCCCTGCAGCTTCTGCAGAGCCACGACACCGTCCTCGGCCTCATCGACGTTGGTGTAGCCAAGTTCCTTGAGCAGATTCCTGACGATGCGCCGCATCGTCGAGAAATCATCGACGACCAGGAATCGCATTTTCGGATCAGCCATGCTCTTGCCCCCGTTTCTCTATCGTTCGAGCAGCGGACGCAGCGTATCCGCAAGCACTTCGGCATCGAATTTGGCGACGTAGCCATCGACGCCGACCGCCTTGCCCATTGCCCGGTTGGCCTCCGACGAAAGCGAGGAGTGCATGATCACCGGCACGCCGCTGAAGCGGGCGTCGCCCTTGATGTTCTTGGTCAGCACGTAGCCATCCATCTCCGGCATTTCGGCGTCGACCATGATGACGCGAATCTCGTCCCGGATCGGCTTGCCCATCTGGATAGCGTGCGCAGCAATCGCCTGCAGCCGCGTCCACGCTTCGGCACCGTTGGTGGCGTGCTTGTGCTTGACGCCGAGCTTGTCAAGAACCTCGGTAATCTTGCGCCGGGCTACGACGGAGTCATCGACGAAGAAGATGCTGACCTCTTCGGAAACCCGGACCGGTGGGACATCGACGATCACGGCCTCGCCGAAGGCATTGGCCAGGATCTGCTCGACGTCGAGAATGGAGACGAGGCGACCGCCTTCGAGCTCGATCACCGCTGTGATCAACCCCTGGTTGGAGGCGAGAACGGTTTCCGGCGCCTTCACCCGCTCCCAGTCGACGCGAATGATCCGGTCGACGTCATGAACGAGGAAGCCAAGCGTACGCTTAGAGTACTCGGCGACCATCATCGACTTGCCCAGCCCCGGCGGCGCACTGCCTTCGAGGTCGAGGAAGGACGACAGCGACAGTACCGGGATCACATTGCCGCGCAGGGAAATCAGGCCTTCGACGCCACGCGGCATGTTCGGCGTGCGCGTGATGTGTGGCGTCCGCCCGACCTCGCGGACCTTGAAAACGTTGATCCCGAAAGTCTCGCGCGTACCCAGCGAGAACAGCAGGATTTCCATCATGTTCGAGCCGGCCAGCCGTGTGCGCGCATCCACGCTCTCGAGCAGATTCTTCTTTTCCGACATATCCATGCTCATACTCCTGCAAACGGTTCCGGTCAGGCCGGCACGGGAAGATCAGCCGACTGGCCGACGATCCGCCGCGCCAGGGCTTCGGAAAGCTTCTGCGGCTCGAACTTGGCCACGTATTCGTCGACCCCTACGGATTTGCCCAGTTGCTGGTTGGACATCCCGGAAAGAGACGAATGCATGATCACCGGCACACCGGCAAAACGCTGGTCGCTCTTGATCTTCTTGGTCAGGATGTAGCCGTCCATTTCCGGCATCTCGATGTCGGTGAGCACCAGGCTGACCAGTTCCGATACCGGCTTGTTGATGCTGGTCGCGTACTTCGCGATCTTTTCCAGCTCTTCCCAGGCGAGACGGCCGTTCATCGCCGCCACATACTTGATGCCCATCAACTGCAGGGTCTTTTCAATCTGCTTGCGGGCGACGATCGAGTCATCGGCGAAGACCACCAGCGCATCCGGCTTGTCCACCGGCACGACGCTCCGGTACGCCCCCTCGTCATCGTAGCGGGCGGTCTCGGCCAGGACTTTCTCGACGTCCATCATCATCACCAGACGGTTGTCGGCGAGTTCGGTGACGGCCGTCACCAGCCCGCCCATTTCCGCCATCAGCATTTCCGGCGGCACGCGCATCTGGCTCCAGTCGAGGCGCAGGATGGTATCGACGCCCTCGACCAGGAAACCCTGCGTATGGCCGTTGTATTCGGTGACGATCATGATGTCGCGGGGCGTGTCGGTCTGAACCCCGGCGTATTTGGCAAGGTCGATCACCGGCACCAGCACGCCGCGCAGGCTGACCATGCCCTCGACTGCGGCGGGCATTTCAGGTGCCGCGGTGATCTGCGGCGTACGCATGACCTCCCGCACCTTGAAGACGTTGATGCCGAAAGTTTCCTTTCTCCCGGTTCGCACATCCTGGCCAAGGAAAAAGAGAAGAATTTCCAGTTTGTTCGTGCCCGCAAGCTTCGTGCGCGCATCGATACTCTTCAACAGTTCGGACATATCAATCACCCCCTCCTGAGACGAGGCGCCTCATTTCATTTTTTGTATGTTAAACCATCGCCACGGCCCGCACCATGGCGCAGGCCCGTGTATTTCACTTCCGGCAGTATCCGGGCAATCAGACCTCGGTCCGGTAACCGATGCGGAAACCACCCCAGTGACGCCCCTTGACCATCACCGGCGCGGAAATGTCATGCATTATCTCACCGGTATCCCGGCGGTAGGTCTGCAGCAGGAAGGGCTGGACATGGCTGCCGCAGCGCCGTCCGACCGGGTCGTCGAACATCCGCTTGGTCCGGTTGTTGACGAAATCCACCTTCTCGTCGCCGGTCAGCGGCTTGGAGAAGCAGCGGTTGTGGGTCGGCACGTAGCCCTTGCGGTCGCAGGCGATCGCATAGACGACCCACTTGTTCTGATCCAGCACCGCTTCCTGCAGATTCGGCAGCAGCTGATCGGTCAGGTCGTCGAAGCGCGTCTTGAATTTCGGCGGTTTCGTATTGGGAATCGGCTGATAGGTTTCGTCGAACAGATCCTCCAGCCGGATCCGGCCGGAATCCACCGCCTTATCGAAGATCTGGCCGATTTCGGCCGCTGCCCGCTGCACGATCACCGGCATCTTGGCATGCGTCTGCACCGCCAGATCGCCGGAAGGACCGAGTTTGAAGACGTTGCCGATTTCCTTCAGGTTGGTCGCCAGGTACTCCAGCTGGCTGGCCTCGCGCAATGCCTTGTCGGAAGCTGCACTGTTCGCCTCCGCCATCGACATGATGTTGCGCACATGATCGGCGATGTCGTTTCCTGAGCGGCTCTGCTCGTCGATCGCGGCAGCGATGGCGTCGACCTTTTCCATCGTTTCACGCGCCCCAAGGTTGATCCGCTCCAGCGAATCCGCCGCCCGCTGCGCCAGTGCAGCACCGTTGGCAGCCTGCCCGCTGCCGGCGTCGATGCTGACGATGGCGCTCTGCGTCTCGCCCTGGATGGCGGAAATCATGCTGCTGATCTCCCCTGTCGCCTGCGAGGTACGCTCGGCGAGCTTGCGGACTTCGTCGGCGACGACGGCAAAGCCGCGCCCCTGCTCACCGGCGCGGGCGGCCTCGATGGCGGCATTCAGGGCCAGCAGGTTCGTCTGGTCGGCGATCTCGCGAATGGTCTGGGCGATGCCGCTGATGGCCTTCGAACGTTCGCCCAGAATGCTGACAACTTCAGAGGATTGCGTAACGGATGCAGCGATGCGCTCCATCTCGACCGAGGCGTCGCGCACGATATCCATGCCTTCCGCCGACAGGCCGCTGGCGGATTCTGCGATGTGGGCGGTTTCGCTGGCGTTCTGCGACACCTGATGCATGTTGGCCGTCAGCTGGTTCATCGCCGAGGCTGCGGACAGTGCCGCATCGTGCTGCCGGTTCGAGCCGGAGGCCACCGTATTCGCTTCGTCGATCAGCATCGCGGACGCGCGCGCCACCTCGACAGAATTGAAGAACACCTTGCCAATGATGGTCTGAAAGCTCGCCATCAGCTTGTTGTAGGCCTGCGCCGTAGCGGTCAGCTCGTCGTGTCCGGCTTCAGGCACCCGCCGCGTGAGGTCGCCGTCCATGTAGGTACGCTCGATCACCGAGCGCAACTCGCCAAGACGGCGCAGCAAGCCGCCTTCGAGCATCAGGGCCAGCGCCACTGCTGCGGCCACCAGCACTCCGGTGGCGATCAGGCCGCCCTGCAGACCGGCGCCAAAGATGCCCGGCCCGTAGATGACAAGCAGCCCACCCAGGATGGCTATTGCCAGAAAGGTGCCCCTGATCTTCCAAGCCAAACCACTCATCCAGCCACCACCTCTCCAGGCATGCCGATACGGCACGCGAAACCTGAATCTTCAACCATCGCCGGGGAAGCCCCCGCCATCGACATCAGACGATCTTGAACAACTTGCCGAAATTGGCGATCTCCAGCACCTGCTTGACCGCACCGCGGACATTCGCCAGCACCAGCGCCTTGTTCGCGGCACCGGCCTTGTCGCGCAGCATCAACAGCATGCCGAGTGCAGAACTGTCGAGGTATTCGACTGCGGCCAGATCGACGCTGAGCGTCTTGACCTCGGCATCGGCAATCAGCGGCTCGTAGGCACCGCGAAACTCACGGTGCGCATTGAAATCGAAGCGCCCGGAAAGCCTCATGTCCGCCTGACCGGAATTCTTGACGATATTTACTTGCATGGACCCCTCGTCTATCACCTTGGTGCTATTTGCATCACTATGCCACAGTCCGCGCAGCGGTGGCGAGAACGCGCCGGGCGATGTTACCGAGGCTGAGAACTTCCTCGACGGCACCGATTTGGGCCGCCTCCCGCGGCATGCCATAGACGACGCAACTGGCTTCGTCCTGACCGAAGGTCCTGGCACCTGCCTGGCGCATGCGCAACAGCCCCTGAGCGCCATCCTTGCCCATGCCGGTCAGGATGACGCCGATGGCCTTGGCTCCGACAAGTTGGACAGCCGAATCGAAGAGGACATCGACCGACGGGCGGTGCCGATTGACCGGCGCGGCATCGCTCAGTTCGGTAACGAAACCGCCTGCCTGCCGCCGGATGAGCAGATGCGAGTGTCCCGGCGCAAGATAGACCGTGCCGGGCTCCACCCGCTCCCCGCCCTGCGCTTCGATGACGCGCGGCTGGCAGATGCTGTCGAGCCGCTTGGCATACGAGGTGGTGAAGTTTTCCGGCATGTGCTGGACGATCAGCGTCGGCGGGCAGTCTGCAGGAAAACCGAGCAGGACATCCTTGATCGCTTCGGTTCCGCCCGTCGAGGCGCCGATGAAGATGATGCTGCCGTTGCTGGGCGTACGCGTCCCCCCCATGGAGGAGGCCGGAGATTCTGCCGCGGCTGCGACCCGCGAGGGGCGCAGGCGTGCCTGCGCCGCTGCCCGGATCTTCTCGACCAGTTCGTCGGCGTAATCGACCAGATCCTCGGGATCGTCGGCACGCGGCTTGCCGATGAAGTCGACCGCACCGAGTTCGAGTGCCCGCAGGGTCGTTTCGCTGCCGGCCTGCGTAAAGGCCGAGACCATCACCACGCGGGTCGGGCGCAGGCGCATCAGTCGTTCGAGGAATTCGAGCCCGTCCATGCGCGGCATATGCACGTCGAGCGTGACCACGTCCGGATTGAGGGTCTTGATCATCTCGCGCGCAATCTGCGCATCCGGTGCGGCACCGACCACTTCGAGATCGGGGGCGACATTGATCAACTCGGTGAGCAGCTTGCGCATCACCGCCGAATCGTCGACTACCAGAACTTTTGTCGTCATCTTCCAGAAATGCTGCCGCGCCAGGCGACAGCACATTCCCCTCAGGTAAACAGTTCGATATCGCCGGCCACCGAAGTTTGCTCCAGCCGCGAGCGGTATTCCTTCTCGCGGTTGAAGAGGGTGTCGTTATGCACGCGATGCAGCTTGCGCACGAGCACACGCCCACTGTCGGGGAAGTAGTAGATCTTTCGCGGATAGGAGTCGAGCAGGTCCTTGGCCACCACCGGAATCTTCTCGGTCTTGAGGAACTGCATGACGAACTCGGCATTGCGTTCACCGACGCTGCTGGAGGACAGGCTGGCCAGCACCGCACCACCACCGAAGACCTTGGCTTCCAGCCGGTTGCGCCGCGCCCCCGATTTCAGCAGGTGGTTGATCAGTATTTCCATGGCATAGGTGCCGTAGCGGGCGGAGCTGCTGACCACCTCCTTGCCCCCTTCGTCGGGCAGCATGAAGTGATTCATGCCGCCGATCCCGCTTTCGGTATCGCGTATGCAGGCGGCGACGCAGGAGCCGAGAACCGTCACCAGAACGAGCCCCTTGCCGGTCACGTAATACTCGCCTGGCAGGATTTTCACTGCCTCGACGTCGAAATTGCGGTCGAAATAGCGATTGGTCGCCAGATTCTCGACATAGCCCTGCCCGTCAGCGTCGCTGCCGGGGGCGGCGACCTGACGCTCAGCGTGCCCGGCGGGAGAGTTCATAGACGGTCTTGCCCAGCGAGCGGAAAAGATCGGCCGCGTGCAGGAAGCTTTCCGAGTGGCCGGCAAAGAGGAGGCCATCGGCCTGCATCATCGGCGCAAAGCGGGACAGGATCTTGTACTGCGTCGGCTTGTCGAAATAGATCATGACGTTGCGGCAGAAGATCACGTCCAGCGGACCCTTCACCGGGTAGCTTGCATCGAGCAGGTTGACGCGCTGGAACTGCACCATATGCCGCAGTTCCGGGCGCACCGCAACGTTGCCTTCCTGCGAACCCGAGCCCTTGAGGAAGAAGCGGCGCAA